>Ga0137368_10007519_pt1 | contig 11311 bp, 5 predicted proteins | sample SagtaG_13_FD_104917 | JGI IMG/M metagenome (GOLD analysis project Ga0137368, IMG submission 104917) | Vadose zone soil microbial communities from Sagehorn Ranch, Mendocino, California, USA - Sage1_L_100_16 metaG | ecosystem: Environmental > Terrestrial > Soil > Vadose zone | place: USA...
CGGCCTGGCGCGGGAGTTTTTCCAGGGATTCGCCAACGTGGGGCGTTGCAATCTTCATCTGGAGCTGCTTTACGGGGAGTAACCGCACCATGTGGTGGAAGCCCTGTTCAAGGCCTTCGCCAAGGCCGTGGATGTCGCCTGCCAGCGTGATCCGCGGATCGCCGGCCTTTTGCCCAGCACCAAGGGAAAACTCTGAATAGCCGGGAGTCCTCTCCCGTCAAACCAATGTCGGAGAAACTCGATTACGCATCTGCCGAAGACGAGGCGTTGGTGAAAGCCGCGCAGAAGGGCGACATGCAGGCGTTCGAGGAATTGGTTGCCCGGCACCGCGACAAGATCTACGCGCGCGCCTTCAGTATGATGCGGAACGAGGACGAAGCGTTGGATCTTTCTCAGGAAGCGTGGGTAAAGGCGTGGCAGAGGTTGCAGCAGTTTCAAGGCGAGGCCAGCTTCGTGACCTGGCTCACGCGCATCGTCATCAACCTCTGCCTGGACCAGTTGCGAAAGCAGAAGCGGATGCGCGCCGAGTCGATCGACCAACTGGACGAAGAGCTGGGCGGCGTCGAGCGACAGATGCCCGTGGTGACGCCGAACCCAACCGAGCGATTGGAGCGAAGTGAGTTGCGGGGGCGCATCGACGAGGCGCTGGCTAAACTAACCTATGAGCATCGGACGGTGCTGGTTCTGCATGAGTTCGAAGAGCTGGAATACAAAGAGATCGCGAAGCGGATGGAGTGTTCGATTGGCACGGTCATGTCGCGATTGTTCTACGCGCGCCGGCGGATGGCGGCGTTAATGGCCGGTTGGAAGCGGGAAGAAGTCCCATGATCGATCAAGAGACAACGTTGAAATTACAGGCTTACCTCGATGGCGAACTGCCGGCCCCTGACGCGGAGCGGATGGCAGACTTGTTGGAACACGACTCGGGCGCCCAGGCGCTTTTGGGCGAACTGCGGGCAATCAAAGCCGCCTTGAATGGAAACGAAACCGAGCACAAGGTGCCGGAGTCGCGGGAGTTTTACTGGTCGAAGATTGCTCGCGAGATCGAGCGTCAGGAGCCGGCCACCCTCCTGCCGCAGGCGGGCCGGACGGTGTGGTGGCTCCGGCTCCTCGTGCCGGCGGGAGCCGTGGCGTTGTTGGCACTGGCCTTTACAGTGGTCCTGTGGCCGCCCTCGGGACGGAGCTGGGTGGCGCTGGCGGATGGGCATGAGATCGAAACGCCGGAGGAAGAGACCAGTTCGTTCACATTCCGTTCGGAGCGGGAAGGAATGACGGTCGTCTGGGTGGATACGCACCGCAATTAGAGTTTACGGGGCGGGTCTTTTTCGAAAAAATCGTCCAGCAATGAAACGGGTTTCTTCTGCGAGCCAATTTGCGTTGGAGGCGATCGTGGTTTTTCTTTTCTGCCTCGCGGCGGTCAAGGCGGGCAACGACGAGCTCAAACTCCAGGCGACGCTGATCTGGGGAACCAACGGCACCAAGCCGAAAGACCCCGGTCTGAAGGACGTTGAGCCCGAGACAGCCAAAAAGCTGCGCGGGGTTTTCAAGTGGAAGAACTATTACGAGGTCGGGCGAACCAACTTAACGGTCGCGGTCGGCACAGGGAAGATGGTCACGATGAGTCCCAAGTGCGAAGTGAGTGTCCAGAACCTCGGCAAGTCCAAGGTCGCCGTGGAACTGTACGGCGAAGGAAAAATGTTGGTCCAAAAGCGCCAACCCATCACCGCAGGTGAGCTCCTGGTATTGGCTGGCGACGACAAGAATGACACGGCGTGGTTTGTCATTTTGAACCGCATCGACCGCTAATCCGGGAGCCGATCAGAGGTCGATCCAGCCCCTTCCGAAGGTGTAGGTAAGCCTACTGCCACCACCCCCAACATTTTTGGCTGTAACGGGATTGGAACCACAACTAATGGTGTTTTTATTCCGGGAACGCCGGAAATAAACATTGTGTTCAGGAGGCGATTTTTCTAAATTATCTTCACTGTTGAACGGGCGCAGGACGGCGCCCAGGCCAGCCTGATTTTATGCCGAAAGATACATCGCTGATCGACCAGCAAGCCATGCCTGAATCAGCTCAAGATTTCGACGCCGCGGACGAAAACCACACCGTACCTTCCGATGGAACGGAGACCTATACCGTGGAAATGTTGGGTAAGCTCGAAGGCCTGGAGGCGGTCCGGAAGAAGCCCGGAATGTATATCGGAGGCACCGATGAACGCGCGCTCCACCATTGCGTTTCCGAGGTGCTCGACAATTCCGTGGACGAATACCTGGCGGGCTACTGCGACAAGATTGAGATTAAGATTCACGTCGATGGCTCGATCTCCATCCGCGACAATGGCCGCGGTATCCCGGTGGACATCCATCCGGAATACAAGATCCCGGGTGTGGAACTCGTGCTGACAACGCTCCATTCCGGCGGCAAATACGGACAAGGCGGCTATACCTATTCCGGCGGCACACACGGTGTCGGGGCCAAGTGCGTCAACGCGGTCTCGGAGTGGTTCGAAGTGGAAGTGTTGCGCGATGGCAAGGTGCACCACATGGAATTCGAACGGGGCAAGACGGTGAAGAAGCTCGAGGTCATCGGCAAGGCCAAGGGCACGGGCACGGTCGTAACGTTCAAACCCGACCCCGAGATTTTCACCGAGACCACGGACTTCAAAGCCGACCGGATTACGCAGCGGCTTCGGGAGTTGGCATTTCTCAATTCCGGGCTTGAAATCACGTTCCTGGATGAGCGCGTGCCGGATGCCAAAACGGAGGCGTTTTATTACAAGGACGGTGTCGAAGAATTCGTCAAGCAACTGAGCCGGGGCAAACAGGCATTGCACCCGAAACCGATCTGCCTCACGGGACGGCGTCCGCACAAGTTCATGCAAAACGGTGCCGAGCACGAAGCGGACATTACGGTGGACGTCGTTCTGCAATACAACGACAGCTACAACGCACAGGTCCTTGGCTACACCAATACGATCTGCAATCCCGACGGCGGCACCCACCAGGCGGGTTTTCGGAACGCGCTGACTCGGTCCGTGAACCAATACGCCAAACAGAACAACTTGCTGAAAGAAAAGGACCCTTCGGTCACGGGTGAGGATTTGTTGGAAGGCCTGGTCGCCGTCATCGCCGTTAAACATCCGGACCCGAAGTTCAACAATCAGCCGAAGGAGAAGCTGCTTTCCCCTGAAGTCGAAGGCGTCGTTCAGTCAATCACCTACGACGGGCTCATGTCGTATTTCGATTCCAATCCCAGCGTCGGCAAGAAGATCGTCGAGAAGGGCCTCAACGCGGCCCGCGCGCGCGAGGCCGCCCGCAAGGCCCGCGAAGCCGTCCGCAAGACAGCCCTCACGGGCGGCGGCTTGCCCGGTAAACTGGCGGATTGCTCCGACCGGGATCCTGCCAACACCGAGCTTTACATCGTCGAGGGTGACTCCGCCGGCGGTTCGGCCAAGCAGGGCCGCGACCGGAAGTTCCAGGCGATCCTTCCCATCCGCGGCAAGCTCATCAACGTCGAGAAGGCCCGTCTCGACAAGGTGCTTCAAAACAACGAAATCCGCACGATGATTACGGCGGTGGGCACCGGCATCGGCGACGGCGACAGCGAAGGCGCGTTCAACCTGGAGAAGCTCCGCTATCACAAGGTCATCATCATGACGGACGCGGACGTGGACGGCTCGCACATCCGGACCTTGCTGCTCACCTTTTTCTATCGCCAGATGCCGGTGTTGATCAAACGCGGCTTCGTCTATATCGCCCAGCCGCCGCTCTACCAGATTTCGCGCAAGAAACGGGTCGAATACGTGGACGACGATTCCAGGCTCAACAAGATTCTCATCGAGTTGGGCACCGAAGAAGTGCGCCTGCGAAACCTGTCCGACAACAAGGAGCTGACGCAAAAGCAGCTCGCTGAAATCCTCGAACTGCTGGAATCGCTGGACAAGTACGCCAATGCGATCCGGCGCCACGGCGGCGATTTCGGCGTGTACGTCGAGCACCGCGACGCTGGAAGCCAGGACCTGCCGCGCCACCTCGTCAAGGTGCGCGACGGAAACAACGAGACCGTTCATTACTTCCACGGCGAGGAAGAGCTGGCGAAATTTGGCGCGGACAATCCGGATCTTGGGCTGTTTGGCGAGGACGAATCGGACACGGCGATGATGGAGAAGGCGAAGATCGGCCAGACCCGCCGCGCCCGGCATGTCGAACTGCACGAAAGCAAGGCGATTGGCGAGTTGCTCAACAAGCTGGCGAAGAAGGGCCTGAGCGTCGAGCACTATTCGGCGCAGGACAAGCCGCTCTTCGAACTGATCGAAGGGGAGGGCGAGAAGGCGTCGGTCAAGCCGCTCTTCTCCATTCCCGAAATCCTTTCCAGCGTCAAAGAGGTCGGCCGCCGCGGTCTGCAAATCAAGCGTTTCAAGGGCCTGGGCGAGATGAATCCCAAGGAGCTTTTCGACACCACGATGGACCCGGCGAAACGCAAGCTTCTGCGGATCGACCTCACCGATGCTGTCGAGGCTGAAGAGATGTTCACCAAGCTCATGGGCGAGGAGGTCGAGCCGCGCAAACAGTTCATCGAGGACAACGCCCTGAATGTCCGGAACCTCGACGTTTGATGAAGGGGAGGGTTGTCGTGCGGAAGCACGGTCGTACAACAAAGCAGAGCCGCACTCCATCCCTCCAATACTCCCTCACTCCAATTCTGCAATACTCCCCTACCCCGCTGATTTCCACCCATGCCAGACTCTGAAGACCCAAATCCGCCAGTACCGCAATTGCCCCCGGAGACCACGCCGCTGTTTGCCGCCGGCGAGAAGATCCAAAAGGTCAACGTCACCGACGAGATCAAGAACTCGTTTCTCGACTACTCGATGTCGGTGATCATTTCGCGTGCCCTGCCCGACGCGCGCGACGGATTGAAACCATCGCAGCGGCGCATTCTGTATGCGATGAACGAACTCGGGGTAATGCCGAATCGAAAGACGCTGAAATGCGCGCGCATCGTGGGCGAGACAATGGGTAAATACCATCCCCACGGCGACCAGGCGATCTACCCCACGCTGGTTCACATGGCGCAGACTTGGGCAATGCGCGAGCCGCTCGTGGAAGGGCAAGGAAACTTCGGTTCGGTCGAAGGCGACCCGCCCGCGTCCATGCGTTACACCGAGGCGCGCATGACGCACCTGGGCGCCGCGTTGATGGAGGACATGGACAAAGACACGGTGGACTTTGTTCCGAATTACGACGGAGAGCACACCGAGCCTGTCGTCTTGCCGTCGTCTTTTCCCAATCTGCTCATCAACGGCGGCACGGGCATCGCCGTCGGGATGGCCACGAACATTCCGCCGCACAACCTTGGCGAAGTGATCGACGGCATCTGTGCTCAAATCGACGACCCGAACATTTCCATCGCGCAGTTGATGAAGCACGTTAAAGGCCCGGATTTCCCCACCGGCTGCATGGTGCTCGGATTGGACGGCATCAAGCAATACTTCAACACCGGCCGGGGCAGCGTTAAGGTTCGCGGCCGGGTTGGGATCGAGGAATTGAAGGGCGGTCGGGAACAGATCGTCATCACGCAGATTCCCTTCGGGGTGAATCGCGCCGTGCTCGTGGAGCGCATTGCCGAACTGGTCAACGAGAAGACGCCCGGTTTCACGGACATCACGGGCGTGCGCGACGAATCGGACGAAAACACCCGCGTTGTTGTCGAAATCAAACGCGACGCTGTCCCCAAGGTGGTCATCAACAACCTTTACAAGTTCACTCAGCTCGAGACGTCCTTTGCGGTGAACATGCTGGCCATCGACCACGGCCGGCCGAAGACGCTGAATCTCAAGGAGCTGATCAACTGCTACATCGAACACCGGCGCGAGGTGGTGATCCGGCGCACACGCTTCGAACTGAAAAAAGCCGAGGAACGCGCGGAAGTGCTGGAGGGCTATCTGGTTGCCCTGGCGAACCTGGACGAATTCATCCACCTCATCCGCAGCTCGAACAACCGCGAAGCGGCAAAGATCAAGCTGCTCGCCTTTGAATTCACGCGCGCGCAGGTCGAGGCGTTCGGCGTCCGGCTTCGAAACGAGTCGCGGCTGATCAACGGGCGCTATGCGCTCTCCGAGGCTCAGGTCACCGCGATTCTCGAACTCCGGCTCTACCAGTTAACCGGAATGGAAATCGAGAAGGTCGATGGCGAATACAAGGAGTTGCTCAAGCAGATCGAGGATCTGCTCGATATTCTGGCCCGGGAAGCCCGCGTGCTGGCGATAATTAAGAACGAGCTGCAAACGATCAAAGAGAAGTACGCGGCCGATCGCCTGACCGATCTGGTGCCGGACGAAGGCGAGATGGCGATCGAGGATTTAATCGTCAACGAGGGCGTCATCATTACCCTCACGCACAACGGTCTGATCAAGCGGACGAACGTCAGTTCCTATCGCGCCCAACGCCGCGGGGGCAAGGGCGTGATCGGCATGGCCACGCGCGAGACCTCGGCCGTCGAAGGCGAAGAGGCCGATTTCATCGAGCACCTGTTCACCGCCAGCACGCACGATTATTTGATGTTCTTCACGAACCTCGGCCGCGTCTATGTCGAGCGCGTGCACGAAATACCCGACATGGGCCGCGCCGCCAAGGGACGCAGCATCGCCAATATTCTTGAATTGAAGGCGGGCGAGAAGATCACCGCTCTGATCCGGATTGTCTCGACCACCGGCCAGAACTCCGAGGATGAGACGTGGAAACAACCCGGTTTCGTTTTCTTCGCCACCAAACTTGGCACGGTCAAGAAGACGGCGGTGGAGGAGTTCGCCAACGTTCGCAAAGGCGGCATCATTGCCATCGGCATCGATTCCGGCGACACGCTCATTGACGTCAAACGGACGACCGGTCAAAACGACGTCGTGCTTATCACGCGCGACGGCATGAGCATCCGCTTTTCCGAGGAGGACGTCCGATCGATGGGCCGTCCGGCCGCCGGCGTTCGGGGCATCACCTTGGAGCCAGAGGACCAGGTGGTGGCTGCGGCGGTGGTCGTGCCCGACGCCACGCTGCTCGTCGCCGGCGAAAACGGCATCGGCAAACGCACGGCTTTTGATGAATACCGCAAACAATCGCGGGGCGGCAAAGGCATCATCACCATGAAAACCAACGAGAAGACCGGCGGCGTGGTGGGTGCTCTAACTGTGAAAGAGCAGGATGAAATCATGCTCATCACCGTCGGAGGGCAGATGGTGCGGACATTCGTGAAGGACATTCGGGAGGCGGGCCGCAATACCCAGGGGGTCAAACTCATCGATTTGCAGCCGAACGACAAATTGCAAGCCATCGCGCCCGTCATCAGTGAAGAGAAAGCCGACGTGGACGAGCCCACGCCACCGGCGCCGCCGCCAGCGCACTAAGTCAATTCGCCCTCCGGAACATGAACCCGTTCGTCCTTGTCGCACCTTGAGGCCATCCCGATTGTACAGTTTCGTGTTCCATCTGTAACATGAAATGGCTAGGGCCCTCGGTGGTTGAGAGCGCGGGCTTCACTCCCCACTATTATGGCATCAGCAGTTCGATGCGGTAGAACCGCCGGGCAATCCCGTCCACGATATCGGTCAGAGCCGCCTGCGCACCATCGGCAACCACCACGCCCAACTCCGTCCAGGTTGCCGTGTCCAAGTCTTCCTTGAATTGCACACGATAGGTCCTGCCCGCTTCGGCGCTCCAGGTGATGCCGAAATCGCCCTCGGGGTTGATCGTGGCGCCCAGAATCCGGATCTCAGGCGGAGGAGGGGTCGGAATGACGTTTGCCGCGCGCGGCGTCGGCGTGGGCATGAAGTAGAACGGGCCTGATGCACCGTCCGGCCAACGGCCCTGACTGACGTCGTTAGTCTGCAGGCCGAACGTCAACGAATCAACCAGGCTCCCATTGGCTGCAAAAAGACCGATCGTTTCGCCAGCCTGACTCAAGCGGAAGGCGGCGTGGAGATCGAGGGTGTTGGTGTTGTTTTGCTCCGTATCCTCGTCGGCCCAGATGAGCAGGAAACCGCCCGGCGGAATAACTGTTCCGCTTGGAATCGACCACCGCGCGGCCGCGTTCGTGAGATTGTCGCTCAACGAGTACCCGCTCACGTCCGCGGTGACCAGGTTTGGATTGTAGAGTTCAAACCAGTCATCGAAGTGGCCATCCGCGGGATCGGCCACTGCCGTGCCGTTAGCGGCCATCCATTCGTTAATAAACAGCGGCAAAGGCGGAGCCGCGTTGTTGTTCGTTGTACCTGGCGTGGTGAAGTAGAAGCTCGTTCTTGGACCGGGTTGGCCGTCGGGGTAAAAGCCGATGGATCGGTCGGCGCTGACCGAGCGATAGTTGACGTAGTCCAGGACCGTCGGCCGCGAGTTGAGCGGGAAGACGAGCGCGAGCGAGCCTGCGTCCGGCGGGATGCGGAAATTGGCGTGGAAGTTCCCGCTGGTGAATTCGCCCGGTTCGCCGTCGAGCCAGACCAGGAGATGCTGTCCGGGGTTGATGGCGGTGTTGGAAGGGAACGCCCACTTCGTCAGGTTGGCAAAATTGTCGCTGAGATACCAGCCGCTCAGACTGACGGCGGTCGCGCCGGAGTTGAAAAGCTCGACCCATGGGTCCCGGTCGCCCGCATTGTCCCGGAGGCCCGTGATGTTGTTCGGCTCGATTTCGTTGAGCCAGATCGCGGGCAACAGCGGTAGCGGACTGTAAACGGAATTGGGACCGCCGGGTGTAGCGAGGGAGGAGGGCGATTGGGCCGGGGCAATGCTGTGCGAACTGTTGATGCCGCTGCCGGAGAGCCGGATCGTGAGCCCGCTGCCGTTGGTGCTCGGCAGATACCAGTAACTCAGCGTGTAGGCGGTGTTGGTCGTCAGCGGGCCCATGTCCTGCCAGATCGAGCTGCCGAGGGAAGTTCCCGCGCTCGCGGAAACGATGTGCAGGCTTGCGGCGCCAGAATGTTTGACCGTGGTGCTCCGTGCCGAACCGCTCAAGTTAGTTGAAACGGTCCATGGCCCGGGAAACGTGGACTCAAAATCGCCGTTGTTGACGTAGTTTGTCCCGACTTCCGGCGCGTTGCCCGCGGCAATCTTCAGGTCGTCAACATAAACGTCGCCAGCCGAATTCATGTACACGTAAAGACGGGAAGTAGTCGCGGTGCCAGTGAGCGCCACGTATTGCCACTGCGGCGCCGTGTAAGTATTGGTGTCAACCGTCATCACGCCCCAATTCGCGACGCGGAAGTTCTCCTGGGCCGGATCGATGAGCTGGAAAGAAGAGCCGGTGCCGTCGGCCGAGGCGGGCCATGGCGGGTCGTCATCGTACGTCACGCTGTCGATGACGATTTCCTGCTCCGCGGTCGCGCCTGGCTGGAGCAGAGTCAGAGTTTCTCCACCGTCGTCGAGTTGGCCGGCGAATTCGCCGGCGAGCGGCACGTTAATGCCGTAGGCCGTGATGAAGGCACCTCGGTCCTTCGCCACGACGAGGTAGGCACCCGGATCGATGATGGTTCCCACTGGAAAGGTAAAATCCGCGCCGTTGAGTCGCCAGCCGGACAGATCGAACGCGGTGGTTGCGGAGCGGTTGTGTATCTCGACGAACTCCGCCTCGGGGCGCGGCGGGTTATACATGATTTCGCTGAAGATAACCCGGCCAACCGGCGGCTCGCCGAAGCCGGCGAATTGAATGCTGATCGAACCCGTTGCGCCGGCGACAGGGTTGCCGTCGGGATCGATTCCCTCGAGGGTGAACCGATTGGGGCCATTCTGGAGGAGCAGCCGGACGGCCCAGTTGGTAACGCTGGTCCAGGCGACCGGGTAATCAGCTCCGTTGACGCGGAGGCTCTTCACCTCGATCGGCGCGGTGCCGGCGAGGCTGACCAGGTTGGTGTTGGCAACGAAATCATTACCGTTGTTGCTGGTGATGGAGAAATTTGCCGCGACTGCGGCCAGTTGTTGAAGCAGATAATCCCGGCGACCCTGGAGCCAGGTCTTCAGCGCCGCCGGTGAAGTCAGATTCTGTCCGGCGCTCCGGGTGACGCCTTCGCCCTGCAGCGCCGTGTATTTCGCATCGAGCCAAGGGTTGATGTTGGTCGCGGCCATCGGGCCGTCAGCCACTTTTTTTACCGTGCGAAAATAGGCTCGGCGAAACGGAGGATGGCTGTACATGCGCCCGATGGTGGGATCATTTGAATCGAAAAGCGGGGCGTTGGTGTTGTAGCCGGCGCTTATGCTGGCGAGCATCACCCAGTCGATGTCGAACATGTGCATCTGCCATTGGCCGCGTTCCGGTTTGTAGGCGTACATGTTCTTGCCAATGACGTGGCCGTAACTGTCGAAATTGTTAATGATGTGCTCGACGGCGAACATTCCCATCCATTGCTCGACATCCACCAGTCCTTCAGTCTGCGACGTGTATGGCTCCGGCGCCGTCGCGTTGACGGCGTCCACGAGCGCGAACAGGTTCGTGAAATCGTTGGCCGAGTCCTTCACGGCGCGTGGAATCCAGCACCACCGATAGCGGGCCAGCTTCTTCATCGGCCGGCCCGTGCCGAGGTCGATCGTGCTGAAGAGTTGAAGGGTTGGCATTGGATCGGCGATGCGCGACCCGGAGTCGGAGAACTCGAACCAGCGTTCGATCTTGAAGAACTGCCCGTCGGGATCGTCCGGCATCCATTCCTCGATCACCTCCGAGCCCGGTTGTTGCACGTCTTCGTAGATGCTGCCGCGCGACGTCTCGGTGACGCCATTCACGTGAAGGTGAATGAAACGTCGATAGTTATTTGGCAACCCGACTTGATCGGCGATCCAATACGCCGCCTGTTCCTGCACGGCCGTGCCGTCGCGACCGGGCCAGTCCAGAACGAGATCGGTGGTGCCGAGGAATCGATCGTCGTTCGGATACGATCCGGTGTATCCGCAGAGGTTGCCATTGGGAGTGCTGTATCCCGGAGAAATGTAGGGGCTCCCGGCGTAGAGCGCGCTGGTATTATAGATCACGCGTTGGTCGTTGAAGACGAACGTCACGTCGTTCGGCGTGTTGTCGAGCTTGTGCCGGTTGCGCCACGTGTTGTAGGTCGCTTGCGTCATCCAGAACCGATACGTGCCGAGCGAACCCGCTGGCCGGGTCTCACCGAAACGGACCAGGCAGTCGCGGCCGGGTGCGTCGCCAGGAAAACGAGAACTGGCCGAAGGAGTGAAATCATCGCTGGCCCGGAGGTAAAATGCCACAAGCGTCCCGCTGGTCTGGCCGGGAATCGTCGCGCTGTAGATGCCATCCCCCGCAACGGCGTCGCCGCCGGTCCCA
>Ga0137368_10007527_pt1 | contig 11300 bp, 14 predicted proteins | sample SagtaG_13_FD_104917 | JGI IMG/M metagenome (GOLD analysis project Ga0137368, IMG submission 104917) | Vadose zone soil microbial communities from Sagehorn Ranch, Mendocino, California, USA - Sage1_L_100_16 metaG | ecosystem: Environmental > Terrestrial > Soil > Vadose zone | place: USA...
AAGCCGAAGGACCACGGCGCCGGCGACGACCGGACCGGCCAGGGGGCCCATGCCGACCTCGTCGACCCCCGCGACGACCTGGTAACCCATTGCCTGGGCGCGGCGCTCGAACTTCCAGAGCTGAGGACGCATTCAGAAGCAGCCTACCGACGACCGCGGGCGACCGCCAACGGTCTTTACGGGCTTAGGACCCCTGCTCTTCGGCCGCCTCCATCCCTTCACCCGCCGTTTCATCGGCTTCGGCCTCCTCACCCTCGCTAGCCGCGATCAGACGCCGGCGCTCGCGGATGCGGGCCTCGCGTCCCACTTTCCCACGCAGGTAGTAGAGGCGGCCTTGGCGCACGTCGCCGTGGCGCAGGACGTCGATCTTGTCGATGCGCGGTGAGTGGATCATGAAGGTGCGCTCGACGCCAACGCCATGCGTGACACGGCGGACGGTGAAGTTCTGACGCAGGCCGCCCCCGGTGACCCGGATCACCGTCCCTTCGAACACCTGGATGCGCTCGCGCGTCCCCTCCACCACCTTTGCGTGCACGCGCACGGTGTCGCCCGCGCGCAGCGCGGGGACCTTCTTCTTCTGCTGCTCCTTCTCGAGCTGCTGGATCACGTTCATGTCTTCTTCACCTCCTTGGTGTGAGAGCCGCGCCTGTGCGCCGCCTGCTGCCTGCGCCACTGCCTGATGCGGGCGTGGTCGCCGGAGAGGAGCACGTCGGGAACCGCCATGCCTCGATACTCGGCCGGACGCGTGAACTGCGGCCACCCGGTGGCGGCGTCGCCGGCCTCGTGGGAAAAGCTGTCTTGCGCCAGGGAGCCCGGGTCGCCGACCACGCCGGGGACCAGGCGCGCCACCGCATCCACGATCACCATCGCCGGAATCTCGCCGCCACTGAGGACGTAGTCGCCGATCGAGACCTCGCGGGCATCGAGCGCGGTGCGCACCCGATCGTCGATCCCCTCGTAGCGCCCGCAGACGACAATCAGGCCCGGCTCCTTCGCGAGCTCAGCCGCGAGCTTCTGGTCGAGCCGCTCGCCCCAGGGCTCGGTGATGATGACCGGGCCCCGGTTGGCGCCCCGGATCGACTCCACCGCCTCGATCACCGGCTCCGGTTTCATCACCATCCCGGGACCGCCGCCGAACGGCATATCGTCGACCTGGCGATGGCGGTCGTGCGTGTGCTCGCGCAGGTCGTGGGCATGGAGCTCGATCACGCCGCGTTCGATGGCGCGCCCGACCACTCCCTGCTGGAATACAGGGCCGAACATCGCCGGAAAGATGGTCACGACGTCAAACCGCATCAGTCGTCTCTCGCGTCCTCGACCCTGAAGATCCAGTCGGCAACCACGACCTGGCGGCCTTCGAGGTCGACGGCCAGGACCGAGTCGCGCGTGGCCGGGATCAGGTGCTCGATCGAACCGTGGCGGCTGACCCAGACGTCGTTGGCGGGTCGTTCGAGGACCTCCTCGATGACGCCGATCTCCTCGCCCGACTCGGTGACGACCGCCAGGCCCACGACCTGCCGGTGGTAGAAGCGCCCCTCCTCGAGAGAGCGCGCCTCCTCCTCCGGCACCTCCAGGTACCTCCCGCGAAGGAGCTCGGCGATGGTCCTGTTGTCGATGCCATTGAGCTTGACCACAAGTCCTGGATGGCTCTCCCTGCTCCACTCCACCTGGTGCGCGGCGCCATCGAGGACCAGGAGGGCCCCGGGGTCGAATCTTTCTTCGAAGTCTGTCAAGGGCATAACCTTGACAGCTCCCTCCAACCCATACGCCCCCGTCACCTGCCCAACCCGGATCACTCAGACACCTCGCCGCCTGGCCTGCGGCCGCGCGGCGCCCCGTGTGGAGACGACAGGGAAGGGTTGGCGAGGTCGACGAAGACCCGTTTCCGATCGCGGAGCGAGGCGACCCTGACCAGGGTCCGGATGGCTTCGATGTTGCGGCCGGCCTTGCCGATGAAGCGGCCGATGTCCTCATCGGCCAGCGTGACCTTGATGGCCACGGTGCCTCCACTACGCTCAAATGATTCGACGGTCACCTCTTCCGGCTTCTCGGCCAGGGAGCGGGCCACGTACTCGACCAGCGCCCGGTAGTCGATGCTGGGGCCGCCCGGGGCCGGTCGATCGCGCCGGAACCCACCGCCGCGATTGAACCCGCCGCCGCCGCGCCGAAAGTCACGCCGTGGGGGTCGGCTTCTCTGCACGTCGCTCAAGGATTCCCTCCCGCTTCAACAGGCTGCGCGCCGCTTCGCTCGGCTGCGCGCCTTGCTGCAGCCACTTCATCACCTTTTCCACGTCGATCTTTACCTGCACTGGTTCGGTCATCGGGTCGTAGTACCCGAGGTGCTCGATAAAGCGGCCGTCACGCGGCGAGCGCGCGTCCGCCACCACCAGGCGGTAAAAGGGGTGCTTCTTCGCCCCCATCCGCCTCAGCCTGATCTTTACCAACCTGCTCCTCCTACTTTTCCAATTTGTGGAATGCCGGCCAACTTGCCCTTGCGGTTCATCGCCCCGAACTGCCTGACGAGCTTCTGCATCGTCTCCCGGGCCCGCAAGAGCCGGTTGATGTCGGCGGGCTGCACGCCGCTGCCGCGCGCGATCCGGCGCTTGCGAGCTCCGTCGATGAGCTCCGGGCGCGCCCTCTCGCGGGGCGTCATGGACAGGATGATCGCCTCCATCCTTTTCATCTCTCGCTCGGTGTCCGCTCCGGCCAGCTGGCCCTTCAGCTGCCCGCCGCCGGGGACCATGTCGAGCATGCCCTCGAGCGAGCCCATGCTCTTCAGCTGGCGGATCTGGGCCAGGAAGTCGTCGAAGCTGAGGTGCCCCGCGCGCAGGTGGCGCTCCACCTCGGCCGCCTTCTCCTGGTCGATGGCGCCTTCCGCCTTCTCGATCAGCGAGAGCACGTCACCCATGCCGAGAATCCGGGAGGCCATCCGCTCCGCGTGAAAGACCTCGAGGTCGGCGGGCTTCTCGCCCGTGCCCGCGAATCGGATGCGCTCGCCGGTCGCCACACGGAGGGACAGCGCCGCGCCGCCGCGCGCGTCGCCGTCGAGCTTGGTCAGGATCGCCCCGTCGACGCCGACGCCCTGGCCGAAAGCCTCCCCCACCTTGACGGCCTCCTGCCCCGTCATGGCGTCGGCGACGAGCAGCGTCTCCGTCACACGGGCTCGGGACTTGAGCTGCCTCAGCTCTTCCATCAGCCCCTCGTCGACATGCAGGCGACCGGCCGTGTCGAGGATGACGACGTCGCAGTTCAGCCTCGCGGCCTCGGCGATTCCGCCTTCGCCGACGGCGAACGCAACGTGCTCGCGCTCGGCGAGCGTCTTCAGCTGCTGCACGGCGGCGGGCCGGCGAAAGTCGAGCGCCGCGACCAGCGGACGGTGGCCGTCCCGGCGCGCGAGCAGCGCCAGCTTCACCGCGGTCGTCGTCTTGCCCGAGCCCTGGAGACCGACAAGCATCACCACCGTCGGCGGGCTGGAAGCGTAGCGGAGGCCCTCGGAGTTGCCGCCGAGCAACTCGACCAGCTCCTCGTTGACCGCCTTGACTACAGTCTGCGGGGCGGTCAGGCCTGGCGAGATCTCGGCTCCCGCGAGGCGGCCGCGCACGTTCTCGACGAACTGCTTGACGACCTTGAAGTTGACGTCCGCCTCGAGCAGGGCCAGGCGCACCTCGCGCAGGCCGGCGTCGAGGTCTTCGGGCCTCAGCACGCCCCGACCGGTGATCTTCTTCAGCGCCGCGGCCAGCCGCTCGCTCAAAGCCTCGAACATCAGGCCGAGCCCTCCAGCCGGGTGATGCGTCGCTTCAGGCTGTTGAGCTCTCGTCCGAGCGCATCGAGCGCGCGCCGCCGGCGAGCGGATTCGGCGAGCAGGCCAAGCCGCTTCTCGTAGTCCAGCAAGGCCCGTGTCGAACGGCGCACGATGTCGTGCACCGCGGCGCGGGAGGTGCCCTTTTGCGCCGCAATCTCGGCGAGGGACCAGTCGCTGCGCAGGTAGAGGTCGATCACCTCGCGCTGGTGCTCGGTCAGCAGGGCGCCATAGCGTTCGTAGAGCGCCAGCGTGCGGCCACGAGCCTGGAGAGTGTCAAGGGCCATGCCTTGACAGGTTACCATGTTCGAGGTGGACGAGGTCCTGGAGCAGGCGTTCCGCTACCACAGGTGGGCCAACCTCCAGCTGCTGGACGTGTGCGCCCGGCTGCCGGCCGAGCAGCTGGAGCTCGGGGCCAGCGGAACGTACGGCACGATTGGCGCCACGTGGCAGCACCTGCTCTCGGCGGAGCAGCGCTACCTCTACAGGCTCGGCGGCCCACGCCCCTCGATGAACGAACGGAGCCGGTTTCCGGGGGTGGCCGGGCTCCAGCGCCACGCCGGGCGCACCGGCGACCACCTGGTCGCCGCAGCCAGGCGCATCAAGCGGGGCGCAGCGCGTGAGTTCACGTTCCGCGACGGCCGATTCAGGCTGTCGCTGTGGGTCATCGCCGTGCAGGCCCTCCACCACGGCAACGACCACCGGACGCACATCTGCACCATCCTTGGCGCTCACGGGGTCGACTACGGTGAGCTCGACGTGTGGGCCTTCGGCGATGCAACCGGAGGCGAGCAGCGATTGGGGAGGAAGTCCTGATGCTGACTGCATTCATCCTGATCAAGTCGACGCGCGATGGCCTTTCGCACCTGGGAGCAGAGCTGGCCGACGTCGAGGGCATCGCCGAGGTCTACACGGTGACGGGCGAGTGGGACTTCGTCGCCATCGCGCGGGTACGCCAGCACGACGACCTCGCCAAGGTCGTCACCGAGCACCTGACCCGGCTGAACGACATCGAGCGCACGCAGACCATGGTCGCGTTCCAGCAGTTCTCGGCCCACGACCTGGAGGCGATGTTCGGCCTCGGCCTCGAAGACAAGCGCTCCTGAACGATCTCTTAGAGCTGGCCGCGCAATCGCCTGACCGGTAGCTCGACCAGCGAGCGCCACTGCTGCCGCAGCGCCACCCGCACCGGCACTCCGGCTTTGCGCAGACGCAACGGTTTCGTCGTCTGGTTTTCGATCGCCGTCCTGAAATCGCCTTCGTAGGTGGTCACGATCGACGCGATGTCGTAGCGACCGAAATGGCAGTCACTCGAGCCGACCATCGCGCCCAGGCGATCTCGATGCGCCGCGTAGAAGTCCTCCATAAGCTTGCGCCGGCGACCTCCCATGGGTACGGTCGACATGGTCTCGATGGCGTCGACTCTGTGTTTCTCGATCAGGTGGCCCAGAGCCGAGGCCTGAATCGAGCCGAAATAGGTCGGCATGAATGGGTGCGGGATGACCGCCAGACCGCCCTGGTCGTGGATCGCGTCGACCGTGTCCTCCAGGGACATCCCACGCTTCACTGGCTTTTCGAGGAACCAACCGAGGATGTGCGTCTGCGCCGGCCACCTGGTGGTGATCTCCTCACCTGTGATCACCGCCATGCCCGCCGCGGATCCGCGCTCCTGGGTTTCCCGTACCGAAGCCATGGAGTCGTGGTCGGTGACCGCGATCAGGTCGAGACGGGCATCGACGGCCGCCGCCACCAGCTCCGCCGGCGTGACCATGCCGTCGGACGCGAGGGTGTGGCAGTGGGGATCGCCAATCACGGCTCGAAGATCGCATGAATAAACTCACGCGGGTCGAAATCGGCGAGGTCGCCCAGGCCCTCGCCGACGCCGGCCAGCTTGACGGGCACGTCGAGCTCCGACTCGACGGCCACCACGGCGCCGCCCCTGGCCGTGCTGTCGAGCTTGGTCAGGACCAGACCCGTCATGGGGATCGCCTTGTTGAACGCACGCGCCTGGACGAGGTTGGTCAGCCCGAGCACGGCGTCGAGGACCAGGAGCGACTCGAACGGCGCATCCTCGAGCGCCTTGCTCGCCACGCGGCCGATCTTGGCCAGCTCCTCGAGCAGGTTGCGCTGCGTCTGCAGCCTGCCCGCGGTGTCGGCGATCACCACGTCGAGCCCCCGCTTGCGGGCGACCTGGATGCCGTCGAACACCACAGATGCCGGGTCGGCGCCGCTGCTGCCCTCGAAGTGCTCGGCTTCCGCGCGCTCGGCCCACGCCACCATCTGCTCGATGCCGGCGGCGCGGTACGTGTCCGCCGCGACGACGAGCGGCTTGCGTCCCTGCGCGAGCAGGCGGTGCGCGAGCTTGCCGGCGGTCGTGGTCTTGCCGGCCCCGTTGACCCCATAAAGAAGGACGCACGCGGGGTTGCCTTCGAGGTCGAGGACGCGCGGCTTGCGCGACATCACCTCCGCGGCCGTCGCGACGAGCGCGGCGAGCGCCTCTTCGCGCGTGCGCGGCGCGCGCGACCTGGTGCCAGCGGCAAGCCTCGAGGCCATGGCAGGGCCGACATCAGCGCCGATGAGCACCTCCTCCAGCTCGTCGTAAAACCCGGCCGCCAGCGGGGGGCTGAGCGCCCGCAGCCCGGAGGCGAGGGCGTCGCGGGTCCGGCTACCGACGCGGCGCCAGAGGCTCAGCCTGCTTGCGCTGTTGTCGTCGCGGACCGCCTCGCCGGCTTCCTGATGTCGTCCAGGCGGACCGAGACGAGGTGCGACGAGCCGCTCTCGTCGAGGTGGATGCCGTAAAGGGTCGACGCGTACGACATGGTCACGTGGTTGTGCGTGATGACGAGGAACTGGCGCTTGGTGCCGAGTCGCGCGACCATCTGGCCGAACCGGTCGACGTTGGCGTCGTCGAGGGCGGCGTCGACCTCGTCGAGAATGGTGAACGGGCTGGGGTTGACCTCGTCCAGGGCCAGCACGAGCGCCAGCGCGGCGAGCGAGCGCTCACCCGATGAGAGCAGCGTCACGTTCTGCAACCGCTTGCGCGGCGGCTGGACCAGGATCTCGACCCCGCTGCGCGGCCCGTCGTCGCCGTCCGCGTGGCGCAGCGTGGCGCGGCCGCCGGGGTTGAGCTCGGCAAAGTATTCGTGGAAGTTGGCGGCGACGGCGCCGAAGACGGCCTCGTAGCGCGACTCCTCCTCCTCCCTGAGCCTGGCAATCAGGTCCTCGAGGTCCGTGCGCGCCTCGGTGATGTCGTCGAGCTGCTCGGCGAGGCTCTGGTAACGCTCCTTCAGCTCGCGGAACTCCGACTCGGCGAGCGCGTTGGTCGGCCCGATCTCTTCCAGCCGGCGCTCCAGGGCGCGCATCTCGCGCTCACGCGCCTTGCCGCCAGGGACCTCTTCGGGCGCGACGCCGTCCGGCATGCGCGAGCGGATCTCGTCCATCCGCGCCTGCAGGAGCTCGGACTCACGCGTGATCAGCCCGAGGTTGCCCTCGAGCGTGCCGGTGCGCAGGCGCGAGTCGATGCGCGTCTCCTCGAGCGCCACCAGGAGCCTGGCCGACTCGGCGATCTCGGCGTCGTCTTCCGGTGCGTCCTGCTCCGCCGCGGCGAGCGCCTGCCGCGCGGATTCGGCCTCGTCGCGCAGTCGAGGCAGCGCCTCGACCGCCGCCGCCACTGCCTGCTCCGCTTCGGCCAGGTGCCCGCTCCGCTGCTCGCCGCCGGCCGTGAGCCGGACCACGTCCTCGTCGACGAGCCTGTGCTGCCGGCGCAGAGAGTCGAGGCGGTCGCGCCGCCTTTCGCGGTCCTGCTGCAGCCCGCGCTGCTGGGCCGCCTCTCGAGCCCGCTCCTCGAGATCGCGGGCCAGCTGGGCAGCGCGGTCTTCCGCAGCGGCCGCCAGCCCTTCCAGGTCTGAGTGCTCACGTTCCGCTTTCTGCTCCGCCGCGAGCGCCGTATCGAGGAGGCGCGCGACCTCGTCCTGCCTGGGAGCGCCCGCCACGCCGGCCCTGAGCCGCGACAGCGACGACCGGGCGGCCTCGAGGCGGCGCGTCGCCTCCGCTGCGCCGGCAGCCTGGGGCTCGAGGGCGGCGATCGATGTGAGCAGGTCGCGTCTTCGCGCCTGGAGCGCCATCCTCGGATCGGCGCCGCCCCTGACGGTCCCCTGCCCACGGAACACACCTTCCAGGGTCACGTCTCGGCCGACGACCACGCCGCCGAGCAGGCGACGCGCGATTGACCCGTAGCCCTGTCGCACGTCGACGTGGTGGTAGAGGGATTCCGGCTCCGCCTCTGGTGCGCCGGCCGGGAACACAACGGTCACCTGGCGCTGGGCGCCCGCGATCGACCGTATGGCGGACTCCTCGTCGCCGGCGACGATCGCGTCGACCAGGGCGCCGAGCGCGGCCGACAGCGCCTGCTCGTAGCCGGGCCTGGCGATGATCACGTCGGCGAGGGCCGGGCCGGCCGCGGGTGCGGGCCGGAGCGCCTCGATCCCGTCCAGCTCGGCGCGCAGCCTGGCCAGCGCAGCCGCCGCCTTCTCCGCCGCGCGCGCCCTCTCTTCGGCCTCCTCGAGCCCGGCCTCGGCGTCTTTGACCCGCGCCACCGCCGCCGCGGCGCGGGCCGCGCCCGCAGCCTGCTCCTCCAGGAACTCCCGCCGTGTTCGGACCGCAGCCAGCGAAGAGGAGGCGATCATGGCCGCCCGCCGGGCCTGCTCGGCTGCCCGCCGCGCGTCGCGCGCCTCCGCCGGATCGGGATCCGCGGCCATCGATGCGGCTTCGGTCGGCGTGGCGACGGCCAGCTCTGCGTCGGCCAGCTCCGCCGCCAGCTGGGCCCGCAGCGCCCCAGCGGCCTCGAGGAGCGCCCGGCCCTCGGCCGCCGAATGGCGCGCCTCCTCCGCCACCGCCCGCCGGCTTGCCAGTCTCTCCTCGGCGAGCTGCTTGCGGTGTTCGGCGTCGGAGTGCTCCAGGCGGAGCTGGCTGAGGGTGCGCTGGCGCGCCAGGCGCCGGTCCTGCGCCGCCTGCATGGCGGCGCGCCCGGACTGGAACTCGTCCTCCGCGATGCGGGCCTGTTCCCGCGCCTCGATGAGGCGGCGCTCCAGTGCCTGCGCCTGGGACGACGCTTTGCGGTGCGCGTCACGCGCCTCGCGCCATTCCTCCCAGACGATGCTCCCGCGCAGCAGCTCCAGCCTGGCGCCCGCCTCGGCTGCCTCGCGCGCGGCGGCCGCCTGCGCGTTAAGGGTTTCCAGCCTCGGAGCGAGCTCCTGCTTGAGGTCCTCCAGCCGGAGGAGGTTGCCGGCAAGCTCCTGGAGCTTCTGCACCGCCTCCTGGCGGCGCGTCTTGACTCCGCGCACCTGCGCGGCCTCCTCGAGCAGCTGCCTGCGCTCGGCAGGCGAGCAGACCACGATGTGCTCGATGTCGTGCTGGTCGATGATCGCGTACGAGTCGACGGTCAGGCCGGTCGAGGCGAGGAGATGAATCAGGTCACGGCGCCGGACGCGGCTGCCGTTGAGGAAGTAATCGCTCTCCCCGTCGCGCTCGATGCGGCGCTTGATGGCGACCTCGTGGTAGTCGACGGGGAGCCGCCCGGCCGAGTTGTCGAAGACCATTGTCACCTCCGCGAACGAAGCCCGCGGGCGCCGCTCGCCGCCGGCGTAGATGACCTCTTCCATCTTCCGGCCGCGCAGGTCGCGCGCCTGGCCCGACCCGAGAACCCACTTGACGGCGTCGACGATGTTCGTCTTGCCCGAACCGTTCGGGCCAACGATGGCGGTCACGCCGCCGTCGAACTGGATCTCGGTCTGCCGGGCAAAGGTCTTGAAGCCCAGCAATTGCAGGGACCTTAGGAACAAACTGGCGGGCAGGGTAGCAGATGTAGGGGTCGATTGACCCCGGGCCACTATCGGTGCCCCGAGCTACTCGATCGGTTCGCCGAACTGGCGGCTGCGCGTCTCGAGCGCCGGCGTCGAAACCGGCGACGCGGCGCCGTCGGACATCATGACGTGGAGGGGGACGACCTCCGGTTCCGCGGACTGCGCTCCAGTGGCCTGTGGCTCGCCCGCCGGCTCCGCCACCGGCGTCGCCTTCGGCGGTTTGCGAGGCTGGCGGCGCGAACGCGGCTTCGCCTGCTTCGCAGCGGGCATCTCGGCGACCGAGCCGAGCAGCTTCTCGAGCGCCGCCCGAGCGGCGTCCTGCTCCGCTTCCTGCTTGCTCGCGCCGTGCCCTGTGCCGAGCGGTTCGGGGCCCGCGAAGACGACCGACGTGTACTCGCGGCGGTTGCCAACACGCGCGCCCTCGCTGTCGTAGACCGGGGTCTCGCCGAAGCGTTCCTGCGCCACCTGCTGCAGGCGTCCCTTGAAGTTCTCGTCACGGACCGGCGAGGGCAACGCGCGGTAGCGGTCGAGGTAGTAGTGATAAGCGGCGTCGTAGCCCGCGTCGAGAAACACCGCGCCGAGCACCGCCTCGAAGGCGTTGGCCAGCAGCGACTTCAGGCTCCGCCCGCCTCCCTTCGCGATGCCCTTGCCGAGGTAGAGATAGCTGCCGAGGTCGAGCAGCTCGGCGAGCTGGGCCAGGGTGTTCGTGTTCACCATCGCCGACCTTGTCTGGGTCAGCTCGCCCTCGGTCGCCCCGGGATGATGCTTGTACAGGTACTCGGCCGCGATCAGCTGGAGGACCGCGTCGCCCAGGTACTCCAGGCGCTCGTTGTCGCGCGGCGAGACAGACGGATTCTCGTTGGCAAAAGAGCTGTGGGTGACGGCCTCGAGCAGCAGGCCGGGGTCGCGAAAGTGGATGCCGATCTTTTGCTGGAGAAGCAGGAGGGACTGCGCGAGAGGTGCGGCGGTGCGCGTGTCCTGGGGTTGTGCTATGAGGCGGCCTTCTCCTGGATGTACTCCCACGCCTGGCCGACGGTCGTGATCTTTTCGGCGTCCTCGTCGGGGATCTCCAGCCCGGTGTTCTCTTCGAACGCGTAGATGAGCTCGACCAGGTCGAGGGAATCGGCGTTCAGGTCTTCCTGGAACGACGCGTCCATCGTGACCTGCTCGGGCTCACAACCAAGGCGCTCCACGATGATGTTCTTGAAGTCGTCGAAGCTCAGCTTTTGAGTTTCCATACGCGGATTACTGTACACGAGCAACAATCTCGGCCACAGCGGCCGGCGTGCCGGCGGCAAGCGCCGTGGCTCCGGGTGCCAGCTCGCGCATCATCCCGGTCAGGGCACGCTTGGGGCCCACCTCGACGAACGTGTCACAGCCCATCTCGGCGAGCGACGCCACGCACGCGGCCCAACGGACCGGCGACCGCAGCTGCATCTCCATCACGTGAGGGATCCGGTCTCCGCCCTCGTGCGGCCGGCCGGTCAGGTTGGCCATGACCGGGATCCGCGGCGCTCGCCACTCGATCCTCTCCAGGGCCTCGCGCAGGCGCTCCGCGGCCGGCGCCACCAGCGGGGTGTGGAAGGCGGCGCTGACGTTGAGCGGGATCACCCGCTTTGCGCCGGCCTCCTGCAGCCGCT
>Ga0137368_10007528_pt1 | contig 11299 bp, 10 predicted proteins | sample SagtaG_13_FD_104917 | JGI IMG/M metagenome (GOLD analysis project Ga0137368, IMG submission 104917) | Vadose zone soil microbial communities from Sagehorn Ranch, Mendocino, California, USA - Sage1_L_100_16 metaG | ecosystem: Environmental > Terrestrial > Soil > Vadose zone | place: USA...
GTAGGCGATGAGGATGTCGTGGCGGGTGGCGCCGATCGCTTTGGCGTCGCCGCGGCGGCCGCGGATCTGCCAGTAGTGGGAGGCGAGGTAGGTGTTCTTGCTGCGGGCGGCGGCGCGGGCGGCTTCGGTCAGCGTCTTGCGTAGCCAGCGGTTGCCGTGGCGGGTCTTGCCGGAGCGGCGCCTGCCGCCGGAGGCGTTGAGGCCGGGGCAGATGCCGGCCCAGGAGACGAGATGCTGGGCGCTTGGGAAGACGCTCATGTCGAGGCCGCACTCGGCGATCAGCACCCGGGCCGTATTGACGTTGACGCCGGGGATGGTGCAGAGCAGCTCGACGAGCTCGGCGTGGGGCTGGGTGGCAGCCTCGATGCGAGCGTCGAGGGTGGCGACGGTCTGGTCGAGCGAGTCGATGTGGGCGAGCAGGCCGGCGACGAGGACGCCGTGGTGGGCGAGTTCGAAGCGATTGGCGAGCGCCTCCTGGAGCTGCGGGATCTTCGCCCGCAGCCTGGCTTTGGCGAGCTCGGCGAGCGCGGTCGGGTCGCTGACCCCGCCGAGCAGCGCCTCCAGCATCGCGCGGGCCGAGGCCGAGTAGGTCGACGAGGCGACGCTCGAGAGCTTGATGCCCGCGTCTTGGAGCACCTTCTCCAGCCGCTGGATCGCGCGCGTGCGCTCCTCGACCTGGGCGACGCAGAGTCGGGTCAGGTCGCGCAGACGGCGGATCTCTGGCGGCGGCACGAAGCTCGGCCGCACCAGCCCGTGCTCGAGCAGCTGGCTGCACCAGGCCGAGTCGATCACGTCGCTCTTGCGTCCGGGGACGTTGTGCATGTGCTGCGCGTTGAGGAGCCAGCACTCGAAGCGCTGCTCGAGCACGTAGAAGACGGGTTTCCAGTAGACGCCGGTCGCCTCCATCCCCACCAGCGTCACGCCGAAGTCCGCCAGCCAGTCGGCCAGCGTCTCCAGCTGTGCGATCGTGGTGCCGAAGCTGCGCGTCTGCTGCTCGCGTCGGCGCCGGCTCTTGCCCGCGGCCGGCACGCGCACGGTGGCTACGACGCTGTCGCGGTGCACGTCCAGCCCCGCGCAGCGCTCAACGACGACATCCATCACGTGCCTCCTTTCCAGACGACAGGACACGCCAGATCGGAGGGGCCTCCAGTGACGACTCTGAGGTTCGCGCTCGAGGCAGCAGTCAACGGTTCCGCAGGCCCCCGCGCCATACTTACCAACGGGCTCACAGCACCAAGGAGATGCCGGCGTCGACCGATCCGACGCCGGCATTCTCACCCCGCCACGGTGGCGGCTGCCCGCGCCGCCCCGGCTACTTACCATCAAGTTGGCTGGTTTATCTCCTCGTTGCACCCTTCCCTTGAAGGACCCTCAGCCTCCCCGGAAATCCTCGGACCTGTCCCCAGAACCTATCCCCAACGGAGCCCGTGCTCGCAGTCCGCGATGGGGATGGGCGAGTGTCGCCGGGCGGCGGGTTCGGGCGTCCGTCGTCTGTTCTGGTTCGTGCCGCATCAGGCAGCCAGGCTATCGCTGCGCGCGGATGACGTACGCGAAGCGGGGGGACACCTGCAGCGGTGAGCGCACGCAGGAGCTCGTCGGTGGGTTGAGGTCGTCCACCTGTTGGTCGAGCAGGCTGGGACGCCCTCCGGGTTGAGGTCGTAGAGGTCGAGCAGGAAGTCGTCGGGGTGGGACGCTTCGACGCCGACCGGCTCGCCTGCGTGGGGAACTCGTCGATGTCGAAGGTGACGATCAGCTCGGAGTACGGAACCTTTGCTCGGCTGTCTCCAACCAGCGCAGGCGGCCCTCGGCGTCTTGGTCCGTTGGAGGCTGTCATGCTTGCTCGTGCTGAGACGGGCTGTTGTCGGTGAGTCCCCGATGGAGGTGACCAATGGCGGATGCAGAGGAGGCGCAGGTCTCCGAGGCGCAGATCGCCGTGCACTGGCGGGAGGAGGAGTACTACGAGCCGCCCGCGTCGTTCGTCGCTCAGGCGAACGCGGCCGATCCGGCGATCTTCGAGCGGTTCAGTGAGGAGCGCTTCCCGGAGTGCTTCAAGGAGTACGCGGATCTCCTCACCTGGGATGCGCAATGGCACACGACGCTGGATACGAGCAAGCCGCCGTTCTGGAAGTGGTTCGTCGGCGGGCGGCTGAACGCCTGCGTCAACTGCGTCGACCGCCACCTAGCCACCAGCGCGGACAAGCTGGCCCTGATCTGGGTGCCGGAGCCTGAGGACGAGGTGACAAAGGAGATCAGCTATCAGGAGCTCTACACGCGGATCAACGAGTTCGCTGCGCTCCTTCGGGACTTCTGCGGCGTCGAGGTCGGCGACCGCGTGACCTTTCATCTTCCGATGCTGCCCGAGCTGCCCGTCTCGATGCTCGCCTGCGCCCGGCTCGGCGTGATCCATTCCGAGGTCTTCGGCGGATTTAGCGGCGCGGCCTGCGGTGAGCGGATCGCGGACTCGGAGAGCCGGATCCTGGTCACGATGGATGCGTACTACCGCAACGGCGAGCTGATCGACCACAAGGCCAAGGCCGACGAGGCCCTTGCCCGCGCACGAGAGCTCGGCGTGGAGGTCGACAAGGTGCTGGTCTGGCGGCGGCACCCAGGCGAGTACCGATCACAGAGTCCGATGGTCGACGGCCGCGACTTCTTCGTCGACGAGCTCCTGGAGGACCACCGCGACAAGACGGTCGAGCCCGTCTCGATGCCGGCGGAGGCGCCGCTGTTTCTCATGTACACGAGCGGCACGACGGGCCGCCCGAAGGGTTGCCAACACTCGACCGGCGGCTACCTCGCCTACGTGGCCGGCACGTCGAAGTACTACCAGGACATCCATCCCGAGGACACGTACTGGTGCTTCGCCGACATCGGCTGGATCACGGGGCACTCGTACATCGTCTACGGGCCGCTGGCGCTCGGTACGACGAGCGTCATCTACGAGGGCGTGCCGACGTATCCGGACGCGGGACGACCATGGCGGATCGCCGAGCGGCTCGGCGCAAACATCTTCCACACGGCGCCAACGACGATCAGGATGCTGCGCAAGCTCGGGCCGGACGAGCCGAAGAAGCACGACTACCGCTTCAAGCACATGACGACGGTGGGGGAGCCGATCGAGCCGGACGTCTGGCGTTGGTACCACGACGTCGTCGGCAAGGGCGAGGCGGTGATCGTCGACACCTGGTGGCAGACCGAGAATGGGGGCTTCCTGGGCAGCACCTTGCCCGCCCTACAGCCGATGAAGCCCGGTAGTTGCGGGCCGGGCGTGCTCGGGATCTACCCCGTGATCTACGACGAGGAGGGCGAAGTGATCGAGGCAGGGAGCGGCAAAGCGGGCAACATCTGCATCCGCAACCCGTGGCCTGGCATCTTCCAGACGATCTGGGGCCAGCCTGAGCGGTTCGTCGAGATCTACTACGAGAAGTACTGCCGGGACAAGCAGAGCACGGACTGGCGCGACTGGCCGTACTTCGCGGGCGACGGCGCCGTCCAGGCGGCCGACGGCTATTTCCGGATCCTCGGCCGGGTCGACGACGTGATCAACGTCGCCGGGCACCGGCTTGGCACGAAGGAGCTCGAGTCGGCGAGCATCACTGTCGAGGAGATCGCCGAGGCCGCAGCCGTGCCGGTGGTCGACGAGCTCCGCGGCCGCGCGGTCGAGATGTACGTCTCGCTCAAACCAGGCCTCGCCCCGAGCCCAGAGATCGAGCAGAAGGTGGCCAAGGCGATCGAGACCGAGATCGGCAAGATCGCGCGCCCGAAGAACGTCTGGATCGTTCCGGACATGCCGAAGACGCGCTCCGGCAAGATCATGCGCCGGGTGATCGCCGGCATCTCCAACTTCACTGACGTCGGAGACGTGAGTACGCTGGCGAACCCCGAGATCGTCGACGACATCCGGCACCACGTCCAGAGCGAGAAGCTCGCCCGTAACGAGGTCCCGCGCGAGCTCTCGCCACAAGAGCAGGAGGAGATCGCAGCCTTCGGCCGCGACGAGTAGCTTCGAGGGAGCCGCGAAGAGCCGGGGATGACACTGCAATACATCGCTGGCGAGCTCTCCCTCATCCTGGGAGAGCTGGAGGCGGCCGTTCCCAGTCGCGCGGCCCGTCAGGTAGCCGGCCTGCGTCGTGAGGCGGAAACCGCGCCGTTCCCCGCACTTCCCGGCGTCGCGGCGCGGGCGCTGCGCCTGACCGACGATGCCTGCTGGGCGTCGTTGACGCGAGGCGACGCGGAGAGCTTCCGTCGCGAAGCGTCGATCAGCGCGGAGCTCTGGAGCTTCAGCCTCTGCGCCTGCCTGCTGGACGAGCCCGCCACCGCCGGAGGCCAGGTTCCCGGCTGGGCTGATCGGCCGGGTCTTTAACCGGCGCTCGAGAAGCCACCAGACCCCGTAGGGTGCGCAAACTCGGTCGGCGCCTGGATCGCGGCGATTTGAGTCCGCGCGGCCCATGGTGTGCTGCGCGGGCGTACGCAGCGCTCGCTGGACGATGCGTTGGGGCATGGAAACAGACGGGGGGCGGACGGCACCTCCTTCAGGCCCCCCGTTTCATACCTCCTTCAGGCCTGTGGGTGCCGGAAATCCGATCGGCGTGATCATGGGCGGGGTACGTCGATGTTGATCCGGTGCACCGCTGCGGGAAGACGACCAGTCACCGTTCTGTCAAGGCGAGCGCGTAGGCATCGCTTGCGAGTTCGGCTCGATCTGGTAGTCGCGCGCGCATGTAACAAAGGAGAGGCGGCGCGGAGGGCAGGCGCGGCGCGGACGGCGGCCTGAACTCCGCTTACGCGGCGAGTTCGTATTCGTGGATCAGCCCGCCGAGCCGGTCGCGGCGACGAAGCCGGTCGAGCGCGAAGACTTGGCCCTGGGCTCGTTCGTCGAACGATTGCGGCCTCGCCAGCGGCGGCCGCTGGGCGAGCGAGCGGTGCGGCCGATGCCCGTTGTAGTGAAGCGTGTAGGCGGTGAGGACGCGTTCGAGATGCCGACGGCCGAAGATCAGCAGCCGGTCGAGACATTCCCGGCGAAGGCTCCCGACCCAGCGCTCAGCGTGCGCTCGCGCCCGCGGGGCTCGTACAGGCGCCTTGATCACCCGGATCCCTTCGCAGCGGAAGACCTCGTCGAAGTCGCGTGTGAACTTGCTGTCGCGGTCACGGATCACGAACCGCGCCTGGACGCCTTCGTCATCGAGGTGCATCAGCAGGTTACGCGCCTGCTGGGTCACCCACCGGCCGTCGGGATTCGCCGTGATCCCTGCCAGATGGACGCGACGAGTCGCCAACTCCATGAAGAACAAGACGTAGAACCGCTTGAAGAAGACGGTGTCGACGGTGAGGAAGTCGCACTCGAGAATGCTCGCCGCCTGCTGCCGAAGGAACTCCGCCCAACTCGTCTCAGGCCGCCTCGGGGCCGGCTCGATCCCTGCCTCGCGCAGGATCGTCCAGACCGTGCTCGCCGCGAGCTTAATGCCGAGCCCCATCAGTTCGCCCTGGATCCGTCGGTACCCCCAGCCCGGGTTCTCGCGCGCAAGCCGAACGACAAGCTCGCGGACCTCGGCCGCCGTCGGGGGTCGGCCGGGCCGCCGACACGGATAGGTCCAATGCCGCTCCAAAAGCTCCCGATGCCAGCGCAGAAGCGTCGCCGGCGTCACGAAGAACGCGGCCCACGCCCGCCGTGGCAGGACCCGACTGAATGCAGCCAGCAGCGCTCGGTCAGCCGGATTCAGCTGCGGACGCGCGACCTGACGCTCGAGCACCCGCAGCTGGTGGCGTAGCAGCAGGATCTCGATCTCCTTCTCGCGCTCCGAGCGAAACCGAAGCACGACGAGCTCGAGCAGGCGCCGCAGCGACCAGTACAGAAACGACAGAACCGCACTCCGAGAACGACCCGCCACCCCCGCTGACCCTACCGGCCAACCGCGAACGCAGATTCCGACACGCGACGGAGTTTCCGGCACGCACACCTAGCACCGAGCCGCATCAGGCGCGGAGTCTCTCCTGCTCTCCGTGGCATCCAACCGATGAACCACAGCGACCAGGAAGCGATGAGAGGGATGGCGCTCCACTAGGCCCGCCGGCGGAGGACCGATCGCGACGAGGTCTTCCTGGAGGTGACGAGGTCGATCTGTCCTGTCTGCCAGCGGGTGATCGACGCCGAGGTGAACGCGCGCGACAACCCAGGTGCCCGACTGGTTCCGGCTGGACGACTTCGTGCCCGTGCCCTGCTGCTTTCCCGCCTGCCGCTAGACGCAGGCGTCATGACCTCGCCGTCTCCCCGGCATCGAGTCCGGGCCCTGAGTCGCGGTCTGGCGCGTTGAAGAGCGGGCGCAGCAGGGCGCCGAGCATCCCCTGCTGCTCCTTGCGCGCGTGGCCGAGCGACTCGCGTGCCCCGGCTGCCAACACAGCCTGAAAAAGCCCAGCTCAGGAGGTCATTCTTCGTACCGAACCGGACGCACCCCATCATCGCCGCGGCGGATCCAGGCTGAGTCCCTCGACCCGCCCGCGCTCGCCTACATCGGGACGGTGAGTCCAGGAACCCGACGACGGGTCGACGGCGGTCCAGACTCCGACACCGACCAGGAGCACCGCGATCGGCGCGACGAGGCGCGGCCCGAGCCGCGGCACTCTCCCCGCAGCGAGCGTCGACGAAGGTTCGCCCAAGCTTCCCGGGTCCGATGGCATCAGCTTCAACCCGACCTCCCCGCGCTGCGCAGGGCGGGTGGGCGCCAGCTCCTCGAACCTCGGTCGCTAGGAGCCGTTCCCCGTGGTAGTCCCTTGCAGGGCCCGCTCGATCAGCTTGGTCAGCTCGAGCGGGAAGAAGAACTTAGACGCCGGGCTCGCGCCGACAGTCTTCAGCGTGTCGAAGTACTGGAGACTCATCGTGTTCGTATCGACGGTCTTGGCGACGTTGAAGATTATCCCGAGCGCCTGCGCGTAGCCCTCGGCCTTCAGGATCGCGGCCTGCCGCTCGCCTTCGGCCCTCAGGATCACGGCCTGCTTCTCACCCTCGGCGACCGTGATGTTCGCCTGCTTGGTTCCCTCGGCCTCGAGCACGACCGCGCGGCGCATTCGCTCGGCCGACATCTGGCGGTTCATTGCCTCCTGGATCTCGTGCGGCGGGATCAGCTCGCGGATCTCGACGTTCGTCACCTTGATGCCCCAGCGCTCAGTCTCCGAGTCGAGCCGGGAACGGATCAGCTCGTTGATCTTGTCCCGCTCCGAGAGCACCTCGTCGAGCGCGATGTCACCGGTGACGGCGCGCAGCGTCGTCGTCGCAAGGCCCATGACGGCCACGCGGTAGTCCTCGACCTCGAGCACGGCCTTCTCGGCGGAGTTCACGTCCACGCGCATATAGACCAGGAAGTCGATGTCGATCGAGGCGTTGTCCTTGGTGATGTTCGTTTGCTTGGGAATGTCGAGCACCTCGGTGCGCAGGTCCACGCGGACGATCTTGTGGACGATCGGCAGCTTGAAGACGACGCCCGGTCCCCTCATTCCCTCGAAGCGGCCGAAGCGGAAGCGGGCGAGCCGCTGGTAGTCGCGGATGAAGTTGATGACTGCCATGTCTTCCTCCTAGGCGCCTTCGGGCGCGCTCTCGTTCGGGGGTGGGTTGTCTTCCTGCGGGAGGGGGGTCACGAAGAGCTTCAGGCCCTCCACGCGCTCGACGCGCACGCGATGGCCGGGTCCGAGCTCGCCCCCGCCGCTCAGCTCAGCCTGCCAGGCCTCGCCTGCGACGCGCACCTCACCGGCGGGCGCAAGCCTGACGCTGACCTCGCCGGCAGAGCCGGCAAGCGCACCCGCGGCTAGCGGGCTGACGTAGCGGGGCAGTCGGAGCGACTTGCGAAGCTCGTTGGCCAGGAAGAGCACGATTCCGCCGGCCGCGAGCGCGACCAGAATGAGCAGCCAGCGGCTGACCTGGATCAGGGCGCCGCCGAACTGCGGCGGTCCGGCACTCCCCAGCAGGTAGATGCCGCCGAGGATCAGGGAGGCCGTTCCAGCGACGCCGAAGAAGAGGTGTCCCGGCGCGTGGATCTCGAAGCCCAGGAAGACGATGCCGACGAGGATCAGCACGAGGCCGGCCCAGGAGAAGGGCAGCGAGCCGATCCCGACGAAGGCCAGTACCAGGAAGATGGCGCCGAGCGATCCGGGTATCCAGGTCGATCCACCGCTCCAGAGCTCGACGATCAGACCGAGGCCGCCGAGGCTGAGCAGGAGGAAGACCAGGTTCGGGTCGGCGAGAAAGCGCAGGATGCGCTGGAACAGCGTCTGACCCACCGTCTCGATCCGCGCGCCGCCCGCGTGGACGACGACGGGACCGCCGACGGTGTCGAGTCGCCTTCCATCCAGGGCATGCAGGAGCGAGCTGAGGTCCGGCGTCTGGAGGTTGGCGATGCCGAGCTGCACCGCCTCCTGAGACGAGTAGGAAGCGGCCTTCCGGATCGCGGCCACCAGGGGTCGCACGGGTCGGTGGCGTTGCACGGCGACGCTGCGCATCAGCGCGGCAACGTCGTTGGTCACCTTCTTGCCCTCGGTCGAGGGCAGGTTCTGGCCACCGCTGCCCACGACCGCCGCCGCGCCGATGTTCGTTCCTGGCGCCATCGCCAGGAAGGCGGTCGAGACCGCGATCAGCGTGCCGGCGGAGGCTGCGCGCGCACCCTGCGGCTCGACGTAGGCGGCAACGGGCACCGGCGAGGCCAGGATGTAGCCGACCATGTTGCGCATCGAGTCGATCAGCCCACCCGGTGTGTTGATCTCGATGACCACAAGGCGCGCGTCCTCCTTGGCTGCGTGCTTGAGGGCACCCTTCAGGAAGCCGTCACTGATCTGGTCGATGTCGGTGTTCAGCTTGACCACGACGATCGGGCCCGTCCCGCTCGCGGAGCTGGTGGACGGCGCCAGGCCGGCGGCAAGCACTGCCAGCAAGCAGCTGAGCAGAGCGAGGCGCCAGCTCAAACGGAGGATGCTCAGCGGCCAGAGACGCGGCATTTCGTCGATCCTACTCCGCCGCTTGGCGACTCCCCGTCTTCGTCGTGAGGATCGTCCCGGCTCATTTCCCTCAGTTCGCGAGTGCCACCCGGCTTCCGATCTGTATTTGAGGCGGATTCGGTTTCCCTCACTTCGACCTGTCCCGTCCCTTGCAGCTTGCGAACGCGTTCTCTCTGGCGTGATGACGGTGATCTACCTGTCAGCCGTTGTTGATTCGTGCTTGCGACTGCGTTAGACCGTAGGACTACTGAGTCGGGCACGCGCCGCAATCCTCGTGTCGCTCTCCCACCATTCTGCGACAGTCCAGCGCTTCAAGGTGGGTCTCGCTGTCCGACTTCATCCCGCCCACCTGGGCAGCGATTTGAGCCTCCTTTTCCACAGGGCGGCTTTTCCACGCCGGTTTGGTTAGCAGTTCGGTCGCACTTTGCGCCCGATCATTGCGGCTTTCCACATGCGATCGACAGGCGTTTGCAGCGACTCTAGGGAAGCAGAGCGTCACTCAGACCGAGAGCGAGCATCCTCTCGCAGAAGACGTGGGGGTCTTCCTCTGGCGCTTCCGGCGCTCGCTGGAGATGGGCTTTGGCGGCCGACTTGCCGAGCGGATCGCCGTCAAGGAGATCGATCTGCACCAGCTCGAGCATCTCATCTTCTGCGGTTGCCCGCGGCGAACGGCCTACCGGATCTTGCTGTGACCAATGAGCGTCCCTCCGTTGAGGCCTCCGCAGTGGCGGTGATCGGGATTGCGCTGCTCAACCGAGCCGCGTGTGCGGCGCGTGTCGAGCTCACCGCGTTCTGCCCTCAAGCGCAAGTGGCCCACGCTCCCGCATGAGCAGCGCCACTCAGGCACTCGACTCTCTCTCCAGCCAGCGACCGTTCCCACGCGGCCGCGTCGGGTCCGGCGTCGAGGAGCTACAGGAGTGGATCGCTGCACTCGTCCGTCAACGGCAGCAGCTGCGGACGTCCGGGGCAAGCCAAGCCTCGCTTGAGCGGAATCGCCTCCTGCTCGTGCGCAGCCAGTGGGAACTCTGCCACGCGCTGATCGAGCGGCACCTGCCGCCAGCCCACGAAAGGCTGCCCGGCCAGGGAACGGGAAGACATCCGGGCGTCTCTAGTATCTCGTGAAACGCGGCCCTTGCCTAGTGGTTGTAGCCCCTAAGTAAGACTTCGTTGCGGTGGCGTTAAGCGCACCCAGCGCGAGAAGATTCGAGCAGGTTGCCGCCCTTCCGCCAAAAGGCGACGCGCGCGGCTCCAAGCAGAGCTGGGGAGTGCCCGGTGTTTCCCGGAGGCGGAACGGCTGTGCGAGGAGGCGATCGAGGGGTTCCGCGCCCGAGGGGATCTCCTCGGCGAGGGCGACGCGCTGTCGCGGCCAGGATCGGCCCGATCCCATAGATCGTCTGCAGCGCCTGGCAGCGCTCGTCCTCGCGGGCGAAGCGTCGCAACTCGGCGTCGACGGTCTCCAGTTGCGCCTCCAGCGCCGCCATCACCGCGAGCAGCGAGTCGACCTGCAGGCGAGCGTGCTCGGGCAGCCGCAGGGCTGCCGCCCAGCGCAGCCCCGGCGGCCGGAGCAGGTTCGACTTGGAGCAGGGCCAGCCCTCGTGCAGCAGAAAGGCGTGCAAGCGCTGACCCCAGCGGCGGCGGTCCTCAGCCAGCGCCTTGCGCAGGCGCGTCCGATCGCGCAGCTGCTGGATCTCGGCCGGCGGAATCCAGGACTCGGGCAGCATCTCCTTGGCCAAGAGCCGCGCCAGCCAGCGCGCATCAAGCCGATCGGTCTTCGCGCTGCGCCGCCGGCCGAGCAGGACCCCGCGCCTGCACCGGCTCAACCAGCCGCACCTCGAAACCGGCTGCGACGAACTCGCGCCACACCCAACGCCAGCCGGTCGTCGCCTCGATCGCCACGGCTGCAACCCGGCCTCGCCATGACTCGGCCCAGCGGGCCAGGCTCTCCCTGGCAGCCGAGAACCGCTCCTCGACCACCTGCCCACTGTCGGGATCGAGCACAGCCGCCTGGAAGGCGCGCTTGTCGATGTCGATCGCCGCGTACATCACGAACCTCCTCTCGTCGACACAGAGGCCCGATCGTCCGCAACGGTCAGGACGGAGCCTTATGACAGCCAAACCGCGACAGTTACGCACCTCGACACGAGCAGACCGAACTACTAAATTGCCGCGCCGCCGCTTCGCCGAGCCCCCGTTTCGTCGGATCGCGTCTCGAGAACCTCCGCTGGCTCGCACAAGGCGAGTGATCCGGTTAGCAGCGCGAGCTCGAGGGGGCAAAGCTCCGATCCCGCGAGTGGCCAGAATGCCTAGAACGGACAGCCGA
>Ga0137368_10007532_pt1 | contig 11297 bp, 9 predicted proteins | sample SagtaG_13_FD_104917 | JGI IMG/M metagenome (GOLD analysis project Ga0137368, IMG submission 104917) | Vadose zone soil microbial communities from Sagehorn Ranch, Mendocino, California, USA - Sage1_L_100_16 metaG | ecosystem: Environmental > Terrestrial > Soil > Vadose zone | place: USA...
CGGAGCCGGGGCGATGACCGCCACCATGGCGAACGACACCCAATTCTATTTCGGGCCGATGGCCGGAATGGTGCCGTTCATCGAGGCCGGATCGGTGAAGGCCTTGGCGGTGAGCGGCGACGCGCGGTCGCCGTCGCTGCCCAATGTCCCGACCATGAGCGAGGCCGGACAACCGAAATACAAGGCGATCGGCTGGTTCGGGCGGTTGGCGCCAGCCGGCACGCCGGCGCCGATCGTTGCGCGACTGAGCGATGCCGTCGCCAAGGCCGTGAAAAGCCCGGAGGTCGTCGCCGGGTTGCGCGTGCAGGGGATCGAGCCGGCGAGCAGCCGCCCGCAGGAGTTTGCCGCCTTCGTCCGCGAGCAGCTCGAGCTGCACAAGAAGCTCGCCGAGGACGTCGACCTCAAGCTCAGCCAATGAGTTCAAGCGCGGTCGCTTTCGCGTTTTGACAGGGGAGAAAGATGGCGAAGAAGCCCGCAGCGAAGAAGCGCAACACGAACGAACGGCACTACGGCGATATTCTCTACGAGGTGAAGGACCAGGTCGCGTGGGTGACCATCAACCGCCCGCGCGTGTTGAATGCGTTTCGCGAGCAGACGCTCGATGAGCTGATCGACGCGCTGAAATCGACCCGCGACGACCCCTCGATCGCCTGCGCGGTGGTGACCGGGGCCGGCGACAAGGCGTTCTCGGCCGGCGGCGACTTCTACGCCATGAAGCGCCTCAATTGGATCAACGGCGCGATGTGGAACGACCGCATGCAGGGTCTCGCCATGACCATCCGCGGCCTGCCGATCCCGGTCATCGCCATGGTCAACGGCTGGTGCATGGGCGGCGGCCACGAGCTCGCATTATGGTGCGATCTCGTTATCGCGTCGGAGAACGCCGTGCTCGGGCAAACCGGGGCGAGCGTCGGCGCCTGCCCGACGGTGGGCGCGACCCAATATCTGCCGCGTATCATCGGCGAACGGCTGGCGCGCGAGATGATCTTTTGCGCGCGGCGCTTCACCGCGCAGGAAGCCGTGCAGATCGGTCTGATCAACAAATGCGTGGCCAAGCAGGACCTGCGCAAGGAGACGCTGGTCTGGTGCGAGACCATCAAGGGCCACAGCCCACAGACGTTGCGGATGACCAAGAAGAGCCTGAATTTCGAGTCCGACCTCCTCTATGCGTCCTGGCAGCACGGCATGGAGCTGCTCGCCCATGTCTGGGGCTCCGAGGAAAGTCTCGAAGGCATGGACGCCTTCCTCCAAGGCCGCAAGCCCGACTTCCAGAAATTCCGCATGCGCAACAAGCGCGAGCTCGAAGACTATCTCGACGGCTGCGCCAAGGATCTCAACGCGCCGCCCTCGATGCGCAGGAAGTAGCCCAGCTCATGCTCCAATCAACCGATGGCCCGCTCGCCGGCATCCGCGTAGTCGATCTGACCCGCATCCTGGCGGGGCCGCTCTGCACCATGATGCTCGGCGACATGGGCGCCGAGGTCATCAAGGTCGAGCCGCCCGAGAAGGGCGACGACACCCGCGGCTGGGGACCGCCCTTCGCCGGCGGCGAGGCCGCCTATTTCCTCACCATCAATCGCAACAAGCGCTCGCTCACGCTCAACATGGCGGTGCTGGCGGGCCAGAAAATCCTCGCCGGGTTGATCGAGAAGGCCGATGTCCTGATCGACAATTTCAGGCTGGGCACGCTGGAGAAATGGGGTTTCACCGAGGCGTGGTTCGAACAGCACGCGCCCCGCCTGATCCGCTGTGCCATCACCGGCTATGGGTCGAGCGGCCCGAGGGCGGCGCTCCCCGGCTATGATTTCATCCTGCAGGCCGAGTCGGGTCTCATGAGCATTTGCGGCGAGTTGAACGGAAGTCCGACCAAATACGGCGTGGCGATCGTCGACGTCTGCACCGGTATGCTCGCCTGCAGCTCGATCGTGGCTGCGCTCAACGCCCGCCACAGCACCGGGAAGGGCCAGAAGGTCGAGCTCTCGCTCTATGAAACCTCGCTGGCGATGCTCGTCAATGTCGCGCAAAACTATCTCATGGCCGGCCGCGACGGCGGCCGCTTTGGCAATGGGCACCCGAGCATCGTGCCGTACACGACCTATCGGACGGCGGACGCAATGATCGCGGTCGGGATCGGAAACGAGCCCCAGTTCGCGCGCTGCGCCGAGGTGCTCGGCCACCCGGAATGGGCGAAAGATGCGCGCTTCAACAGCAACCGGGCGCGGGTCGAGAACCGCGCCCTGATCGACGGCTTGATCAACGAGGCGCTGGCGGGCGACATCGCCGACAGCTGGCTGGCGAAGCTCATGGCGGTCGGCGTGCCTTGCGGGAAGATCAATTCGGTCGCGCAGGCGCTCGACGATCCGCACACGCAGGCGCGTCGCATGGTCGAGACGATCGAGCATCCGACCGTCGGCGCCTTGAAGGTGCTCGGAATTCCCTTCAAGTTCTCGGACACCGCCTGCTCGGTGCGCCGCGCGCCGCCGACGCTCGGCCAGCACACGGATGAAATCCTGGCCCAGGAGCTGGGACTGGACGAAAAGGCAATTGCCGAATTGCGCCGGGATAAGGTCGTCTAGGCGGCGGAGACCGGATGGTCGGAATCGGCTCCGCGGCCACGCTGGTGCAACGGACCGCTCTCAGCTAACATTCGAGCTGAACCACACATTGTCGGCCGGGAAACGGTCGCAGATCTCGCGCTCGTATTTCGGGGCACCGTGAGGCTGCGGCCGGACGCGCGTAGCCAGCAACCGTGAGGGCGAAGCAAGAAACAGATCGAGGACGTGCGGGCCGAGCCGGCATCAGGACGGATTGAAAAGCGTAAACCAGCACCGGGAGGACGACATGCGAAGGCTGCTTTGGGGCTTATTGGGCTTGTTTTTCTGGAGCATGCCACAGGCGTTTGCACAGGATGCGGTCGCCGACCGGGCGGTCGCTGCCGCCAAGGAATACGTCAAGGCCAAGAACCTGAAAGATCCCAAGCTCACAATCCTTCTGAGCTCGCTCTACAACAACTCGTTTCCGGATTTCGCCAAGAAGTGGGAGGAGCTGACCGGCGTCAAATTTGAGATCGTGCCGCTCGGCTACACCGACATTCCGGCCAAGATCATGCAGGAAGGGGTGGCCAAGACCGGGGTCTACGACATCTTCAACGACTTCCCCTACACGGCGCCCGATGCCGCCGGGGCCAAGGTCATCATCCCGCTCGACGATTACGCCGCCAAGTACAAGCCCGACTTTTCCGGCATCGCCGACGGCCTCAAGTTCCAACAGTACTACGACGGCAGGCTCTACACGATGGTCAATGACGGCGACCATCTCCTGCTGGCGCTGCGCAAGGACCTGGTCGAGAATCCGCAGGCGAAGGCCGAGTACAAGGCCAAGTTCAACAAGGACCTCGGCTGCCCGGACACGATGGCCGAGTGGGCGCAGATGGCCGCCTTCTTCCAGACCAAGGAAGGCGAGACCCGCTGGGGCGTCAAGTTCGAGAAGCCGCTCTACGGTGCGCTCGGCTACCGCTCGATCAATTTCTCCTACCGCCACTTCCCGGCCTACATGAACGGGCTTCTGTTCGACAAGGACATGAAGCCGCGCATCAACACGCCGGACGGGATCAGCGCCATCAAAGCCTTCGCTGCGAGCGTGGACCACATGCCCAAGGACATCCAGGGCTGGGGCACCCCGCAAATCTACCCGTTCTGGGCCAGCGGCCAGGCGTTCTCGGCGATGTCGTTCCCGTCGATCATCGGCTTCGGGGAAAGCAACCCCAACAGCGTGATCAAGGGCAAGCAGGTGGCCTGCATCATCCCGGGCAATATGGTCGGCGGCAAGCTGGTGCGGCGCTCGCCGCAGGCCGCCGGCACCGGCTACATGGTGAGCGCCTATTCCAAGAACCCGGAGCTCGCCTACCTCTTCATCCAGTGGTTCACCAGTCCGAGCATCGGCGACGAGGCGGTCGCCCACCCGAAGGGCTTCTGGGACCCGTTCCGCGAGTCGAACCTCACCAACAAAGCCATTCTGGACCGGTTCGGCGCCGACATGGTGAAGACCACGATCGAGAACTCGAAGTACGCTACTTCGCTGCTGCTGATCGAGGGGAACTACGAGTACTTCAAGATCCTCGACAACAACCTCGCCGACGTCATGAACAAGAACATCACCGCCGAGGAGGCCGCCAAGCGCATCGAGGCCGCCTGGAACAAGGTGACGAACGAGGTCGGCCGCGACACCCAGATCAAGATCTGGCGCAAGGGCGTGGAGAGCGGCATCTACCTCGACAAGTTCTGATCGCGCCCTATCGATCGGGAGATTGGAACCGGTGACCTGTCGGCGAACTCGGTGGGCTCCCTCTCCCATAGGGAGAGGGATGGGGTAGGGATGGGGTGAGGGGTTATGGTCTCTCGAGAGGCTCGAACCCCCTCACCCGAACCCTCTACCCCAACGGGGAGAGGGAGCGCACCGAGATCGCGGCACCGTCAACGAGTCACACAACGCCGTTTCCATATCAGCGAACTGTGATTCCGGGTACTAGACCCAGTTTGGTTGAAACCGCTCCGAGATTGGTCCCTGATGGCGGAAATCACCACACGAATCAGCGACATTCCGGTCGGCACGCGGGCCGCGGGCGGCGCACGTCACCGCTTCGGCAAATGGCTCGCCTCCGAGCGTGTGTTCCGGCTGATCCCGTTCGTGCTGGTCGAGAGCCTGTTCATTCTGGTCATCCTGATTCCCTTCGTTTTGACGGTCTACATCAGCGTGCTGAAATGGCGCGCCAACCGCCCGTTCGAGACCGCCCGCTTCTCGGGCTTCGAGAACTACGAATCCGTACTCACGAACGATCAGTTCTGGCTGGCGGTCGGGCGCACCTTCTACTTCGGCGGCGTTGCCGTTGCCATTGAGCTCTTGGTCGGCTTCATCCTGGCCATGCTGGTCAGCCAGTGCACGCGCTCGAAAAAACTCTACACCACGATCTTCCTCATCCCGATGATGATCGTGCCGATCGTGGTCGGCTACAATTTCTCGATGATCTATATCGACAGCGGCCCGCTCAACCAGATCCTGGCGCCGTTTCTCGAGCGCTTCGGCATCGATCCGCGCATCCGCTGGCTGTCCGATCCGATCGCCGCGCAGTGGGCGATCATCATCGCCGATATCTGGCAGTGGACGTCGCTCACGTTCCTGATCTTTCTCTCGGGCTTCTCGGCGCTGCCCAAACAGCTCATCGACGCCGCCCGCGTCATGGGCGCGACGCCGTGGCAGATCTTATGGCGCGTGCAGGTTCCGCTGTTGAAGCCGGCGATCATCATCGCCGTCATCATCCGCTCGATGGAAGCCCTGAAGATGTTCGATCCGGTCGTCCTGCTGACGTTCGGCGGACCCGGGACCTCGACGCAAACGGTCGCCTATTTCCTGTGGGAGCAGGTGTGGGTGTTCAACAAGTTCGGCTTCGGCGCCGCTGCTTCGGTCCTGCTGCTCATCATATTCTCGGTCTTCATCTTCTTCGGCATTTCGATGCTGATCAGGCAGCGCCGAGTGATCGAAGGGAGGCCTGGGTGACGGCGGCGATCGCAACCATGAGTCCCGAGCAAGCGCGGACGCGCAGGCTCCGCCGGGAGCGCCGGACGAGAGTGCTGCGGCACGTCATCTTGCTGGGGTGGACGGGTTTCATCGTGTTCCCGATCTTCTGGATGGTGTCGACCTCCTTCAAGGACTCGGGCGAATGGGTCAGCTGGCCGCCGCATTGGCTGCCGCAGGCGCCTACGCTGCACAACTACGCGCAAATCTTCGCGTTCAGCAAAATCGATCCGACGCTCAGCCGGCAGGCGACCGAGCAGGCATTCTCGATCTGGAAGGGGCTCGGCGACGCGGTCCTCGTGTGCACCGCCGCGTCGCTCTTGGCGCTACTGCTCGGGACCTTCCTCGCCTACTCCATCTCGCGCTTCAAGGTCGGCGGCAAACACTTCCGGCACACGATCCTGACCATCCGCATGATCCCGCCGATCGTCGTCGCGATCGCGATCCTGATGTATTACGCGATCCTGATACCCTACGCGTCGACCGCCGTGCTCGGCATCCGCATCAGCCTGTTCGACACTTACGTTGGGCTGATTCTGATCTACACCGCGACGACCGTGCCCTTCGTCATATGGATGATGCTCACCTTCATCGAGGAGGTTCCGTACACGCTCGAGCATGCTGCCCGCCTGATGGGTGCCGGCCGCATCGCCGTCATCCGTCGGATCGTGCTGCCGCTGGTCGCTTCCGGCATGGTGGTCACGTTCCTGTTCGTGTTCATCCTCAACTGGTCGGAGTTCCTGCTCGCCTTGACGCTGACCCATCCCGAGGTGACGACGCTGACGGTGCTGCTCAACAAGTTCCAGAGCGCATCGGAGGGCCGCCTGTACGGACCGCAGGCGGCGATCGGCACCATGATCACGATCCCGGTGGTGATCCTCGGGGTGCTGATCCAGAAGCACCTGGTCAAGGGATTCAGCTTCGGCACCATCCGCAAGTAGACGAACGAAGGCCATTGAAAGGCGCGAGAGGGAAGACAAGTGGCGCGGATTCTGATCAAGGACCTGGTCAAGACGTTCGGCACCCACCCCGTGGTCAGCGGCATCAATCTCGACGTCCGCGACGGCGAGTTTCTGATCCTGGTCGGGCCTTCCGGCTGCGGCAAGACGACGACGCTCAACATGATCTCGGGGCTGTTGTCGCCGACCAGCGGCCAGATCATCATCGGCAACACCGTCGTCAACGACTTCGAGCCGGGTGAGCGCGGCCTGGGCATGGTGTTTCAGGACCTCGCGCTGTTCCCGCACATGACGGTGTTCGAGAACATCGCCTTCGGGCTGCGCGTGAAGAAAGTTGCCGAGAAGGAAGTCAGCGAGCGGGTGCCGGCGGCCGCGGGGGCGGTGCATATCGAGCCGCTGCTCGCCAAGCTTCCTCGCGAGTGCTCGGGCGGCGAGAGCCAGCGCGTCGCGCTCGCCCGCACCATCGTGACGAACCCTTCCGTGTTCCTGATGGACGAGCCGTTGTCGAGCCTCGATGCCAAGCTCAGAGTCGACATGCGCACCGAGCTCAAGGGCCTGCACAAACGCCTCAAGGCGACCTTCGTCTACGTCACCCACGACCAGGCCGAAGCGATGACCATGGCCGACCGGATCGTCGTCATGAGCAAAGGTAGCATCGAGCAGGTCGGCACGCCGCTCGAGATCTACAACCGGCCGGCGACGCAGTTCGTGGCCGGCTTCTTCGGCACGCCGACCATGAATTTTCTAGAGGGCACCGTCGAGGTCAACGGCAGCGGGCGGCGCTTCCGCTCGGCGGGTCTCGAGCAGCCGCTGCCCGATGCCGTGCCGGCCGCGGTCGCGGACCGCAAGGTCGTGCTCGGGGTGCGGGCGGAGCACGTGCTGGTAGGCAACAGCGCCGCGCTCCGCGGCACGGCGCAGCTGACCGAGCCCTTGGGCGACGTGACCCTCGTCTATTTCGACTACGGCCAAACGAGCCCGCTGGTCGCCAAGGTCGGCCCCTCGACCCCGCTGCAGCCCGGCACGCCGCTGTCGTTCGGTTTCGCGGCCGACTATTGCCATCTGTTCGACGCCGGCAGCGGCGCAAGGCTTTACTGAGCGCGGACTGAAGGTCGCGGATGCAACACGAGGCGTAGGTCGCGCGCCCCTGATCCGCTTTGGGTGTAATCCTATGTCCGTGCCAATCCGGCACGCCGCGCCGCGACCTGCGAGACCGACGACCAGTCTTTCGCCGCGTCGCCGTGCGCGATCGCATCGAGATAGTTGTCACGCAGGACGCTGGCGAACGGCAGCGGAACATTGACCTGCTCGCCCGCATCGAGCGCAAGCTTGGCGTCCTTGAGACCCAACAGAAGATCGAACCCCGGCGGCTCGAACGTTCCCGAGCTGATCAGGCCGGCATAAATCCGATAGATCGGCACGTCGAAGATCGAGCCGACCACGGGGTCGAGGACGTCCGAAGGCTGCATCTTGTAGGCGCGTGCGAGCGCCGCCGCCTCGCCCATCGCCTCCAGAATGCAGGCGACCATCAGGTTGCCGGCGATCTTGGCGACGCTCGCGTTGTGTGGCGCGTTGCCGAGGCGCCACGTTTTCTTGCCGATTTCGTCGAACAGCGGCTGCACGCGCGCGATCGCCGCCGCATCTCCGGCCGCCAGGATGTTGAGATTGCGCTCGGCGGCCATTTCGGGGCGCCCATAGACGGGCGCGGACACATAGGGCACGCCTCTGGCGGCGTGGATCTTGGTCAGCTCGAGAACGCAGGCGACCGAGGCGGTCGCCGAGTTCACGTGGACGGTCGAAGTTCGCTCGCTCGGCAGCGCATCGCCGGCGACGAACGTCGCCCGCATCGCTTCGTCATTGGGCAGCATCGACATCACCGCGTCGCCGCGAAAGGCATCGCGCGCGCTCGCGGCGATTTCCGCGCCGTCCTTGGCGATCTCTTCGAGAGCGGCCTTGGAAGTGTCCCAGGCCCGCACGCGGTGGCCGGCCTTCAGCAGGTTGCGGGCCATCGCCTTGCCCATGCGGCCGACACCGATGAAGCCGACTTCCATGCTTCCCTCCCTGAGTGATCTCGTTTCGATCTTGCTGTATGTAGGATTCCATCAAATGCGGAACGGCGGAAGCATGTCGCCGACCGCCAACGGGGGCCGGGCCGGGCATGGAGCACGCCGGGATCATCGTCGTGGGCGCAGGCTCGGCGGGAGCTGCGCTCGCCGCGCGGCTTTCCGAGGAGCCGAAGCTGCGGGTCGTTCTGGTCGAGGCCGGCGAGGACACGGCGCCCGGCGCGGTGCCCGACGATATCAAGGACATATTCCCCAGCGCCTTCGCCAATCGCGACTATTTCTGGCCCGATCTGACCGCCAGCATGACGGACGGCGACGCGCCGCGGCCGTTCCCGCAAGCGCGCGTGATGGGCGGCGGCTCGAGCGTCATGGGGATGATCGCGCTGCGCGGCTTGCCGTCGGACTACGATGCCTGGGAGGCGATGGGCGCGCGCAACTGGGGCTGGCGGGACGTGCTGCCCTATTTCCGCGCGCTGACCTGCGACCTCGACCGGCCAGCCTCGGAGCGAAACGCGAACGCGCCGAATATCGTTCATCGTCTGCCGCGGGAAAAGTGGCCGCTCTACATGCGCCGCATCGAGGCGGCGGTGCTCGCCCGCGGCATGGCATCCCACCCCGACATCAATGAAACGTCGGCGGACGGCTTCTTCGCCACGCCCCTGAGCCAGGACAGCGAGCGCGCGACGAGCGCACGCTGCTACCTGACGACCGACGTCCGCGCGCGTCCGAACCTCGAGATACTGACGAAAACGCGGGTGCTGAACTTGCAACTCGAGGGCAACCGGGTGTGCGGCGTCGTCGTCGACCGCGACGGTAAGACCGAGATGTTGCCGGCATCGGAGGTCGTGCTCTGCGCCGGCGCGATCAACTCGGCGGCGATCCTACTGCGTGCCGGCATCGGACCGGCGGAGGAATTGCAACGGATCGGCATCACGCCGATCGCGGACCGTCCCGGCGTCGGCCGCAACTATCAGAATCATGCGCTGCTGCATTTTGCGATGACGCTCGATCCGAATTCACGTTTGGCGCACGGCGACCGGCACTACACGATGACAAGCTTGCGATTTTCTTCGAAGCTCGAAGGCTGTGCGGACGGCGATCTGTTCCTGTATTTTGTCGGGCGGGTGAGCAACCGTCCGTTCGGGACCCGCATGGGGATGATCGCGGCGGCGCTGTACGCGCCGTTTTCGCGCGGCTCCGTCACGCTGCAGTCGCCCAAGCCCGATGTGCCGCCACGCATCTCCCAGCGGCTGTTGAGCGACCCGCGTGACGCGCGGCGCATGGTGATCGCCACGCGCTTCGCCGAGAGCCTCATCGTCGATCAGACCGTGCGGGGCTGCTTCCAGGAAGCCTACCTGTTGCCGCGCGATCCGCCGCTGCGCCTGGTCAATGGAACCGGCGCGCTCGGGACAATGAAGGCATTTGCGGCTACTGCCGTTCTGGGATCGCCGCCGCCGCTGCGCCGTGCCGTTCTCGCGCGCGCGATCCGGCCCGGCCGCCTGGTCGCGGACCAGCACCGTCACGAGCCCCTTTCCGAAGCGGAAATCCTCGCGGCTTCCGGCACCATGTTTCATCCGAGCTGCATCTGCGCGATCGGACGCGAGGACGACCGGATGGCGGTGGTCGATCCGGAATGCCGCGTCTACGGCGTGCGTGGCCTGCGAGTCGCCGATGCATCCATCATGCCGCGCGTCCCGAGCGCCAACACCAACATCCCGACATTGATGATTGCTGAGCGCGCCGCCGATTTCATCCGCGCCGGCCTTCGTTCAATTTGATGATCCGAACATGCGCGGCGTTCGACCCATGCGAGGCGATGTGATGCAGAAGTCCGAAGCGTTCGACTACATCATCGTGGGCGCCGGCAGCGCCGGCTGCGTTCTCGCCAATCGGCTGACCGAGTCGGGGCGGCACCGGGTGCTGCTGCTGGAAGCGGGCCCCGCCGACCGGCATCCCTGGCTGCACATCCCGCTCGGCTACGGCAAGCTGTTCACCGACCATCGGTTCAATTGGTGCTACGCGACCGAGCCGCAGCCCGAGTGTCACGGCCGCCAGGTGATCGCGCCGCGCGGCAAGGTTCTGGGCGGCTCGAGCGCCATCAATGGGCTGATCTACATCCGCGGCCAGCCCGACGACTTCAATCTTTGGCGGCAGGAAGGCAACGCCGGCTGGAGCTTCGACGATGTCCTGCCGTATTTCCGCAAGTCCGAGGACAACGAGCGCGGCACGGATGCGTTGCACGGCGCCGGCGGGCCGCTCGCGGTCTCGAACGTGCGCGACCAGCATCCGCTCGCCGCGGCCTATATCGAGGCGGCGCAGCAATGCGGCTATCCGCGCAACGACGATTTCAACGGGCCGGTGCAGGAAGGCGCCGGCTACTATCAGACGACAACGCGCAACGGCCTGCGCTCCTCGACCGCGGTCGGATATCTCAGGCCGGCGCGCCGGCGCGCAAACCTCACGGTCGTGTCGGGGGCGCTGGCCACGCGGATCCTGTTCGACGGCCGCCGCGCGGTCGGGATCGAGTATCTGGTGGGGAGCGACAAGCGCAGCGCGCGAGCCGGCGCCGAGGTGATCGTGTCGTCAGGCGCGTTCAACTCGCCGCAACTGCTGCAGCTTTCCGGGCTCGGACCGGCCTCGCTGCTGCAATCGTTCGGCATCCCAGTGGTCGCCGATCATCCGGGCGTCGGCGACGGGCTCAACGACC
>Ga0137368_10007533_pt1 | contig 11296 bp, 10 predicted proteins | sample SagtaG_13_FD_104917 | JGI IMG/M metagenome (GOLD analysis project Ga0137368, IMG submission 104917) | Vadose zone soil microbial communities from Sagehorn Ranch, Mendocino, California, USA - Sage1_L_100_16 metaG | ecosystem: Environmental > Terrestrial > Soil > Vadose zone | place: USA...
ACGCGCGCCGCGCGGATCGCCGGCGGGAGCCCGCCGGCCGCTCCGATGACGAGCGCCCAGAAGAGCCCCTGGAGGAGGAGCGCCGGCGTCACGCGGAAGTCGAAGGCCACCTGCGAGAAGGTGCTGAAGTTGAGCGTGGACAGGGTGGCGCCGTCGTAGACGACGTAGGTGAGCCCGCCGCCCACGGCGCCGCCCAGCAGGGCCAGCGCGAGCGCCTCTACCATCACCGAGACGACCACCGGCGTCCCGCCGAAGCCGATCGCCCGCAGCGTGGCGATCTCGACTTGGCGGCTGGCGATCGCCGAGTACATGCAGTTGAGCGCCCCGAACAGGGCCCCCACGGCCATGAACACCGCCACGGTGTAGCCCAGCACATTGATCAGCTTGGCGAGCACGGTCGCCTGCTTGGCGTAGTACTCGGGCTCGCCGAACACGTTGATCGCGAAGCGGGGGTCGCGGCCGATCGCCGCGCGGAACGCCTCGACGCCGGCGGCCGAGCCGTCGGTCAGGGCCGCGGTGACCGACTGGTAGGTCTCCCGCCGGAAGGCCGACATGGCCACGTCGGCGTCCGCCCAGATCTCCGACTCGTGCACGTCGCCCCCGCTGTCGAACAGGCCGACCACCGTCCAGTCGCTGTCCCGGAACGCGATCCGCGAGCCGATGGCGAGGCCCGCGAACTGATGGGCCGCCTTTCGCCCCACGATGACCTCGCGCACGCCGCGCGTGAAGCGCCGGCCCTCCAGGATCCGCACCTCGTCGCGGATCCCGAAGGCCGCCGGCTGGACGCCGCGGAACGGCACGTTGTTCGGGTCGGAGCTGCCGGGGCGCGGCAGCTCCACCATCACCACCACCTCGGCGGAGGCCAGCGGCCGGCCCTGCGGGTCGCGGCGGACGCCGGGCAGGTTGGCGATCAGCGTCGCCTGCTCCCGGGGCACCCCGCTCGACATCTCCGCGTCGGAGCCGGCCCGCAGCAGGATCACCCGGTCCGGCCGGCCGGTGCTGGCGAGCGTGTGCCGGAAGCCCTCGGCCATGGCCAGCACCGCGACCAGCACGCCGACGACGCCGGCGATGCCGATCACGATGACCAGCGACGTGCCGAGCCGCTGCGGGAGGCTCCGCAGGTTGACCAGCGTGATCTGAACGATCTGGGTGAGCGCGCGCATGGCTTCTCAGCGATGCCCGGCCAGGGCGTCCACGATCTTGAGCCGGGCCACCCGGAGCGCGGGCGGCAGCCCGATGGCCAGGGCCAGGGCGACGGCCACCACGAGGGCCAGGAGCCACGTGTCCGGGCTCACGAAGAGCGGCGGGAACCGGCCGCCGGTGGACCGGTTCACCGCGGGCATGAGGGCGGTGGCCGCGCCCATGCCGATCGCGCCGCCCCCCAGGATGAGGGCGAAGGCCTCGGCCAGCACGAGCGCGGTCACCGTGCGGTCCGAGAACCCCAGCGTCTTGAGGATCGCGAGCTCCGGGATGCGCTCGCGGATCGACTGGGCCATCGTGTTCCCGGTCAGGATCAGGATGGTGAAGAACACGGCGAGCAGGATGCGCGTGACCAGCGCCCCGATGTCGCCGATCTGCTTGGCGAAGCCGACCGCGAACTCCTTCTCCGGCTGCGTCCGGGTCTCGTCGGGCGAGTTCGCGAAGAGGCGGTCGATCGTGGCGGCGCTGGCGCGGGCCTGGCCGGCATCGGCGATGCGGACGATGTACCAGCCCGTCTTGCCCCTGCCGAACTGCCGGGCCTCGTCGAAGTACGCGGCGCTGATGAGCACGACGTCGGTGTTGCCGCGCACCGCCGGGTCCTCCGCGTCCAGGATGCCGACCAGCTCGAACTCCCACGTCATGCTGCCGTCGGTCTTCGGGTGGATCTCGGACGCGATGGGCAGCCGCTGGCCGAGCCGCCAGCCGTAGCGATCGACCAGCCGCCGCCCGGCCACCGCGCCCGTGCGCGTCGCGACGAAGCGCGCTCGTTCCTCGGGGGCGATGGTGAACTCGGGGTACATGTCGAGGTACCGGCGCGGGTCCACGGCGAACACCGGGAAGGCGTTGCTCTCGTTCTGGTACTTGGCGCCGAACCAGTCGGCCGAGGCGACGCCGACCACGCCGGGCACCTGCTCGATGCGGCGCAGGTAGGCCATGGGCAGCGGCTCGATGATGGAGTACCGCGCGGTGGTGAGGAGGCGCTTGGCATCGGCGGTGTCCGCGCCCGACTCGAAGGCCAGCGTCACCGCCTGGAGCAGGCCGAAGAGCACGAAGGCGACGAGGACGGAGAGCAGCGTCAGCACCGTCCGCGTCTTCTTGCGGAAGAGGCCGGCCAGCAGGAGGGGGAAGTACCGCACGCGCGTCGGGGTGGGCCCTCAGGCCGCCTCGCTCCCGGCGGTCAGCGTGCCCTTGTCCAGGTGGATGCGCCGGCCGGCGTACTCCGCCGCCTTCGGATCGTGCGTGACCATCACGATGGTCTTGCCGTGCTCCCGGTTGAGCGTCTGCAAGAGGCCGAGGACCTCAGCCGCCGTGGCACGGTCGAGGTCGCCGGTGGGCTCGTCGCAGACCAGCAGCAGCGGGTCGGAGACGATGGCCCGGGCGATGGCCACGCGCTGCTCCTGTCCGCCGGACAGCTCGCGCGGCCGGTGCCGGGCGCGGTCGCGCAGCCCGACCAGGGTCAGCGCGATCAGCGCGCGCCGGCGGCGCTCGGCGGCGGGGAAATCGGTGAGGAGCAGCGGCAGCTCCACGTTGCGCTGCGCGGAGAGCACGGGCAGGAGATTGTAGAACTGGAACACGAACCCCACGCTCGCCGCCCGCCAGCGGGCCAGGGCGCCGCCGCCCAGCTGGTCGATGCGCTGCGCGTCGACGGTGAGGCTGCCCGCCGTCGGCCGGTCCAGCCCGCCGATCAGGTTGAGCAGCGTGGTCTTGCCGGACCCCGACGGCCCCATCAGCGCGACGAACTCCCCCCGCCCGATGTCGAGGTCCACCCCGTGGAGCGCCTCGATGGACTCGCCGCCGCGCCGGTAGACCTTGGTGACCCCGCGGATCTCCACGAGCGCCGACATGGCTAGCTCTTCTCCGCCAGGCGCACTGCCGCGCCGTCTTCGAGGGAGGCGGGCGGGAAGAGGACCACGCGCTCTCCGTCCCGGAGGCCGCTCACGACGTGGCGCTGGCCGCCGACCTCGGGCCCGAGCGTGACGGCGCGCCGCCGGACGCGGTGGTTGGCGTAGACGAAGACCACGCCCTGGGCGCCCTCGACGCGCACGGCCTCGCTGGGCACGAGGACCGCCGCCGTCTTCGCTGCGGGCCGCGCCGGGTCGCCTTCGAGGAAGGCCACGCGCACCCCCATGTCCGGGACGATGCGGGCATCCCTCTGCTTGATGGCGATGCGCACCTTGACGGTGGCCTTGCTGCGGTCGGCGGTCGGGATGATGGCGATCACGGCCCCCGGGATCTTCCAGTCCGGGTAGGCGTTGAGCGTCGCGTGGACGGGCTGGTTCGGCGTCACGCGGTTGATGAAGGCCTCGTTGACGTCCACCTGGATCTCGAGGGAGTCCATGTCCACGATGGTGCCGATGCCGGTGCGGGTGAAGCCGCCGCCCGCGGAGATCGGCGAGATCATCTCGCCGGGCTGGGCGGACTTGGCCACCACGACGCCCGAGAACGGCGCCCGGATGACGGTGTTGTCGAGCGCGACCTCGGCCACCTCGACCGAGCGCTCCGCCACCCGGATCCGTTCCTCGGCGTTGGCCAGACGTGCGCGGAGCATGTCGCGCTGGGCGCGGGCGGCGTCCAGCGACTGGGCCGCCACCAGCTCCCGCGCGAACAGCTCGGCCTGGCGCCGGAAGTCCGCCTCGACCTGGACGAGCTGGGCGCGGATCTCCCCCACCGCGGAGCGGGCGGCGGCGAGCTCGGCGCGCGACAGGGTGAGCTGGGCCCGGGCGTCGGTGTCGTCCAGACGCGCCAGGACGGCGTCCTCCTCGACGCGCTGGCCTTCCTCGATCAGCACCGCGGTGACCTTGCCGGTCACCTTGGCGGAGACGGTGGCCTGGCGGCGCGCGGTCACGTAGCCGCTGGCGTCGAGGACCGACGCCGGGCCCGCCGCGTCTGCGGCCGGGCGCGCCACCACGGTGCGGACCACGGGTCGCCCGGGCTGGGCGACCACGTACCAGAGCGCCCCCCCGACCGCGGCGAGCACGAGCAGCGCGAGCGCCACCCAGCGGCCGCGCGACCGTGGCCGCATCTCGCGGTCGATCCTGAGCTCCTTCAAAAGCTCCGACGTGTCGGTCGTCATCCGATCCAGTGTGCCACAGCGCCGCGAGGCGGTCCCGCGCTCGCGCCGGCGGCCGTGCCGGCGTGGAAGAGCGGCAGCGGGCCGGGGTGGCCCGGTGCCGGGGCCGAGAACAACGAGCTTGGAGGTCAGCCATGGAACACTCTAGTGTCCTGTCCCAGAAGCTTGTGGACAAAGCGCCGGGCGGGGCGGGGGGCCCCACCGCGGAACACGCTGAGTCGCAACCGGCACCGGGCACTCGTAAGGAGCCACGAGAGCGAGGCTTTCGCCTCCGGCAACGCGCAGAAGCCACGGTTCCGCGGTGGGGCCCCCCGCCCCGCCCGGCGCCGCGAGTCAACAGATTTCTGGGACACCACACTAGCGAGACTCTCTTCGTTGGTCTCGACGTGCACAAGGACTCTTCGCCGTCGCCTATGCGCCCGAGGACCGGGGCGCCGACGTCGTCGACGTCGTCTCCCTCGGGACGATCGGCACCCGGCAGTGCGATATCGACAAGCTGATCCGCAGGCTGCAAGCCAAGGACGCGGCGCTCGTCACGAACATCGACCGAGCGGTCGAATCATGGCTCGACGAACACGTCGAGCAATGCCGAGCGGCCGCCGGCGAGCGTCGCGAGCGCGCGCTCGATGGCGGCGTCCAGCTCGGCCGGCCCGGTGACCCGTTCGCCGCGGCCGCCGTACGCCTCGACCAGCTTGGCGTAGTCCGGGGTCGGGGTGATCACGTCGCCGAAGAACTGTCCCGTCCGCACAGCGGCACCGTCGGGGAAGTACTTGCGCACGTTCCAGGTCTGCGAGAAATACCCCCTGTTGTCACACACCACGGTCAGGATGGGCAGGCCGCGCTCCTGTGCGAACCCGAAGGCCGCGTGGACCGGGTTGTAGTGCAGCGCGCCGTCTCCGAGGGCGCACACCACGGTGCGCTCCGGTCGCGCCACCTTGATGCCGAGGGCGGTGCCCATGCTCGTGCCGAGAGCCCCGACCCAGCCGCGATACTGCTCGAACGGCTTGGACTCGAACAGGCACTGGATCATCTGGGGCGTCTGGGCAACGATCTCGTCCACGACGATCGACGATGCTGGCAGCGCACGGTGCAGGGCGCGAAACAGCGCCGCGGCCGGCACGGCGTCGCGTGCCTGTGCCAGCGCCGTGTTGGCCTCCCGGCGTCCCTGCTCGACCGCGCGCTCCTTGTGCGCTTGCCAGCGCCGGATCCGATCGGCCGGAGGCGACGGCAGCTTCTGGGGCAGGCGTTGTAGCAGCGCCTGGAGATTGAGGAGGCGATCACCCGCGACCGCGTGTGTGGTTCGATGAGCAGAGAGGCCCACTCCGGGCCGGGGTCCAGCTCGGGCACGTCGCCGTACGTGAGGGTGTCCGGCGACAGAACGGTCATCGGGACGCGCTCCTGAAGGGCGGTACGCAAAGCCATTGCTCCATGCAGCACGCCCAGGCCGGTCGGCAGGAAGACGACCTGCGGCCGGGCGGTGGCCTTGTAGTACCCGGACGCCAGGCTCACGGCGAGGCTTTCGTGGCGACACTGCAAGTAGCGCGGCCTCTCTTCCTCTCCGCGCGCGAGGCGCTGGGCCAGCGCCTCCCACAGCGGCGCCATGACGATTGGCGACGCGAATATGCAGTCGGTGCCCTGCGTCCGCAGGAGCTCGAGAATGACTTCCGCGCCGTTCAGCATTCCTCGCTCTCGCACGGCGACCTCCCCCCTCGGGCTGGATCTTCGCGCCCGACGCAGTGCCGTGGCCCCCATGACCGCGCGTCCGGCGGTCGCTATGCTGCCCTGGCTCCCGCGGGATTGTCAACAAGCTGAGCGTAGCGCTCCGGGCGGATAGCGAGCGGGCATCCGGGCGATCTGGAGTCGCTCGATCGAGCGGCCAGCCGAGCCACTCGGAGACGCCGGGTGGTTCTCTGCTTTCAGCATCCCGAACGCTCGGACCTCTCCCCCCATCTGGTGGACCGACTGCTTGGCCGCCTCGAGCCGGGTCAGGCTGTCCCAGAGGGGAGAGGGAGGCGGTTATTCGCTAGCGGCCGGGAGTCATGTGGCGCGGCAGCCAGAGCGCGAGATCCGGGAAGACGAAGAGCAGCACGATCAGCACAATCATCAGGATCACATACGGCGTGGTGCCGAACGTGACATCTCGGGCCGTCGTGCCCGGCATCAGCCCCTGGATGACGAAGAGATTGAGCCCCACAGGAGGCGTGATCAATCCGATCTCGAGCCAGACGACTATGATGATGCCGAACCAGATGGGGTCGAAGCCGAGCCCGGTCACGAGCGGGAGGAGAATGGGCAGGATGATGATCATCACCGAGAGCTCTTCCAGCGCATAGGCGATGATCAGCAGCACGATGAAGACCATCGCGAAGAAGGCCCAGCGGGGGAGGTGCATGCCCACCACGGCGTTGAACAGCGCCGTGGGGGCGCCGATGAGCGCGATCACGTGGGAGAACATCGAGGCGAAGATGATGATGAGCATCACCATCGACGTCGTCCGCAGGGTGGCGCGGAGGGCCTCGCGCAGCGCGAGCCGGGTCAGGGTGCGCGAGAGGGCCGCCAGGATCAGGCTCACGAGCGAGCCCAGCGCGGCCGCCTCGGTTGGCGTCACGATGCCCGCGTACATGGAGCCCAGCACGACGACGATCAGCACCGCCACGGGCGCGACCTCGTAGAACGAGTGGAGCTTGTGGAGGAAGGTGCCGCGATCCGCGGCCACTCGCGGCACCGCCTCCGGCCAGATCAAGGCGTAGCCGATCGCGAACGCCGCGAAGAGTACGGCCAGCACCGCACCCGGGATCATCCCCGCCATGTAGAGATGCCCGATGGAGGTCTCGGTCATGACGCCATAGATGATCATGGGGATGGACGGCGGGATCAGGATGCCCAAGGTGCCACCGGCGGCCACCGAGCCGAAGATGAACGGGCGATAGTAGCCGCGACGCTCCATTTCGGGGATGGCGATCATGCCGATGGTGGCGGCCGTCGCCACGCTCGAGCCCGAGATCGCGGCGAAGATCGCACAGGAGAAGATGCTGGCCACGGCCAGGCCGCCAGGCAGGAAGGCGACCCAGCGGGCCACGGCCGTGTAGAGGCCCTTGCCCACGCCGGAGTGGAGCAGAATGCCGCTCATGAACACGAACAGCGGCACGGCGATGAAGGAGAAGCTGGTCGCGTTGGACCAGGCGATGGAGCCGACCACGCCCAGCCCCACGGTGAAGCCCTTGAGATAGAGCAGCCCCAGCACGCCGACCAGGCCGAGCGAGAGAGAGACCTCGAGCCCCATCGCGAAGAAGAGGAACAGCAGGGCGATGAGGACGGTGCCGAACGCGGATTCGCTCACTCGCCGATGTCTCTCGGCGGCACCTCGTCACGCTTCTCCCACGGGCCCAGGGCCACGCGCACCTGGCGCACGAGCGTGACCAGCATCGCCAGCGACATGAGCCCGAGGCCCGCGGGGATGAACAGCATCGGCAGGAAGAGCGGATAGAGCATGACGGCCGAGACGCGTCCGTAGCGATAGGCGGTGAGCGCCGACTGGCCCGTGACCCACATCACCACGGCCAGCAGGAGCATGCCCAGCGTCAGCGTCACCACGCGCAGCCACGCGCGCACCGGGCCGGGAAGATGCGGGGTCACGAGGTCGATGCGGATGTGGCCGCCGGCATTGAACGTCCAGGCGAGCCCCCCGAAGATGATGAGCACCTCCAGGAAGCTCGCCAGCTCGTCCACGAAGAGCTGCGGCCGGTCGAAAAAGTAGCGCATGAGGACGTCGTAGGAGATCAGCAGCACGATGGCGAGCGTGGCCAACCCCGCCACCGTGCCCGCGATCCTCGATGCCCTCGCGATCAACGGTCGAGCGCCTTGAGCGCCAGCTCGAGCCCCCGCTTGCCGTCGAGGCCCGTGCGGGTGAGCCAGATGTCCCAGGCACCCTTGGCGATCTTGCGCGCTTTCTCGATCTCTTCCTTGGGCGGATCGACGATCGTCATGCCCAGCTCGGGCAGGCGCTTGCGCGTGCGCTCGTCCGCGGCGATGGCGTCGGCCCACTCCTTCTCCTCGAGATTGACGTCCTTCATCGAGTCGAGCACCACCTGCTGCAGGTCCTTGGGGAGGGCGTCCCACGCCTTCTGGTTGGCCACGAGCCACTCCTGGGCTGCCCCGGCGAGGTACCAGTAGTCCAGGTACTTCGCCACCTCGAAGAACTTCATCGGCTCGGCATTGGTGGCCGAGGTCATTGCGCCATCCACCGTCCGCTTCTCGAGGGCGGAATACACCTCGCCGAAGGCGATGTTGACGGGCGCCGCGCCGAGCAGGCGCGCGATGTTGGCGGAGTCGGTGCCGTAGACGCGGATCTTCTTGCCCTTCCAGTCGGCCACGGTGCGGATGGGCACGGTCGAGAAGATCTGCTGCGATGGCCAGGTGTGGATGGAGAGCAGCTTGAGGCCCTTCTTCGCCAGCATTTCGGTGTAGAACGGCCGGAGCTGCAGCGCCGCCTTCTTGTGCTCCTCCACGCTCCGGGTCATGAAGGGCAGCTCCAGCGGGCCCATCTCGAGGAGCACGTCGGTCAGATACGACGCGAGGATCGTGCCGATCTCGGTGCGCCCATCGAGGACGGCCGGGATCAGCTCGGGGCCCGGGTAGAGCGAGGAGGCGGGGTGGACGCGGATTTCCATCCGACCGCCGGACTTCTCCTTCACCTTGGCCGCGAAGGCATTGTAGTTCACGGTGTGAAAGTAGCTCGGCGCCGCCACGGTCGGCAGGTTCCACACAATGGGCTTCTGCTGGGCGCGGGCCGGGGCCTGCCCGGCCAGAAGGCCCGCCGTCGCCAGGCCCAGCGCCGCCACACTCGCCACGATCCACCGAAGTCGCTTCATGAGTCTCTCCCTCCTTAAATGGGCTGCACCAGGCTCTCGACGACCGCGCCCAGCGCGGCCTCGGCCTTCTTCCGCTGATCGTCCGCCGTTTCCCCGCCCTTGCGGTGGGGGATCACGACGAGCGCCAGGTCGGACATATTTTGAAGTCGCGCCTGGGTGCGCGCGGCCGTCTCGAAATTATCCCAGACGATGGTCACCGTGTGGATACCCCGCTTCTCCAGGGCCGCCGCGTCGAGCACACTGCCCGACGTGCAGGAGCCTCAGAGACCGATGCCGACCACGGCCGCGGCCGTGTCTGTCGCCGCCTCATCGATCAGCTCTCTGGGCGATGGCGCCGTGCCCGAGGGCTTGACGAGCCGCTTTACCCTGGCGCCGTAGTGGCTGCCGAGCAAGGTCTCGAGGTGCATGGTGAACGGCGCGTCGAGATTGTCGTCGACGAGAGCGATGGCCGCCCCCTTGAGCGAGCGCGGCCGCGACGTGGATGGCCGGGGGGCGCTCGACGAGGGCCAGACCGGGCTCAGGATTTCCATGAGATCTCCCTTCTCGGCATTCTCAGCGCGAGGCTCCGCGGGGACGCCGGATCGGCCGGGTGACGGCGAAGCCGCCGAAACCACCCCAGCCGGGCAGCACCGCGGCGAAGTAGCTGCGACCGCCCGCCACCAGCATGTGGATGTCCTCGGGCGTGGGCGTCACCGGCAGCCGTGTCGTGGGATTGTCGAGGTCGTAGCGGAGCGGGTAGCGACCGGCGTCCCGCTCCATCTTCCTGAACTGCTCATGCACGATGCCGCAGGCGCGCACCTCCGCCACCGGACGCCGCGCATGCTCCCAGAGGTACATGCGCACGTCCTGCTTGGACCAGCCGCGCTTGGCGAACTCCTCAGCGTTGAGCGGGTTCAGCACCACGAGCGTCTGCCCCAGCACGTGCATGTTGTTGTTCCCCAGCGTGCACATGGAATCCGCGAGCACGTGGAGCATCTCCTCAGGCGTGCCGTAGCAGAACACGCTGTGTGGCCCCTCGCAGGCGAAGACGGTGACGGCGTCCGAGCCCGGCGGACATCCCCGCTCGACGTGCAGCGGCGACCACGGATTGTCCTCCTCCTCCTCGGCGATGCAGAAGGCGTACTCGCCCGGATGGGAGAGTGTGGATTTGTCCGTGTCCCAGGGCAGCGCGCCGCCGAGGTTCCAGAGCGCCAGGCGCACTCCACGCCCCACCGCGGCGTTGGCGCGGTGGCCATTGCCGAAGACGCCGTCCCGCGAGTTGAAGCCGAGCTCGCGCACGATGGGGCCGTTGACGATGATGAGCGAGACGCACATGTGGGTGGTCTGGCTCACGCCATTGAGATTGTGGACCGGGTCCATCATCGCTTCCATGGCCGCCAGGACAACGGGGAGGTGCTCGGGGAGGCAGCCGCCCATGACAGCGTTGATGGCGAGCTTCTCGATGGTCGCCTCGCCGCCCCGGGGCGGTACCGGCCCCAGGCTCTCCTGGGGATCGCGGCCGACGTAGTCGATCATGGCCTCGACGCACCGGGACGTGGGCAGGACTATGGGCAACCCGTCCGTCCACTTCCGCTTGTAGAACAGCTCGACGGCTTCTTCGTAGTCGTCGATACTGAGGCGCTCCGAGATCAGCTCCATGCCTTTTGCCCTCTCGTGATCAGCTTTCCCGCCACGCCGGCTTCGGCGCCGTATTGTCCCCGATTCCCGCCGGCCCGACAAGTGCGATAGAGGTCCCCGGAGCGTGGTGGTAGGATTGGCGTCGCGATCTAGGCTATCTCGAACATGCACACCGACCGAGTGGGCGCGGTGCTCGTGCTCGGCGGCGGCGCGTTTTGCCCAAATCCTCGGGACGGGAGGAGCCCATTGAAATTCGGCCTGATCATCTCGAAGCAGCATCCACCCGGCGTGTCGATGGTCGAGCGATTCCGCGAGCACATCGACCAGGTACGAGCGGCGCGCGACGCCGGGTTCGACCTCATCGTCATGGGGCAACACTACCTCTCGACGCCCTTCCAGGAGATCCAGTCGCTGCCGATCGGCCTGGAATACCGCGATCTGCAGAAACTGATCCCCGGCGTCATGTACACGCAGGACACCACCCGCGGTCCGAGCGCGGGCGGCAGCGGCCAGGACAACGACTACCAGTTCGACAGAT
>Ga0137368_10007539_pt1 | contig 11291 bp, 7 predicted proteins | sample SagtaG_13_FD_104917 | JGI IMG/M metagenome (GOLD analysis project Ga0137368, IMG submission 104917) | Vadose zone soil microbial communities from Sagehorn Ranch, Mendocino, California, USA - Sage1_L_100_16 metaG | ecosystem: Environmental > Terrestrial > Soil > Vadose zone | place: USA...
CGGGTAAACCGTTCCTCCTGCGCGGCCGCGATGATTTTCCCCGCCCGCACCAGGCAGGCGGCACTGTCGTGATAGAAGGCGGAAACGCCCAAAACGTTAATCGCTTCCTGATCGTGATCCTCACCAAGGCCGATCTCAGCTTTCATTCTGGCCAGGCACTCATGTGTTCCTCCAACACTAGGTTGATTCGAACGTGACGGAAAAGGAGTAAATGGGAATTTCCATGTCATCGTGTTGAGTCGCGCCGCTCCAGCCGTCCTGCGCGCTCGCCGAATCGTGTCGAACACCAGTAGTTGCCGAACGGGACACCGGGAAGCAGTGCGCGAGTCCGTAATCAAGATCATCGACAGCGCTGCTCAGCCGGGCAGCAGCCCGGAAGACTCGCGACTCTTCGTGACCAATTCCGTCCACGTGTCTCAACGACACTTTTTTACCTCAACGGGGCCAATATTTGAGACGAACCCACGCAAGATTAGGTCAAGAGCGTTTATTCGTCTATTCCGCGCGCGGTTTGGAGCACTTGCCGGGCGTTGTGGATGTCATGTATAACATTCGCATCGGCCGGAAACATTAGGCGCGGGCGTCCTACACATTTGCTCATCGCCGGGGGCTGCGCTTCCTTATCAAGGCCAATTTCATGCGATTTCTCTTTGCGAAAACAGATCGGCCGATCTACGCACAAGCCAGTGATCTGTGGCGCGTATTGGCTCACGGTTACAGACGTCAGTGCAGAGCAACATCCGACACCTCCCTCGAGTCGACCGGTCTTTGCTGCGTATGAAAAAAGTTAGCTCAACTAAGAAGAGAAAGGCTGAGAACGTGCAATTCCCCAAACGCGCAAAGGAACAAGGCGCTACCGCGACGGCAGCGCCTTCTTGAATCTCTGGACGCTACTTTCAAAGCTGGTGCCACGTGCCGTCTCTTCCGGAAACAAATCTGCCGGGCGGATTGGTCACATTCAAGGTCATGGAGTTGGTTACTGTTCCGTCGTTCTTCTTGATCCTTTCGAGTGAAGCGTTGGATGGAGAAATCGTGACGGTTCCGCTGGAGGAAGAGTTAATGACTGTTATCTGTCTTCCGGACCAATCCCAGCCCCCCGCATTGAGGATCGCTGGAAGTTTCAGGGTGCCCGACCCACCGCCGCCAGTTACAACCACAACAGACTGCTTCACGCGCTCCAACTGATTGTTCGGCGGCCAAGTCCCGTCAAGCGTGTAAACTACTGTCGGCATCGCAGCAATTGCGTTGACTTCGTTATAGTTGCTATCTGTTTCTGGCGTGACATGGTAAGGAAACCCTTCGATGTCAAGGTCATCGCTCATTGTGATAGGCTCGGTGTAAAGCAAACTGTGCATTGTGTTCGTTGGCCACAGATTACGGAAGATTCGAATTCCCGTCACAAGACCTCCAGTGCCTTGATGTATGAGAAGCGCAGTCGTGCGGTTCGTGGATTGTCTGTAGGGAATGGTGACATTGTCCGCTACGACAATGTTCGTAATCGAAGCACCATTTGTCGTAGCAATGATGTACGACATCCAGGAATTGTCGCAGTCCGCCTCGATAAGATTCTTGACGAAATAAATGTCGCGCCATTGTTGGCTATTGGTTGTCACGCCCAAATGAATGGGATACGTCGTCAGGCGAAAATGGTTTCCTACTGCAGTCACGTTCGTGCATGTTCCTGTGTCCGAGAATACGCCGGATTGACCCCCGTATTGGTAGTTTCCAACTATGCTAACATGGTTCGCGTACGCGAAAGTCAGGCCCTTGCCCGTTTGACTCGCGTCTTCTGAAAAGATCACTCGATTATTGCGAACAACACCTTCACCCACGAGACAAATTGCACTGTGATAATCACCGTAGAAAGGACCTGATACTTCGCAATCCGCGATCCTACCACCTTGGTGCGTTGAGCTACTGCCGGCCAGGAGTCCGAAAGATTCACGACTAGTGGAGACCGATCCGGTCCAGTCTCCCCAAAGACCCGTTACCTTCACGCGGTCAATTTTTGAGTCGGCCCCAAGCAGAGTCACGCCGTTGCCCACGCCATTAGTGTTTATCGCGCAGGCATTGGGTGCATTGCTGTACTCCGCGGTAAGGTCTGATACCTCAATTGCATCGTTGGTTGTGTAGATTATTGCCTTGAAATACGTACACATCGGGTAACTCAGGTCATTGGTCATTCGTAGAACAGTAGTGTCGATTCCCGAACCTCTAAGCCGTTGACCGGCCTTATAGTTTACACTAAAGATGTTCGTGTGTACCCATCCGCGTGACCAATAGACACCCGGCGAAAGATGGATCATCGAATTGCTTGGTATCGAGCTGATGATTTGGTCGAAATGGCCGTAATAGGGATTCTCAAGCGTTCCCTGACCGGCCGGAGCGGCATTAGTCGTAAGGTAAATGAGCGAGTTCGAAGGCGATATCCAATACTCTCCGGCCTGCGCCGCGAACACCCAGAGGCTAACGGTTACCAGTATCAGTAGAATGCCTCGTAGCTTAATAACTGATGTCCTCATAGGATTTCCTTTTTTTTGTATTCGTTACATTGACAAGCCCTATTGGCTGTAACCTCCTGCAACAGCTCGCATGGAATGCGCCAGCAATGCGGCAATGTTCACGCGGCGCGAACAAGTGTTTGGAAATCAATATGAATGGCGACCTGGGAAGAATCACGCGTGCTTGCGGAAATAGTGACCGTGGGAACGATCGTTCCGGAACGGCTCGTCCCACTGGGAACGAACGTTCCATATGTGTTTACCGTGGGGGAGCGCACGCGCCTCGCGCGCTGTGTTCGGCGCCCTCGCCGAACGCACGCAGCGGTCGGCGACGACGCCAACCGGTGCAGCCGATCGGTACCCACGTACGCGGGAGAGGGATGGGGTGAAGGGGAGGCGGTTCAAAATTCGGACGCGTTCGGATCGGAGCTGCGTTTCACCCTCACCCTGATCTCTCCCTGAGGGAGAGGGAAGAGCAAGGGCGGGTTGCGTGTCTTCGAAGCGTTGTTGATCCTCACCGCGCACCGAATGCTCAGCGGGATTAGTACCGCCGACCACGCGGCAAATGTACCCCCCTCTCCCACCGGGAGAGGCATGGGGTGAGGGAGAGGCGGTTCAAAATTCGGACGCGTTGGGATCGGAGTTGCGCTTCACCCTCGCCCTGACCCTCCCTGCCGCCGTCGCGCCGCGAAGGCGGGAGGGAGAGGGAACAGCCGCTGGCGGGCTGCGGGTATTCGAACATCAGATCGAGGCTCTCCGCGTAGCCGCAGGAAATGGCGAGCGCAGTCGCCCCGCGAGGCGCGTGCGCTTCCCCCCACAAATACACTCGCCGAACAGAATGGGACCAAATGTTCGAGCCAGTGGGCACGGCGCTTTTCCAAGGTTGCACGCCGCAATTCCGGTCGGCGGGTCGCCGACCGGAGCGGGCGAGTCGCCCGCACTACCTTTTTTGAAAGCACGCTCCAAGAGGCCTACGGGCTGCGACTCACCCGGCTTAGCCGCGGAGTTGGTACTTGTCTAATTTCTTATATACGCTGCGCGGCGTGATCCCAAGAAGACGGGCTGCCTCGGATTGGTTGCCCCGCGCGCGTTGTAGAGCAACCCAGAAGATTAGGCGCTCATATTCGCACATCGCCCGCGATAAGCTCCAGCCGGTGCCGTCCAAAATCAGATTCACAAATTCAGCCATCTGCTCTGGCGTGGAATGGCGGAGACCACGGGTTGAACGAGTCTTGGCGTTGGACGACGGCACTCCACCAAGTTCCGGCGGTTCGGACAAACGGCGAAGTACTTCTAGCGGCAAGTCGTTCAAGCCCAATTGGCCGTCACCTTGATGTTTCACGAGCGCCTCGCATACCAGGTTTTCCACCTGGCGCGCATTACCCGGCAGGTTCAACTGCCGGAGCGCTTCCACAAAATCCAAACTGACGCCCGGCGGTGTCTTCGCCTTCAAGTTGTGATGCTTCCGCAGGAAGTGCTCTACCAGCGGAGCGAGGTCCGAGGGCCGCTCCCGTAGTGGTGGAATCCGGATCAGCAACACCCGCAGGCGATGGAACAGATCGCCGCGAAATTTTAGCTCGGCCACCATTCGTTCCAAGTCGCGATTGGTCGCTGCGATAAAGCGGACGTTTACCGGTACCTCGTGCTCTTCGCCGACGGTCAGCACGGTGTTTTCCTGCAAAACGCGCAACAGCTTGGCCTGAAGTCCAAGCTCCAGCTCGCCAATTTCGTCGAGAAAAAGTACTCCGCGCTCCGCGGCCCTGATCAATCCCTTCCGAGTTCGCTCCGCTCCGGTGAACGCCCCGCGGCGATGGCCAAAGAATTCGCTTTCCACCAGACTGGGGCTGATCGCGGCGCAATTGACTGCCACAAACGCCCCTTGCTTCCGCTTCGGGTCCAGCCGGTGCATGGCGCGCGCCACGAGTTCCTTCCCGGTACCTGTTTCCCCGACAATGAGGATCGGTGGGTCGCTCAAGCTGCTGAACCTAATCGCCTTGCGGAAGACCGCCAGCATCTGCGGGCTAGTCCCTACCATGCCGTGTTGCCGCATCACCGGCTGAACCGCTTGCTCCGCGAGCCGCCTTTGAGCCAGCGCCTGGACTTCCTCTTCAAGCAGGCGCCGCAAGTCCGCCGCAAACCCGGCGTTGCGGCTATCCAGCACATGATCGGCGCCCGCCAACAGCGGCAAGCATTTGGATCGTACATCCCATTTCTGGAGGTCGTCTTCGTAGGCAATCACCGCACGTCCGCGTTTTCGAAGTCTGGCGATCACTTCCAGCTCCGGAGCGGTTGAGTTCAACGATTTACCCAGGGCCACAAGCGCGATGCGACAGGAGGTTGGCGGCGCGCCGGCATTCCCAAGCTCAGACATGTCAGCCACGCAACGGCCTCCGGCCTGGACGATGGTTTGACTGATTGCCTCACGCCGACTGACCACCGGATCAACCAGCAGCACTTCCAATCCGACGGCTTGCGCTTCGCTTTGCGATCCCAAATCTCCAGCCAATGACTCCGATTGCGAATGAACGCGGAAGATCTTTGCGTTTGCGGTGAGCATCGAAAGCGAAATTGCCCAGTTGAATTTTGGAGCACACCGCATACCGTTGCGTCCCAGCGCACACTTCTGTGAACCAGTTACCCTCGGGCGTTGCCGCAATGGCGAACTCGGCTCACGATTTTCCAAGCCTGCCGCTTCAAGTTTCCCCGGCATTTCGCAATTTCGTCGCACGCGTTGGCGCGCTGAAATGCTGAGGCAGTTGAATCAACAACTGGCGGCACTGACATTCTTAAGTGCACAAATTCTGGTGCTGCTGCATTGGTTTGGGACAGTTTTGCCTGATCGTCAGACAACTACTTAGCGCGAGACGCCTCAGATCTACTGGACGTGGGTGAAGGAACGGGGCGCTATCCAGCTCCCCGAATATCATGCCGAGTTTCTTCCTGCAGATTTTTTGGCTTATGGAAGCACATTCTCCGATCTCGGATAAATGTACCCACTTGTGATCGGGATTCAGCTCTCCTGAGTCACGACCGACCGGACGACTCACCGTTGAGATCTTTCAACGCGGCTCTCATGGTCGCTCACCACTTTTCGAGAGCATAGTTGTTTTTGAACCGAGGCGCAGCGTTTCGCCGTGGTAGCGACCGATGAAATCCGGCATCGCCCGCCGCCGGCTGAATCCAGATCCTGTCAAAAAGCCCCTCGCGCCGAATGCGGCCGTTCGCCACACAGTTGAGCGCGACCCACTTGCGAGACACAGATTTCGCCGACCGGTCTCTTCGCGCACATGTCGTGCCATTCGAAACAGGATTTCTTCCGTGACTTCCTGGATCAGCCTGGATTGCGTAATACCGTCACTCACCTGGGGACAATTTATTTCGACGTCGGATTCGCGCCGATCAACTCTCCTCCGTCATCACCGCGTTTGCCAAAGCCGCTTTCAGGCGGTCGATGCAGCGAATGTCCGTATAGCGGCTCAGGAAATGTGCTCGCAGGCTACATCCAGGGGGGCTAGCCATGAAACTCAGGATGGCGGAAGCGATCTGCGCCGGAGACCCGGGTTCCACAATGCCCGGGTAGGCCTGGGGAAGGATTTCCGGAATCATTCGCCAGTTGGTGGCGATGATTGGCAAGTCAAACGCCATGGCTTCGATCAAGACCAGGCCAAAGCTTTCCGCAGGGTAAAAGGTGGGAAAACAGAAGCAGTCGCTTTCTGTCAGCAGCGTCCTTTTCTGCTCGCCACTTACAAAACCGTGATAACGTACAAGCGATTCCGGTTCGGAACGTGCGACTGTGCAGGCGTCTCCCGCACTCGTATCCGCAACCAGTAAGTCGGGTTGCCAAATGCGTTGCTCGAATTCCTCCCTCTCGTGCGGGCGCCAGAAGGCGCCCGCGACCTCAAGTCGCACGCGCAACGCGGAGCATCGTTGCGTCAATATTCGGTGGACAATGGCGACCGCTTCAATGGCATCGAAGAGTCCTTTCGAGCGGGTGCACAAACCTACGAACAGGATGCGAAACACATGTGGGGCTGGACCCGCTGCCAACATTTCACCGCGCGTCACGGTTTCGTCGCAAGCGATTTTCTCGCGTGCCGCTTGACGCGCCGACCGCAGCGGGCGGAGGGCACGTTCAAACTCGGGGCACGGATCGGGAATGAAGTTAGGTATAACCTCGACCTTTACCGATTCAAGCTCATGGGCATCAAGCCGGTTTGACTCCGCCAGAACGAGGCTCAGGGCGGGTCGGCCGAGCAGGAACCTGGTTATATGGCGCTCCCAGGACTTGGCGCCGCTAGAGAGCCAGTCGCTTAACCCGGCTGCCTGCCAGTAGAATATCCTGATGCGAAAAAAGGGGCGACAAATCGCCATAACGACCCAATCACGGTAAATTGCCGATCGGAGAGGCGGGGCCGGAACGTAGAGGAAGTTTTTCGCGCCATACCGGAACCGGCACCAGATGGCCTGCATGCAGTAGTTTAAAACCAACAGGATTTTCTTCGGCCGTACTCGCCCGATCGCCTCCATCGTTTCTGAGAAGCGACAGTTTACGTGGTAACAGGCGAATTCTGTTTGCGGCACCGGAGACCTGCTCCGCCTCCGCGCATCGCCGCCAAGGGCATTGAGCAGTTGCTCGACCATGAGGCTTTGCCCGTGATACGGGGGCGGAGTGTGAGCGAACAGAAGTAGCTTGTTCACTGGTCGCCTCGTTAGGAGTACATGCTCATCGGGAAGATGTTATCGTCTATTTTTCTTCTTTAGAGCTAACGAAGCGCGACGGGAAATAGTCAACCCGATTTCATGTAAATACCTACGACAGCGAAGGCGACCCTGCGGTCTCATCAATAGCCCGTTTGGAAACGCTGCAGGAGCGCCTCCGCTGCTGCGGCGTGACCGCTTGGATTCCGATGCGGGTCGGGGGGAAATATGATCTCCTTTGGGCGTTGCCTACCGGATCTGTCGGGAAAGCGGCCCCAGGAAAACGTTGCCCTTGGTTGCGTAAACCGGGACCTGGGCCCTGGGGTGGAAAAGGGGAAGCGCGCACGCACGATGAACTCGATCAGCAACAAACATATCCCTTCGAAACAGTCAAAAGCGCCAGTTTGCCAACCAGACGCCTCAAGGTTCCATGTTTCCTGACCTCCTGGGTGAGCTCTTCCACATGCGCGTTGCTCCGATCCACGGGTTGGTTCGCTTTTGAATTGGGAGGCTAATTCTCTTTTCCATTCGGTTCAAGCCTAAATGCCAGGCACGGGGGGCATACGGGTGGCAACGCTTGCCCAATTCGGAAAGAATCTGTACCGACTGCCGTGCGGGTTGCCAACCCGTCGGCCGCAATCGCCAAATGCCGCTAGACCAATATCGTTTTGCCGCACATCGAACCTCGGTACGCGAAGGATTACATCCGCGAGTTCGTTCGGGTCTTGCGGCCTGATGGCGTCGCGGTGTTTGAGCTCCTCAGTCCGACGTTTGTGCGCGCGTTATTTCCCCAGTCGTTTGTGGAGTGGTATCGCCGCCGGAAGCATGGTGAGAAGCCTTTTATTGGCATGTTCGGAATTCCAGAACGCGAAATCAACGCGCTGCTTGATGAGCTGCAGCTTTCCATCGTTCACGTGGATCGTGAGAGGGCCGGTTGGCGGTGGATTAACCTCACGTACTATTCAGTGCGGCGGTGATTTCGCAGACCACAAGCTTGCGTGAAGCGACGGGAACGCACGTGTGAAACACCCTCACCCCGGTTGCCTTCCACCAGAAACGGCAATCCCACACCGGTAGCAAATCGCGCTGCGTTCGCGGTCCAATAGAATCGATTCAAGGCAATCGCAGGGCCCGGTAGAGCATTGCAGGAAACTTCGCTGCGTTGGTGTCGTCGTAATAGAAAGAACCGGAGTTGGTCATTATCAAATCCCAGTTCAGGAAGTTTGTCGTGCTCTGCAAAACCGACTCGATACCGGGTTCGCTGGAAACCTGTACTCGGACCACACCGTTGGTCGCTATCTGCGCACCGAGTTGCGCTGGCGGTGCCGGAGGAAAGACTGCAAGGTTGGAGAGTGGCACTCCGTTGACCGTGCCAAACTGGCCACCAACAACGAGAGAGTCACCCGCAGGAGCGATCACATGAACCTGTTGCCTGCCCGAACCGCTGGGAAGCCAAGGTTTTGGCGCGCCGGACGCGGGATCAATTGCAAAGAGAAAATTTGACCAACGTTCGACGTAGAGCGTGTTCTTAAACATCGTAATTCCAATTGGTCCCGCGTCCATATCCCATTTCAATGCGGAATTCGATACATCGACCGAGGCGGTATAAGGATGGTCTGAGAACAGGCCAACCAGACCGCCCAAATACTCCCGAATGGTACCGGTCGCGAACAACTGATCGCCTTGGAGCGACAACCCATTGATCCCCATCCTTAGGATCGCTCCAACGTTGGGCCAGGGCGGACGGAAAGTTGGGTTGAAGGGCGTCGGCAGCCCCGATTCGGCGTCAACTGCACCCACGCTCAGTCGGGCTTGACCAGCCAACTGATCGAAAGCCCCGGCCACATAAATCACATTGCTAGTGGCCAACAGACTTTGAACCCAACCCGGTGCATCTGGATTCCACGAACGAACAGTTCCATCAAACGAAATTGCTGCAAGGTTTGTCCGGGCCTGTCCGGCGATGCTGGCAAACTCACCCCCAATATAGACGTTGCTCCCGGCGATTGCCAAGGCGTTCACCTTGCCGCGCAGTTCCGCACTCCACGACGCGACCTGGCCCGTAGCGATGTCCACCGCAGCAAGATTGGTCCTGGGTTGAACGCCAATTTGAGTGAAAAACCCGCCCAGATAGAGACTCTGTCCCGCGAGCGCCAGCGCGCTCACCGCTCCCGACACGCCTGGATTCCAGGATGTAGCGACGCCAGTATTCAAATCAAACGCCGCAAGGCTTTGCCGCGGCACGCCATTGACCGATCGGAATGATCCACCGAGATAAACTCGTCCGCTTTGAACCGCCAATGTGGCGACCGCTCCGGCGATCACGTTAGGATTCCATCCGGTGATCGCACCCGTCGCCAGATCGAAGGAAGCAGCGGTGTTTCGATTCTGTCCGAAAAGGTTGGTGAACCCCCCGGCCACAAACAATGCACCGTTGTCAACCAACAGTCGGTTGACTTGTAGCGGCGGATGAGGATCCGGATTCCAGGTCGTGGGCGTCCCCGCTGAGGCGTCCAATGCAACCAGCGAGTTTCGAGCGAAACCAGCGATGTTGGTAAACGTTCCCGCGATGAAAACTGTGTTTCCCGCGATCGCCATGGAAACGATCTGTCCGTCGGGATTTGGGTTCCATGGCGTCGCAAAGCCATTGACCAAGCTCACCGCAGCCAAGTTGGTACGAAAGCTTCCGCCAATACTCGTAAAGTAGCCGCCGACATAGATGTTGGTTTCCGAAACCGCCAGCGCCGAGATCGTCGGCGGAAACGACTGGTTGTGTTCCGGACGGGGGTTCCAGGTTGTCACGGTACCAGTTTCGGAATCAATCGCCGCGAGGCTATTGCGGGCTACACTACCCACACTCGTGAACCCGCCCCCGACAATGAGCGTGTGCCCCGAAAGTGCCAGCGCCAACACTACTTCACTTGCCCCGCCAGCACTCGGATCCCATTGCAACGGCTGCCCTGTGATCATGTCCAATGCGGCGAGGTTGTGCCGTGGAGCTCCTGCTATGATCTCAAAATCTCCCCCCACGTAAAGGCGGTTCGTCGTGGCGAGTAACACGTAGATCCTTCCATCCGCGTCCGCGCTCCAAATGGAATCGATCGACTTGTCCTCACGAATATGCATTAATCTGGACCGAGCAGCCCAAGTATTTAGCGGAACGTCTCGAGCAATAAACCATCCCCCGCCGCCGTCCGGCACCACCGCGGTGATGGGTCCATCGATCTTGGGAGCACCTAAATCAACCGCGCCGGTGAGCCGATCAACGTCAGCTCCGAACGCACGTTGTGGGCCTACATTCTGAAAATTGCCTCCGACGTAAACTACTCCATTCGTGACCAGAAGCGCATTGACCTCGCCGTCGGTAATCCAGAAATCATCGCGCGGGACAGCCGACAACTGGCCGAAGGCTGAGGATCTGAACGCGAGAAAGGAAGCGGCGGACGACAGCGCAATGATGGTCGCTAAACCGTTCGTGGAGCACCCTTGGAAATTTCGCATATCGATTATTCCTCGAGCCTGCTTGGAGGGCATCATACGCTTCCCCCCACAGACGTCAACTCGATACCCGTTCACACTCGATACCCGTTCACCGGATATCAACGATATCTACAGGTCAACCGGACGAATTCCTCGCTCAGTGGCGGTGATTATGCGTTGCGTTCGGGTTCGTATTTCGAGCTCCAGGGTCGATTCACGACGGTGAACGGTACGGGGCGGGGACGGCTCGTCCCCATGCAATTTGCGCTGCCACGAGCGGCGGGACGAGGCCGTCCCCCGCCCCTTTCTTTCGAGGTTCGACATCCGAGAGACTGTTCAGAAATGGGTGGCACGGGCGACCCGCCCGTTGCATCGGCGGCTCGCCGACCGCAACCGAGCGATCCGCCCATCGCGAACAGACCGTGTTTTGTTGCGTGCGACCGCGCTCGGCGTTCCGTGCAGCGGGTCGCCGCTATGTGTTTACCGTAGCTATACAGATTCTCAATCTGTCGTATCGCCTAATTGTATTCGGCTGACGGTTCGACCTGCCGGGACGGGCCGGAACTTCAAGCGCTCCGCAGATTACAAATCTGCGATACGGCGCAGCGCGGC
>Ga0137368_10007549_pt1 | contig 11280 bp, 10 predicted proteins | sample SagtaG_13_FD_104917 | JGI IMG/M metagenome (GOLD analysis project Ga0137368, IMG submission 104917) | Vadose zone soil microbial communities from Sagehorn Ranch, Mendocino, California, USA - Sage1_L_100_16 metaG | ecosystem: Environmental > Terrestrial > Soil > Vadose zone | place: USA...
CGCGAATTGCGCCACCAGCGATCCGACCGCCGGCGCGCGGAGGATCCAGCCTTCCCACTGGCGCCGCCCCGCCTCGGAAACCAGCCAGGTCCGCAGCATGAAACCGCCAATGCCGAGCCCGAGCACGATCAGCAGACCGTAAGACCGCAGTGCTTCGCTGACCGAAACAATCGCCTGGGTCAGCAGCGGCAGTTTTCCGCCGAATCCGGTGAAGACCGTTTGGAATCGTGGAATGAAGAAAACCAACAGGAACACGAGCACACTCAGGGCGAGCACCAGCAGGATCGAGGGATAGAGCAGGGCCGTCATGACCTTCGAGCGCAACTCCTTTTCTCGCGCTTGAAAGTCAGCGATCTGGGCGAGCACCAGGTCCAGAAACCCGCCGGTCTCTCCGGCTTGCACCATCGCCACATAGACGCGCGGAAACGTGTCCGGGGACTTGGCCATCGCGTCGGCCAGCGACATGCCGTCCACGACGAGGTTGTTGATTTCCTTCCATTTGGCCTGCGCCGCGGGAGTCGATGCCTCGCGCGTCAGGATGACCAGGGCACGGCTGAGCGGAACACCGGCCGCCAGCAAGCTCGACAGGAGCCGCGTGAAATTTTCCAGCAAGCGCGCCGTGACCTTGTTCGCGCCACCCAACGTGAGCTTGAACGGCGCCGGCGGGCCGTTGGGTTGAGCCGCCAGTTGCGCCTTTCCGTTCGGTTCGCTCTGGGGTGGTTTGCCGTTCTGCCGCTCCGCCAGCTTGATTGGACGCAGCCCGCGGCCTTCGATCTGACGAAAGGCCTCCTGCCGGCCGCCGGCCTCGATCTGGCCCTCGGCGATCGTGCCATCGCCTTGCAACGCTCGGTATTGAAACAGGGGCATGTGGTCTTAGGGCTGGCTGGCGGCCATGAGCGGTTCGACGCTCTCCTCCCCTCCACTGGACAGCGACTGATCCTTGGTCACGCGCAGGACTTCTTCGGGAGTGGTCACGCCCTGCCGCACCAGCCGCCAGCCGTCGTCGGCTAACGTGCGCATGCCCGCCCGCCGCGCCGCTTCGCGGATGATGTCACTGGAGGAGTTTTTCAGGATCAACTGGCGAATCTCATTGTTGCTGTCCATCCACTCGAAAATCGCCCGCCGCCCGTGATAGCCGGTCTGCCGGCATTCCCGGCAGCCGAGCGCGCGATAGATCGCGACGTCGCCGGGGAGTTCCAATTGCGCTTTGAACGCCTGGGCGGTTGGCGACGTGTCCTCCTGCTTGCAATGCGCGCAGAGCACGCGCACCAGGCGCTGCGCCAGCACGGCCTCCAGCGACGAAGCCACCAGATACGGCTCCACACCCATATCAACCAGGCGCGTCAGCGCGCCCGGAGCGTCGTTGGTGTGGAGCGTCGAGAAGACCAGGTGACCGGTGAGGGAGGCCTGCACGGCGATTTGGGCTGTCTCCTGATCGCGGATTTCACCCACGAGGATGACATCGGGGTCGTGGCGCAGAATCGACCGCAATCCGCGGGAAAACGTCAGGCCCGCCTTCTCAGAGACCTGGATCTGGTTGATGCCCCTGAGCTGATACTCGATCGGGTCTTCGATGGTGATGATCTTGCGAACGGTATCGTTGATCTCACTGAGCGCCGTGTAGAGGGTCGAAGTCTTGCCGCTGCCGGTGGGTCCGGTCACGAGAATGATTCCGTGGGGAAGGCCAAGCACGCGCCGGAACGACTTGAGTTCCCGCACGTCGAGGCCCAGTTCGCCCATGCCGCGAAGCGCCGCGTTTTGGCGCAACAAACGCATCACCACGGCTTCGCCGTGAAGCATCGGTATCACCGAGACACGAATATCCACTTCGTTGCTCTCAAGTCGGATCTTGATCCGGCCATCCTGCGGCAGCCGTTTCTCCGCGATATTCAGATGGCTCAGAATCTTGACGCGGGACACAATCGCCGGTTGAAACCGCTTCACCTGCGCCGGCACAGGAACTTCCTGCAACACGCCGTCGATACGGTAACGGATGCGGAGTTCGTCCTCGAATGGTTCGAGGTGAATGTCCGAGGCGCGGAGTTCGATCGCATCGCGCAACACCTGGTTCACGAATCGAATGATCGACGCGTCTTCCGCCGCGCTGTCGAGATTGGTGTCGTCGTCCTGGCCGTCGTCAACGACCTGGAAGGGCGCCTCCTCGTCCAGTGTGTCAATGGTGTCGGCGCCGACGCCGAGGCGCTTCTTCATCTCGCGTTGGATCGCCTCGGTGGGGGCGAGGACGGGCTTGAGTTTCAAGCCCGTCATGGTCTTGAGGGCATCCAGTCCCTGAGTCGCGAAGAGCCGGCTCGTCGCGACTTCGACGGCCCCATTGACCCGCCGGAGCGGAAGCAACGCTTCCTTCAGCAGGACGCGGGCGGGGAACAACGAGAGAAGTTGGCGGTCCGGTTCGACTTCCTCCAGCGTCGTGTAGGCGACATCATATTCCTTCGCCAGCCACTGCAGGATGTCGTCCTCGGAAAGAACCCGCCCTTTTGATCCCGGACGGTTTTGACGGGCCAGGGATTCAGCGTCCATGGCAGACAACTGCTTCGCCGCGACCATGCGATCGAGCAACGCTTGCAAGGAGGGGTCTCGTCCTTCGATTTCACTCATGCCATCGTGGAACATTGCTCACTCTATGAATTGAGGACACGGCGCTTACTTCAACAGCCCCAGCAAAACGGCGCTGGCCTCCTGACGGACTGAGAGCACCTTGCGCAGATCTTCCTGTGCCTTTTCCAGATTGGCTTCCTTCTGCTTGCGTGCCTCGCGAAGCTTGGCCAGTTTCGACTTCACTTCATCGGCGGACGCATTCGACTCGATCGCTTTTTGCAACGCGTCGGCCTCCGGGCTGGGTTCGGGACCAAAAGCTCCGCGGCCACCACCACCGCCACCGCCGCCGCCGCCGCGACCTCCGCCCAAAGCCGCGAAACCGCCGACTGCTGCCTCACGCCGCGCGTCTGACACCTTTTGGACCAATGGCTGAATCGCCTTCCATTCTTCGTCACTCTTTACCTCGAGCCGCTCACGGTAGCGTTCCATCATGCGCTGCCGCATTTGCTCCGGATCGAAGTTTCCCCGCCCTGGGCGCTCTTGCGCGGTGAGATTGCCGCTGCCGAGTGAAAGCGCGGCAGCGACGCTGGCCAGTGCCAGCATTTGGTTTGGGTTCTTCATAGTGTAATAATGATAACCGACTCTGGTGTTATGGTTCTGTTGGGTACAAAGGCGCGCTCGAACGCGTCCCGGTTACTTCGTAAACAAGCTTACGCATTTGATATGCCACCGCCGTAAAGCCCTGATTTCCCCGGTAAATTGGTATTGCACCGCGCAGATGTTGCGCAATCCAGAAATTGACGTGCGCACAGTTTGCGCGCTTGGACGATGCCACCGCATCACTTAATTAACGTCACCACTCCCAGAGTCGAATTCAGCTTTTGTCCGCAGGGTCAGGAAGTCTGACACTGGAGTGCCACCCGATGTTTTGGCAATGTGCGGGTGGCAATCTGCCGAGGCGAGAAGAGGGCATAATTCGGTACTGCATCGCGCCGCAGCGGATTCCACTTCAATCCCGACTAGGACGCCTGCCCAACGTTGCTTACCACCACTGATTGGTCAGATTTGGCGGCGCCGCCCAGAACGGGTCACCCTCCGGTTTGGTTGGAAAGCGATAGCCCTGCGTGTGGCCGTCTCCGAAGAGCATCACCACCAGGCTCTTTCCCTTGTAATTGTGCCAAACGCTCCTTTGGTTCAGCCAGCCGCGGTTGTAATGCCAGATCCAGTCACCCAGGATGATTTTATTGGCAGGGCTCAGGGCGATCTCGGCTCTCGTCATTGACTTGCCGTTATAGGAGTTGCGGTCTGCGGCGATATCGCCGAAAACCCGCTTGGTGCGCGCGAAATCAATGGCGAACTCAATAAGGTAACTGGTGCCGTACTGGAGGTAGCAGTTGGTGGCATTGATGTTCACAAATCGTGTGCCGGCGAAGTCGCCCCGATCAGCGGGACAGCGGAAGATTTCCCGCGTGCCCTGGTAAGGGTAGAGCGGCTTGTTGGTTTCGTTCACCAACATATCGTAAGTGCCGGTCTTGCCGCCCAACGATGCCCAGTCCCGGCAGAGCGGCATCGTGTCGCGGAAGTCGTCTGTGTACAGGATCAATGCAATGCCGATTTGGCGGTTGTTGCTCAGGCACTGCGTCTGCCGGGCCTTGGCCTTGGCGCGCGCCAGGGCGGGCAGGAGCAGGCCAGCCAGAATCGCGATGATGGCGATGACGACCAGCAACTCGATGAGGGTAAACGCCGTCCGGCGCCCCGGGTCAGAGAAATCAGCGGCTTTCATGGTTCGCGGAACTTGAGCCTTATACTTGAAGCGCGTCCGGGTGGCAAGCCATATGGTTCCGCATTTCCGCATCTCTTTAGCACACACGGTTGGTTCAAGAAGCAGCGCGGACACCTTTCTCACCTTTGTCTGCGCGGTGATATGGCGAAATTCTCAAAAACTCGCGGAGGAGGGCATCCGCGCTCCAATCGCGAGATTTGCTTGAATCAGCCCTGCCCTAGGTCTGGCGCTATCCGAATCCCTCGCGAGTGATGTCGTTTGGGTTGATTGGCTTCGCGCCGATGGCGAGCAGGTTTTCATTCGCGCCGACGGCAAAGGTGTAGAGGAGCTTTCGCCAAGCGATGATTTCGCGACAAAAGAACTCGGTCTTGCTGTTCGGCGCGGCGTAGGCCACAAAGATTTTGTCGGCCAGTGCGGCGACAAAGCGGTTGCGCTCGTGGGCGCTCTCCTCGTCCGCGCGGTGGACCGTGTCCGCAAACGGCGAAAGCAGAAGCAGTCGGCCGTCCTCCAATGGCTTGCGGAACTCCGGCGGCACACGCTTCGGCAAGCCGCGCGCGGGGCAGACGATGACGGAGTGCGGACTGCGCAACAGAATGCGGAGGCACTCCCGCTCCATCGGGGAATGAAAACCGCCAATCACCGTCACCCCCGCGGCGCGCAGTTTCTGGGCGAGGTCGTAGGTTTGAAGGATCAGGTTGCCCGGACATTTGACCGAGCAGAACAGCGCCAGAGTTTTGAGTCGCAACACCGCAAGATCGCCGCCCGCGGTGATAGTCTTCGGGGCAGCGTTGTCGAGGCAGAATTTCAGGCCGGCTGGATAACGCGGATCGTCGAGGCTGAGGCAGTTGGTCTCCATACCAATCAATCTCGTCGCAGAACACGACTTATATTTTGCCCTGCCCAGTGGTCAAGCAAACGCATCTCGACTGGTGCGATCCGCGTGCCGGACAAAACATTCACACAATGGGTTTTGCCGGGCATTTGGAGAAATAGTATTTAAATGCCGGCGCTCCGGCAGCCGGGATTGCGGCCGTTACGGACGTCGTTCCTCGCGGAAGCTAACCACCCGGAAAGGTCAGCGTCTAATTGTATGATGGAAGACAGCGATGCCGCGCTGGTCACGCGGGCGCGCGCAGGCGACCAGGACGCCTTTCGTGTGCTCGTGGAGCGCCACAGCGTCAAACTCTTCCAACTGGCCTATCGCATGACCGGCAACGAACAGGATACGGAGGATATCGTGCAGGAGACCTTTCTGCGCGCTCACAAGCAGTTGAATCGCTTCGAGTCGCGCGCGGGCTTCGGCACTTGGCTCCATCGCATCGCGGCAAATTGTTCGCTCGACCTCCTGCGCCAACGGCAACGGCGCCGGGGGCAGGACGGAGCCGCCGAGGTCGAATCAACCGAGGCAATTCCCTTGATCCCGTCTCCTGCGCCGGCACCGGATCAGGCAGTGTATCACGCCGAATTGCGGCAAAAAGTCGAATCCGCCATGGAAGAACTGACGCCCATGGAACGAACCGCGTTTGTGCTGCGGCATTTCGAAGGCCGGTCGATCGACGAGATCGGCGGCGTGCTCGGCGTGGGCCCCAGCGCGACGAAGCAAAGCGTCTTTCGCGCCGTGCAGAAAATGCGCCGGGCACTGGAACCCGTGCTGAATCCGGCCCCATGAACCACCTCAACGAAGAACAACTCGTCCTCTACCATTATGGTGAGGCACAGGACCGCGCCGGGGTTGCCGAGCATATCCAATCCTGCGATTCGTGCCGGGCCAATTACCAGGCGCTCCAACGGGTGTTGTCGGCCGTGGACGCGATGCCGGTTCCGGAGCGGACTGAAAATTATGGCCCGGAGGTTTGGCGGCAACTGCGCTCGCAACTGATCCGGGCACCCATGCCACGCCGCAGGGAATTCGGGGAGCTTTTCCGGTGGCCCCGTTGGGCGTGGGCCGGCGCCTTCGCGTTGTTGGTGGCGGGAGCTTTTCTAGCCGGACGGTTTTGGCCCCAACCGCCGGCGGAGGCCGCTTTTGTGGCCGCGCGGCCGGCTCGGCCGCTTTCTGAAAGCGCCCGCGAACGGGTCCGGCTGATGGAAATTGGGGACCATTTGGAGCGCTCGCAACTGGCGCTGCTCGAGCTGATCAACAGCCGGACGAACGGTGCCGTGGACATCTCGGTGGAACAGGTTCTGGCGCGGGAGTTGGTCGCCATCAACCATCTTTTCCGCCGCGCCGCGACCGATGCGGGCGAACCGGGCATGGCCAGCGTATTGGAGGAATTGGAACTCGTGCTCGTGGAGGTGGCCAATGGGCCGGCCAAGCTTACCTCGGAGGACTTCGCCGCCCTGCGCCAACGCATCGACACCGACGGTTTGCTTTTCAAGGTCAAAGTGGTCAGCGCACAGGTGCGGGCCAAGGAACAAGACGCCGCGCGCGAACTGGCGGCGAAACGGTCGTAGTCTGCAAAGCCAAAATGAAAAACCAAAAGGACTTAGTTACGTGCGGTGCGGCATGGCCACTCGATCCCTCGCCGGGAGAGTATGTGTTTAGCCTTGGGGAGCGCAGCCGCCTCGGCTGCACCGGTCGGCGCCCTCGCCGACCGGAACGTGTGTTCGGCGAGGGCGCCGAACACAGCACGCGAGGCGCGTGCGCTCCGCCAAGGGTAAACAGACACCCGGGAGAAGCAACTGCCGTCGCCGCGTTTCGACCCATCCGGCACGTTCGTCTGGCAAACCTGGTCGTTCTGGTTTCCTTGAGTGTGGCGTTGGCCACACCGCTCACGGCGCAGGAGGCGGACGAAAAGGCCGACAAGGAGAAAGCCAAAGAGCAACAAGTAGAGGAGCGCGAACGGGCGCGCCAGGAGCGTGAGGCAGAGCGCGAGAAAGCGCGCCAGGACCATGAATCGGAGCGCGCTTACGAACAGGCCAAGAAGCTCATGGGCAAGGGCCAGTGGGAAGAGGCGCTCAAGTCGCTGCAGGAGGCGATTCAGAAGGGCGGCAGCCACGTCGATGGTGCGCTTTATCGGAAGGCCTATGCGCAGAACAAGCTGAACCAGCCCGGCGAAGCCCTCAAGACACTCGCCGAGTTGAACCACTCGTTTCCTGACAGCCGGTGGCTCAACGACGCCAAAGCACTCGAAGTGGATATTCGTCAGGCCAGGCAGGAGCCGGTGAATCCCGGCGACCACGTGGATGAAGACGTCAGGCTCATCGCCATCAACAGCCTGATGCACACCGATTCGGAGAAAGCGTTGCCGATTCTTCTGAAGCTGCTGGAGGGAAACCAGCCGCCCAACATCAAGGAAAAAGCGCTCTTTGTCTTGAGCCAGAGCGGTTCGTCCAAGGCCCGCGAGATCGTCGCCAACTTCGCCCGGGGCAAAGCCAATCCGGATTTGCAGTTGAAATCACTGGAATATCTGGCGCTCTTTGGCGGAAAAGAGAGCCGGCAGGTTCTGACCGATGTCTATTCATCGTCCGCCGACAGAAAAATCAAGCGGTCCATCCTCCATTACTACATGATCGGCGGTGAGCGCGACCGCTTGCTCGCCGCGGCCAAAGGGGAAAAGGATGCCGACCTTCGCATGGAGGCGATCAATCAACTCGGTGTGCTGGGCGCGCGCGATGAACTGCCCGAGATGTACCAGGCGGAGGCCGAAGTGAAAGTGAAGAAGAAAATCCTCGACGCCCTGTACCTTGGCGGGGCGGCGGACCAGATGATTGACCTGGCGCAAAACGAGAAGAACGCCGAGTTGCGCCGCAGCGCCATTGAGAAGCTGGGGCTGATGGGATCGGAACGGACCGCGGATACGTTGGTCCAGATGTATGGCGCCGAGAAAGAGAAGGAGATCCGCAAAAAGGTGATCGAAGCGCTGTTCCTGCAGGGCAATGCCAAGGCCATCGTGGAGATCTACCGCAAGGAAACCGATCCGGAGCTGAAGAAAAAGGCCCTCGAGCAATTGTCGGTCATGAACTCCAAGGAAGGAGCGAAATTATTTGAGGAAATCCTGGACAAGTAGGAGGACCGCATGAACGCAAACTGTCTTTCACTCGGCTTGCTCCTCGTTGCCGCGCCATTCGGCGCTCCGGCCCAAGAGGCTCGCCTGCTGAACGCCGAGACAAAAACTCGCGTTGTCCGTTCAAGTCTGGAGAAAGAATTCCGGTCGCTGGTGAAGAGCCAGGCCGAACCGGCGTGGATCGGCTACGCCGTCTCCGCCGTCGAAGGCAATCACCGCATCTGTTGCTATCCCTCCGAGGAATGGCGCAAACCGGCGTCGGTTCGCCACGGCCGGTGCAAACTGGAAGGGCGCGATGAAGGGATGAATTTCAACACGAACGGAGACGATGACGAAGGGGACAGCCCCGATCACGTCCTGGTGCTCTTTCGCGTCGCGGACCGGAACGTCGGCAAGATCCGGGTTTTTACCGACGATTGCGAACTGGATGCAGGCGGTTTAACCGTCTATTGGCTGAGCGATGTGAAAGCCGGGGAAAGCATCGACCTGCTCGATTCCTTTGTGAGCGGAGCAGGGGAGTCCACCAAAGCCGGCCGCCGGAAAAGCGAGTCAGCCATCGCGGCCATCGCGCTCCACGCCGATCCCGGTGCTGACCGCACGTTGGAGAAGTTCGTTGATTCCAGCCGACCCGAAGAAGTCCGCAAGGACGCAGCCTTCTGGCTGGGCAATCTGCGCGGACAGAACGGCTATGAGCTCCTGCGCCGCCTGGTCCGGGATGATCCGAGCGACAAGGTCCGCGAGCACGGCACGTTTGCGCTGCACGTCAGCAAAGTGCCGGAGGCAGTCAATGCGATGATTGACGCCGCGCGCAACGACAAGAGCGTACGCGTTCGGGGACAGGCTTTATTCTGGCTCTCACAAAAGGCCGGTGAGAAGGCGGCCAAAGCGATTTCAGACGCGATTGAGAATGATCCGGAAACGGAGGTAAAGAAGAAGGCGGTGTTCGCCTTGAGCCAGCTTCCCAAGGACCAAGGAGTGCCGAAACTGATCGAAGTGGCGCGCAAGAACCGGAACAAGGAGGTGCGCACAGACGCGATGTTCTGGCTGGGGCAGTCGAACGATCCCCGTGCGCTGACTTTCTTCGAACAGGTGTTGACGCACTGACCTGAGCGGGCCGGCCGTTGAAACGTTCCATCGGTCCGACAGTTCGGCGAACCTCGATCGGCTTGCCGCCGCTCACTCACGAAACCTTCCTCTTCAACGCAATCTCACTCCAACCTTGCAAATCATTTAACGATGTGTAGATCGTCTGTCGGTCGGTACGAACGCAGGAATGGTCGCTCCGCCGGGTTGTGCCCAGGCGTCGGTTCGTGTTCGCGGCGGCTGTTTCTCCTTGTTTCGTGGAGTCAATCGGGGTTGATTTTTCGCGCGAAACTCGATCACGGATGGAAGACGAGATATTCAAAGAGCCACAGCCGGTTACTGATTTTGCCTTCGGTGAGAAGACGGCCGCCGTATTCGACGACATGCTGGATCGGTCCGTACCGTATTATCAGGAAATCCAGCGGATGATCGCCGAAATGGCGCGCGATTTTGCGGCCGAAGGAACGCACATTTATGACTTGGGTTGCTCCACGGGTAATACGCTGTTGAACCTGGATGCCACGGTCGGCAAAGGTGTCAAGTTTGTCGGTGTCGATTATTCCGAAGAGATGCTCAAGCGCTGCCGGCAGAAGCTCGCCGCTCAAGCGTCCCGGCGCGACTGCGAGTTGATTTGCGCCGACCTTAATCAGGGGGTCTGCATCCAAAACGCCTCCATGGTCCTCATGGTGTTGACCCTGCAGTTCGTTCGTCCGCTGTATCGCGACACGTTGATCAAAGCGATTCTTCAGGGACTGAATGACAACGGGTGCCTGATCCTTGTCGAGAAGGTGCTGGGCGAAGACTCGGTCTTTAACCGGCTCTTCATCAAATACTACTATGACCTCAAGAAACGACGCGGCTACAGCCAACTGGAAATCGCCCAGAAACGCGAGGCACTGGAAAACGTCCTTGTCCCCTATAAGCTGCTGGAGAACCGCGAAATGTTGATGCGCGCCGGCTTTCGCTACTGCGACGTGTTTTTCAAGTGGTATAACTTTTGCGGCCTCGTCGCCCTCAAATGATCGTCCGGATCGGAAATTTTCTCTTCCATTACCGGAACCACCTCTTTCCACTGGCTTATGTGCTGGTCTTCTTCCGGATCCAGCCGGTGCTAGCCGACTACCGTGTTGCGGCCGCGTTGGGGTTTTTAATCGCCCTGACCGGCCAACTCGTGCGCGCTGTCACCATCGGTCTGGAATACATCATTCGCGGCGGACGGGACCGGCAGGTCTATGCTGAAAAGTTGGTGCAAGGCGGGATCTTTGCCCACTGTCGCAATCCGCTCTATCTCGGCAACTTTGTCATTCTGCTTGGCGTCGGCGTTGCGTCGAACTCCCTGTTGTTTCTGGGCCTCGCCATGCCGTTTTTCGCGTTCGCCTATTGGGCAATAATTGCGGCGGAGGAAAACTATCTGCGGAACAAGTTTGGGGCGGACTTTGATGAGTATTGCGCGCGGGTGAACCGGCTCATTCCGCGTTTCTCAGGGATCGGGCAGACGCTCTCCAGGATGCAGTTCAATTGGCGACGGCTCATCACGGCAGAATACGGGTCAACGTATCTCTGGATGGCCGCCGTCATCCTGGTCACGCTCAAGAACAGTTGGCTGGAGAGAGACGATCCGCTCTCCCGACCGATCAGGACCGGTCTCTGGGTGCTGTTCGCGGTCGTGACCCTTGCCTATGCCCTCGCCCGGTTTTTCAAGAAGAGCGGCTTTCTGAACGCCGAGCGAAAGCCAACGACCTGAGTGGTCGGAATCGAACCTCACTTTCCCGGCGCCGGGACCAGCGCCGCGTCCACGGGCGTGTACCGGGCGGCCTTTGCCTTTCGGCCCCGGAAGAGCAGGCCCTGGCTCCA
>Ga0137368_10007557_pt1 | contig 11271 bp, 17 predicted proteins | sample SagtaG_13_FD_104917 | JGI IMG/M metagenome (GOLD analysis project Ga0137368, IMG submission 104917) | Vadose zone soil microbial communities from Sagehorn Ranch, Mendocino, California, USA - Sage1_L_100_16 metaG | ecosystem: Environmental > Terrestrial > Soil > Vadose zone | place: USA...
AAGCCTATGTTCTTCAGCCCGGCCAAGGCCGAGCGTGAGCTCGGGCTCCCGCAGACCGACGTGCGCGAGGCGCTCCGTGACGCGACCGACTGGTTCGCCGCGCACGGATACGTCACGCTCGCCAGAAAGATCGCATGATCGGGCATCTGGCGGCCCGCCTGACCCGCAAGAGCCGCTCGAACTTCTACTACGCCTTCCTCGCGCTCCCCAAGCGCCGCCGGGCCGCCCTGTATGCCGTGTACGCCTTCTGTCGGACGGTGGACGATATCGCCGACCTCGGGGGCGAGCGCGGCAGCAAGTGCGCGGACCAGCGGCGCGAGCTCGAGCGCTGGCGTCGTGACGTCGCGCTCTGCTACGAGCCCGGCGGCCGCCCGACGGACCCGATCGCGTCAGGTCTGGCGCAGGCCGTGCGAGCGTTCGCGATCCCGCGCGATGCGCTCCTGGCGATCATCGACGGCGTCGAGATGGACCTCGACCAGGTCCGGTACGAGACGGCGGAGGATCTCTATCCCTACTGTTATCGCGTCGCCTCGGCGGTCGGCCTGTGCTGCATCGAGATCTTCGGCTATACGGATCCGCGCGCGCGAGAGTACGCGATCAAGCTCGGCACCGCGCTCCAGATCACGAACATCATCCGGGACGTCGGTGCCGACGCCCGCGCCGGGCGTATCTACGTGCCGCAGGAGGATCTCCGGAAGTTCGGCGTGACCGCGGAGGATCTGCGGACGGGGCAGTACACCGAAGAGTTCGTGGGGCTCATGCGTCACCAGGCAGAGCGGGCGCGACAGTTCTATCGAGCCGCACAGGAGAGCTTCCCGGCGGTGGACGCACGCTCGCTCGTGCCGGCGGAGATCATGGGCCAGATCTATCGGGCGCTGCTGGAGGAGATCGAGGCGCGCCGTTTTCGGGTTTTCGACGGGCGCATCACGGTGCCGACGGCCCGCAAGGTCGTGATTGCGCTCCGCTGCTGGGCGGCCGCGCGGTTCGGCTCCGCCTCGCGCCGGGCGCGGGCGGCGTGAGAGCCGCCGTCTACCGCGGCGCCGGCCGACTCGCTGCCGAGGACTGGCCGGAGCCGTCGATCGGTGCCGGCGAGGTCCTGTTGCGCTTCAAAGGCTGCGGCCTCTGCGGGTCGGACATCGCCAAGATCGTCGATCCCGCCACGAAAGTCCCGGCGGTCTTCGGTCACGAGGTGGTGGGAGAGGTGGTGGTCGTGGGCGCCGGCGTGGCGAACTGTGTGGTCGGCGACCGCGTCGTGGCGGCCCATCACGTCCCGTGCGGGAGCTGTCACTACTGCCGCCGTGGCAGCGAGTCCATGTGCCCCGCGTTCAAGACGTCGAATCTCGACCCGGGAGGATTCGCCGAGTACGTGCGGGTCCCCGCGCCCAACGCGCGCCACGCGATGTTCCGCGTTCCGGCGCACGTCCGGGACGAGGCCGCGTCCTTCGTCGAGCCCCTGGCCTGCTGCGTGCGGGCACTGCGGCGCGCCCGAATCGAGCCCGGCGACACGACGGTCGTCGTCGGCCTCGGGTCGATCGGCTGTCTTTTCGTCCAGCTCCTCAAGCGCGCAGGTGCCGCGGTCGTCGGCTGCGACAACCTCCCCGACCGCGTCGCCCTTGCCGGCCGGCTGGGCGCCGACGCCGGCGGGCCGGGCGATGTGACCGGACAGGCCGTGCGAAAGCTGAGCGGCGGCCGCGGCGCCGATCAGGTGATCGTCACGGGAGGAGGCTCGGAGGTGCTGCCGTGGGCGGCGGACATGCTTCGCGATGGCGGCACCGTCCATTACTTCGCCGGCGGCGACGGTGACGCCCTCCCGCTCTCGCTCGAGCGGCTCTATCACCGCGAGCTGACGATCACGGCGACTTACTCGTCGTGCCCGGCCGACCTGGCCGAGGCGTTCCGCCTCATTTCCGGTGACGAGATCGCGGTCGAGCGCCTCGTCACGCACCGCGTGCCGCTCGAGAGCCTGGCGAGCGGCGTCGACCTGATGCGCCGCCGCGAAGCGCTGAAGGTGTACGTCACGCCGTGAGAGCGATGGTGTTCCACGGGCCCGGCGACCTCCGCCGCGAGGAGCTTCCGGTGCGCCCGCCGGCGAGCGGGGAGCTCGTCCTGCGCATCGACGCGGCCCTGACGTGCGGCACCGACGTGAAGACGCTGCGCCGCGGGCACCCGGTGATGATCCCGAAGATCCCCACCGTCTTCGGCCACGAGTTCGCCGGCACCGTCACCTCGGTGGGCCCCGGCGTCTCGCGGTTCCGCGAGGGCGATCGCGTGGTCGCAGCGAACTCGGCGCCGTGTGGCGACTGCCCATCGTGTCGCGCCGGCCGACCGAATCTCTGCGACGATCTCCTGTTCGTCAACGGTGCGTACGGCGAGTTCATCGTCCTGCCGCCGCGTCTCGTCGCCCGTAATGTCGTCCCGCTGGCGGCGGCGCTGCCGGCCGAGCGCGCCGCCTTCGCCGAGCCCCTCGCGTGTGCCTTCCTGGCGATCGAGCGGGCGAGGGTCGAGTCCGGGCAGACGGTGGTCGTGTTCGGCCACGGTCCGCTGGGCTGTCTGCTCGGGATGCTCGCGGCGTCCCGTAAGGCACAGGTCGTCATGGTCGGCAAATCAGGCTGGCGGTTCGATCGCCTGAAGAGCCTGGGTTTCGCTCGTTGGCTGGACGCGACCGCGGGCGATGTCATCGAGGACATCCGCGGCGTCACCGGCGGTCGCGGCGCGGATGTCACCGTCGACGCCACGGGCAAGCCGGAGGTCTGGGAACAGGCCGTGAATGCGGTAGGGCGCGGCGGCAGCGTGGTATTCTTTGGCGGTTGCGCACCTGGAACCTCGATCAGCCTCGACACCCGGCGGACGCATTACGAGGAACTGACACTCCTCGGAGCCTTCCACCACACGCCAGAGATGTTCCGGCGGGCGGTCGAGGCCCTGGAGTCGGGTGCGCTGGTACCGGACAGTCTGATCACTCATCGCATGCGGCTCGAGGAGGTAGGGCGAGCGCTGGATCTCATGGCAAAGGGCGAGGCCCTCAAGGTCCTGATCACGCCATGAAGGCCCATTGGGGTGCCGTCACGTGTGCCGTCATGCTCACCCTTGCCGCGGTCGCCCCGTCGGCCCTGGCGTTCGATTCGAGCCTGACGTTCTCGAAGGGCACGTACGTAATCTCGGGTGAGGGCAGCTACGGCAAGCAGTTCAACCTCGAGGGATTCCACGAGTGGAGCGAGATCGAGTACTGGAATCTCGGGGCCCGCCTGTCGATCCTGCCCCTCGGTCCAACGGGCCCGAGCGTGCTCCGCGGCGCATTCGAGGTCGGTCTCGAGCCGCTCTACCAGCACTACACCGGCTCCCGACGGGCATTCTGGGCCGGCCTGGTCGCCGTGTCCCGGTACCACTTTCTGTCGCTCGGGCGCCTCGTCCCCTACGCGGAGGCCGGGGCCGGCGCGGGCGGGACCGATCTGAAGGTCCGGGAGATCGACTCCAACTTCTCCTTCCTGCTCTGGGCCGGCGCCGGCGCATCGGTGTTCCTCACCGACGCGACCGCGGTGTACGTCGGCTACCGGTACGAGCACAACTCCAACGGCAACACGGACAAGCCCAATCGCGGCTGGGAGTCCCACGTCGGGCTCGTGGGCGTGTCATACTATTTCCGATGAGGCGGGGATCGCCATGAATGCACCCATCTCCGAGATTCTCCTGGCTGGCCCACGCGGCTTCTGCGCCGGTGTGGAGCGGGCAATCGACATCGTCGAGCTGGCGCTGTCCGTGTGCCAGCCCCCCGTCTACGTCCGCCGCGAGATCGTCCACAACCGGCTCGTCGTCGAGACGCTCCGGAGACAGGGCGCCATCTTCGTGGACGAGCTGGACGAGGTGCCGGACGACGCGACCGTGATCTTCAGCGCCCACGGGATCGCGCCGGAGGTGCGGCAGGAGGGGGTCCGCCGCGGCCTTCGCGTGATCGACGCGACGTGCCCGCTGGTGACCAAGGTGCATCTCGAGGCGGTCCGCTACGCGCGCGAGGACTACTCGATCATCCTCATCGGTCACGAGGACCACGACGAGGTCATCGGCACGCTCGGCGAGGCGCCCGAGCGCATCTTCGTCATCGCCCATGTGGACGAGGTCGCGACGCTCGAGGTGCCGGACCCCAACAAGGTCGCTTATCTGACCCAAACCACGCTCTCGGTCGACGACACGCGTGACGTCATCGAGGCGCTACGCCGGAAGTTTCCGAGAATCGTCGGACCCTCGCGCAACGACATCTGCTACGCGACGCAGAATCGCCAGGCGGCCGTCAAGCGGCTGGCGAACGATGTCGATGTCCTGCTGGTCATCGGCTCGGCCAACAGCTCCAACGCGATCCGGCTCGTGGAGGTTGCGCAGACGGCCGGCACCCGCGCCTACCTCATCAACGACCTGGGCGACATCCGCCCCGAATGGCTCGAGAATGCCCACCGCGTCGGCATCACTGCGGGCGCGTCCACTCCCGAGATTCTCGTGACCCAGACGGTGGAGGCGTTACGGGGGCAGGGCGTCGCAGTGCGGGAAGTCCACGTGGTCGAGGAGGACGTACGCTTCGCGCTCCCGCAGGAGCTCGCACGCATGGCCGAGGAGCGCGGGATGACCTTGCCGGCCCGGACGGCGATGCGCCAGACTATTTGAGGCCTCGAGAGGCCGCGACAATCAGGTACCCCCCTACCGGTGATGCAGGTTCGGTTCGAGGGTGTAATCAGTCGGCGGCGGTAGGAGCCCCACGGCCGGGCCAAGGTAGCACAGGCGCCGCCCCAGGGCATCGGGGGCGGCGTTGTTGCGTCCGGGCTCGCCCAGCCCGGTCCCGTGCCCGGCCCCGTCCGCAACGGCGGCGCCGTCCTACCTCACAGGACGCCGATCCAGGCCAGGACCGAGAGCGCGGCGATGACGAGCACGACGAAGGCCACGAATGCCCCAAGGCCGATCACGTCGATGACGCTGCGATCCAGGTCGCTCATGGCCCTGATTCTACCCCGTACGTTGCGGCACGCGGGCGCGCGCGTGCTCACCGTGTAGTCGGGCCACCTACCGGGACCACCACGCCATCGCGCTCCTGGGCGATCTGATCGTGGACGACGACGTCCAGCAGCTTGCCCGCGTCGACGAGCTGCCGCGTCAGGCGAAGGTCCTCCTTCGAGGGCGCGAGGTCGCCAGACGGGTGGTTGTGGACGAGGACGACTGAGGCCACGCCCAGCACCCGGAGCGCAGGGCCGAACACCTCGCGCGGATGGACGAGCGACGCCGTGAGCGTGCCGCTCGACACCTCATGGTAGGCGACCAGGTGGTTCTGCGCGTCGAGCAGGAAGGCGCCGAAGTGCTCGCGGGCGTCGTCGGGGAGCAGCTGCGCGGCGAGCGCCGCGACCGCCAGCGGCGCACTCAACGGAGCCCGGCGTGGGCCAGGCTCGCGGACGACGCGGAAGCGGACGACGTTGACGGTGTAGTTCATCACCGCACCACCAGCCCGTCGCCAATGGCGCCGCCGATGATGGGCCCGATGTAGCGGTGCTCGACGACCACGGCGCCGCCGAACCAGGTCGCGTCGTCCGGCAGATGGTCTTTGACCCAGGCGCTGGCCGCACGAGATACCGGACGGAGCAGGTAGAGAGTCCCGTGACCGGACAACTCGAAGTCGATCCGCATGGCCGTTTCTCCTTGCTCGCTTTCGCGAGCCCCATCCTGGCTCGTCGCCAGAACCACCTTCTCGGCCGTCGCCGCGAGGTTGGTGGCGCGGGTGCGATGACCCGCGCGCTCGTGATGGCTGTTCAGGAGTCTACGCCAGACCGGTCCCGAATAAGTACCTTGATCTCCGCTCTTGCATGCTAGCGCGTTGGCGACACGCGAAGGGAGGCTGTTTACAAGGCTATGAACGAAATAATCGGACTCTACGACGGGTTTGGCCCCGATTTCCTCGCGGCACTGCTCGCGGCATTCCCCGATAGCGAGCCGACGTCGGAGGAGATCGCAGCCTTCGAACGCTCGTACAAAGAAAGGGGATAGACGAAGGGCCACGCATCGAGTGGCTCGACCGCGCGGTCCTTATGCCCTACGAATTGCGATCCGGCGCAGCCCGGAACGCGCCAAGCACCTTCGGCCCTAGCTCGATCTACTGTGGCGGGCGAAATCTCTCGATCAACGCCTTCGTAGCCCGAAGCTGGTCTTTGAGGCGCTCGGCCGTCGCGGCAGTCCCCGCGCTTTTTGTGTGCACTAAGTTGGAGTTCGCTCTCTCCACAAGTTCGTCAAAGCTCTCCGCGTGCTGCCCGAGCCGCAACCGCACGATGTGGGCCACGTCCTTCTTGTCCTCTTCCGAGTGAACCAGACCTAACACGACGAGAAGGTCCCTAGCCGCGTTGCATCGCTCAACGGCAAGGGGTACGACGTTGATGAGGCCATCTAAGACTGCGCCCTCCACGGGGTCCAGACGGGTGGCCTTCCGCATAGCGACGAGATCCCTCAACAGCAGCTTGTACGCCTCGACGTGCGGGTTGAATTCTAGGAAAATCCACTGCTGAGCCCAGGCGCCAGTGAGCGCGACGAATGAGAGCATCATTCCCACGCCGACACGTCTAGGGGTGATCATCACTTCCCCTTCGGCCCGCGCGGGTCCACGGTGTCGGGGAGGCACGTAAATAGCGCAGGCGGGGTTGTTGTGATCGTCTGTTCTTTCCGGACACGTTCCCGCTCACAGTCGTCACGTGAGTTCCATGCACCGAAAGCCAGAGCCACGACATTGCCCCGCTCCGCTCCCTGTCACCACAAGACCCACGCGCACTCGGCGTAGGCCGTCGCAGCCGAGGCGAGCAGGGAGAACGCGGCGAGCAGCGAGGCTCTTCGTCCGAGTCGCATCATCGGCTGCCTCCCTTAGCCTGGTGAGTTAATCGATGCGCCCATAAAGCACGACACTAAGCGCAAATACTCTGGCGAGGAACATGCCGAAGCCGAGCATCCCGAGCGGGAACTTTGTCACATCACCGACCACATAGAAAAACACGGCGCCTGCCAAGGTCGATGCTGCCGCATACGCGATCCGGCGCGCCCAACGCGCGGTGTGCAGAGCGACGAAACCAAGGGCTGCGCTCAGGAGCCGGCCGCGTTTGGTCAGTCATGGGCTAATTGAACCACCCGCGCGCCGGATCTCGCTCTTGACCGCGAGCGCCTTCTTGAACTCGACGCGAACCTCGGCCCACGCCTCCGTGCTCCAGCGCGTGTGCAGCATCACGCGCAGAACGCGGTTGATGCGGAGCCACGGGTGCCAGAGGCGGGCGGCGATGTCGTTCATTTCCGCTTCGCGAACTCCTCACGCATGCACGCTTGGAGCTCCTGATACCCGTAGAGCGTATCTGTCCCGCGAAACCACCAGCGGCCGTCGGGTTCCACGCGGTAGATCTGGCCCTGGCTCACCCTGCCCTGGGCCTTGCACGCCGCGTACGCCGCCCACGTGCGATCCTGCGCGGGCGTGTTCTGGAACGTGGCGCAGCCAGCGAGAAGCACGGCAGCAAGGATCAGAGCGTCCCCCCGTCGTCCCATCATTGGCTCCCCTCGGCCTGTCTCAGCGCCTCCCACGCCGCCCGCTGCGTCGCGCGCCATGGCGTCGGCTCCCACGCAGACGCGGTCGCGCTCGACAGCGCCAATGCCTCGCCAGGATCCAGCCACGAGCGGAGCGCGCCGTCCTTGACACAAATCCCCGCTCTGCTATGCTTCGCCCCAAAGCGGAAGAGACCGGTCATGTCTACGAAATCACTCTACGAACGCCTCGGCGGTTACGACGCCATCTCTGCCGTCAGCAACGCTCTGGTGGATCGCCTTCAGAAAGACCCGCAACTCGGCCGCTTCTGGCAGCATCGCGGCGAGGACGGCATGAAACGGGAACGACAGCTCCTCGTGGATTATCTCTGCCACAACGCCGGCGGTCCGATGTACTACACGGGCCGCGACATGAAACTGACCCACATAGGCATGCGCATCAGCGAAAGCGATTGGAACATCTTCCTCGGCCACGCCGACGCCACGTTGAAAGCCTTCAAAGTTCCCCAAGCCGAATACGACGAATTCGTCGCCTTCGTCCTCAGCCTGAAAGGCAACCTGGTCGAAGTGTAGCCGGCATTACGCTGCGCGCAGCCATCCAGTCATCGGCTTTCCAGCGTGACGAGGAGCAGGCGGCCGAGGCGGTCAGTCACGGTCGGAGGGCTCGCGGGCCAGCACGCGCTACTCAATTACCTGGTCCGCCCTGATCAGAATCGTCTGCGGGATCGTCAGCCCGAGTGCCTTCGCGGTCTTCATGTTGATGACCAGCTCGAACTTCGTGGGCTGCTCGACGGGGAGGTCAGCGGGCTTCGCGCCTTTGAGGATCTTGTCGACATAGACGGCCGCCCGTCGCGCGAGCGCGTCATAGCTTGGTCCGTACGCCACGAGGCAGCCCGTCACCACGAACTCCCTCACTTCGCACATCGTCGGCACGTGGTTCTTGACGGCGAGGTCCGCGATTCGGCCCCGCTGGTTGAAAGTGAGTCCGTCTGTCACGACGACGAGCGCTCTGAAGATGCTCGCGGCGAATCGTCACGAAGGTCGCGTCGAGCCCGTGAGGGTCTCGAACCTCCAGACGACGGACTTGGAGTCCCAAGACCCGCGCCGCGCTCTCCATCTGCTTCGCCGCGGCAACAGTGCTGGCGCTCAAGAGCATGCCCGTCCGCTCGACAGCCGGCAGCGTTTCCTTCAACAGCTCTAGCCGCTTGCTGTATAGCTCCGGCGCCAGCGTCGTGAGCCCCGTGACATTGCCGCCTGGACGCGCGAGGCTTGCGACGAGGCCGACGCTCACCGGGTCCGGTACGAGCATCATCACAATTGGCGTTCCCGGCAGGGCCCGCTTAGCGGTGAGGGCTTCGACCTCAGCCGTCACGGCGACGACGTCGACCCTGCGTTCCGCCAGGTCCGCGACCAAATCCCGAAGACGGTCCTGCCGTCCTCCCGCGAATCGACGCTCGATGGCGATGTTCCGCCCTTCGACGTAACCGAGCTCTCCCAGCTGGTCCAAGAACGCGATCCAGACGGGATTGGGTTTGACGGGATCGGTCCCGATCGAAAGCAGACCGACCCTTGGGGGAGCCTGTGCCAAGGCCGCCGGCGGCGCGAGAAACACGCCGGCAATGAGCACGAGAGCAAACCCGATCCGCCGCATGGGCACCTGGTTGAAGAACGGCTGGCGGGAGTCTAGCCGAACGCCGAGGCGGGCACCAGCGCCGCACGAGCACGTAATCAAGGCGCGGTTGTCCTCATCGTCGTGATCTCCGGCACCCATCCTGCCGCGCCTCCGACTCAGTCGCATAACACCGTTCAGGCTTTGTCCTGCCGTAGAACTGTCCGCCGGGCATGTGGTGAATGCACGGCTCGCCTGAGTATGTAGTGAAGTTGCCCTTGACGGGGTGGGTCGCGGGACAGGTCCAGGCGTCCTGGGGAGGCACGCCAGGGCGAGCCTGCTCCGAGGGCTTCCCGGGCTCCTGGCGAGGTTGGGCCTGCGTCTGTCGTGGCTTACCTGCCGCGCAGTATTCGTTGTCCGAGCAGCCAGAGCAGTGCCCGAGGTCGCCACAGACGTAGCTCCCCGTGTCCGAGGGGCAACTGTGCCAGCGGTGACAGCCGGATCGATGAGCATGAGCGGACGGAGCAGTGGCAGCAAGCAGAGCCGCGGCGACGAGCAGTGGCAGAATTCGTCCCGTTGCAGTCACAACAATCGCGCCTCTGCTACCCGCGCCGCCTCACGCAATGCGTGTGGTGAGGGGGTTTCCAGGTCGCTTGCCTCGAAGTTAGTGAGTTGCGGGTAGGAACGCCGCCAGTCGCGATTTCATCGTCTCGGGATCTAGGAAGAGATCGTGTTGCGCTCCCTTGATGAACTCTGCGACCGTCCATATGTCAACGAGTTTGACCTCTAACCGCACCGGTACGAGATCGACGGCCTGCTCCCCAGACTGCTTCTGGACGATTCCATTGGCTTTCACTGTGCCCGGGTGAAGCAGGTGGGGCTGGAAGAATGCGGTGCAAACGAAGCCCTCGTGAGTAAGGTCCATCTCAAGGGTTTGGGTCGGCCCCACGCTCAGACCGGTGGCGGAGTACGGGATGCCCTCAATGTAGTACCCGACCACGCCGACGTGGTATTCCCGCGACTCGCCGCGCTTTATGCTTGAGACCATGGAGCTGATCACGGTTACGCGCTTGGCCGCGACCTCGTCCCGATTGGGTGAATGCACGTTTTCTCCCCTAGTACCTAGCGCCGCAGGTCCTCGCGCAGCCGTGTCGCCTCAGGTAGACGCGGATTCACCTTTAGTGCGGAGTTCACTCGGTCGAGCGCTCGATCACGTTGTCCCAACGCCTTGTAGGCACGTGCCAGCGTTAGGTTCACTTTCGAGTCCGTCGTTGGACGCTGAGCAACGTGCTTCACGCTCTCCTCGAGCTGCTCACGTGCTTTCGTATCACCTGGGTGGTCTTCAACCGTGGCAAGAGCCTTTTCGACAGACACGACGTCCTTCCCGAAACTGATCTTTTGGAAGGCTGGGAAGCCGATCATGACTACTGGCAACATGAAGAATGGGAGCAGCGCGGTCAGCTTGCGTTCACGATAGACATACAAGAACATCACCGCCGCCAGCATGACAAACATGACAATTCCTAGCACCATCAGAACCACTTCGTATGAGTGAAGCCCGTCGAACATGGTGGCTCCCTTCACCCTGCGACGTTCAGTGACAGCCAGCCGGTGGAATGGTTGTGCGCGAACTCCGTCCTCCGCCCCTTGCTAGACCGGGCTCTCCGGTTGTGCCTTTGTAGGCTCGGCCGTCTCTCTAGCGGCTATTACACGCCGACGTGTTCGCCGCGCAGAAGTTCTCGATTCCGTCGTGTAGCTGGAGACTGTAGTCCAGAGACTCCTGCCCGGCATCGAAGGGCTGCCGCTTGATGTTCTTGAACCACCGCATCTTCTGCGTGACCACATCGGAGTCCAGGGTGGCGTTCGAGGTGACTTGGCTAAAGCTCAAGGAGTTGTTGACCATGCTGCTCGTCCGCCGCCACGCCGCGGTCATATGGCAGCTCAGGCACGCGGACTGAGGATTGTCGATTGGCCCGTTGAGGCGCTCCAGCCAGCCGACGCCCTTCCAGTCGGTCGCCGGGTTCGTCATCACGTTGGGGAAGAGGACCTTCGATTGCTGCGGACGCGAACCGGTACGGTACTTCGCTGGCGTCAGAAGAGGGTCGTTGCCCCACATGAGG
>Ga0137368_10007558_pt1 | contig 11270 bp, 9 predicted proteins | sample SagtaG_13_FD_104917 | JGI IMG/M metagenome (GOLD analysis project Ga0137368, IMG submission 104917) | Vadose zone soil microbial communities from Sagehorn Ranch, Mendocino, California, USA - Sage1_L_100_16 metaG | ecosystem: Environmental > Terrestrial > Soil > Vadose zone | place: USA...
CCGTGCTCGGGGCACGCGAAGCGCTCGCTGAACGTGAGCGTTTCGCCGTCGAGCACGTCGATGACGACGAGGCCGTCCGCCAATGCGGCGGCGGTCTCGATCGACTGCCAGAGGCGAGTGCGCAGATCCGGCTTCATCACGAGCCGGTCGACGACGACCTCGATCGTGTGCTTGAACTTCTTGTCGAGGACGATCTCGTCTTCGAGCATCCGCACCTCGCCGTCCACCTTCACGCGCGTGAACCCGTCGGCGCGGAGCTCCTCGAAGACGTCCTTGTACTCGCCCTTGCGGTCGCGGACGACCGGCGCGTTGACCGTGAACTTCGTGCCCTCCGCAAGCCGCAGCACTTGGTCGACGATGGCTTCGATCGACTGGCCCGCGATCGGCCGTCCGCAAACCGGGCAGTGCGGCCGGCCGACCCGCGCATAGAGGAGGCGCAGATAGTCGTAGATCTCGGTCACCGTGCCGACGGTCGACCGCGGGTTGCGCGAAGTCGTCTTCTGGTCGATCGAGATCGCCGGCGAGAGCCCGTCGATCGAGTCGACGTCCGGCTTCTCCATCATCTGCAGGAACTGGCGTGCGTACGCGGAGAGCGACTCGACGTAGCGGCGCTGCCCCTCCGCGTAGATCGTGTCGAAGGCCAGCGACGATTTCCCGGAGCCGGAGAGCCCGGTGATGCAAACGAGGCGGTTGCGCGGCAGGCGGACGGTGATGTCCTTGAGGTTGTGCTCGCGGGCGCCGTGAATTACGAGCTCGTCAGAGGCCATAACCGACCCAGTCTAGCCACCCTGGGTCGGACGAACAAGTGTTCGCTTGGCTCTAAGGCGCCGCTTGCGGTGCCGACCGTCAGGGCGTGCGGGAGGGCGGCCACGCGGGCAAAGCCCGCGTGGCCTCTAAGCGGCACCGCGAGCGGCGCCTCAGCGCACGCCCGTCTGAAATGACCGGTCGATCCACTCGAGCTTGTTACGAAACCGCCTCTAGGAGGCGAGCCTCTCGACGAGCCGGCAGAGCTGGCTCGGCTCCGCGATGTGGCCGATCGAGAGCGGGCCGACGACAACGGTTCCATAGCCGAGGAGTTGCCCCAGAAGCGACTGGTCGATCTCGACCGCATCGACCGCTCCCAGCCGGACTGCCTTTGCCCGCCGGTGGAGAGTGCCGTTGATCAAATAGACCTTCTCGGTCGTGACGACGACACGCGTCCGCTCCCATTGCCACACCGCGCGCAACGTGAATGCCGCGCCGGCTCCGATCAGCACCGCGCCGAGGACTGCGGCAGCCGCCCACGGAATCAGCAGCGCGAACATTCCGAGCGCCACGAGCAGTAAAGAGCGGGCAAGCGGACGGGCGAGGACCACCCCGTGCAGGCGGGCATCCAGGCAGACCTGTTCGTCGCGCTCGAAGCGCATGCAGGCCGCTTCGCTGGAGAAACCGCCATTCCTGCCCGTTTGCATCCGGGGCCGACCGGCGAAAACCCCTGCTGATTAAAGAGACCGCCAGTCGCGCGTTCCTCGCGACCCTCGTCGCCGTCAGCGTCGTCGTCGCCGTGATCGCACTCTGGAAGCTGAGGCTGCTGATCGCGCTGATCTTCTTCGCATTCATCGTGGCGGCTGCCATGCGCCCGAGCGTGGAGGCGCTGAAGCGGCGTCGTGTGCCACGCGGGATCGGAATCGGAATTCATTACCTCGCGCTGGCCGGATTCATCGCGTTGCTGCTGTGGCTCGTCGTGCCGCGTGCGGTCGACCAGGTGCAGGCGGCAATCGGCGGAGATGCGCTCCGGGCGGAGGCGCGGGGGGAAACCGGCTGGAGGCATGACGCTCTCATCGCGCTGCATCGCTGGCTGCAGGATCTGCCGAGCACAGGGAACCTCCTGGGGCGGGCGCTCGATGCGACGGTACTCGGCTTTGAGATTCTCGTCGGCGTCTTCTTCGTGCTCGCGGCTGCGGCCTACTGGATCTTCGAGCGCAACCGCGCGATCGCCCTCGTCCTCGCGCTCCTGCCCCCCGGGAAGCGACGTGTCGTGCGCGACACCTGGGATCTGATCGATCTCAAGCTCGGGGCCTATGTGCGGGGCCAGTTGGTTCTGATCGTGGCAGTTGCGACCGTGCTCTCACTCTCGTTCTGGGCGATTGGGCTCCGCTACTGGATCCTCGTCGGCGCGTTTGCAGGTGTCGTCGAGATCGTGCCCGTGATCGGCCCGCTCAGCGCCGGCGCTCTCGCCGTCGGAGTCGGGCTCACGGAGTCGTGGCAGCTCGCGCTCACCGCCGGCTTGATCGTGCTCGCTGTTCGTTTGCTCGAGGACTACCTCGTGATCCCGAACGTGCTCGGCGACGCAGTCGGGCTCTCACCGCTGCTCGTCCTCGTCTCTGTGACCGCGACCGCCCTCCTCTTCGGCGGCTTTGCCGTGCTGCTCGCGATTCCGCTGGCCGCGGTCCTGGCGACACTCGTCGGCGTGATCGTGCTGGACCGAAATCCCGCGGAGGAGGACGTGCCGACCGTCCTGTTCCCGGCGCAGGACGCCGAGCGCTAGGCCTTGCGCCAGCGGCCGAAGACCAGGCCGCCGAGGGTGAATCCGAGGCCAAAGGTCCCAATGGCGAAGGCGCCGATCGTCGCTGCCTTGCGCGCGCCGGAGAGAGATTCCCAACGGCCGAGCGCCTCTTCTTCTTCCATCGTCAGCGGCTCGCCGCGGCGCTTCTTGCGCATCGCTCCGCCCGCTCGGAGACCGAGATAGAGGTCGTCGAAGATCTCGGTAGGCTCGTCCACCATCGCCATGAGTGTACCCAGTGTTTCGGCTCTCCCAACGCGCCTCCTGCACATCTCAGACCTGCACGTCGGCACCCCGGAGGCTCCGGAAGTCGAGCGCAGCCTCGCCGCGCTCATCGAGCGCGCGTCGCCCGAACTGGTCGTCGCGAGCGGCGACCTGACGCACCGAGGGCGGGCTGAGCAACACATCGCGGCGGCCGCATTCCTCCGCGCCCTGGGCCCGCCCGTACTCGCGGTTCCCGGCAACCACGACATTCCGCTCGGCTTCCCGGCCCGGTTCACGCGCACATTTACGGAGTTCGAGCGGCACTGGGAGACGACCGAGCCCGTCCACACGTCGTCCACCCTCCACGTGGTCGGCCTGAACTCCGTCCGCCCCTGGCGCCATCAGTCAGGCGGCATCCGTGAGGAGCAGCTGCGGCGAACAGCGGAGCTCTTCGCGCAGGCACCCGCCGGCGCGCTGAAGGTTGCTGTCCTCCATCATCACCTGATCGGCGCGCCCTGGCGCTCACGGAAGAAGCCCGTATCGCGGCGCTCACACGTCCTCGCCTCACTCGTGGATGCCGGCGCCGAGCTGATTCTCGCCGGCCACATTCACCAGGGTGCGGTCAGCGAGCGCCACGAGTTCGAGGTCATCAGAGGTGACGTACGCGGGGTGACGGTCTCGATCGCCCCGGGGCTCGGTCAGCCGCGGCCGCAGCGACGCGGCGAGGCCCGCGGGCTCCACCTCTACGAGTGCACTGAGGACTCGATCCTCGTCGAGACCTACGTCTGGCGAGATGACGACTGGGGGCTCACGGCGCTACGTCGCTTCGCGCGCGGCCGCGAGCCCCTCAGCGTCGAGCCTGCGTAACGGCTACCGAGCGGTCGCCGGTTGCTGACGGCTGCCCATGAAGCGGCCGACGAACGCAACGAGGATGACGGCGACGATCACCCCGACGATGAATTCGACCCAGCCGTTTTCGAAGATCGCCCCTGCCACCAAGAGCGAGGCGATTCCGATCAGGATCGTGACGATGAAGCCGATCGGATCGCGTCCCGGGTGGAAGAAGCGTCCAAGCGCACCGACGATTGCTCCAACGATGATGAGCCATATCCATTCCATGCTGGGTGAGATAACCGCCGGCCCCTTAGCCCAAACCCATCGCGAGTGCGTCAGCGCCGGAGACCCCAGCCGCGCGTCGGACGCTCCCTCGCACGAGGGCCGAAGATCGGCCGGTGCTGCACGAGGCGGCGATAGAGCATCACGAGCGCGATCGCGCTGAGGTAGGCAAGCACGAAGCTCCCGGCTCGCCCGAAGAAGACGTCTGCAATCAGGCCGCCAATGACCGCTCCGCCGACCCCGATGGCGACCGTGAGCCAGAACGGCATCGGATCGGGCCCCGGGACCGCGAGCCGGGCGAGCCCGCCGAGGATGAACCCGCCGAGAACGAGGAAGAGCAGGAAGACGAGCAAGCCCACAGGGCGAACCCTACGGAGATCCGACAGGTGCGGCTAGACGATTCGCGACGAGTCCCGAACTGACACTTGCGGCGGCTAAGCCGCGCCGCAGCCATCGGTCGCGTGGAGCAGCCGATCGAGCACCGGGACGTGACCACTACCATGGCCTTGCTCGGAGACATCATGAACGACGTCAGGCGAATCAGGACACTGCTCGAGGACGAGAATGGCGAAGAAGAGGAAGAAGACCGGGAACCTCACCGCTGAGGACCATGCCCGCCACGCCGAGATCCAACGCATGGTGCTGGAGCGGATCGCGTACCACGAGGCCAAGGCGCGCGAACAAGAAGAGCGCGCCAAGCGCGCCCCGTAGCGGCTTTAGGCCGCGGTTTCAGCCGCCGCCTGCAGCTCCCGCCGAAGGTCCTTGATCTCGTCCCGCAGCTTCGCCGCGTACTCGAAGCGGAGCTCCTCCGCGGCGGCGAACATCTCCTCCTCGAGTGTGACGACGAGGCGCTCGAGCTCGGCCGGGGTCATGCCCTCGACCTCGCGCGCGCCCTTCCGCCGCCGGCGCGGGACGTGCGGCGCTTCCAGCGACAGGAACTCGGCGATGTCGGAGACGCCTTTCTGGATCGACTCCGGCGTGATCCCGTGCTCCTCGTTGTAGGCGAGCTGGACGGCGCGTCGGCGGTTCGTCTCGTCGAGCGCACCCTTGATCGCCTCGGTCAGCTTGTCCGCGTACATGAGGACCTTGCCGTTCGTGTTCCGCGCCGCGCGTCCGATCGTCTGGATCAGGGCCGTCTTGCCGCGCAGGAAGCCCTCCTTGTCGGCGTCGAGAATCGCGACCAGGGAGACCTCCGGCAGGTCGAGCCCCTCCCGCAGCAGGTTGACGCCGACGAGGACGTCGTACTCGCCGAGCCGCAGCTCGCGGATGATCTGGATCCGGTCGAGCGTGTCGACCTCGGAGTGCAGGTAGCGCGCCTTGACGCCGGACTCGAGCAGGTAGTCCGTCAGGTCCTCGGCCATCTTCTTCGTCAGCGTCGTCACGAGTGTGCGCTCGCCGAGCTCCTCGCGCCTGCGGATCTCGTTCAGCAAATCGTCGATCTGGTTCTTCGTCGCACGTAGCTCGACCTCGGGGTCGACGATGCCGGTCGGTCGGACCAGCTGCTCCGCGATCCTCGTCGAGTGGCGAAGCTCGAACGGGCCGGGTGTCGCCGACACGAAGACGAGCTGCGGAACCTTCGCCAGGAACTCGTCGAAGCGGAGCGGCCGGTTGTCGAGCGCCGAAGGCAGGCGGAAGCCGAAGTCGACGAGCGTCTGCTTGCGCGAGCGGTCGCCCTCGTACATGCCGCCGAGCTGCGGGACGGTTTGATGGGACTCGTCGACGAAGACGACGAAGTCAGACGGGAAGTAGTCGATGAGCGTGTAGGGCGCCGACCCGGCGGGGCGCCCGTCGAGGATCCGCGAGTAGTTCTCGATCCCGTTGCAGAAGCCGAGCTCCTTCATCATCTCGAGGTCGTACTCGGTGCGCTGACGGATGCGATGCGCCTCGAGCATCCGGCCCTCCGACTCGAATCTCTTGACCTGCTCCTCGAGTTCGAAGTGGATCTCGTCCACGGCGCGCTCGATCGTCGGCTTCGAGGTCACGTACTGCGTCGCCGGGAAGATGTTCAGGTACTCGAGCTTCCCGTAGACCTCGCCGGTCAGCGGGTCGAAGTGCGTGATCTGTTCGATCTCGTCCCCGAACATCGAGATCCGGTAGGCGGACTCCTCGTAGGCGGGCTGGATCTCGATCACGTCGCCCTTAACACGGAACTTGCCCCGCCCGAGCAGCGTGTCGTTGCGCGCGTAGTGGATGTCGATCAGCTTGCGGAGGATGAGGTCGCGGTCCTGCTCCTCGCCGACGTGGAGCATGACGACGCGCTTCTCGTACTCCTCGGGCGAGCCGAGGCCGTAGATGGCCGAGACCGAGGCGACGATGACGACGTCGTTGCGCGAGAGGAGGCTCGACGTGGCCGAGTGGCGCAGCCGGTCGATGTCGTCGTTGCGCGACGAGTCCTTCTCGATGTAGAGATCGGCCTGAGGGACGTACGCCTCGGGCTGGTAGTAGTCGTAGTACGAGACGAAGTACTCGACCGCGTTCGCGGGGAAGAACTCGCGGAACTCGTTGCAGAGCTGCGCGGCCAGCGTCTTGTTGTGGGCGATCACGAGCGCCGGCCGGTGGACCTGCTCGATGATCCAGGCCATCGTCGCCGTCTTGCCCGTGCCGGTGGCGCCGAGCATGGTCTGGTAGCGCTCGCCGGCGCTCAGCCCTTCCGAGAGCAGCTCGATCGCCTGCGGCTGGTCTCCGGTCGGGAGATACGCATCGTGGGTCTTGAACTCGGCCATCGACGACAGGGTATCCGTCTAACGCGGGCCGGCCACCCGCGCGAGCCGAGCAGCAGCAAGGGCTTCGAGGCCTGGCGCGTCGGCGCAGACATCGCACACGTACGTACGGACCGTCCCATCCTCGCCGGCGGTGACGATCCGGTGGCTTCCCGGCGCGAAGGCAGCCGCGTGGAGCATGCCTATGTGCCCGCGAAGGAGGAAGATGAGCCTGCGGGAACGGACTTGCCAGAGGCCGGCCGTGCCGGGGCCGGCCGTCACCAGCCAGCGCCCGTCGTCGCTGAAGCTCGCGTCGCTGACGATTGCGAAATGGGCCCTCAGGACAGGTCGGACGAGCCGACCGGTCCGCACATTCCACAGCCGCACGTCGTGATCCACGCTCGCCGTCGCCACGAGCTGACCATCCGGACTGAAGCGGGCCGAGGTCAGAGCATCCCGGTGACCGCGCAGCACATGCTCGAGTTTCCCGGAGTCGACGTTCCACAGACGTGCGGTCTTATCCTCGCTTCCGCTCAGTATGAGCTTCCTATTGGAGCTGAACGAGAGGGCGACGATCGGGCCGCGATGCCCGCTGAAGGTCCGTGCGAGCTTTCCACTCTGTGTGCTCCAGACGCGGACGTCGTTGCCCCTGGTCGCGGTGGCGAGCTGCTCGCCGTCCGGGCTGAACGCGAGTGGACCGGCCGCAGACAGGGTCCTCACGAGCCGGCCGGACTGCGTCATCCAGATCCGGACCCGACCGTCCGCAGCCGCCGTCGCCACGAGTCTCGAGTCGGGACTGAACGCGGCGCTGTTCACTGCTGCGCGGTGACCAAGCGTCCGGAGTGGCGATCCCGACGAGGTCCAGATCCGTGCCGTGCGGTCCGCCGAGGAGGTGACCACCAGGCGGCCGTCGTGACTGAATGCGGCATCGGTTACCGGGCCGCGGTGGCGAAGCACCGTGGAGCCGTGGCCACGGAGCTTCCAGATCCGGGCGGTCCCGTCGTGACTCGCGGTGACGGCCTGCGTCCCGTTCAGATCGAGCGTGACCGCCGGTTTGCTGTGACGTCCGAGCTCTCGCAACTCCGGTGTCGTGCCCGCATCCCAGATGCGCGCCGTCCCGTCCTCGGCATAGGTGAGCACGTTCCCGCCGGTGGGGCTGAAGCTGGCCGCTCGAACCGATCCCTTGTGTCCCGCCAGCACTGCCTGGAGGTTGCCGTGCTCGGTCTTCCAGACGCGCGCCGTGCCGTCTCGGCTGGACGTGACGACGTACAGCCCATCGGGACTGAAGGCAACGTCGTTGACGTAGTTCGAGTGGCCGATGAGGGTCGCGATCAGACGACCGCGCGGAACACGAGCGACGTCCCAGACGGCAGCCGTGCCATCCAGGCTCGCCGTTGCCACGAACTGACCGCGTGGGCCAACGGCGACGTCGACGACCTGTCCTTCGTGGCCTTTGAGTCGATGCGCGACCTGGAGGGTGCGGAGGTTCCAGGTCTGAGCCAACTTGTCTGCGCTGCCCGTGGCGAGTGACTCTCCGCTCGGGCCGAACGCGGCACTGAGCACCCGGCCGTCGTGGGGGAGCGCATAGAGGAAGCGACCGACGACGAGATCGTAGACACGGGCAAGGCGGTCGCCGCCGACAACAGCCGCGCGCCGGCCGTCCCGGCTAAGCGCGATCCGGCGCGCCGGGACCGGCTCGTGAAAGACGCGCGGAGCGCGTGTGTCAGAGAGGCTCCAGATGTTCACCGTCCCGTCGTCCGCGATCGTGACGAGCACTGCAGGCGACAACGCCAGGTCGAGCACGGCTCCGTGGTGGCGGAAAGTCCGCAGCGGTCGGCCCGACGCTGTCCACAGGCGCGCCGTTCTGTCTCGACTGGCCGTCGCCAGCAGGCGTCCATCGGCGCTGAAGCTCGCGTCCGTCACGCTGCCCTTGTGTCGTAGCGTCGCGAGCTCGGAGCCATCCCGCACACGAAATAAGCGGGCTGTGCCGTCGTCCGAGGCGGTCACGACGCGCGAGCCGTCGGGGCTGTACGCGGCGGCATTCACAGGCCCTCGCCCAGCACGAAGGATCCTCCGCACCCGCGATTCGACGAGCGCTGTTCGCAGGGCGTCCTCGGCAGCAGGCGTCGGCTCCAGTCTTGCGGCCCGAAGCGCAAGCCCGACGCTGCGAAGCGGATCGATCGACAACTCTGACTGGGCTCTGGCAGACAGCTCCCTGGCGCGGGCCGCACGTGCGCTCGCGCGTGCGTCACTGCGCTGCGCGAGGGCGTAGACGGCTACCGCAGCCATGGCGGCGAGCCCAACCAGCGCGGCAATTGCCACGAGCAGGAGACGCCGGTGCCGTCGCGCGGCCACCCGGCGCTCACGATCCAGCTCCCGTTCCCGGCGCCACGCAAGGACCGCCTCAGCGAGGACGTCGTGGAAGATCTCGTAGCGGGCGCCGTCCGATCCGGCGCCGTCGACGGGCCGAACTATTCGCTCGCGGCCGAGCATCGCCAGCACCGGTACGAGCCGCTGCTCGTCGACGGCGGTGTATTCCGCCAGGTCCCGGACGCCGTGCGCGATCTTCGTCCCGGACGGGGTGACGAGATACCGGAAGACATCGGCCGCGACGTCTTTCTCAGGCGCAGAGAGCGCCTCGACTGCTCGGTGGAGATGCGCCCGGACGATCGCCTCCGCGCCGCCGAGCCGGTCGAGGGTCTTCGCTCGTAGCCGGCTCGACCCCGCGCCGCGCTCTTCTTCCCAGACGCGCTCCATCACGAGCTGGAGATACGGAGCTTCGATTCGGCCCTCGTCGGTCTCTCCGGGCCCGAGGCCGCCTCCGGTCTCGCCGAGATCGACCTTCCCGGCGACCGTCTCAGCGAGGACGGCATCGACGAGCGCCGGCTCGAGCTCGACCTGGCTGTCTTCAGCGGCAAGCTCGTTGTACCGCTCGACCGGGCCCTCGATGGCCCTCCGCGCGGAATGGCGGTCGAGGTGGTCCAGGCGCAGGTAGTTCCCGAAGAGGTTCGGGATGCTGCCCTTGAAACGGTCGAGCTTGGCCAGCGCATCGTCGCGCAGGGAGAGCAGAACGCGGACACGGAGCCCAGGCCGGGTCACGAGCTCGGGCAGCTCGTCCGCGAGGCCCGCTTCCTCGGCGTGATAGAGGAAGTACTCCTCCGCCTGGTCGAGCACGAGCAGGACGTCGCACGCGAGGGCCTCCGTCCAGCGGCCGAGCGTGTCGGCCAGCCGCTCTCCCTCCTGCTCGTCGAGCAGCGCGGAGCCGAACAGGTCGCTCAGCTCGCGCCGTACCGCTGCTCGCAGCCCCGACACCGGATCCTCGCTCCAACCGTCGAAGACGACGGTCACGAACTCCGGGTGCCCTCGCTCCTCGATGTTCTCTCGCGCGCGCCGGCGCAGACGGTGAGCGACACCTGCCTGCAGCACCGAGGTCTTGCCGACGCCGCTCGGCCCGTAGAGAACCGTCAGCCGTGCGGCGAGAACATTCGCGCCGATGATCTCGCTCTCGCGCTCGCGCCCGAAGAAGAGCAGGGCATCGAGCTCGCTGTCCTCGAATGGGACGAGCCCCTTGTACGGGCTCCCGAGGCGCGTTGTGATCAAGCGGGCGCTACTTCCAAGATCCGCCGCTCGAGATCGGTCACGAAATCTTCGATTGCGACGTCGTAGAGATGGACGCCGCGGTGGCGCCAGAACTCGCGCTGGATCGGATGCGCCCCGGGAAGCACTGCCCACGAGCGGTAGCTGATCGGCTGGTCGCTGAACGCGCGGTGGAGGAAGACCCGAAGGCTCCACTCGACGACGGGGTAGGCGATGAAAAGCAGATGGCTCCGTCGGAGCTTTGCCGTGAGCGTGACGGGAACGACATTCGCCAGCTCGGTCTGCGCGAGATAGCCGATGTAGTCGTCTTCGCTGACGACGAAGCTCTCACGATCGCGGTCCGGCCGTGGATCGACCTCGCCGTGGATCTTGAGGATCACGGGGCGCTCCTCCAGAGAGAGATCGGCGTAGGTGTTTGGAACTGAGACCACCGTCTCCTCGCCATCCGGTCTGCGGTGCACGAACTTGCCGCGGTCTCGCCCGATCGCAACGTACGAGACGATGTCGACAGCCTCGCCCGCGTCCTCGAACGCACGCTCGAGAGCGCGCCCGTAGCCGGTCGTGACGATGAGCTGATGGTCGCCGCCTCGGGCGCGGGCAAGCTCCGGAACCCCGGCGAGCAGGTGCTCGACGGGCCCCGGCTCGGCAGCCTCGGCGAAAAGCGTATGGAGCTCGTCGTACAGGGGGCCCACACCTTGCGTGACTGCCACGTACTGAGAGACGCGGGTCAGGTCCCCGCGATGCTCTTCGGGACAGTCAAAGGCTTCCGCAAGACGCGCCGCGATGCCATCGCCATTCTGAGTAGGACCGCCGGGGCCGAGAACCGGCACGAGCCGGCCGGCGACAAGCGCTCGCACGATCTCGCCGAGGCTGTCGTCCCCAGCATGTGGAACTGGCTCCGGCTGCAGCGCGGATTCCTGGCGCAAGATCGAGGCGTGGAGCTGCTGAAGGGCGTGGCTCGGCTCGATGCCGAGCTCGTCGACGAGCGCGCGTCGCGCTTCCTGGTACGCGCGTAGTGCCTCCGCCTGCCGCCCCGAGCGGTAAAGGGCGAGCATCAGCTGCCCGCGCAGCCGCTCGCGGAGCGGATTCTCCCTGACGAGCCCCTCGAGCTC
>Ga0137368_10007562_pt1 | contig 11270 bp, 10 predicted proteins | sample SagtaG_13_FD_104917 | JGI IMG/M metagenome (GOLD analysis project Ga0137368, IMG submission 104917) | Vadose zone soil microbial communities from Sagehorn Ranch, Mendocino, California, USA - Sage1_L_100_16 metaG | ecosystem: Environmental > Terrestrial > Soil > Vadose zone | place: USA...
CGCCAAGTGGATCGGCTGCCGGAACATGGACCAGGGGATCGGGACGCCCGCGACCTACACCGAGTGCTTCCAGTTCTTCATCGCCCCGACCGACCTCAACGGTCAGAACCCCGACCCGACGCTGCGCCCGCACGTGATGAACAACAGCTGGACGTGTCCGCCGAGCGAGGGCTGCGCGGCCGACACCCTGCGGACGATCGTCGAGAACACCGAGGCCGCCGGCATCTTCGTCGAGGCCTCGGCCGGCAACGGCGGCCCGGGCTGCAGCACCGTTCAGGATCCGCCGGCCATCTACGCCGCGTCCTTCTCGACGGGCGCCCTCAATACCGGTACGACGTCGGTCGTGGGCTTCAGCAGTCGGGGCCCGGTCCTGAGCGACGGCTCCGGCCGGATCAAGCCGAACATCGCCGCGCCGGGCACGAACACCCGCTCGGCGACGAACACCGGTGACGCTGCGTACGCGAACTTCAGCGGCACCTCGATGGCAGGCCCGCACGTGGTGGGCGTCGTCGCCCTGCTCTGGTCGGCCCGCCCCGAGCTGGCCAGGAACATCGCCGCCACGAAGCAGATCCTGACGAGCACCGCCAACCCGTACATCACGGTCAGCAACGGGACGCAGTGCGGAGGCATCAGCCAGCTGCCCAACAACCACTTCGGCTGGGGCCTGGTCGACGCAACCGCCGCCTACAACGGGGCGCCGGATCTGATCGGCACCGTCGGCCCCGACGCCGAGATCTACACGCGCGACCTGAACGGCCAGAACGTGACGACCCTTCCGGAGGGTCACTACACGATCCTCGTCCACGACCGAGGCGCCTTGCACAACTACCACCTCCAGGGCACGGGCGTCGACCAGATGACCGACGTTCCCGGGACGGGAGACGTGACCTGGGAAGTCGACTTCGTCCCGGGGACCTACACCTACCAGTGCGATGCGCACAGCGGGACGATGCACGGCTCCTTCGTGGTGACGGGTGGTGGACCGCCACCACCACCTCCACCTCCACCTCCACCTCCGCCTCCGCCACCTCCGCCACCGCCTCCGCCGCCACCACCACCTCCACCACCTCCGCCGCCACCGCCACCTCCGCCTCCGCCACCTCCACCGCCGGCACCGCTGCGCTGCCACGTACCGAGGGTGATCGGCCTGACGCTCGGCCGGGCCCGCGTGCGGATCCGCCGCGCGCACTGCTCGGTCGGAACGATCCGGCGCGCTCGCTCCAGGCGACCGGGCCGCGTGATCTCTCAGCGGCCGAGGCCCGGAGTTGTGCGACGCAGGGGCTTCCCGGTCAACCTAGTGGTGGGCCGGCGCTAGCAAACGACGACGATCAGATGCGAAGCGAGGGCCGCCTCCGGGCGGCCCTCGTCGCTGCTCGAGCCGCGGACCCATCGAAGACGGTTCCGCCCGGACCGCCGACCCGGCATTCACACGTCCCTCCGAGTTGGCATAGTGAAGCGGTCGTCAGTTTCCGCCAACCTCTAGGAGGATCATGAAGCGCATACTCCGGAACCGGCCGTCTCCGGCCATGGTCATTGCGTGCATCGCCCTGGCGGTCGCGCTCGGGGGCACAAGCTATGCCGCAGTCACGCTGCCCGCGAACAGCGTCGGAACCAAGCAGCTGAAGAAGAACGCCGTCACCTCGCCCAAGGTGAAGAACAACGCGCTGAAGGGTGCGGACATCCTCGAGTCGAGCCTGGGCCAGGTGCCGTCGGCCGCCAGTGCGACCAACGCCACAAGCGCGACCAACGCGACCAACGCGACCAACGCGACGAACGCGACGAACGCGACGAACGCCACCAACGCGGCCAACGCGGCCACGGTGGGTGGGCGTCACGTCCAGTGCCCGGCTGGGACCGTCGAGCACGTCGGTTTCTGCTTCGAGACGGCGCTCCGCGCGGCGACCAACGTCTTCACCGCATCAGACACGTGCAAGACGGCCGGAGGGTTCCTTGGCGACGGGGCGACGCTTCGTTCGGGAAGAGGAGGCCTCCCTCTGACCCTCGCCGCCGCCGGCGAGTGGACTGACCAGATCTTCTCGCCCGACAACACCAACTTCTACGCCATGACGATCGAGAACACCGGCGGCTTCGACCGGATCACGACGCTCTCGTTGAGGCAGTATCGCTGCGGGTTCGATCTCGTCCGCGGAGTGGGGGCGAGCCCTGGCGCGGCGCTTCAATCGCCCGCTCAAAACCCAGACGGCAGCTAAGAAGAACCTGGGGTCAGGTCTTGCGTTACGACCTACGCAAGGCCTGACCTCGAACTACGAGCCGCGCCCGATCCACTCCTCGCCCCCCTCGTAGAGCTCCTTCTTCCAGAGCGGGACCCGCTCCTTGAGAGCGTCGATCATGTCGCGGCAGGCCGCGAGCGCGTCGTGCCGGTGGGGGGCGGAGACCGCGATTGCGACGCTGACTTCGCCAATCTCGACGCGGCCGATGCGGTGTGCGATCGCGACCTCGCAGAGCTCGTAGCGCGCCCTCACTTCGTCCGCGATCTCTGCCATCACCTGCTCGGCCATGCCCGAATAGGCCTCATACTCGAGCGCAATCACGCTTCGGCCGCGCGAATGCGATCGAACCGTGCCCTGAAAGGTGGCGATCGCGCCGGCCTGCTCGTCAGCCACCGCTGCGACTACCGCCAAGAGGTCGAGTGGGCCCTCGACGAGCCGCAAGCTCCCGCCCGAGACGGGTGGGATGAGCGCGACCTCGTCCCCGTCCGCAAGGGGCTGCTTCCGCTGGGCGTACGCGCGGTTGACGGCATACAGGAGCCCGGGCGGCTCGTCGCCGAGAGCGAGCGCCGGCCAGACATCGGCAACCGAGGAGCCGTCCGGCAGCTCGAGCTCACGCCGTCCAATGCCCGCCTGCTCGCGCAGGCCGGCAAACAAGCGCACGACGACCATCACGCAGGAAGCGTACGATTCCTGCGTCCTCGAGCGCGCGCCGCGCGGCGGCGCCCGGAGGTGGTGTGCATGGTCGAGAACCCGATCGTCACTTGTGTCGGCCGCTCCGGCTGACGCTCCGCACTCCACCGACCGAAGGAGACACGATGCACCCAAGGGTCGTCCCCGACCTCGTCCTCACACGCGTCGAGTCCGACGCCGACATCGCAGCGATGGTGGCTGTCCGCGCCCGCACCGACCCGGACCTGCCGCCGCCCCGTCCTGAGAACCTCCGTCACAACCTCGCCGCCAACCCGGACCTCACCTATCTCGTCGTCCGGTTGCGCGCGGAACCGGTCGCTTGCGGATTCGTCGAGATCTCCGACACGCCGTACGCCCACGCCCACACGGTGGTCGTCCAGGAGGTCCGGCGGCAGGGCGTCGGCTCTGCGCTACTCGCCGAGGTTTCGGGCCGCGCGGCCGCGCGCGGCAAGACTGCACTCCAGGGCGAAGCGCGCGATAGGACGACGTCCAGTCGCGCGGCTTCCTCGAGCACCGTGGCTACCGCGTCGTCGGCGGGGAGCAGGCGGTCGCGCTCCACCTCGACGCCGTCGACCGGAAGCCGGTCGAGGCTCCGCCCGGCGTGCGGATCGTCACGCGTGCCGACCGGCCGGATCTCGTCGAGGCCATGTACGAGGTCTCGCGCGAAGCCGACGAGGACATTCCCGGCTCCGACTTCATCCGGAGCTTCCAGGCCTTTCGCGCTCAGGACATCGACCGCCCGACGCGCCGGCCGGGGCTCTGCTTCATCGCCCTCGCCGGCGACGAGGTGGTGGGCTACGCGCTCCTCGACGACTTCGGCGCCGACGCCTACCACGGGCTCACCGCCGTCAAGCGCGAGTGGCGGCGGCGGGGCGTCGCGACGGTGCTGAAGCGGACGCAGATCAAGGTCGCCAAGGAGCTCGGGTTCGAGCGGCTCGTGACCGAGAGCGAGGAGCGCAACCTCCCGATGCGCAGCCTGAACCTCAAGCTCGGCTACCGGCCGGAGCCGAGCCTGAGCACGGTCGTGCTCCGCGGACCGCTGCTCCACTAGAGGGCCGCGTACGATTCCGGGAATGGCCACGACCGAAGACCGGCGCGAGACCGACTCGGGGATCGAGATCAAGCCGGTCTACACGGACGACGACGTTGCCGAGCTCGAGCTCGAGCTGCCGGGGGAGTTCCCATTCACGCGGGGGCCCTACAAGGACATGTACCGCGGCCGTCCGTGGACGATCCGCCAGTACGCCGGCTTCGCCTCGGCAGAGGAGACGAACGCGCGCTTCAGGTATCTGCTGGAGCGCGGCCAGACGGGGCTCTCGGTCGCATTCGACCTGCCGACGCAGCTGGGCTACGACTCGGACGACCCGCAGGCCCTCGGTGAGGTGGGGCGGACCGGGGTCGCGATCGACTCGCTGGCGGACATGGAGCTGCTCTTCGAGGGAATCCCGCTCGGCGAGGTCTCCACCTCGATGACGATCAATGCGCCGGCGGCGCTGCTCCTGCTCCTCTACGAGCTCGTCGCCGCCGGGCAGGGTGTGGCGGGCGCCGAGCTGCGCGGCACCGTCCAGAACGACATCCTCAAGGAGTACTGCGCGCGGGGGAACTACATCTTCCCGCCGCGCCCCTCGATGCGGATCACGACCGACCTCTTCGGCTATTGCCACGAGCGGCTGCCGCGCTGGAACACGATCTCCATCTCCGGGTACCACATCCGCGAGGCGGGCTCGACCGCGGTCCAGGAGCTCGCCTTCACGCTCTCGAACGGGATCGCGTACTGCCAGGCTGCGGTCGACGCGGGGCTCTCGCCGGACGAGTTCGGCGAGCGGCTCTCCTTCTTCTTCAACGCGCATAACCACTTCTTCGAGGAAGTAGCGAAGTTCCGCGCCGGTCGCCGGATCTGGGCGGAGATCATGCGCGATCGGTTCGGCGCGACCAACCCGCGCGCGCAGGCGCTGCGCTTCCACGCGCAGACCGGCGGCTCGACCCTCACCGCCCAGCAGCCCGAGAACAACATCGTCCGTGTGGCGGTGCAGGCGCTCTCGGCGGTCTGCGGCGGCGCCCAGTCGATCCACACGAACGGGTTCGACGAGGCGCTCGCGCTGCCGACGGAGCGCTCGGCCAAGATCGCGCTTCGCACCCAGCAGCTCCTCGCACATGAGGCCGGCGGCACCGACACGGCCGATCCGCTCGGCGGTGCGTATTTCGTCGAGGCGCTGACGGACGAGCTCGAGCAGCGCGCGCGAGAGCTCATGGAGCGCGTGGACGAGCTCGGCGGCGCCGTCGAGGCGATCGAGCAGGGCTTCGTGCAGCGCGAGATCGAGGACGCGGCCTACCGGCACACGGCCGCGGTCGAGTCGGGCGAGAAGGTGATCGTCGGCGTCAATCGCTACCGCGAGGAGGAGGCTGAGCCGATCGAGCTCTACCGGCTCGACCCGGAGGCCGAGCGCCGCCAGCTCGAGCGGACGGCGAGGGTGCGGGCGGAGCGAAACGCAGAGGAGGCGTCGCGCGCGCTGGCCGAGGTGCGGCGGGTCGCCGAGGGAGATGGCAAGCTGCTGCCGCCGATGCGCGAGGCGCTCCGGGCTCGGTGCACCGTCGGCGAGATTTGCGGCGAGCTGCGGAGCGCGTTCGGCACCTATGACGCTCAGCGCGTGTAGCGCGCTGGTTAGGCCGCAGCCCTCGAGCCTTTCTCGATGAAGATCCTGCTCGTCTCCCAGATGTATCCCGGGCCGGACGACCCCGACCTCGGAGCCTTCGTCCAGGGGCTCGAGCGCGCCCTCGTCAAGCGGGGGCACGAGCTCGAGCGCGCCGTGCTCGACTCGCGGGCGGGCGGGAAGCGCCGCCACTTGCGTCTCGCCGCACGCGCCGCGGCCGCCGCGCGGCGCTTCCGGCCCGACGTCGTGTATGCGCACTTCCTCGTCCCCACGGGTCTGTCTGCGGCCCTCCTCACCCGCGCGCCGCTCGTCGTCACGGCGCACGGCCGCGATGTCCGGAATGTCGGCGCGTATCCCGGGATTCGCGCCGCGACGCGCCTGGTCGCCCGCCGGGCTGCCGCGCTCGTCGCGGTGTCCGACTACCTGCGACGCGAGCTCGAGGCGAAGGTCCCGGAAGCACGGGGCAAGACCGAGGTCGTCGACTGCGGCGTCGACCTCGACCTCTTCGCGGGCTCGGACCCCGTCCAGGACGGGCCCGTCTTTCTCTGCGTCGGCAGCCTGACCGAGCGCAAGAACGTCGTGCGGCTCGCGGGCGCCTTCGCGAGGCTAGGGGAGGGACGGCTCGTCTTCGTCGGAGACGGTCCCCTTCGGGCCGAGCTGGAAGGGCGGCCCAACGTGGAGATCACCGGCCGCGTGCCGCACGAGGAGGTGCCGCGGTTCATCGCCGCCGCGAACGTCCTCTGCCAGCCTTCCCTGATCGAGCCCTTCGGCCAGGCGCTGCTCGAGGCGATGGCCTCGGAGCGCTCGGTCGTCGCGACGCGGATCGGCGGCCCGCCCGAGTTCGTGACCCCGGAGGCCGGCGTCCTCGTCGACCCGCTCGACGAGGCCGCGCTCGCCGAGGCGATGCGCCAAGCCGCAGCGCTTCCAAGCCCGAACCCGGCCGCGCGCGCGGCCGCAGCCGAGCACGACGTCAGGCGTCAGGCGGAGCGGATCGAGGCGATTCTGGAAAGAGCCGCAGGCGGGCTTCCACCAGAAAAGTGTAGCTCCGGCGTTTCTGGGTAATACCCAGACGATGGAAGCCGCCGTCGACCCCCGCGCGCGGCCTGTTCGTGTGCTCGTAGCCGATGACGAGCCGCTCTTCGTCGACATGGTCATGGCGTTGCTCGCACGCGAGGAGCGGATCGATGTCGTGGGCGCGGCGCGCGACGGCCGGGAGGCGGTAGACCTTGCGATATCGCTCGCGCCGGAGGTGATCGTGATGGACATCTCGATGCCGCTCCTGGACGGCATCGAGGCCGCGCGCCGCATCCGCGAAGTGCGCTCCGATGCCTCCATCCTGATCCTGACCGGGTCGAGCATGTCGGCCGAGATCGACCGCTCCCGCCAGGTCGGCGTCGCCGCGTTTCTCACGAAGGACCGGATCGCGACGCAGCTCGTCGACGCGATCCTGGACCTCGGCCCGAGTAGCTGAAGGACCGCTATCCTCGGCCCGCGGTGCTACCCCTCCTCGATTTTGCGAACGATTTCGGGCGCCCGGCCTTCGTCTTCTTCCATTTCATGACGGCGATCGCGCTGGTGGCGCTCATTCTCATGCACTCCGGTCGCGACGCGGGGATGTCGGGCATGGGCTACGTGCCGGCCTCGCAGGGCGGGACGCACATCGTCGAGCGGAACCTGACGCGCTTGACGATCGTCGTCGGCACCATCTTCTTCATCAACACGATCGTCCTCTACCACCTGCTGAAGTAGCACCTAGAGCCCGGGGCCCGATCCGGTCCCCGTGATCGTGAAGCGGGCGGTGGCAAGGCCCGGCACGAGCGCTGCGTAGGGGTAGCGCTCCTCGTACAGGTCGTTCAGGTTCACGAGCCTCAGCTCCCGGCTCAGGGCGGGCACTTCGTCCAGCACGTCGGCCATCGAGACGGTGAAGCGGAGGTTGACGAGGGGCTCCGCGAGCTTGCCGCCGCGGATGCGGAAGGTGCCGTCGCGCGTCATCCCCGTCAGCACGCCTTCCTTGGGATGGACAACGCTGAGGTAATGAAGGCGAGTCACGTAGATGCCGTCGCCGACCGCCTCCGCGAGCGCTTCGGCCGAGCTCGCCTGGCCGCCGTGCAGATTGAGCGCGGTCGGCATCGGTCCGTAGAAGCGCCACGCGTCCGGCGGGGCATGGCCCGTTGAGACCCGTCCCTCGCCGGCGCGGGCAGCCGTCTTGCGATCCCAGACGACGTCGCGGATCACGCCCTTCTCGATCAGCCGGACGCACTGCTTCGGTGTCCCCTCGAAGTCGAAGGCCTTCCGGAGGTTCCAGGGGTCCAGCGCGTCGTCGTCGAGCGAGACCTTCGGATCGAACACGGGCTCGCCGATTCGCCCGCAGAAGTAGCTGCGCTCCTCGAGAAAGCCCTGCGCGCCGAGCGAGTCGTACGAGAACCAGCGGAGCAGCTCGGCGACGGCGTACGGCCCGAGAACCGCGCGGTAGGTGCCGGCCTCGAGCTCGCCGGCGCCCCGTGTGCGCGCCGCCGTCTCGGCCGCCTCGCGCGGAGCAGCCGTCCAGTCGACTCCGGAGACCGAGGAGGACGTTTGCTCTCCCCAGCCCGAGGCGCCCTCCGCGGCAGCGAGGCAGATGCAGACGGCGTCGGTCACGGCCTGGTCAGCTCGGAGCCCGGTCGTCGAAGCCAGCGCGAGCTCTGTCACGCCGGTTGTGAAGTAGCCGTAGAGCTCGAAGTCAGGCGCCGCCTCGATCGCCGCCGACGCGAGCCGCGCCTGGTCCTCGCCTCCGAGCGATGCCGTCTCTTCGTCGTAGCCGAGGTCCTGGTCGTACTCGGCCGGAGGGGCGAGCCCGGGGAAGTCCGGATCCGGGCGGGCGGCCTCGGCGGCCTCGGCGGCGCGCCGGGCAAGCTCGGAGAGCCCGTCGGCCCGGTTCGTCGCGGCCCAGCCGACCTTCCCGTCCCGGACGACGCGGAGCCGGACGACCGCGTTGTCGACCAGCGTCGGCTGGTGGACGACCGAGCCGGCGAAGCGGGCGACGCCCGAGCGCTCGGCGTGGACGAGCGCCTCGGCCTCGTCGCCTTCGGCGGCGCGGAGAGCCTCCTCGGCGAGCTCGAGCGCGCGGCTCACTTGCCGACGCCGACCTCCACATCGCGGAAGCGCGTGGGCGCGGCGCCGTGCGAAACGTGCGCCTCCTGCCCGGGCTGGCCCTTGCCGCAGTTCGTGAGCCCGTAGAGACGCCATGCCTCCGGGCCGGCGACGGCGTCGAGCGAGCCCCAGAAGACCGGGGTCACGCCCGTATAGGTCGCGTCGCGGAGCATCCGCCCGAGCTTGCCCCGCTTGATCTCCCAGGCGATCTGCGTGCCGAACTGGAAGTTCAGGCGCTTGTCGTCGATCGACCAGCTCTTGTTCGTCTCCATGTAGAGGCCCTCGTCGACCTCAGTGAGGAGATCGTCGAACGAACCTTCGCCCGGCTCGAGGTGGAGGTTCGTCATGCGGACGAGCGGCATCCGGCTCCAGCCGTCGGCCCGCATCGAGCCGCCCGCGCCCGCGCCGATCCGCGCGGCCGTCTCGCGCGAGGTGAGGAAGCCGCGCAGAACTCCCACCTCGACGACCGGCTCGCGCGCGGCGGGGACGCCCTCGTCGTCGAAGCCGAAGGTGCCGAGGCCTCCGGCTGTCGTCGAGTCGGCGGTGACGCTCATCAGCTCGGAGCCGTAGCGCAGCGAGCCGAGGTCGCCGGGCTTCAGGAAGCTCGTGCCGGCGTATGCGGCCTCGGTGCCGTAGATCCGATCGAGCTCCGTCGGGTGCCCGACCGACTCGTGAACCTGCATCACGGTCTGCTCCGCGTCGAGGACGACTGTCGCCCGGCCTGCGGGGCACTCGTCGGCCCGGAGAAGCGCGACCGCCTGCTCCCCGACCCGCGGCGCCTCGCGCTCGAGCCCGAGGCGCTCGACGAACTCCCAGCCGCCCTGGCCGCTGGCACCGCTGTGCTGGCTGGGATAGCTGCGAATCTGCGAGATGCCCTCGGCTGACGCATACGCGTCGATGCCGCCGCCGCACCCGACGAGCTCCTGCTCGAGCAAGCTCCCGTCCGAGGAGACGAAGACCTTTCGTTCGCGCTGGGAGCGCACCATCGCCGAGGTCACGTTGATCTGCGGTTGCCGCATCCCCTCCTCGGCACGAAGGCAGAGGTCGATCTTCTCGGACAGAGGGACGGCGAAGGGATCGCGCTCGGCCGGTGTGCGGTACTCCCCGCGCTGCGGCTCGAGCGGCGCGAGCGAGACGCCGTGGCGGCCCGGCGCGGCCCGGGCGAAGGCGGCCGCGCGCAGGGCCGCGTCGCGCGCGCCGGCCTCGTCCAGCCGGCCCTCGCCGGCGAAGCCCCAGGCTCCGTCGACGAGCACGCGCACTCCCACTCCTTCGCTCTCGGCGTCGCTCAGGTCGTCGACCTGCCCGTTCTTCGTGACGACGTACTGGCGGCGCAGCGAGACGGTTCGCGCGTCCGCATACGAGGCGCCGGACCCCAGCGCCGCGTCCACCGCCGCCTCGCAGAGCGCCCGCACGCCCGTACCCTAACCCGCCGATGCGTAGCTACAATTCGCGCCCGCGCGCTGGTGGCGGAATTGGTAGACGCGCAAGGTTGAGGGCCTTGTGGGGTTAAAGCCCCGTGGAGGTTCAAGTCCTCTCCAGCGCATGAACCCCCGCGAGGGGTTCGTCGTTCCTACGCTTGACGCCGTCCGCTCTGCCGGGTACCGTGATCGAACACATGTTCGCGGAAGGAGACCCCGTGCTCACCGACCGGCAACGGCAGATTCTCGACTTCTTGACGAAGTACGTGGACGGCCATGGCTACCCGCCGACCGTCCGCGAGATCGGCGAGGCCGTCGGGCTTGCCTCGCCTTCGACAGTGCACGCGCACCTGGCCAACCTCGAGCGCGCCGGCCTCCTGCGGCGCGACCCCACGAAACCGCGCGCGATCGAATTGCGGCGCGAGCCAAAGGCGCCGCCGGCTACGGCCGCCGACGTCCACAAGCTCCCCCTCGTCGGTGAGATCGCCGCGGGCGGGCCGCTGCTCGCCGAGGAGAACATCGAGGACTATCTCGCCGTCCCCGAGCCGCTCTCGCACGGCGGCGAGGAGTTCTTGCTGCGTGTGAAGGGCGAGTCCATGATCCAGGCGGGGATCCTCGAGGGCGACTTCGTCGTCGTGCGACGGCAGGCCGACGCGCGCAACGGAGAGATCGTCGTCGCCCTCGCGGGGGCGGACGAGTCGGCCGACGAGGCAACCGTGAAGCGCTTCTTCCGTGAGAACGGGCGCGTGCGACTCCAGCCCGAGAACGACGCGCTCGAGCCGATCTACGCCGCGCACGTCCAGATCCTCGGCAAAGTGATCGGAGTGTTCAGGCAGCTGTGAGCGGCGCTGTTCCCCTCAACCGCACGCTGGACCAGGAGCTGCTCGCCTTGATGCGGGGCGCGAGCCTCGAGTGTCTCGTGTGCGGCGAGTTCGTCCTCCGGCGGGGCGGAACGGTCTCCTGCCCGGAATGCGGGGCGAGTTTCAAGGGTGCCGAGGAACCGCGGCTACAATTGACTCTGCAGGCCGGGTGACCGCGAGCCGTTCGCGGCTCGAGGAAAGTCCGGACACCGAAGGGCAGGACGCTGGGGAAACCCCAGGCGGCGAAAGCCGATGGAAAGTGGCACAGAAAGGAGACCGCCGGCGGCGAAA
>Ga0137368_10007571_pt1 | contig 11262 bp, 10 predicted proteins | sample SagtaG_13_FD_104917 | JGI IMG/M metagenome (GOLD analysis project Ga0137368, IMG submission 104917) | Vadose zone soil microbial communities from Sagehorn Ranch, Mendocino, California, USA - Sage1_L_100_16 metaG | ecosystem: Environmental > Terrestrial > Soil > Vadose zone | place: USA...
CGACGAGGGCGAAGGCGCTCCCATCGTTTTCGCGCATGGAAACCCGACCTCATCCTATCTGTGGCGCAACGTCATGCCGGCCTGTCGTGGCCTGGGCCGGCTGATTGCCTGCGACATGATCGGGATGGGCGATTCCGAGAAACTTCCCGACTCTGGCCCCGACCGCTACACCTACGCCGAGCAGCGTAGCTTTCTGTTCGCGCTTTGGGAAAAGCTGGGACTCGACAAGGATGTTGTGTTTGTGCTGCATGATGCGGGCGCCCTCTTAGGCTTCGATTGGACGCGCCAGCACGCCGAGCGCGTCCAGGGTATCGCCTACATGGAGGCGCCTGTTCAGCCCATGACCTGGGCGGATTTTCCTGAAGATGTGCGATCCCTCGTCCAGGGATCTCGCAGTAAGGACGGCGAAACAATGGTGCTGGAGAAGAATCTGATCGTTGAAAACGTCTTGCCGGGAGCGATATTGCGCAGGTTGAGCGAGGATGAGATGGCTGCATATCGCGCTCCATTTGCCAATGCAGGGGAAGATCGTCGTCCGATTCTGACGTGGCTACGTCAAATTCCCATCGAGGGCGAGACGCCCGAAGTAGTCCGAGTGGCCACTGATTGCGGTCGCTGGCTAGCCGACAGTCGTGTCCCGAAGCTTTTTATTAATGCAGAACCGGGTGCGGTATTAACGGGCCGACGACGTGAGTTTTGCCGGACATGGCCCAATCAAACCGAAGTGACTGTCGAAGGAATCCACTTTATTCAGGAGGATAGCCCCGAAAAGATCGGTGAAGCCCTAGCGGCGTTCGTGCGCTCATTGAGGAGCCTTTGACGAACAGAGAAAGTGAATCGTCCAATGTTTCGCTTGCAAAGATATCTAAGTGGTCAGGCCAACCAAGTGCCGATGAGGGAGAGATCATGGCTCGGCAGAAATTCCTAGTGACGGGTGCGACCGGCGACACGGGCGGTTACACGGTCGAGCAGTTGCTGGAGCGAGGACATGCGGTGCGGGCGCTGGCCGGCGAGGGAGAGAATTGATCGGCTTGACGGCGAAATCGCCCGGCAGGCGGTGCGGCCGCTGAAACCGCCGCGACATACGGCATGAAAGACACCAACCATGAACAAGATGGAACGTCCGAGCCTGGTTATCTCCACGGCTGAGGTCGACGCAGCGTCGGCCCGGCCCGCGCCGCGCGCGTCGGCCGCTTCACCAGCCACGGTGCTGGCGATCGTGTGCGTGGGCATCTGCCTCGCCAACCTCGATCTCTTCATCGTCAATGTCGCCCTGCCCAATATCGGACGCGACTTCAGGGACGCCCCGCTGGAAGACATGTCATGGGTCCTGAACGGCTACGCGATCGCCTACGCTGCGCTGCTGGTGTTCTTCGGCCGCGTCGCCGAGCGCTACCGCCGCAACATAAGCTTCCTGCTCGGCGTCGGCCTCTTCACCCTGGCATCCGCGGCCTGCGCGGCCGCCGACAGTGTCGTGACGCTGACGGCGTTTCGCCTGGTACAGGCCGCTGGCGCCGCGGTGATGACGCCGACTTCGCTGGGTCTGCTGCTGGCGGCGTTTCCGCCGGAGCGCCGCGGCGGCGCGGTGCGGACCTGGACCGCGATCGGCGGCCTGGCCGCGGCGCTCGGACCGGTCATCGGCGGCGTCCTGGTCACCGTGAACTGGCGCTGGATTTTTCTCGTCAACGTTCCGATCGGTCTCGTCGCCATGCTGCTCGGCTGGTGGAAGCTTCCCGAGGTTCCCGGCCACGAAGCGCCGCGGCCTAACCCCTTCGATGCGTTGCTCGTGACCGGTGGCATCGGCGCGCTCACCTTCGCGATCGTGAAAGTGAACGACTGGGGATGGCGTTCGCCGGGCATCGGCATCAGCTTCATTGCCGCGATCGTCCTGCTTGCATGGTTCGTCTGGCGCTGCCTCCGCTCCGACAGCCCATTCGTCGATCCCGCGCTGTTTCGCATCCGCCAGTTCACCGGCGCCGCGCTGGTGATGGCGCCTTACTCCGCCGCCTTCGGCGCCATGCTGCTTTCCGTCGCATTGTGGGAGCAGACGGCGTGGGGATGGTCGGCGCAGAAGACCGGGCTCGCGATCGCGCCGGGGCCGCTGCTGGTCCCAATCACGTCGCTGCTTTTTTCCGGCAAGCTGATTGCCCGTTTTGGCGCGGCGGCCGTCATCACCGCCGGCATCTTCTTCTTCGTGGCCGGGCTCTCCTACTGGGCCAGCGTGATCGGGCTAGAGCCGAATGCCGCGCTTGTCATCATGGGCATGATCCCGACCGGCATCGGCGTCGGGCTGACATTCCCGACCCTGATGGGGGTCGCCGCCTCCGGCCTGCGATCGTCGTCGTTAGCGACGGGCTCCGGCGTGATCAATATGATCCGGCAAGCCGCGCTGGCCATCGGCGTCGCGATCTTCGTCGCCATCGTCGGCTCGCCCGCGACACCAGTGGAGCGCGTGGCGGCCTTTCACCGGGGGTGGTGGATCATGGCGCCGATTGCAGCGCTGGGATTGATACCGACGTTCTTCCTGATCAGGCCTGGTCGGAAGTGAGTGCGGCGCATGGATGTCAGATGACATCTATATGATCAAGCGAACCAAGTGTCGAGGAGGGAGAGATCATGGGCGTTGGGCTGCCATTCACGAAAATTTTTACTCTAAGCGTTACAAAAATGTCGGCTAAGCGTATCACCTCGCAAAAGCCAATGTTTACAGGATCTTTCGGCGGCCAGAAATAGGGTACAGCCGAGATTTGATACCTGGTTTCCAATAATAGATGCAAGCTCTGATAGTAGATGCTTCGAGCTGTCCATATAATTCAAGTTCGATAGCTTTCGTTGCCCAAATTGAAAGAATAAAGAGGGAACCTTCAATGAATTATCAGGTTGTCACCAAAACCGTCAGCGCGCAGCCGCTCGCCGCGGTGCGGCGGCGAGCGCTCAGTCGAGACGTTGGCCGCATCTGGAAGCCGGCGCTTGATCTCGTCTGGGAGTTCCTCCGCCGCCATGAAGGCTTGCGAGCCGACGGGCATAATTGCTTCCTCTACCATCATCCCGCCCATCGTGATGCAGCGATGGACATTGACTTCGGCGTTCAGGTCATTCGGCCCTTTGAGGGCGAAGGCGAGGTAATCTGTACAGAGACGCCCGCAGGCGAGATCGCCATGACCACTCATGTCGGTAGCTATGACAAACTCGCTGCTGCACATGACGCGATCCATTCGTGGCGCGCGGAGACCGGTCGCGCCTTCGGCGGGTGCTCGTGGGAAATCTACGGCGATTGGACCGACGACACGACGAAGCTCGAGACGCAGGTCATCTATTTGTTGAGTTGAAGTCGATCCCGAACGCCTATGGATAAAGGCGATTCGCGTGGCTTACAAAATTGTCTGGCTTAGAGTAAACGGCTTCGCAAAAGGCAACGCTACCCCATGATGCAAGACACTCTGCAACTAAAACAGCGCAAAAATCTCGCGCGCCGCGAGCGTCTGAATAAAGACTGGCCCATCAAGGTCTACACCTATGCATGCTGGCCACAGGGAACAATTCCGTCAGCGCTCTGGGATACAGCCCATGAAATGCGCCGGCTCTGGAACGATTTCACGGCGATTTTTCGCGACATTCTCGGCAAAGATCTGAAAGACGAATTAGGTAAGCCGCTGCTATCCAAGCAAGAGCGGGCAATTCTCTGGGCGCCGATCAACACGAAGCCACTGCGCGAAATCGCTAAGCAGCGCAAGGACAGGCTGGACGCGGGAGCCGGCGAAGGAGTTGTGGTTCGCTTTATGACCACAGTCGGAAACTGGCGCAAGAATCCGGCCCGTTATGGGCCACCCAGATTTCAGCGGGCCGACGAAATGGATACGATCCTTATTCCGCTGGTTTACAACGACGGCAAATCAGCGGAATGGCTGCTCAGCGGTAACGGCACTTCTGCTGTGCGCGATACGCGTCAGCTCAAAACCGCAGCTCCACAAGAGTATTTAAACAATGGCCATTTCTGTATCGGGATCACCCGAGAGAAGTTGAACTTGCACATTGCCTATGGCGGCCGATCCGGACAGAAAAAACATCACTTGCCGGCCAAATGCAGAATCAAGCAGGTCGCGCTCGCTGGTAAACGGGATTCAGTCTTTGGATGGTCCTGGTCGTTTCAGGTCAGGCTGGAGTATCCGCCAGAACCGGCTCGGCAATCCACTGGTCGCGTCTGCGGCTGGGACTCCGCAGGCTGGCGAAAGATGGATGATTATATCCGCCTGGGCGTGATTGCCGACAACGCCGGCCACTTCTATGAGTTGAGGGTTCCGCTGGCGATCGGCGCCGCCAGCAAGCGGGTCCGCCGAGAGAGGAAGCATTGTCAAAAGAACGGCTGGGAGTACAGCAAGCCGATAACCTTTGACGACGCCCAAGCGCTCCACTCCCGGTACGGCACGGCCCTGGAGGCATGCAAAGCCAACGTGCATAAAATCTTCGAGGAAGAGAAAGAGACCTGGCCCGAAGACGCCAGAAAGATTATGGGCGGCATCGTCAGGATGCGTGACAGCGGGTTGAGACGGTTGCGCCAAAAGCTCGCTCCTATTGACAGCGTGGCCAAGCAGACAATTGATGATTGGGACGTCGAGGCCGCGAGTCTGAATGGAACAATCCGCGCCTTCGAGAAGCATGTGGATAACGTGAAGAAGGGCGCCTATCGTCAGATCGCGGCCTGGTTGAATACTTTTGACAGGGTAGTGTGGGAGGGCGATCTGAATCTGAAGCAACTAGCCGAGGCGGCCGGTGGGAAGAAAGAGAAGCGCAAGAAACAGTACGCGGAGACCGGCAAATATGGCGAGCGAACGTCTGAAGATCGCCAGCTTGAGGCGTCACAGCGGTATCGGCAAATTGCTGGCTTATATATGCTCGGACAATTTGTTTTTGAGAAGATTGCGATATGCGAGTGTAGTCATTCCACGCAACAGCATTTCAGACAGATAGGTCCTTGTCATTGTGGTTGCGAGTCGTATCAAGAGGCGCGTTTGATAGACGGTAGCACTGCTTATTCCACCCAGACTTGCCCAGAATGTGGGGCAAGCATTGAAGCAGGCGGCAAGCTCCTGCTTGTATGCGAAAACGGCCACAAGAGGGATCAGGACTGCGCGACGAGTCTCTATTTCTTGAATAAGATAGAAGGCCGCGCAAGTATCAGCGCGCCGCCTCTTAAGATTCCGGCGCATTTGAAGCCATACTTGCGTGTGATGGACGCAAGTGAAGTTAGACTTGAGCTTGTGGATAAGCAGTGATTGAAGGCTGGTCGTGCGAATGCGCACGGCACATACAGACGACAGCGAAAACTGAACGGGACGCCGAGTGATTGAAGGCTGGTCGTGCGAATGCGCACGGCACGTGTCCTGGATGACGTTCTTCGCCAGACGAGAGAAGTGATTGAAGGCTGGTCGTGCGAATGCGCACGGCACGTCCGTGCTCGAAGTCGCCGAACACATCTATCTGGTGATTGAAGGCTGGTCGTGCGAATGCGCACGGCGCCCCGACCGGAGCGAGGTCCCGATTCCGCGCCTTCCGAGTGATTGAAGGCTGGTCGTGCATGAGTGCGCTGAGTCGTCAAGCGGCGGAAGCTCTTTCAGGCGAGCGCGAATCTGCGCGGGCCACGCTTCTATAGAGAGGCGGATTTTGTATGCAAGCCGATTTGGACCTGACCTACAACGAAATAGACGCGATCCTTGCGATGATAGGGTCGACCATCAACACCCATGAGACCCGCAACATGCAAGCGCCAAAATGGTCGGATGCTACTATCGCGCTCCTTCGCAAAGCAGAGGCGAAACTTGAGGCCGTGGTTGGGCAGGCCGATCCAGATGACGAGTAGAGAGGAAGAAATGGGTAAAAGCTGACAGACTGCAACCTGATCACCGCCGTGATTGAGCAGACTAAAGTCATTACTGGTGTCCACCATGTTTGTAGCGGGCACATTCCGGCGGCGGCATCCTATGCGGCCGTCGACGTTCGGCGACTCAGGGCCACAACGCGAACCCAGTTTGCCGCGTGGCCTATTCGGGTTAGTGTCACTATAATGACACTACATCTATTCAAATGATCGAAGGATGGAATCGACTGCATTTTTGAGAATTGAGTCAGATAGCTCTGGGTCCTTCACCACCCTTGCCATTGTGAGTGCGCCGATCATGGTCGCGGCTGCGGCGATCGCACGCTTCTTGGCCTGATCGGGGCGCAGCGTGTCATAGCGACTCGCGAGCACGTCCAAGTACCTCAGAAAGCCTTCCGTGGCCGCGACGCGCGTCTTCGCGTCCGCCCGTGCAAGTTCCACTCCAAGCGACGCGAACGGGCAGCCGTCGCGGGGCCGGTCACGGTGGTCGGGAGAGAGGTAGTTCTCGACGACAGCACGCAGGCCCTTTCGCCCCGGACCCTTGTCAGCGGTCGCTTTCATTCTCGCCGTACCTGAACTGATCGAAGCAGCGGCGACCTCCCTGACTAACTCGTCTTTCGAATTGAAGTGTTTGTAGAACCCGCCGTGCGTCAGACTAGCAGCCTTCATCAGGTCAGCTAAACCTGTGGCAACGATGCCGTGCTCTCGGAACTCCGCCGAGGCCGCTGCAATAATCCGCTCGCGGGTCCTGGCGGTCTCTTCTCTCGACTTTCTCATTGGCAAGCTCCTTTAAGGGATGACTGCCTCACCTATATTTTGGCGGCCAGTTGACACCTTAATTATACTATACTACCATTTTAGATGTTGATTGACATCTTAATGGCAAGATAACAGGAGTATCGGAAATTCGTATGCGAATGATTGTAACGCCCCAAGCGTTCCGCCCACGCCGAGGGGGCGTAGCCGCACGCGTCGGCAAATGTGTCCTCACAACCGCCTCCGTCTGCGCGGCGATCGTCATGGCCGGGTGTTCTAAGCCCTCTGAGGCCGATCCGAGGACCGACCCGCCGATGGTCATAACCGCGATCGCAGCGCCGGCGGATAAATCCGCAAGGCAGTTCAGCGGTGTCATCGCCGCGCGAGTTCAGAGCAATCTTGGATTTCGCGTGAATGGGAAGGTCATCCAACGGCTCGTCGACGTCGGTCAGGAAGTTGTACTCGGCCAACCCCTGATGAAGATCGATCCTGTCGACCTCAACTTGGCCATAGCTATGAAGAAGGCTGAGTTGAACGCGGCGAATGTCCGGGCAGTTCAGGCGATTACCGAAGAGTCCCGCCAAGAGGGGCTTGTCAAAACAGGCGCTTCCACCCAGCAAGTATACGATGACGCCAAAGCGGCGGCCGCCACCGCCCGCGCACAGGTCGATCTTGCTGAAGCCGCGTTGCGCACTGCGGAGAATTTGGGAGAGTATGCCACGCTTTACGCGGACGCCGACGGCATCGTCGTCGACACGCTCGCCGAGCCGGGGCACGTCGTCGCAGCGGGAGAAACCGTCATCAAGCTCGCGCACGCTGGCGCCCGCGAAGCGTCGGTCTACCTGTCTGAAACTGTACGACCGGAAATTGGCTCCATCGCGATAGCCTAGCTCTACGGCGGGCAGAGGAGCTTCATAGCCCGATTGCGACAGCTCTCCAATGCGGCCGACCCGGTGACTCGAACTTTCGAGGCTCGCTATGTCCTCGATGGGAAGTACGCGGATACCCCGCTCGGCGCGACTGTCGCGATTCAAATTAACGGCAAATCAGACACCGTGTCCTTACCGATCGGCGCCATCACAGACCGGGGATCCGGACCTGGCGTCTGGATACTGGCGAAGGATCCGCCAGCTGTGACGTTTCGCCCGGTACAGATCAGCAAGATGGGCGCTGAGGATGTGCAACTCAAAGGGGGGGTAAAAGTCGGCGAAACGGTCGTGGCGTTAGGCGCGCACCTCCTCAACGAAGGGCAGCAAGTGCAGGTCGCCAAGAAGGAGGGCGCCATAGATGAGTAAGCCCGCTGACCAATACCCACATTTCGAAGACGAGATGAACGCAAAGCAGGGCTTCAATCTATCGGCGATCGCGGTCCGCGAACGTTCCGTCACGCTGTTCTTTCTGATTCTCATCATCTTCGTGGGCGTAGTTGCCTACCTGAAGCTCGGGCGCGCCGAAGACCCCACGTTCACCATCAAGGTGTTCACCGTGACCGCCGCATGGCCCGGGGCGACCGCCGAAGAGATGCAAAACCTCGTAGCCGAGCCGCTCGAAAAGCGGATGCAGGAGCTCACGTACTACTACCATGTGGACACGTTTACGCGGCCCGGGCTCGCGTTCCTGACCGTGACACTTCAGGACTATACGCCGCCGGACAAGGTGCAAGAGGAGTTTTATCAGGGCCGTAAGAAGATCCAGGACGAGGCGTCCCGGTTGCCCCAGGGCGTTCTGCCGCCCGTGCTCAACGACGAATACACAGACGTTGTTTTCGCTGTTTATTCGCTAAAGGCGAAGGATTTTCCTTTGCGGCTGCTTACGAGACAAGCCGAAGCCTTTCGTCAGCAGCTCTTGCAAGTTCCTGGCACGAAGAAAGTCACCCTCTTCGGTGAACAGTCCGAGCGCATCTTCGTCGATTTTTCGTACGAGCGCATCGCGACCCTCGGCGTAAAAGCCGCAGACATTTTCTCGGCGCTGGTTCAGGAAAACGCGATCACGCCTGCCGGATCGATCGACACGAAGAACCAAAGGGTGTACATCCGTCTGGACGGCCCATTCGACGATTTGGAGAAGATACGCGCAACCCCGATCGAGTCGAACGGCCGGACGCTGAAGTTGTCAGACATCGCGAATGTCACACGCGGCTACGAAGACCCGGCCAACTTCATCGTTCGCCACAATGGCGAACCAGCCATGATGCTGAATGTCGTCATGAGAGATGCGTTCAACGGTCTTGAATTCGGACATTCACTCGAAAAGGAACAACAGCGACTCCAGGCGAGCCTGCCTCTCGGCATGACATTCTCGAAAGTGATCGACCAGTCGGAAGTCGTCAAGCATGCGGTGGATGAGTTCCAGGTAAAGTTCCTAGTCGCGCTGCTCGTCGTAATGGCCATCAGCCTCATCAGCCTGGGCTGGCGCGTCGGAATAGTCGTCGCTGCGGCTGTTCCGCTGACGCTTTCTGCGACATTGGTCGTTATGCTGATGGCGGGGATCAGCTTGGACCGCATTTCGCTCGGCGCGTTGGTTCTCTCCCTAGGTCTGTTGGTGGACGACGCCATTATCTCGATCGAAACGATGGTCGTGAAAATGGAAGAGGGCTGGGACCGGATTAAAGCCGCCGCATACGCGTGGAGCCACACGGCCGGGCCGATGCTGTCGGGAACGTTGGTGACGATTATTGGGCTGCTACCGATCGGCTTCGCACAGTCAGCGCCTGGCGAATATGTAAGAAACTTGTTCTGGGTGGACTGTATCGCCTTACTGATGTCTTGGGTGGTCGCGGTGACATTTACACCGTATCTGGGCGTTAAGCTGTTGCCCAACATCAGGCCGCTGGAAGGTGGATACGCGGCTATCTATGAGACGCCGAATTACAGACGCTTCCGAGCCCTGATCCGCTGGGCCGTGCGTCATAAGTTCATTGTCGCAACGAGCGTGATCCTTCTCTTCGTCGCTGGCGTTGTCGGCTTGGGAGCCACCGATAAGCAGTTCTTTCCCAACTCAGATCGGACGGAAATTCTCGTGGACGTGACGCTGCCGCAGGGATCGAGCATAGAAGCGACGAGCGCCATCGCCGCTCGGCTTGAGACGTGGCTCAGGAAACAGCCAGAGACGCAGATCGTGACGTCGTATACCGGCGGCGGGGCGCCCCGATTCTACCTTGCGTACAACCCCGAACTTCCTAACTCAAATTTTGCGAAGTTGATAGTGTCAACGACAGACAAGAAGTCAGAGGGGCAACTTCTCGCTCGTTTCCGTCAGGATCTTTCCTCGGGGTTAGCGCCGGAAGCGCGAGTCCGGGCCTCTCGTTTCGTGTTCGGTCCCTATGCGCCGTGGCCGGTCGCGTTTCGAGTGTCGGGACCGGATCTGACAAAAGTGAGGGCGATCGCGGATGAAGTGCTGGCGAAGGTGAAAGCAGAGAAATCAACGCGGCAAGCCAACGTCGATTGGGGGGAGCGAGCGCCGTCCGTCCATTTCGTCATCGACCAGGAATGACTGCGCCAAATCGGTCTTTCTCCAAGCGAGGTCGGTAAGCAGATCCAATTCCTGCTCACCGGTGCGTCCGTCACGCAGGTTCGTGAAGATATCCGCGCCGTCGATGTCGTCGCCCGAACGTTGGGGACAGAACGGCTTGACCCCACCAAACTCATGGGCATGTCCCTAAACGGCCGCGACGGAAAGGCAGTGCCGCTCAGTCAGGTCGGACAAGTGGAGGTGCGTGAAGAGGACCCAATCCTGAAACGGCGCGATCGCCTGTCAACAATTACCGTTCAATGCGACATTGACGACGCGCTGCAGCCGCCGGATGTTTCGGCCCAAATCTCGAAAGCGCTCCTGCCGATCGTCGAGAAGCTCCCCTTAGGCTACAGCATCACCGCCGGCGCGAACATCGAGGACTCCAAGAAGGCGAACACGGCGCTCGCCGCCGTCTTTCCGCTCATGATTGTGAGCATGTTGGTGGTGATCATCTTTCAGGTACGATCGATTTCAGCTTTGTCGATGACAGTCTTGACCGCCCCGCTCGGACTCGTCGGAGTTGTGCCAACCCTGCTTCTGTTTCGCCAGCCGTTCGGTTTTGGCGCTATCCTTGGGCTCATCGCTCTCGCAGGTATTTTGATGCGAAACACGTTGATCTTGATCGGCCAGATCAAGATCAACCGCGATGAAGGGCTCGACACATACCACGCCCTAGTTGAGGCGACGGTACAACGCTCGCGGCCGGTCGTCTTAACCGCGACGGCCGCAGTGCTTGCATTCATCCCCCTGACGCAGTCGGCGTTCTGGGGGCCGCTCGCTTACACATTGATCGGCGGCACAGCGGTCGGTACCGCACTAACGCTTCTGTTCCTTCCAGCACTCTACGCGATCTGGTTCAGAGTCCGGCCAAACGATAATCAACCGCCCGCCGTGAACTCTCCGTCGGAAGGAAATACAGATGGACACGTTAATGAGCCAAACGACAATCAACCGGCCGCCGTTAACTCTCCGTCGGAAGAAAATGTTGAACCGCCCCGGGTTTGTCGGAGACTCCAAATCTTGAGAGGATAAGGAGTCATGAAGACAGTACCAAAATATTCACCAGAATTACGTGAACGAGCAGTTCGGATGGTCTTTGAGCGCCAGGCAGAGCACGA
>Ga0137368_10007575_pt1 | contig 11260 bp, 9 predicted proteins | sample SagtaG_13_FD_104917 | JGI IMG/M metagenome (GOLD analysis project Ga0137368, IMG submission 104917) | Vadose zone soil microbial communities from Sagehorn Ranch, Mendocino, California, USA - Sage1_L_100_16 metaG | ecosystem: Environmental > Terrestrial > Soil > Vadose zone | place: USA...
GAACGTCGCGGTGAGCTCGGGGTCGGTGACGCGAAACGCCCCGGCCTCCACGCCCGCCTTGATCCCGGTCGCGAACATCATGCGGAGCTTCTGGTCGGCCTCGGCGAAGATCTGGTTGCTCTCCGGCGTGAGGCTGTCCTGGGCGAACACCTGGATGAGGTCGGCGTGCTCGACCATGAAGTCGATGAGGGTCTCGGCCGTGACGTCGGCGAGGGCCCACCAGTCGTCGCTCCCCACGCGCCAGTACAGCGACGTGGCCCGGGCCACGAGGTCGTCCACGAAGCGTTCCTTCAGCGCGCCGAGGAGGGCTTCCTTCGAGTCGAAGTACAGGTAGAAGGTGCCCTTGGCCACGCCGGCTGCCTCGGTCACATCGGAGACCGTGGCGCTCGCGATGCCCTTGCCCGCGAACACGGACCGGGCAGCGGCGAGGAGGTCCTGCCGCCGCTCGTCGGGCGCCTTCGCGACACGTTCTCGCCTGCGTTGGACGTGGACCGTCACGGGTTCCACAGTGTAGTGCGGGGGCATCCTTCGGTGCCGCCGGCGTCAGGCCGGGCCCGCGACGCCGTAGGACCGTTCGGTCTCCCGCACGTAGGCGTCGAGCGGCTCGAGCCCCAGGGCCTCCCTGCGTCCGTCCACGCCGTCCGGGTCCTCGATGGGAATCGGCACCAGGCGGCCTGACTCCATCCGGAGCTGGGTGCCGTAGCGCTGGAGGCTCCCCTCGTGGATGAGCACGCGGTCGGTGAGGAACGCGACGTGGCGCGGCTCGGCGTCGCCCCGTTCGGCCGCCGCCTCCAGCAGCGCCAGGCACCGGCGCTGGAATTCGGGGTCGTGGTCGGCGTGCTGGACGAGCAGCCAGGCGGCGGTGGCGGCGGCCTCGCCCACCTCCGAGCGACCGGGCCACCCGAGGGCGTCGACCAGCTCGCGCAGCCGTTCGGTGTGGTCGCGATCGAGCCGTTCGACCTCGGCGGCGCGGTCGGGATCGCCCTGCCACGCCCGCCGGGCCTCCTGGTCCGCCCGGGCCATGGCCACCAGATCGCGGGCCATCCGGCGCCGTCCCCGCCGGGCCCGCAAGGACTCGACGGGGCGGGGCGGTCGGGCGTGCCGGGCGCGTGGCATGGGAGGACCCCGATGGTAGCGGGCCGCCCTGGCGATTCGGCGCAGCCTTCCGTAGACTCCGCCGGGCCGTCGAACGGGAGGACCGCGTGGGGATCTTCAGGGACCTGTTCCGCCTCCGGAAGGCCGGGACGCTGGCGTTCTCCTCCGAGCGATGGGTCGATGGGGGGTGACAGGGCGGAACGGCCCGCGGGCTTCGTGTCCCGGTCACTCCAGGGCTTGGGCCAGGTCCTCGATCAGGTCGTCGGGGTGCTCGATGCCGACGCTCAGGCGGATCAGGTTGGCGGGGACCTCCAGGGGCGACCCCGCCACGCTGGCGTGGGTCATGGGCCCGGGGACCTCGATGAGCGACTCGACACCGCCGAGCGACTCGCCCAGGAAGAACAGCTTGGTGCGCTCCGCCACCCGGACCGCCTCGTCGGGGGATTCGACCTCGAACGACACCATCCCACCGAAGCCGCGCATCTGCCGCGCCGCCATGTCGTGCCCGGGGTGGGAGGCCAGCCCCGGGTAGTACACGTGCTTGACCTTCTCGTGCGCGGCCAGGAACTCGGCCACGTGCGCAGCCCCGCGGCAGTGCGCCTCCATGCGAACGGCCAGGGTCTTCACGCCGCGCAGGGCCAGGTAGCAGTCCATCGGCCCGGGCACCGCCCCGACCGCGTTCTGGAGGAAGGCGAGGCGCTCCGCCATGGCGTCGTCGTTCAGCACGAGCGCGCCGTTCACCAGGTCCGAGTGGCCGCCCAGGTACTTCGTCACCGAGTGCACCACCACGTCCGCGCCCAGGTCGAGGGGCCGCTGGAGGTACGGCGTGGCGAAGGTGTTGTCGACCACGCACCACGCGCCGGCGTCGGCGCCGTGCGCGATCTCGGCCACGCCGCGGATGTCGACGACCTTGAGCAACGGATTGCTGGGCGTCTCCACCCACACCATGCGGGTCTCGGCGCGGACCGCCGCGCCCACGGCGTCGAGGTCCGTCATGTCCACGGTGTCGAGGTGGATGCCCCACCGGTCCAGCACCCGGGCCAGCAGGCGGTACGTCCCGCCGTACACGTCGTCCGCCAGCACCACGTGGTCGCCCGGCTTCAGCAGGAGCAACAGCGTGGCTTCCGCCCCCATGCCGGACGCGAACGACAGGCCGTGCACGCCGCCCTCCAGCGCCGCCAGCACGGTCTGGAGCGCCTCGCGCGTGGGGTTCCCGGTTCGCGCGTAGTCGAAGCGCTTCGGCTTGCCCACGGCCTCCTGCGCGTAGGTGGAGGTCTGGTAGATGGGCACGTTCACGGCGCCGTACGCCGGCTCGGGGTCCTGGCCGGCGTGGATCGCGCGTGTCTCGAACCGCCATCCCGTCATCTCGAACCCCTCACGGCGACTACCGCAGTTCCGGGGGAACCTCCCATCCTCGTCTCCTCAGCTCGTCGACGGCTTCCTGGCCCGACCGGGCCAGCTTCCACAAGGTGGACTTCCGCTTCGCGTCGTGGCCCGGCGCGAACTCCCGGGTGGTGCTGGCCGAACACTCGGGATCGCCGCACGCGCACCGTCCCAGTCCCCGGAAGTGCAATTGCACCTCGTCGGGCCGCCCGTCCTCCCGGCACCGGCGGTAGGGCGGCACTGGCAGTGACCGCGCCGGCAGCACAATCACCCCCTCCGTCGGGTGCCCCGGCGCGAAGCACTTTCCGCGGAGCGCGAACAGTCCTGTAAGAGCGGCAAGGGCGGCGTCGACCTGGTCCGCAGATCGCAGGCCATCCACCGAGACGCCCTGCGCGGCCAAGATGCCAGCCCGCCACACCCGCTTCTTGGCGTTGGTCGGCTGGAGGCATCCGGCCAGCACGACCGCGCTGGCGTGGGGATACACCTCGATGGCGGTCCCCCTGACCGGTCCGCTCTGATAGCGGGAGAACCCACGCTCCGCTGCTGCCTCAAACACTTGAAAGCCGGCAGCCATCCAGCGGTAGAACGGGTTGTCGGCCTTCTTTCGGTCCGACGGCGTCCCGAAACAGCGGATCCCCACATCCATCAACTCCAGCTCCGTCCGCCGATAGCCACCCCCGCTGGAGCCGAACTGGGGCGGGGAGTCGATCGCCACGACGTCCGGCCGAGTCTCATCGATCAGCGGACCGATGTCGCTCACCTTGAGCCGCCGCCGCGCGGTGATCGTCGAGAGCTCCTGGTCGAGCAACACGGCGTCGAGCCCCTTTCGCTCTTCCGCTACGTCGACGCCCAGGGACCGCAGCGCCGTCACGGCTTGCGCTGCCGGTGGGCCAGGAACTCCAGGAGGTCGGCCCGCGTCAGCACCCCGAGCACGTTCCCGCCTTTGGCCACGAGCACCGCCGGGGAGCTCTGGAGCGACTCGAACGCGACCTCCACGGGGTCGTCCACCTCGACCAGCGTGAGGGGCGGCCCCATGAGCTCCGCGACGTCTGACTGCAACGAGTCGGGGTCGCGGAAGATCCGGTCGAGCAGGCCGCGTTCCTGGATCGAGCCGACGAACGCGGTGACCTCGGTGGTGGCCTCGCGGGTCACGGGGGCCTGCGAGATCCCGTGCTCCTGGAGCAGGTCGATGGCCTGGCGGACCTTGTCGTGCGCGCGCACGGTGATGAGCGCCGGCATGCCCGACGGCTTTGCGGCCAGGACCTCCTCCACCCGCACCACCTCGGGCCGTTCCTGGAACCCGTACTGGAGCATCCAGGTGTCCGAGTACAGCTTCGACAGGTAGTTGCGGCCGGTGTCGGGGAAGATCACGACGACGAGGGCGTCCTCCGGGAGCTCGCGGGCAACCTCCAGGGCCGCGAACATCGCCGTGCCGGAGGAGCCGCCGACCAGGATCCCCTCCTGGCGGGTGATGGCCCGCGCGATGAGGAACGAGTCCCGGTCGGAGACGCGCACGTACCGGTCCACGACCTTCGGGTCGAACGTCTCCGGCCAGAAGTCCTCGCCGATGCCCTCGACCAGGTAGGGGCGAGCCGGCTCGCGGGGCGCGGAGAAGAGCGAGCCCTCCGGGTCGGCGCCCACCACCATGAGGTCGGGCTTCTGCTCCTTGAGGTACCGCCCCGTTCCCGTGATGGTCCCCCCCGTCCCGACGCCGGTCACCAGCACGTCGATGCGGCCGTCGGTCTGCCGCCAGATCTCGGGGCCGGTGGTCTCGTAGTGGGCCTGGGGGTTCTCGCGGTTGAAGTACTGGTTCGGCTGGAACGCGCCGGGGATCTCCTCGGTGAGGCGATCGGCCACCCGGTAGTAGGACTCCGGTGACTCGGGGGCTACCGCGGTGGGCGTGATGACGACCTCGGCGCCGTACGCGCGCAGGAGCGCGACCTTCTCCTGGCTCATCTTGTCCGGCATCACGAAGATGCACTTGTAGCCCTTGATGGCCGCGGCGATGGCCAGGCCGTGGCCGGTGTTGCCCGACGTCGGCTCCACGATCGTGCCGCCCGGCCTCAGCACGCCGGCCCGCTCGGCGGCCTCGATCATTCGAAGGCCGATGCGGTCCTTCACGCTGCCGCCGGGGTTCGCCATCTCGAGCTTGGCCAGGATGGTGGGCAGCACGCCCTGGGTGACCCGGCGGAGGCGGACGAGCGGCGTGTTCCCCGTCGCGTCCAGGAACGAGTCCATGACTTCCATCGAAGGGCCTCCCCGTGGCCGGCTGCGTCCATTCTCCCCGACGGCGGGGTGACGCGGCTACGTCCGGAGCACGAGGCGGTAGATGGCCCCGCTGTCGCTGAAGTACAGCCGGCCGTCAGGGGCGGCCTCCATCGAGAGGACGCCTTCGCCGTGGACGTACACCACGGCTTGCCGCACCACCCCCAGGCGCTTCTTCGAGAGCGTGACCCGGAAGATCTGGTCCGTGTTGTAGGCGCCGAAGAACAGCCGCCCCAGGCTGGCGTCGCCGAGGCCGCACGCGTCGCAGAACGCCGCGCCGGTGGGCGCGATGACCGGCGTGTACCAGCGCTTCGGGAGGACGGGGTGCGGTCCGTCCTGGTTCGTGTTCCGCGGCGCGTCCGGGGGCACGTCGCAGGTCTCGTCGGGTCCCCACCCGTAGTTGCGCCCGGCGATGATCCGGTTCAGCTCGTCGTTGCACTGCGGGCCGTTCTCCGTCTCCCACAGCCGCCCTGTCCGGGGGTCGAAGTCGAAGCCGAACGAGTTCCTGATGCCGTAGGCGAACACGCGGCTGTTCGCGAAGGGGTTGCCGGGCGCCGGCTTCCCCGCCGGCGTCATACGCAGGATCTTGCCGGCGTCCTTCGACAGGTCCTGGGAGTTCGACGCGTGATGCGCCTCTCCCTGCACTGCGTACAGCATCCCGTCGGGGCCGAACTCGATCCGGCCCCCGTCGTGGTAGACGCCGGCGGCGGTCGAGGAGCTCCAGATGACCTTCATGCCGGTCCCGTGCCCGCCGTCGCCCCGGATCCGGACGATCTGGTCGCGCTGGCCGGCTGGGCGGTCGCGGGTGACGTACGCGTAGACGAACGGCTCGTCCGGGAACTTCGGGTGCAGGGCCACCCCCAGCAGCCCCCGCTCCCCGTCGGCGATCACATCAGGGATCCGAAAGAACAGGCTGTTCGTGGTGCGCTTCGAGCCGATGACCCGGATCTCGCCCGAGGACCGCTCGCCGTACCAGATGGCGCCGCCGGGGCCGAACGTGAAGGCGGCGGGGAAGGCCAGCCCTCCGGCCACCCGCTTCGCCGTGATCGTCTCGGTCGCCCGGAGGACGCCCGCAGGCCCCCCGCCCGACACGCCCGGTGCCGCGAGGAGCGGAACGAGGAGGAACAGACAGCTGAGCTTTCGCATGGCGACGAATCCGTTCCGGAATCGCATCCTATTTCGGACCCGGCCATTTCGACGGGCTACCATCTCGGGTGGCCGCGGCGTGAAGGCGAGGAGGGCCATGACCGCTCGAGAGATCCGGGCTCCGCGAGGCTCCACCCTGTCGTGCAGGGCCTGGCCCCAGGAGGCCGCCCTTCGCATGCTGATGAACAACCTCGACCCCGACGTGGCCGAGCGTCCCGAGGACCTCGTCGTGTACGGCGGGACCGGGAAGGCGGCGCGCTCGTGGGAGGCCTTCGACGCGATCGTGCGCACGCTCCGCGAGCTGGGCGACGACGAGACCCTGCTGGTGCAGTCCGGCAAGCCGGTCGCGGTGTTCCGGACCCATGCCATGGCCCCGCGCGTGCTGATCTCGAACTCGATGCTCGTGCCGAAGTGGGCGGACTGGGAGACGTTCTGGGAGCTGGAACGGGCCGGCCTGACCATGTACGGGCAGATGACCGCGGGGTCCTGGATCTACATCGGGACGCAGGGGATCCTCCAGGGGACGTTCGAGACCCTCGCGGAGTGCGCCGCCCAGCACTTCGAGGGAAGCCTTCGGGGCCGGGTCGTCCTGACGGCGGGCCTCGGGGGGATGGGAGGCGCGCAGCCCCTCGCGGTGACCATGAACGAGGGCGTCGCCCTGTGCGTGGAGGTCGACCCGTCGCGGATCGAACGCCGGATCAAGACGCGGTACCTCGACCGCGAGACCGACTCGCTGGACGAGGCCGTGCGGTGGGTGGACGAGGCGCGGGACGCGGGCGAGGCCGTCTCCGTCGGCCTGCTCGGCAACGCCGCCGAGACGCATCCGGAGCTGCTGCGCCGGGGCTTCCGCCCGGACATCGTCACCGACCAGACCTCGGCGCACGACCCGCTGGACGGATACATGCCTGCGGGGATGTCGCTCGAGGAGGCCGAATTGCTCCGCGCCGCCGGGCCGGAGGATTACGTGCGGCGGGCCCACGAGTCCATGGCGGCGCAGGTCGAAGCCATGGTGGGGTTCCAGGAGGCCGGCGCTGTGGTGTTCGACTACGGGAACAACCTCCGGGCCGGAGCGGAGGCCGGCGGGTACGGTCGAGCCTACGAGTACCGGGGGTTCGTCCCGAACTTCATCCGCCCGATGTTCTGCGAGGGCAAGGGGCCGTTCCGGTGGGCGGCGCTGTCGGGCGACCCGGCGGACATCCTTGCCACCGACCGGGCGGTGGCGGAGCTGTTCCCGGGGGACGAGCGGCTGGGCCGGTGGCTGCGCATGGCCGAGGAGCGCGTCGCGTTCCAGGGGCTGCCGGCGCGGATCTGCTGGCTCGGATACGGGGAACGCGCTCGGGCCGGGCTCCGCTTCAACGAGATGGTGGCGCGCGGCGAGGTGTCGGCGCCGATCGTGATCGGACGGGACCACCTCGACGCCGGCAGCGTGGCGTCGCCGTACCGGGAGACCGAGAACATGCGCGACGGCTCGGACGCCATCGCCGATTGGCCCATCCTGAACGCGCTCGTGAACACGGCGGCGGGAGCGCACTGGGTCAGCGTGCACCACGGCGGGGGCGTCGGGATCGGGTACTCGATCCACGCGGGGATGGTCGTGGTGGCGGACGGTACCGAGGACGCGGCCGCGCGGCTGGAGCGCGTGCTCACGACGGATCCCGGGATGGGGGTCGTCCGCCACGCCGACGCGGGGTATGACCGGGCGCTGGAGGTCGCCAACGAGCGCGGCGTCCGCCTCCCCTGGCGCGAGTAGGCCGCCCGGGCCCGCAGCGAGCGCCAGTTGACATGCATCGCGCCTCGGTTCCAGCCTTGGCCGGCGCGCCCATCGCGAGAGGAGTGGCGGCATGGGGTGCCCTTCGATGCAGGGTTCCGGGACCTCCTGGACGAGCTCAAGGAAGTTGGCGACCGGCGCGAGATGCATCTCGAAGTCCGCGACGGCCATCTGTGTCGCCGTCGACGACCGGCCGGGCGGTGAGTTCGTCCGCGTCGAATGGGATGACGACCAGAAGTAATACCTGATCGTCCCGGCCGCGTGGGCGGCTGAATCCGGCGGCGTCTTCGCACGCCCCGGCCGCCTCCCGGTTCATTTCAGCCTGGCGGGCGTTCCCAGTCGGCGGTCACTTCGGCGACCCTGGCCACGATCCGGTCGGGGTCCGTCCGGAGCAGGCGCCCCTCCTCGACCACGGTCTCGCCACCCACGACGACGCGCTGGATCGCGTCGGGCTGCATGGCGTAGACGACCTGCTTCGGTGCAGTGGCTGCGGGCTGGAGCGACAGCGCGTCCAGGTCAAGCACGACCAGGTCGGCGGCGTGATCGGGGGCGATCCGGCCCAGGGGAAGGCCCAGCGCCTCACCGCCCCGGGCCGTGCCGGCCATCAGGACCTCCTCCGCGCCGATAGCTTCCGCGTCGGCGTCGATCGCCTTCGCCAGGAGCGCGGCCATGCGCATCTCCTCGAAGATGCTCTGGCGGCTGTTCGTGCACCCGCCGTCGGTGCCCAGCGCCACCGGGATGTTCCGCCGGAGCATCCGGCGGAACGGGGCGATGCCGTCGCCCAGGAACGCGTTCGCCGAGGGGTTGTGCACGACCCGCGCCCCCCGCTCGCCAATGAGGCCGAGGTCATCCTCGTCCACCCACACGCAGTGGACCATCAGCGTGCGCGGAGAGAGCACGCCGAGCGAATCCAGGAATCGGACCGGTGACATCCCGTGTCGCTCGACCGACATGTCGCGCTCGTAGCGGCCCTCGGCCACGTGGATGTGGAACGGCGCGTCGAGCTCCTCGGCCAGGGCCGCCCCGGCCTGGATCATCTCGGGGCTGGCGCCGTGGATGGAGTGGGGCGCCGGCTGGACGAACGCCCGCAAGTTCCCCCGTAGCGCTGCGTGCAGCTCGCGCGTGTTCCTGATCGCGAGGTCTGGGGTCTCCTGGTACCGCTTCGGCGCGCCTGCCCAGTCGTACATGGAGCGGGCCAGGACGATCCGAACCCCGATCTCCTCGGCGGCCTCGATCACCGCGAGGTCGTTCTCGTTGTCGCGGTCGTGGAGGTAGAAGAAGTCGACCACCGTGGTGATGCCGGCGCGGAGCATCTCCGCGAAGTCGAACAGGGCGCCGGCCCGGATGGCATCGCGGTCCAGCCGCTCCGAGAACGGGTACAGCACGCGGTCCCGCCACCGCATGAACGACAGGTCGTCGCCGAACCCGCGCAGCAGGGCCTGGAAGGAGTGCGCGTGTGCGTTCACGCAGCCGGGGACCACGGCCACCCCGCCCCAGTCCTCTCGTTCGTGCTCGGGATACTCCTCTGCGAGCTCGGTGGGTTCGCCGGTGGCCAGGATGCCCCCGCCCTGCACGACGAACCCGTGGCGCCGCTCCCACCGGTCCTGGGCGAAAACGAGGTCCGCGCTGACGACGGTCACCCCAGCCTTATATCAGAGGGCTTGCGGGTGGGCCGTCCTCGATCGCGATCGGGCCTCCCTCCCGTGGGCCGCGAAGCGGCACCCGCACCTCGGTTGCCTCCCGACGGGCCGGGGCCTAGCCTTGCCGCTCAGCGTGCCGGTCCAGGTGGGGGAGACCCTTTCGATCTCGGACGTCGTGGCCGTGGCCCGGGGGGATCCCGTCGAGCTGTCCCCGGCCGCGGAGTCGCGCATGCGGGCCTCGCGCTCGGTGGTGGAGGCGCGGGTCGCCGCCGGCGACACGGTGTACGGCGTCACCACCGGCATCGGGAGCCTGGCCACGGTTCGCATCGACCCGGAGCAGGCCGACCAGCTCCAGCACGACATCGTGCAGTCGCACGCCACGGCGGTGGGCCCGCCGCTGTCTCGCGCGGAGGCCCGGGCCATGCTGTTCCTGCGGGCCCACGTGCTGGCGCTGGGGTGGTCGGGAGTGCGGCCCGAGATCGTGCACCGCATGATCGAGATGCTCAACCGGGACCTCATTCCGTCCGTTCCGGAGCAAGGCTCGCTCGGAGCGTCGGGCGACCTGGCCCCGCTCGCGCATCTGGCCCTTCCGCTGCTCGGCCAGGGGGAGGTGTTCGTGGACGGCGAGCCACGTCCGGCCGGGGAGGTCCTGGCGGGCGCCGGCCTCGAGCCGCTCGTTCTGCGGGCGAAGGAGGGGCTCGCCCTGGTGAACGGGACGCAGGGCATGCTCGCGATCGGGGCACTGGCCGCATGGCGGGCGTGGCAGCTGGCCAAGGCCGTGGACGTCGCCGCGGCGATGAGCGTCGAGGCGGCCCTCGGGACCGACCGCGCGTTCGACGAGCGGCTCCAGCAGCTACGCCCGCACCCAGGCCAGGGGGCCTCCGCGGCGAACCTTCGGCGGCTCACCGAGGGGAGCGAGGTCATCGCCTCGCATCGGGCGTCGGGACACCTGGTGCAGGACGCCTATTCGCTGCGGTGCGCGCCGCAGGTCCACGGAGCGATGCGCGACGTGCTCGCCTACGCCCGCGAGGTGCTGGAGCGGGAGATGGGCTCCGTCTCGGACAACCCCGTCGTGTTCGCGGAGACCGGCGACGTCGTCTCGGGCGGCAACTTCCACGGCCAGCCCGTGGCCGTGGCGCTGGACGCTCTGGCCATCGGAGTGGTGTCGGTGGCGAGCATCGCCGAGCGCCGGGTGTTCCGCCTGCTGGACCCCACGTTGTCGAACGGACTCCCCGCGTTCCTGGTGCAGGAGAGCGGGCTGAACTCCGGGTTCATGCTGGCGCAGTACACGGCGGCGTCGCTCGTCTCGGAGAGCAAGTCGCTGGCCCATCCCGCGTCGATCGACTCGATCACGTCCTCGGCCGGCCAGGAAGACCACGTCAGCATGGGCATGACGGCCGCCCGCCACGCCCGCGCTTGCGTCGCCAACGCGGAGGCGGTCGTGGCCATCGAGGCGCTGTGCGCGGCCCAGGCGCTCGACCTCCGTGCGCCGGCTCGGCCGGGGAGGGGGTCCGCGGCCGCCCTGAAAGCCGTCCGTGAGGTGATCCCGTTCCTGGAACAGGACCGGGAGATCCGCCTGGACATCGAAGCGGCGATCGGCCTGATCCGGGAGGGAACGTTCGTGAGGGCCGTGGAGGACGCGATCGGGCCGCTCTCGTAGGGCGCCCGGTGCCCGTTCTCGGGGGGCCGGGGCGGGTCCGGAGGCTCAGAGCCCCCCGGCCACGACCGTCCCCCCGATGCAGGTGGCGAGCACCGGGTTGTGGCCGGGTCGGTACGGCACCAGGCGAAAGTCCTCCCCGTCGAGCACGACGAAGTCGGCCCGCATGCCCGGTCGCAGGCTCCCGAGCCGCCCCTCCAGCCCGAGGACCCACGCAGCGTTGAGGGTGGCCGCGGTGAGCGCCTCGAGCGGACCGAGCCCGTACAGCGTGCAGGCCATGGCGATCACCTCGGGCATGGACAGCAC
>Ga0137368_10007589_pt1 | contig 11245 bp, 9 predicted proteins | sample SagtaG_13_FD_104917 | JGI IMG/M metagenome (GOLD analysis project Ga0137368, IMG submission 104917) | Vadose zone soil microbial communities from Sagehorn Ranch, Mendocino, California, USA - Sage1_L_100_16 metaG | ecosystem: Environmental > Terrestrial > Soil > Vadose zone | place: USA...
CATTGACCTCAGGCTCGGCCGGCGCGACGAGGCGGCTCAGGCCTTCGCAACCGTCGTCGCCGAGCTCCCGGAGACCGCCGCCGCGCCCGGCGCGCTGGAGGCGCTGGCCTCGCTCGACGCGCTCGGCCTGGCCGGACCTGACCAGGCGGGCCTGGTCTATTACTTCAGGGGGCGCCACGCCGACGCCGTCGCCGCCCTGGCGGATGGCTTGAGCCAGGGTCTTGGCGATGAGCGCGCCGCCCGCGCGCTCTACTACCAGGGGCTGTCGCTGCTGCGGCTCGACCGCGTCGACGAAGGGGTTGACGCTCTGCGGCGCGCTGCGCGCGTGATGCCCAACGCCGCGGCCTCCACTCCGCCTGAGCTGGCGCCCCAGGCGCTGCTGCGGGCCGGCCGGGCACTCGAGTCGAGCGGACGCCTAACCCAGGCCGAGGAGGTCTATCGCCAGGCTTACGATGGCTATCCGGGTTTGGCCGCTGGCCAAGAAGCACAGCAGCGCCTGGTCTTCAGCCTGCTCCTCCGCGACGCGCTGCCGGAGAGCGTGGCGACCGCCCGCGAGCTGGTCGCGAGCGACGCAGCCGGCAGATGGAAAGGATTGGGGCTGCTCTGGGCCGGCAAGGCCTTCGCGCGCGCGGGCGATAGCGCCCAGGCCGAGGCCGCGTGGCGCCAGGCCGCCGACCTCGACCAGGATGACTTTGGAGGTATCCGCGCGGCGGCGATTCTGGCCGGCGATCCGCGGGCAGTGCCGGCCACGGGTGCGTTCGACCCGGCCAGGCTCCAGCCATCCCAGGTGGATCGGGCTGAGCTGGCCGACTGGCTTGCCCAGCACGGAGCCAGCGCCCAGGCGCTCCTGGCGGAGCAGATGACCGATTCGAACTACGTGCGCGCCGCCGAGCTGTTTCGGCTCGGGCTGCGGGAGCAGGGCCGCTGGGAGCTCCAGGAGGTAGCCGTGCGAGTGGGCAAGGACCCCGCTCGCCTGTACTGGTTAGCGCAGTTCTCGGCCGATCGCGGCGAGCCGCAGCTCGGGATCCGATTTGCCGTCGCGGCGCGCCAGGCTACGGGTGAGCCGTTTCACACCCAGCCGCGGCTCCTCCAGCGAGTCAGTTTTCCACTCCCGTACGCCGAGCTGATCCTGTCGCATGCCCAGCGCCGCGGCATGGACCCGCTGTTGTTCGCGGCGCTCGTGCGCCAGGAGAGCACCTTCAACCCAACGGCCCGCTCGTCTGCCAACGCGCTGGGGCTGGCCCAGGTAGTCCCGGCGACTGGGCGGGATATCGCCCGCCAGTTGGGCCACGCTGACTTCAAGACCGAGGACCTGCTGCGGCCCGTTGTGAGCGTCGAGTTCGGGATGTACTACCTGGCTAACCAGCTCGAGGCGTACCAGGGTCTGATCTTTCCGGCCCTGGCCGCTTACAACGCCGGCCCCCGGGCGGCCAGCGCCTGGCTGCGCGAGTTTGGGGCGGACGATGTCGACGTGTTCGCCGAGCGGATCCCGTACCCGGAGACTAACCGCTACGTTCAGGTGGTCTACGAGTACTACCGGGTCTATCGGCGGCTGTACGCCGGGTGAGCGCCCCCACCCCAACCCCTCCCCCAAGCGTGGGGGAGGGGACGACGAGGCGGGACTCCGCTCAGGGCTGGCCGGGGATCGGCCAGGGCCGGGTCGGCGACTCGCTCGGCTCGCGGGCGGGTGGCGTGGAGGCGGGGCCGGCCGGCGCCGCCGGCGCAGACTGGGCGAGCGCCGTGATCCCGCCGATCACCCCGAGGTTCATCGTCTCGAGAGCCGAAGAGGGAACCACGATAACGCTGGCAACGCCGCTTCGCATCGTCTCATACAGCATGTTCATTCCGCGCAGATGGAGCGCGGTGGGATGCTCGCGGTAGATCTCGCCAGCCTCGGAGAAGAGCTGGGCCACCGTGACCTCGCTCTCGCCGAGGATGACGCGGGCCTGTCGCTCTCGCTCCGCCTGGGCCATCCGCGACAGGGCATCCTGAAGGCTGTCCGGCACCTTGATATCGCGGATCTGGACAGATTGGACTTTGATCCCCCACGCCTCGGTCTGTTCGTCCAGGATCGTCGTCAACTGCTCGTCCAGTTCGCGCCGCTGGGAAAGCAGTGTCGCCAGGTCGCTGCGGCCGATAATGTCGCGCAGCCCCCCCTGGGCGGCTCCCATGACCGCCTGAGTGTAGTTCGAGACTTGAATCGCCGCGCGCCCGGCGTCGACGATCAGCCAGTACACGATCGTGTCGACGGTCACGGAGGCCCCATCTCGAGTGAGGGTCTGCTCGGCGACGAAGCTGCTGGTGATGACCCGCATGTCCATCGTGAACGGGGTCGTTTCGACGAAGGGGAGTAGGAAGAAGATGCCCGGTCCGCGGACGCCCGCGAAGCGGCCGAGCCGCAAGACTACTTTGCGCTGCCACTCGTTGCACAACCTCAACGACGAAAAGAAGACGATGAGGGCCAGCACGACCAGGAAGATGAGGACCGGAGTCGCTGAGTTCACGTCAAGTGCCTCCTCCAGGCCAGTATGACAGAATGACGACTGCAGAACGACCGAAGGGTGAGGTGTGCGATGGACCTTGGGCTGCACGACCGAGTGGCGATCGTGGCGGCGGCAAGCAAGGGTCTGGGCAAGGCGGTGGCGCTGGGGCTGTCCCGCGAGGGCGCTCGCGTCACCATCTTCTCTCGTAACGAGCAGCAGATCCGAGCGGCGGGCAATGAGATAGCGCGCCAGACTGGCACCGAGGCACTGGCGCTGGCCGCGGACGTCACCAGTCTTGCCGACATCCAGCGCGTGGTAGATGCGACGCTCGAGCGCTGGGGCCGAATCGACGTGCTGTTCAACAACGCCGGGGGACCGCCGCCAGGTAAGTTCGACGATTTCGGGGACGCCGAGTGGCAGAAAGCATTCGAACTGAACCTGCTCAGCACGGTCCGCCTGACTCGGCTCGTGCTGCCGACCATGCGCAAGCAGGGATGGGGACGGATCATCAACTCGACGTCCAACGCGGTCCGCCAGCCGATCGACAACCTGATGCTCTCGAACGCGATCCGCAGCGGTGTGATGGGGATGAGCAAGACGCTCTCCAACGAGCTGGCGCGCGAGGGGATCACCGTCAACTCGATAGCGCCGGGCCGCATCGCTACCGAGCGGCTCATGCAACTCGACGCAGACGCGGCGAAGCGGCAGGGGATCAATGTCGAGGAGGCGACGCGCCGATCCGAGTCTCAGATCCCGATGGGGCGTTACGGGCGCCCGGACGAGTTCGCCGCCCTGGCGGTCTTCCTCGCCTCCGAGCAGGCCAGCTACATCACCGGCCAGACCCTTCTCGTCGACGGCGGCCTGGTCAGGGCAACCGCCTAGCGCAGCCCGGCCAGCACACGCGGGTCGTCGCTAGCGATGACGTCCACCCGCATTCGAACGAACTCGAGCGCCTCCAGACGGTCGTTGGTGTGGGGCGACATCACCAGCAGACCAGCCCGGTGGAGCGCCTCCACAATGCCGCGCTCGATCGGCCTGAAGCAGGGGTGCGCGTAGGCAGCGTCCAGACGAGCGCACCTTGCGACCATCTCGCTCGCGATCCCTCGCCGGAACAGCACACTGCGGGGTATGCGTGGGGCGATCTCTCGCACCTCGGCCACCAGCTGAGGAGAGAAGGAGCCAGCGATCAACTCGACGTCGTGGGAGGCGCCGACTCGCGCCAATTCGCCCAGAGCGATGCCCGTCCGGGGAGCCTTGAGCTCGACGTACAGCCCGAGCCGGCCGCGCGCCAGGTCGAAGACATCCACAAGCCGCGGCACGCCGTAGCCGTCGCCGACGTCGACGTCGGCCAGCTGGCGAGCGGTCAAGTCGGCCACCGCCTGCCGACCGTTGGCAGAGTCCACGTATGAGTCATGGATCACCACGAGCTGGCCGTCCTTGCTCAGGTGGACGTCCAGCTCGGCCAGATCCAACCCGTGCTCGATAGCCAGCTGGAAGGCAAGGAGCGTGTTCTGGGGCGCAAGGGCGCTGGCCCCACGATGGCCGACCGTTCGCAGTCGCGTAGCGGATCCTTCGCCTGCCATTCGCCGCGCCCACCCTTCCAGAGCTTGCATCGTGCGTCAGGAGCGCTATAGTGGTACTTGAACGGTGTGAGAGGGGCCGCCGAGGTCCGCGGCTATTGTGCCGTGCCGATTTGGCACGGACAACAGACCACCTGGTCGGAGGGATGCCGTTATGCAGAGGAGAGAAGCGCTACGTCGGCTCATGGGCATGATGACCATGCTCGCTACGGCCTGCGCGACCACGCCGACGCCGGCCGCGCCGTCAAAGCCGGCCGAGTCGAAGCCTGCGGAGGCAGCAAAGCCGGCCGAATCGAAGCCTGCCGAGGCGGCGAAGCCTGCGGAAGCGGCGAAGCCAGCCGCGGCGGCTACGGCCACGCCGGTCGTGGAGGCCAAGGCCTCCGGCCCGGTCAGCGGCGGCGAGGTGGTCAAGATCACCGCCTGGACGATCGGTCCGAACGCACCGTCGTTCTACCGCCGCGACAACTTGATCGCCGCCGCCGACGCCCTCAACAAGGACCTCGAGAAGGAGGGCGCGCCACAGCGCGTCCAGGTGGAAGCGACTTTCGAAAGCGGCGGCCAATGGGCCGACTTCAAGCAGAAGTTCACCCTCGCCTCCGAGGCGAAGCAGGGGCCGGATATCATACTGGCCGGCCACGAGGACATGGCTCCATGGGCCGCGGCGGGCTACGTGATCGAGGTCGATCCGCTCGTCAAGAAGTACGAGAGCAAATTCGCCGACATCTATCCGACGCTCTGGCCGGCGATGCAGCTCAAGGGCAAGACCTACGCGATCCCGCAGGACACCGAAGCCCGGCCGATGTACTACCGCAAGGACCTGCTCGCGAAGCTGGGCTGGTCGAAGGACAAAGTCGACGGACTTCCCGAGGCCGTGAAGAAGGGCGAGTGGGGGATGCCGGACCTGGTCGCCACCGCCAAGGAGGCGATCGACAAGAAGATCGTCGAGTCGGGGAAGGGCTGGTATCACCGCCCCACGCAAGGTGCCGACCACTACATGTTCTACTACCAGAACGGCGGCCAGATGCAGGACAAGGAGTCCGGCAAGCTAGTCATCGTCAAGGACGCGTTGGAGAAGCATTACCAGCTCCACTACGACGCGGTCAAAAGCAACAAGATCACGCCGGAGAACTTCATCAACTCCGATTTCAGGCAATGGCACGAGACTGTTACGGCTGGCAAGGTGCTCTTCTACAATGCCGGCACCTGGACCTGGAAGGACTGGCAGGCGACCTACAAGGTGCAGGAACAGGACCTCTGGGACAACGTCGGCTTCATGCTCATCCCGGCGGCCGCGAAGGGCGGCAAGCCGGTCACGCTCTCCCACCCGCTGGTCTACATGGTCACCGGCAACAGCAGGAACCCGGAGCTGGCGTTCCGGGTGATCGCCAACGCGAGCGCGCCGGAGCTGAACTGCAAGCACGACGTGCAAAGCGCGCACCTGCCGATCGAGAAGAGCCAGGAGAAGGATCCGACCTGCCAGCAGGACAAGTTCTTGTTGGCGACGAACTACATGATCGAGTACACCACGTTCATCCCGAACCATCCGAAGTTCGGCCCCTATGATCAGGTCCTGTTCCGGCTCCTCGGCGCCGTCGAGAGCGGCCAGATGCAGCCGAAGCAGGCGGCCGACGTTGCCGCCGACGAGCTGTCGGCCCAGCTCAAGGACGACCTGATCGTCAGATAGCCGATTGCTGATACCTTCCCGAATCCTCGCGCTCCAATTAGGAGTCGGGAATCAAGAGCGGAGCGAACCATGGCGGTCGTCGAGCGCGGGGCGCTAGCGGTGGAGGCGCTCCCGGCAGCGAAAGAGAGCGCCCTCAAGAACTGGTGGCGTGCCAACGCCACGGCGCTCTTCTTCATGGCGCCGGTCGTCGTCATGGTGGCGGCCTTCTTCCTGGCCCCGGTCCTGATCACGCTCGGGATGAGCCTGACCGATATGGCCACCTCAACCGGGCTCTCCCGCTGGCAGTGGATCGGGCTGGACAACTACGAGCGGATCATCCGGAGCCGCTTCAGCCTGACGATCCTCGGAAATACGTTGCTCTTCGTCGCCGCCACCCTGGCGTTCAACGTGCTGGTTGGGCTGGGGGTCGCCCTCCTGACCATCCACGTCGACTCGAAGACCGGCACCGTCTTCCGGGCACTCTGGCTGCTGCCGCGCATCTCGCCCTCGGTAGTATACGCCTTGATGTGGAGCTGGGCCGCGGCGGCCCCGCCATTCGGGATCATCAACCAGCTCGGGGAGCCGTTCGGGGTCGAGCCGCGCTTCTGGCTCGCGACCGACCCGTGGCTGATCCTCATCCTCGTCAACGGCTTCGTCGGGGCCAGCCTCGGCATGCTCGTGTTCACCAGTGCGATCAAGAGCATCCCGGAGGACCTGTTCCGCGCCGCCCGGGTCGACGGAGCCAACGCCTGGCAGATCGTGCGGCGGATCACCCTGCCGCTGCTCAAGTGGCCGATCCTGTTCGTCCTGACCTACCAGACGATGAGCCTGTTCGCCTCCTACGAGTACATCTTCCTCACGACCAACGGCGGGCCGGGCCTGTATGGCACCGAGACCTGGAGCCTGTGGGCATTCCACACCGCCCTCAACAGTTACTATGGCAACCTGGAGTTCGGCCTCGGCGCGGCGATGGCGGCGGTCCTGGTGGTGATGGGCCTGGCCATCAGCGGCCTGCTCCTCCGCCTGTTCCGCTTCGGCGACCTGGTGGGCGACCCGAGAGTCGAGATTACGTGAGATGGCCGTTTCGATCGAGGTGCAGCGCAGCAGGGGCTGGCAGGGCCTGATCCCGTACGCGATCATCCTGCTCGCCACCCTGCCGATCATCATCCTCTACGGCTGGCTGCTCTACTCCTCGTTCTTCGAGCGCGTCGAGGGGCTGCGGCCGGTCGGGCCGTTCACGCTCGACAATTGGCGCTTCCTCTGGGCGCCGGAGAGGGTCCAGCAGTTGCAGAACAAGTCGCCGATCATCCCGCTGACGATAAACACCTTCGTTTTTGCCGGCAGCGTGGCCGGCGTCGTCCTGCTCGTCTCATCGATGGCCGGCTACGCCCTGTCCCGGCTCAAGTTCAAGGGCCGTCGGATGTTCCTCGGCGGCGTGCTGCTGCTCCACAGTTTCCCGACCGTCGTGCTGCTGATCGCGACCTTCGTCGTGCTGCGCTGGCTGGGCCTTTACGACCAGCTCCTCGGCGTGATCCTGGTCAAGGCGGCGTTCGAGCTGCCGTTCGGCGTGTGGATCATGAAAGGCTTCTTCGACACGGTCCCGTGGGACCTCGAGATGGCGGCGCTGGTCGATGGCGCGAACCGGATCGTGACCTGGTGGCGGATCGTGATGCCGCTGGTCAAGCCTGGCATGCTGGCGCTCGGCCTGCTCTCGTTCGTGCAAGGCTGGAACGAGTTCCTGCTGCCGTTCATATTCATGCCGAGCGGCAACCAGGCGACCCTGTCGATGATGGTGCGGAGCCTTCTCGGCGAGGGTCGCTTCGTCGACTATGGCACGCTGACCGCGATCGGCCTGTTCTACGTGATGCCCGTCCTGGCGCTCTTCCTGTTCGCCCAGGAGTATTTCCTGAGGATCTACAGCGGCGGAGTCAAGGGCTGACGTGCGCGTCCTGCTGGACCAGCTGAGCAAGAGCTTTGGACCCGTAGCAGCGGTCGAATCGCTCGATCTGGAGATCAGGAGCGGCGAGTTCGTCGCGCTCTTGGGCCCGTCCGGGTGTGGCAAGACGACGACCCTGCTGATGGTGGCCGGTATCTACAAGCCGACTGCGGGCACGATCGTGTTTGGCGAGCGGCGGGTGGAGCACCTGCTGCCCAAAGACCGCGGGATCGGGATGGTCTTCCAGAGCTACGCGCTGTACCCGCACATGTCGGTCGAGCAGAACATCGCGTTCCCGCTGGACGTGCAGCGGAAGATTCCCAGGCCCGAGCGCGATCGACGGGTCCGCGCGGCCGCCGAGCAGGTCCAGGTCGGCCACTTGCTGGCCCGAAAGCCGGCCCAGCTATCGGGCGGCCAGCAGCAGCGTGTGGCCCTAGCTCGAGCGCTCGTCAAGCAGCCGGATATCTTGCTGCTCGACGAGCCGCTCAGCAACCTCGACGCCCGCTTGCGCCACGCTATGCGAGGTGAGATCAAGCGACTCCAGAAGGACCTCGGGATTACTTCGATCTTCGTCACACACGACCAGGTCGAGGCTCTGACCATGGCCGACCGGGTCGCACTCATGCGAGACGGCCGGCTCCTGGCGTATGACACGCCCGAGGAGCTGTACGCCTGGCCGCGCAACCTCTTCGTGGCCGAGTTCATCGGCAACCCACCCATGAACTTTCTCCCGGTCGAGATCACCCAAAGGGACGGCTCTCTCGTCGCGGTCTCGGATGGCCTGACGATCGATCTGCCTGAGAGCAGGCGTGCTGCCCTCGCGGCCAGCGCCCCTGCGCGGGCCACGTTGGGGATTCGGCCAGAGGACGTGTCGATCGAGCCGGCCGGCCAGGGCCACCTGAGTGGTGAGGTGTACGTGGTCGAGCCGATGGGCCGTGAGCAGGTAGTCGACGTGCGCGTCGGCTCTTGGGCGATGCGAGTCATAGCCCCCGCGAGCTTCGGCGGCCAGATCGGCGACCGGCTCGACGTCGCCCTTGATGTGGAACGGGTGCACCTGTTCGATCCGGACAGCGGCGAGCGGATCGGGTGACGCTCGCGCCTCACCCCGACTCTATCCTCGAGACCGTGGACGGCCGCACAGTTAGCTTGAAGGCGCACGGCTGCGTCTGGAGCGGCGAGTACCCGGAGAACTCGCTGGCCGCCGTCGAGGAATGCTACCGGGAACGTGTCGCGCGGGCCGAAATCGATATCAACATGCTGCTCGACTCCGACTTCCTGGTCACGCATGACGCGCAGCTCGACCGTTCGACAACCGGGCGCGGACCGGCGAGCCAGACCACACGACTGGAGGCAGAGCGACTACGGTTTCGGCACGGCGAACAGGTCCTCGACCATCGGCCGCCGCTCCTGAGCGAAGTAGTGGCGAAGATCCGCGGGCAGCCCTTCCCGACGCGGCTCGAGCTGGACGTCAAGGACATCCAGCCCTGGCCGTGGCGGCGGGTCGAGGAGCTGGCAGGCCTGGTCGAGCCGGTTAAGGATCGGGTGATCTTCGGCGGGTGCTCGGACTGGAATCTCCGACGACTGAGGCAGGCCGACCCAACTGTGCCGCTCGGCTTCGACCCGGATTTTTACCTGGAGCGGGCGCGAGCCGGCCCGGTGTTGCTCGCCGAAGACCTCCACCGTCGACTGGGCCAGCTCGTTGGCCTGGTGCCGGGGGCGCGCGAGCTCCATCTGCGGCTCAGCGCCTTCGAACGCGCGTTGCAGGACGGATCTCGCGAGGTCGCGCAGCTGGTTCACGAGGCGGGTCTACTCCTGGACGTCTGGACGCTGGACGCCGCAACGCCAGATTGGGACAACAGACTCGCCGGCGCTGTGGCGGCTGGCGTGGACATGATCACCACCAACACAGCACGTGCTCTGGCGGCCAGTTGGCGAGCCGCTCGGTCGAGCTGCTAGGCGACGACCAGCAACAGCGTCGCCGTGCCGAGCTTGCCGCCGCTGGGCGGGGTGCGGTGAAGCTCGGCGCCGACGACCGGCAGCTCGACCCGTTCGGTCGCCAGCGCCACCAGGTGCGGGGGCGCGGCCCGCCGCCGATCAAGAAACAGGTCGACTGTTCGCTCATACAGGTCCACGGCGACCGAATCGACGCCCGGCAGGTCGGACAGGCGAGCCGCCAGCGCTCCCTGCTCGACCCCATCTAGACTGGCACAAAGCAGCCGTAAGACGGCGGCGTCGGGCGGAAGCTCGAACGGGCGCGGCGGGAGCGCCTCCTCACCCGCTGACGCGTTGGGGTAGCGGGACCCGGTCGAACGCTTCGGACGCCGGCCGGTCGGCGCGGCTCGGCGGGCTCGCGCGGAGGCTCGCAGCCCGAAGCGGTCCTCGCCCGATCCGCCGATCCCGTGCGCCGTCCTCAGGTGCTCGGCCCGCCCACTGACCGAGGCGCCGCACACGGGACAGTGCCACTCCCGCTCGACCATCACGACAATCATACCGGCCGCGATGCCCCGTCCCTGCGGTCCAGTCCTGCCATTCGCGTCGAGAGACCGCCCCGCGCTATGCTGAGCACCAATCCGCGCTCGAGGGCTGTTGCATGGCTCGTCTGACTGGTGGGGAACTGGCGGTCCGGACGCTGTCGGCGGCCGGCGTCGACCTGGTGTTCGGGATCGTGAGCGTTCACAACGTCCCGATCTATGACGCGATGAACCGGCTGGGCTCAGTCCGCCCGGTGCCCGTGCGGCACGAGCAGGCGGCCGTGCTGATGGCCGACGGCTACTCCCGAGCAAGCGGGCGGCTGGGAGTGGCCCTGACCAGCACCGGGCCGGGCGCGGCCAACGCGATGGGCTCGATGGTCGAGGCGTACACGGCCTCGTCGCCGGTCCTCCACCTGACCGGCCAGGTCGAGAGTCAGTATCTGGGCAAGGCGAAGGGTTTCTTACACGAGGCCCGAGACCAGCTCGCGATGCTCGCGGCCAGCTCCAAGTGGGCAGGGCGGCCAAACAGTACTCGCGAGATACCCGTTGTGCTCGGCGAGGCGATCCGCCAGGCTGTCACGGGCCGGCGGCGGCCGGTGTCGGTCGAGCTGCCCATTGACCTGCAAAACGCCGAAGACGAGGCCGACGTGCCGGTCTTCGAGGGATTCGCGCGGCTTGAGCCGTCGAGCGACGAGATCACGCGTGCCGCCCAGATCGTGGCTGGCGCGAAGCGGCCACTCATCTGGGCGGGCGGGGGCGTGATCGCCTCGGAGGCCTCGGCCGAGCTTCGGACCCTCGCCGAGCTGCTGCGGGCCGGCGTGATCACCAGCAACACCGGGCGCGGCTCGCTCCCCGAGGACCATCCGCTCTGCATCGGCAACCTATCGGTGGAGGCGCCGGTTCAGGAGCTGGCCAAGGAGGCCGACGTCCTCATCGCGATCGGGACGCGCTTTCAGGGCTCGCCCACGCAGAACTGGCGGATGACGCTGCCCGACACAATCGTCCACATGGATATCGACCCGACCGAGATCGGCAAGAACTACCCCGCCGCCCAGGGCGTCACTGGGGACGCCAGACTGGCTCTGGCGGCGCTCGTGGCGGCGCTCGGCGGC
>Ga0137368_10007593_pt1 | contig 11242 bp, 10 predicted proteins | sample SagtaG_13_FD_104917 | JGI IMG/M metagenome (GOLD analysis project Ga0137368, IMG submission 104917) | Vadose zone soil microbial communities from Sagehorn Ranch, Mendocino, California, USA - Sage1_L_100_16 metaG | ecosystem: Environmental > Terrestrial > Soil > Vadose zone | place: USA...
GCGATTAGTGGCGCGGACTTTAGTCCGCGCGCCAGCCGTCAGCGCGGACTAAAGTCCGCGCCACTAATCGCGCCAGATGCCTAACTTAACCTCATTGGCTTTGAAAAGCCGGGCTAAGCTCACACGGTCGCTGCCGCGACCGGGAAAAAGGTGGTTGCATTATTTTTCAAACACCATTAAAGCCGGGCTAATCTCACGAGGTCACTCCGCGACCGAGAAAACGGTAGTCGCAATTATTTTTCAAGGACCACGCATCCACGGCCAAATTCCTGGCGCTGCGAATGCGGTAAAAAACTTTGCGCAAGCGCCCCTTGCGGTGAAACCAAATCTCACGTTCGGCCACTAACTAACAATGCTTCTCGGAACTGCGCTCGCGCGCTAATCGCTCTGATCGGCCTGCTGGCGTCATTAAAACCATAGATATTGGAGCGCAAAATGTTTCAAGACCTGCGCGTCAGTTTGCGAATGCTGCTCAAAGACAGAGGCTTCACCGTAGTAGCCGCGCTCACGCTGGCTCTCGGCATCGGGGCCAACACGGCGATGTTCAGCGTGCTCAACACCTATTTGTTTCGCGCGCTGCCGTATCCGAATTCGGACCGGCTCGTGCGGGTGTTTCGCACTTCGATACATTCGCAGAGCTGGCCGCATTCGCCGGGGAACTTTTTCGATCAGCGTGAGAAGAACAACGTCTTCGAGAAGATGGTCGCCTACACCTTTAATAGCCCAAACCTCGCGGAGCCAGGAGCGCCTGCCGAGCGCATACAGGCGGTCGTCGCCACGTCTGACTTCTTCCCGGCGCTGGGCGCTCAGCCGGCGCTGGGGCGTGTCTTCGTTCCCGAAGATCATGAGACTTCCGAACGGGTCGGCGCCGGCCCTGTCGTCGTCCTCAGCGACCGCTTTTGGATGAGGCATTTTGGCGGGGACCCGAACGTTATTGGGCGCACGCTTCGATTGGACGGGCAGGACGTGAAGATCATCGGCGTGATGCCTCCGGGTTTCGATAACCCGCTGTTGTGGGGCGCGGTCGATATCTGGCGTCCGCTGGCGTTCAACGCGGAGGAGCGGCGGAACCGCGACAGCAACTGGCTGCGGACCTTCGCGCGCCTGAAACCCGGCGTGTCGCTCGCGCAAGCCGATCAGGCGATGAAGGCGCTCGCCGCCGCCATCACCAAGGAGACTTCGCAGAACCAGAACGAAAGCTTGCGCCTCGAACCGTTGTTTCTATCAATGTCGAGCGAGATCAACCGGAAGGTCATGTGGTTCACGTTAGGATTGGCCGGCTTCGTGCTGCTTATCGGCTGCGCCAACCTGGCGAATCTACAGCTCGCCCGCACTGCGGCGCGCGCCCGCGAGTTCGCCGTTCGAGCCGCTCTCGGCGCCGGGCGCATCCGGTTGCTCCGGCAATCGCTCGTCGAAAGCCTCATCATCTCGCTCATCGGCGGCGCGCTGAGCTTGCTACTCGCGGTGTGGGGCGTAGGGTTCATTAGTCGCCGTCTCTTCAGCGAGCTGCCGGGCGCGAAAGTGTCGCTCGATTTTAGAGTCTTCGGCTTCGCATTGATTTGTTCAGTGCTGACCGGCCTGATCTTCGGCATGGTTCCGGCTTGGCTGGCCTCCCGCGCGGATGTCAATCAGGCGTTGAGGGAGAACGTGCGCGGATCGAGCGCGGGCCGCTCGCATCAACGCTTGCGTAACGCGCTGATCGTAGGCGAAGTCGCGTTCGCGTTGATTCTGCTCACCGGCGCAGGCCTCTTCCTGCGCGGGTTGCAGCGCTTCGCCAACCTCGACTCGGGCTGGCGCGTGGACGGACTGGTGACAGCGCAAGTCAGCCTGCCAAGGGCAAAGTACACGAATGATGCCCAGCGAAGAGACTTCCATCAACGGCTTGAAGAGCGTCTGGCCGCCATGCCCGGCGTCCAGCATGTCGCGCTTTCCAACTCGCAACCGGTTTGGGGTTTTAACAGCAGCGGAGGTTTCGTCGTCGAAGGCCAGCCGGAACCGGCGCCGGGCCAGTATCCGGAAATCTTCCGCGAACCGGTAAGCACAGGCTACTTCGAGACTCTCGGAATCCGGCTGATTTCAGGCCGCACATTCACTTCCGCTGACACCGCCGACCGTCCCGCGGTCGTCATCATCAATGAAACGACGGCGCGACGCTTCTGGCCGAACGAAAGTCCGATTGGCAAACGCATCGGCAGCCCGAATCCCAACAGCCGGAACTGGCAGGAAGTCGTAGGCGTGGTAAACGATGTGGCTTTCCCCGCTAGCCTTGGCGAACCGTACACGCGCCTTCAATCTTTCCGGCCACTGGCGCAATCGCCCACGGACAGTGTGAACGTCGCATTACGTACTTCCGCGGCGCCGGAATCGATCGCGAACGCTTTGCGCAGCGCCGTCGCCGAACTCGACCCCGCTCTGCCGGCGCATCAGATCCGAACCGCGCGCAGTCTGGTGGAGCGGAGTCTGGGAAGCGTCTCGCTGCTCGGCTCTTTGCTCGGCGCATTCGCCGCGATCGGACTCGCTCTGGCGGCCGTGGGCATTTACGGCGTGATCTCGTACTCGGTCGTTCAACGCACGGGCGAAATCGGGATTCGCATGGCGCTCGGCGCGCGAACGCTCGACGTGCTCCGATTAGTGTTGGGCAAAGGGGCGCGCCTGATCTTGCTGGGCGCATTGCTAGGCCTCGGCGGCGCTTCCGAAGTAGCGCGCTTCCTGGCGACGGCGATCCCGACGCTGCCCACGCGCGATCCGGCGGCGATGGGCGCAATCGCGCTCGCGTTGATCGCCGTCGCGCTCGCGGCCTGTTACCTGCCTGCGCGGCGTGCGACAAAAGTTGATCCGATGGAGGCGCTCCGCCACGAGTGAATTCGCGGCCAGTGGCGGTAGCCCGACCGTGAGGGAGGGCGCTGAGACCGAATCCGCGCCCTCCCTCACGGTCGGGCTACCGCCACACGGATCACTCAGTTCGCAGCGCGATCATCGGGTCCACCTTCGTGGCTCGCCGCGCCGGGATGTAGCAGGCCAGCAACGCTCGGACTCAGATCAGTTGTTGTGAAGACTTCTGATACCGACTGCCTCACTGACAACTTCAGGCAATCGGGGAGGACGTAACACTCTGTCCGCCTCCCTTGAGTCCCACACCCGATTAGCCACCGTGGGTGTGTCTATGCTTATAGGTGATCTCGAATTCGCCATTAACCGGCTGACCATATCAGCTTCCGCGACGTGCTCATCTTGATGGTGTGGCTCCATCTCAAGCCTCGCCTGTTTCCCCGACGAGCTTGATCTCATGCCCGCCTCTGATGGCAATCCCAGAGGCTTCGGTCGGGTCAGGACAGGTCTGCTTCACCAGACCTGACTGGATTATCCAGCTTTACTTTGCGGCCTAGCGCCGCGCCCGAGTGTCTGCATAATTCTCTCCTGACTATTGATCACGCGGTTTTAGTGGTTTGAAGACGCAACCTGCGTCTGGATTTCCATCGCCAGGCGAGAGCGACGCAGGCAAGGACGACGATGATTCCCCCAAGGATTACATAATGGCGGTTGAAATCAATCGCCATGACAAGTTCCGGCGTCGCGCCGTCTCGCAATCGGATGACACGCGGAGCTGCCCAAACGCTCAACATGACCAGCGGGCCGTTGGGGCGATCCTCGAGCGCGTAGATCGAATTTCCATCCGCCGCAACCCCGGTCGGCGTCCACAGGTAGCCTGATTGGTAGAACTGCTCTGGCGAGCCGCCGGCGGTGATCTTCCAGACTATGCGGTATTGGCTGTCGGCGACATACACCGAACCGTCTTCCGCAATCGTGAAGCCGCGAATCGAGTCAGGTTTATGAGGCAATCCGGCGAACTGGTCTCCTCCTAAAAGCGTCGTCTCGCCGGTAGCCCGGCGCGCGACCAGGCGAAGGCCATCACTGCGGAGCGCCAGTCCCTGGCGGTCTGTGGCGTCTTTCACTTTCTCCGGAATCTCCGCGATTCGGGTCAGTGTTCCGTCGCGCGAGAGGCGCCATTTGTAACCATCAAATCGCCGCTCAGTCTCGACATAGTAAACATGCTCTCCGTATAGAGTATCGTCCGCGACGTCAATCCATAAATCGTGGGAGTGTATTCCGCTCGCGAGCTGGGTTAGCCGTCCATCAGTTTCGACGCGCCAGACCGCGTTCTGTCCGACATCGGTGAAGACGATTCTCTTCTGCGAGTCGACCACGATGCCCCACGCGGGATGCGCGGACACTTGCAGCGCAAGCGAGAGCGCGACCACCGGCGCGAGCGTTTTATAGGAGAGGAGCATCCGCGCGTCAAATCTCAAATCTTGAAACATCTCATCCTTCAATCTTCATGGCTGTCTCTCATTTCGATGCGCTATCCAAATTATCGATGATCACTCGCTCAAGATAGTCGGCGCCTCGTTGCGGATTTTCGCCGATCAAGTGCTCGATCACGCGGCCCTCGCGCGAGAGGACAAATATTTGCGGAATCGGCGGCGCCCCGGTTTCATCTTCCGTGCCTTTCAAGAACGCAGACGACAGCCATCGATTCTCGTACCCGACGGTATAATCAGCGCCGGCTTTCTTGAGAAACTCGATGACATTGCTTTGCTCGCTTTTCTCATCGGAGGTCAGACCGACAACTTCTACGCCCTTGTCGCGATACTGCCTGCTCAGTTTGGCAAGTTTCGGAACGAGTCTGACGCAGCCTCCGCAATTAGTCGCCCAGAAGTCCACGACGAGAATCTTGCCGCGAAAATCGGCCAGTTTAAATGTGGCGCCGTCCAACTTTTCGATTTCGACATTCAGCGCTGAGGCGACGTCCTGCTCGTCCGGCATCGGAATCGGGAGTGTTTCGCGCCCCGCCTGCTTTGTGGCCGCGCCGCCTTCAGCCGGCCGAGGTGGGAGGGCAGTATTGCAGGCAAAAGAAAACACCGATGCGCTTAAGAGAATGGTTGTGATATTTCGCTTGCTCATTATTCGCAAGCCATAACGCGAGTCTTGAAGCATTTCATCCTCCAATCTTCGTACTTGCAGTAAGAAGTGGTTATTCTTTCCGTACACGCAATTGAAATCCGGCCTAATAACCTCCTCGGATTTCTCTCTCGTACTCTTCACGCAGGATGGACATCACTACCAGCGATTCATAGCCTGTCTCTGTTTTTAAGCTCTGTCGCAAGACTCCTTCGACTATGAAACCTTGAGATGTATATAACGATTGCGCTCGCCGGTTGCCCTCCTTCACGTCCAGCCATAGCCTGTTGGCTCGGTAGCGCTCGAACGCCAGTTCTTTGACGAGTTGAACCGCCCGTTTGCCAAAGCCTTTTCCTTTTTCGGTGATTACAATCCGCCGAAACTCTATGGTTTCGTTCGGGTCTTGTAAGCCCGCCAAAATAACATACCCCAACTCGCGCTCGCCTTGAACAATCAGATGCGCCAGGTCAGGTTTTACCAGCGCCTGGCGGTGTTCGTCTCGTGACCAGGGTATGACAAACATACGGTTTGCCGGGTCTTGTTCTGCGGCGAGAACATAATCCAGATCCTTTTCCTCAGTTTTGCGTAAGCTGATTTGAAAGTTCATTGGGTTCTCAATCGCCTCAATCGTGTCGAAGCGCGATCAGCGGATCGACTTTCGCCGCTCTGCGCGCCGGCAGGTAGCAGGCCAGCAGCGCCGCGCCCGCGAGCGACGAGGTGGCCACCACGAATGTGATCGGGTCGGTTGCGCTCACGCCGTAAAGCAGGCTTGAGAGGTAGCGCGTCATCGCCATCGCCCCGGCCAGCCCCAGGCCGATGCCAAGGCTGAGAGTCAATACTGCGATGATTGTGAAGCCCGGACGCTTGGCGAGCATCCGCAGGCTGTAACGCAAATCTTGAAACATGGTGTCCTCCCGAAAATAGCAGTGTAGGCCCCGAATTTATTCATCACGTCACATGGCGAATATATAGTCTCGAAAAATAAAATGCGACAGCAAGTGTGGCGCGATTTGTTTAATCGCGCAGCCTTGCGGCCGAAGCGGCGCGATTGAACAAATCGCGCCACACAGTCGAGGGCGCTCTTTCGCCGGCAGGTTTTTATCCGGCGCCCGAATTTTCGATCATTGGAAAAATGGAAAGAGCCGTTTCAACTCGGCCTTTTCAGGCCGCCGCCCGTATTCGCAAATCTCAAACGCCTCGGCGTGTCGCACCTTCGCCGCAGCCTCGTCGCCGTACCATTCTTTCAGCACGCTTCGAAAACGATCCGCGACGCCGACGTTGCGCGCGGCGTGGCCGTCGCGGACCTGCTTGACGCGTTTGGCTCGCTCTTCGGCGTTCTTGGGAATCAACCCCTCGTGGCCGTTCGCGCCGCCTTCCAGGAACTGCGACTCCATCACGGCCAGCGCGTCCAGTTTCTTGTCCATCACCGCGTCAATCGAGACGGCGATGTCGGGCTGCGACGCGTTGGGTTTCATAAATCGGTCGGTGTAATACATAAAGACCGGATTGTTCTTCATCGGCGGCGTTTCGGGACAGATGAACGGCACGGTGACCATGTAGGCCGCGTCCTGCACCAGGATGCCCGTGTAGCGATGGTCGGGGTGGTAATCGTTTGGGCGCGGGCTGAGGACGATGTCGGCCTTCCAATCGCGGATCAATCGAATGATCGCGCGCCGGTTTTCGAGCGTCGGCGTCAACTCGCCGTCGTGATTGTCCATGACCTCGACCGTAGTCCCCAGGATTCTTGAAGCCTCTTCCACCTCTTTTTTCCGGCGCGTGGCGAGCGGCCCGCCGGCCTCGCGCCAATGGCCGATGTCGCCGTTGGTGACCGAGACGAATTTGACGTGATGGCCTTTCGCGGCCCACATCGCCCCCGTCCCGCCGACCGACAACTCGCAATCGTCGGGGTGCGCGCCGAAGGCGATGATGCGCAACTTGCCGTCGCCCGTCTGCGGGCCGGCGGCGGTCTTTTCAAAATTGATCGTCAGAGCGACGGCGAGCGCCGACAGGAGCGCCAACGCGACGCGACGGAAAGTGAGCAGGGATGTCCTCTTCATTTCGCTAGTCCTCCGAAAATCCTGGGTACGCGCCGCTTGGGAGCGCGCCGACTTCGGTGAAGAGTCGATGGCGGAAGCCAAGCGCTCCGGGAGCGCCGCGCGCCCAGGATTGATCTGATGGTTTTGTGTTACGCAATGCAGCGTGGGGTGATATGCTGAAGTTGTTCGGCAATGATTTCAATAGCGTTTCAGTCAAAAGTAATGAAAATGTGGGACGGACTTTAGTCTGTCCCGGCTGCGGACAGACTAAAGTCCGTCCCACATTTTCCGCAGGAGGCAAGAGATGTCCACCAATTATGAGAACCTGATTGTCGAAATGAGCGCGCCCGTAGCGCGCGTCACGCTCAATCGTCCCGAGCGGCGCAACGCGCTATCGCTGGCGTTGATGCGCGAATTGACCGCCTGTTTGCGGGAGATCGGCGGATCGGATGAGACGCGCGCAATCATTCTCTCCGCCGCCGGGAGCGTCTTTTCTTCGGGCCATGACCTGACCGAGATGCGTGGACGTTCGATCAACGATTACCGCCGGATATTCGACGCCTGCGTCGAGATGATGAACGCCGTCCAGAGCATCCCGCAGCCAGTCATCGCCGAGGTTCAGGGAATGGCGACCGCCGCCGGATGTCAACTGGTCGCGGCCTGCGATCTGGCCGTCGCCGCCGAGGAGGCCAAATTCGCCACGCCGGGCGTCCGCATCGGATTGTTTTGCAGCACGCCTATGGTCGCGTTGACGCGGGCGATCGGCCGCAAACGCGCGCTCGAAATGTTGATGACCGGAACTCCGATTGACGCGCGCACGGCCGCCGAATGGGGTCTGGTCAATCACGTCGTCCCCGCCTCCCGGCTTCGCGACGAGACTCTGGCTCTGGCCCAACGGATCATAGAGGCAAGCCCGCTCGTCGTCGGCATAGGCAAACAGGCCTTCTACGCGCAGATCGATCTCGATCAGGCCAAGGCTTACGATTACACCAAGGAGGTCATGAGCCTGAACATGATGGCGGATGACGCGCAGGAAGGCATCGGAGCGTTTTTGGAGAAGAGAGAGCCCTGCTGGAGCGGACATTGATAGAGCTTTTCAACACAAAGGGTCAAAGGTTCAAAGGGGCAAAAAGGAAGAAAGCTCAAACCTGTCTCACGCCTTCGTCCCTTTGAACCTTTGACCCTTTGTGTTGTTTCAGTTCTTTGTATATGAATATCCTATCGCTCGAAAACGTCACCAAAACTTACGGCGTCAAGCCGCTGTTTGAATCCATCTCATTCGGCCTGGACGAATCGGACAAGGTCGGAGTGATCGGCGCGAACGGCAGCGGTAAATCAACGCTCTTGCGCATCACCGCCGGAGAAGAGTCGCCGGACGCGGGCCGCGTGGTCGTCGCCAACGAGAAGATCGTCGCCCACCTTTCGCAAAACCCTTCCTACGATCCCGATCAGACAGTCATCGAAGCGGTATTCACCGGCGGAAACGAAGCGCTGCGGCAGAAGCTGGAGCTTGTGCGCGAATACGAAGAAGTTTGCGAGAAGCTCGCCGAGCAAGGGGGCTCGGACGAAAAGTTGATGAACCGCGTCGCCGATCTCACCCGGCGGCTTGAGACTTCGGGCGCGTGGCGGCTCGAAACCGAAGCGAAAAACATTCTGGCCCGGCTCGGCGTCTCCGACCTGCGCGCGCGAATGGGCGCGCTGTCGGGCGGCCAGCGCAAACGCGTGGCGTTGGCGCACAGCCTGATCATCGAACCCGACCTGCTGATGCTGGACGAGCCGACAAACCACCTTGACGCAGAAACGGTCGAGTGGCTGGAAAGGTATCTGGCCGAATTCAACGGGGCGCTGTTGCTGGTCACTCACGACCGTTATTTCCTGGACCGGATCTCAAACCGCATGCTCGAAATTGATCGCGGCCGGGTACAGACCTTCGCCGGCAATTACGGCTACTACCTCGAAAAAAAAGAGGAGCAGGAGGAGCGTCAGGCGGTCGAAGCGCAGAGGTTGAAACAGATGGCGCGGCGCGAGCTCGAATGGCTGCGGCGCGGCCCGAAAGCGCGCACGACGAAAGCCAAAGCCAGAATTGATCGGGCGAACGAATTGATCCAACAGTCGCGCCAGGCCGCAAGCGAGATCGCGGGTAAAAGGTCGCTCGACATCGCGTTCGAATCGGCGCGGCTGGGAGGGAAGATACTGGGCCTGCGGGGCGTCAGCAAATCTTATGACGGACGCGCGATCATCAGTGACTTCAATTATCAATTCAAGCGCGGCGACCGCATAGGCGTCATCGGCCCGAACGGCGCCGGCAAAACCACTCTGCTCGAAATCATCGCGCGGCGGATCGATCCTGACGCGGGCGAAGTCGAGGCTGGCAAAACTCTGGTCATCGGGTATTACGATCAGGAGAACTGCGAATTCGACGAATCGCAGCGACTGATTGATTACATCAAAGATGTGGCCGAACGCATCCGGACGGCGGACGGCGGTTGGGTCACCGCCAGCCAGATGCTCGACCGGTTCCTCTTTCCGCCCGCGATGCAGTATCAACCGATCGCCACACTGTCGGGCGGCGAACGTCGTAGACTCTATCTGCTAAGAATCCTGATGGGCGCGCCGAACCTGCTGCTGCTCGACGAAATTACGAACGATCTTGACATTGCGACGCTCTCAGCGCTCGAAGATTACCTGGAGACTTTCCCCGGCTGCCTGGTAGTCGTCAGCCACGACCGATACTTCCTCGACCGCACGATTGATTACATCTTCAGGTTTGAAGGCGTCTCTGAGGGGGCCTCTGAGGGGAGAGGACGGATTCGGGAATATCCCGGCGATTACTCGGCCTTCATCGAGATCCGTGACCGCGAAAACGCTGAAAGGGCATTGACAGAAACGGCCACGAAAGGCGCGTCCGAACGGCGGGAAGAGAGCGGGCCCGCGCGGGATTCGACGGCCAAGCGCAAATTGTCGTTCAAAGAAAGGCGCGAGCTGGATGAATTGGAAACGCGCATCCACGCCGCCGAAGCGCGAAAGGCGGAGGTCGAAAGGGAACTCGACGCAAATTCGAGCGACCATGTACTAGTGCAAAAACTTTACGAAGAGCTGCAATCGCTCAACGAGCAGCTCAACCGTGATTTGGATCGGTGGTCTGAACTGGCGGAGTTGGCTTGATTATTTGTAGGGGTAATCGTCTGGTAATTTGAAGGGAGGAATCAGCCTGCCGTCCACGTCGGTGAATCCATACTCTCTCGCCAGATCGCCTACGGTCAGAATCCTTCCCGACTTTTCCATCACATTCGAATCTGCAGCGAGCGCGGCGACTGCCCGGCCAACGTATTCGGGCGATTCGGTGAAACTCTCGTAGCCTTTCATCCCTGCGCCGTCAAACGCCGCGACCACCCGTTCGGTGCGGATGAATCCAGGCGCAAGGGATACGGCGGCGATGTTGTGCTTTTTGAGTTCTTGCCCCATTCCGAAAGCCATTCGATTGATTGCGTTCTTTGCGGTGTCGTAAAAGATATTGACCAGATAGACGTCATCAACCCACGCGGTGATATTGACGATCAGCCCCTGGTTCCGCTGCAGCATTAAAGGGGCGGCGAAGCGGCTGGAGATCAAAGTCGCTCGAACGCCTGAGACAAACATTCTGTCCCAGTAATGCGGCGGCTGTTCCCAGAAAGGAGCCTGGCTGATCCGCCCTTCGACTTCGTAACCGCCCCACGCGCAATTGACCAGCAAGTCCAGCCTGCCTTGTTCCACCTTCACACGCTCGAACAGGGCTTCGACATCGGCGTCAATAGTGTGATCGCAGCGCGCGGCCACACCTACGCCGCCACGCGACGTTACGGATTCAGCGGTCTCGTCAATTGTGCCGGGCATATTGTCGGTCGTAGGTTGACCTTTCACGCTGCGACCTGTGACATAAACCGTGGCGCCACATTCGCCCAGAGCGAGCGCGATTCCACGTCCCGCGCCACGGCTTGCGCCGGTCACGACCGCGACACTACCTTTTAGATTCGGCATATTTCACTCCGATTTTTGATACTCAGCCAGCGCCCCGCGGAACCAATCCGGAAGCTCGACCGCCTGTTCCGCCGCGTAATTTGCCCACGCGTTCACGTTTCAGTGTAGGGGCTAAAAGCAGCTAAAGTTTGCGCTGACAAAAGTGTTTATTTGTGATTAAATACGCCCGCGAAAAACCGCCGGTGGTAAGTTGCCATCGATAGCAGATCAATCCGGCCTCAGACTTGGCA
>Ga0137368_10007614_pt1 | contig 11228 bp, 8 predicted proteins | sample SagtaG_13_FD_104917 | JGI IMG/M metagenome (GOLD analysis project Ga0137368, IMG submission 104917) | Vadose zone soil microbial communities from Sagehorn Ranch, Mendocino, California, USA - Sage1_L_100_16 metaG | ecosystem: Environmental > Terrestrial > Soil > Vadose zone | place: USA...
ACCGACATGCGACCGGCAATTTCGCTCATCGGTTCCAGCAGCGGCAAACGATGGTCCACCTGGATCGTCTCGTACGCCATGCCAGTCACGCCTGATTTCAGCAAAGCCTCAGTGAGAGCTGTGCTCGCAGCAAGATGCAGATAGGTGAAAAGAATTTGGCCCCTGCGCAATAACGGGAACTCTGCTTTAAGAGGTTCCTTGACTTTCACAATCATGTCAGCGCGCGCGAAAACTTCTTTTGCCTGCTCCACAATCTCCGCGCCCGCTTTAACGTAGTCCTGGTCGGGGTAGCCGGAACCGAGCCCCGCATTCCTTTCCACCAAAACGGAGTGACCACGCCTGGTGAGTTGGTTCGTAGCGGATGGCAGCAACGCAACGCGCTGCTCTTGTTCCTTAATCTCCTTTGGGACACCGATGATCATGGGGCGAAGTGAGAGTGATTAGTGAGAAATGAGACCTGGAATCAAGCTAAATCACTTCGGACGTCTCACTTCTTAAATTAGTTGAGCGAGGGATCATCTGGCGCAGCGGCGAGCATTTTATACCACGGTCCCAGCGTTCGCATAATGTCGAACCACAGATTTGGCAGGCGATCAAGTTTTAGCAGCGATGGATTGGCATTCTGCACAACCCACGCTTTCTGCTTCACCTCGCTTTCGAGTTGGCCGGCAACCCAGCCTGCGTAGCCGACAAAAGCGCAAACCGTAAGCAAGTTTTTATGAACCTGTGCATCGCTTCCTTCGTCGAACGCGATGTTGTGATTGAGTTTCAGGCCTGCGCCCTTCTGCCATTCAAACGCCGCAAACATCAGTTGGTTTTTTCCAACTGGACCGCCCAAAAACACCGGTACATCGGCGAGCCCCGCAGGCGGCGTATCCGAGACCAGTTCAGCCACTGGCCGGTCAAGCGGGCGATTGATTATCACGCCCAAGGCGCCCTCATTAGGCTCATGCTCAGAAACAAAAAGCACGGCGCGCCGAAAGTTCGGGTCGACCATATTCGGATGAGCGACCAGCAATGAACCGGCAAAATTGCGCGACACCCCTTCATCGCCCAAATCATGCATGCGAAATTAGAGACCGCGACGCGCGGTTGCGCAACCTTTCGATCGCGCTGCCATTCGACCTCGTATTCAGTCTGTCGTGCCCTCATTTAGCGTGGAGATCGCAATCGCAAAACTGCCCGAAAAATTTTTGAAAATTTTGTGTAGAATTTTGTTGCGAGCGGGCGAAACCTCGCTTAGAGCCTTGAAAGTTTTCTACGATTGTTCTGGGGGGAACAGCCGCCCTTCACGCCTATCGGGCGTGGGGGGCGGTAATTTTTTGGGGGACAAACGTTCACCGCTTTCTTCTTGCTCGTGATCTGCTCTTGCTCGATTGCGTCTGAACAGAAACGGTCAACGCGGAACATCCAATGTCGAAATCAGCAAACCCGTATCGCGTTTCATGGCCAATCGCGTTGACGCTTTTGGCACTGATCTTTGCAACGACGATTCTCGTCATCTTCTTGCGTTTGGAGAGTTGGCCGACGCGCACAGCGCGGCAAAGCACGGCTGAGCTGGAGCGGCTTGGCAAGAATCTGCGCGCTGCGTTCGTCGACATCGCGCATTTGCAGCCACGGATCACGATCAATGACCGCGTTTACATGGAACAGACGACCCCGGTAAGCGAGCTGGTGGTCCTGTCCCGCCGCATCGAAGTCGAACACGAATTGCTCCATACGTGGGTGGGCAGCTCCAAACGCGTGAAGCTGCATGGTACATTCATTGCCAAAGCCGGGTTCGATCTGAGGAAAGGCCTCTCGGTCGACATTCGGCCGGATGAAATCATGGTGCAGCTGCCGCACGCGCAGATTTTGGGCGTTGAGCAACAACAAGTGGACGTGCTCGTATTCGAAAACGGGTTGTGGAACCGCATTTCCGGGCAGGATGTTCAAAGCGAATTGTCAGTGCTGCCTGAGTTGGCTTGGACGAAAGCAGCAGAAAGCGAGCTGCCCACTAAAGCCGAGGAAACTTTGCAGCAGCAACTCGAACAACGAATTCATACGGCGGAGCCGCTGCGTTTGGTCTTCAAAGACGAGAAGAAAAGTGAATAGTGGTCGATGAACTGAGATCAATATCTAAGTGACACACGCAGGTGTAATTACCGATTATCGCTCCTCCCTTCACTGATCACCTCTTTGTCTCACAGCGATGCCGTTTAAGAATCGAATCTTCCTGTTCATTCTGGTGATCATCATCGTGGCGCTCGCTGCTGTCCTGCTTGCGCCAATTGCGGTTTCCAGCGGGGTTCGCCTCTGGGTCTGGTGGTTCGCCCGCCAGGAGGGCTTCGTCGCCACCATCGACGGGGTCGACGCGCCTTTTCTGCGTCCCATTGCCATTCGTCAGATTCACCTGAAAAGCGTCCGTGACGATGCAGTCCGCGTTGATGTCACTGTACTTGACGCGCGAGTTGTTTTGAATCTAAAGCACGTCTTTCTGCACCTGAGCGGCCGCGACATTCGAAATATCTCCGTTCGAGAACTCCACGCCGAGCTGCACCGCACGAATCCAAATGTGCAAGCACTAAGCGAACGCGGTTGGGCGACACTTCATCGATTGCTCCCGGAAACCTTAAGTATCGCCAAGCTGGAAACGCGGGTCGAGAACGGGCCGAGTTTGATCTTGCTGCGGAATGCTTCGCTATCTGCAAGTGAGACGGAACCCGGGCGGTTCACCGCTGCCGAGCTCATGATCACCTCACCATGGGTGCGCCAAACTTTTTCGCAGTTGCGCGGCGCAACCCACTGGGAAGGCAATCGCTTGACGCTCGCTGGACTGACTTTGACTCACGGCCTCGACTTGCAGGCCGCGACGGTGGACCTTGCGCGGCTGGGGAACCGGCGAATGGGATTGCAGTTCGACGTCGATGCGTTCGGCGGCAAACTCCGGGCGAATATTTCACATGAATGGCACTCGCCACATTCAAACTGGAAGATTGCGGGTGGCGCCACCGACCTTTCGCTGGCGCAGATTTCAGATGCGCTCGGTTTCGCCGATCGTGTCAATGGCTTGCTCCACGCCAGCAACTTCACGTTTCGCGGCAACCTGGCCGAGCCGGACCGCGCAACCGCGTCGCTCTGGGGTGAATTAACCGATCTCACCTGGCGCGACCGCACAGCAGAAGCGCTCATGCTCGGCGCCGCACTTTACAACCGGAAGATTCAACTTCAGCAACTTTACATCAGGCAAAAAAGCAACCAGTTCACCCTTAGCGGCGAAGCTGCACTACCCGCGACCTCGTCCGAGTGGCTCAGGCCGGATTTTCGGGGAAATATTTCGGCGTCGATTAATCAACTTGGTGAGTTCCTTGCTCTTTTCGGTGCAAACCCAGCTGATTTCGCTGGGAGAATCAGCATCCAAGGGTCGATGGATACTCACGCCCGCAACTTCGGCGGTGACCTCACGATCGAGGGCGCCTCGCTAACGTTTTTCAAACACGATATCGACAGCTTCAGTGCAAAAGTGACTTTGAAACCGAGCGAGCTGGAAATCGAACGCTTCGATTTGGCTCGGAAGAAGGATTCTCTCTCGGGTGAGGGCAAGATTGATCTTTCACCGGAGCACAAGTATTCAGGGATACTCGACGCTTGGACGAACGATTTGCGCGATTACGTTTCGACTATGCGCGGGTCTCTGCGACAAAAAGCGGGTCCGATTCCGGTAGAATTTCAAGCAACCATCAACTCGAGTCAGTGGGATGCGCGCGGCGTGATTCACTTGCCCAAATCGAGCCCACTCAGTTTCACTGCGAGTTTTCCGCTGCCCATCGGGATCACTTGGAACGCTTTTCAAATGTCGCCTCTCAATGTTTCGCTGGATTTCCCGGCACTCTTTCTGGCGGCGGCACCGGAGTTTTTCCATTCAAACATTCTGGAAGACGGCATTTTGAGTGGAAAACTCTCTCTCTCCGAAACGTTGCAGCGTCCCCGCATCGTTGGTGAAGTGCAGCTTGTAAATGGAAAACTGGCTAGCAGCGAGTCTTTCTTAAACGTCATTGGAGCCAGCACCCTGGCCATTTTTGATGGCAATCACGCTTCCCTCGAGTTTCTGAATCTCGCAACCAAAGATGTAGACCTCGCGCTTCGCGGAGAAATTGATTTCGAAAATACAAAACACGTCGTGGTTAGAATCGTCGGAGCGACACCTATTTTCGATCTAATGTCGCATCCCGTTGACTGCGTGAACAAAATTGAAATTGCGCCGACGGCCCTGCCACTTGCTCCTGCCGCGACCGAGCTGGAGTTTCGCGGCCCTCTTCTTCAATCCGGCTGGAGCATCAACTTGAAAGAAGAAATCGGTAGCCAGTTTCCAATTGTTTCGACGTTGGGCGGTCCCGAGCGCATTTTTCCTCTCTGTTTTGGAATAGGCCCGGAGGGAAAAACATTGTTACTCGGCGCCGTCCCGCGTGCTGAAGTCGTCCCAAAGAAGGTCCAGAAAAAGGAGAGAAGCGGCGATAGCTCAGCTACTGATATTGCTCGGTGACAAGCCAGCGGGAAAGCTTCTCCGTCAAATCCGGGGTAAGATCCACTCTAAACTCAGTGCCCGCATCGAGCCGCAACGAATTGCCGTTGTCGCGATCAAACAGCAGTTGGACCGGCTGACGTCCGGGTGAGCTAACGAGGATGTTGCGAACCTGACGCAGCTCATCGCCCGTCGTCGCCGAAGAAAACCGCAGACGAATCGCGGACAGCTGTGATGTATCTTCCGATCTTTCGGTTGCGCCATTGGCTCTTGCCGCTGCCAGCGGCTTAATTTCCAAAGCCGTAGCACGAAGCATTTCGTCGCGTCTGTCCAACGTCGCTTTCAATTCAACAACACCCCCGGGCAGGAGAACATCCGACACCTTCAGATAAACCTCGTTCCACACGACCACCTCGAGTACGTCCACAAGATCTTCGAGCCAGACAACCGCAAATGGCTTGCCCTCTTTCCTCGTAAACTTTTTCTCGACCTCCACGATCGCTCCCGCGATCTTGAATTGTGTGCGATCGTCCAGTTCCCCTAACGAGGCAATCGATCGATATTTTTTTGCCGCAAAAACGTCGGCATATGCGTCGAGCGGATGGCCGCTGACATAAAACCCGAGAAGCTCTTTCTCGTAGGAGAGCTTTTCATGCTCGTTCCACGGTCTGATTGGTTGCCGTCTCACTGCCGTGGCAGCGTGCGTTTGCTCATCGAAAAGCGAAACCTGTCCGGCTGCCCGATCGCGCTGTGCTATTGCTGACGCGTTCAGCGATTCATCGATGCACGCGAAGAGCTCCGCGCGATCCCTCCCCGTAAAATCAAACGCGCCGGCCTTAATGAGACTTTCCAACATTTTGCGATTGGCCAGGCGCGAATCGAGCCGCGTACAAAAATCCTCGAGCGAACTGAACTCGCCGCGTTGATCTCGCTCGCGAATGGCGATCGCCATGGCTGCCTCGCCGACGTTTTTGATCGCAGCCAGGCCGTAACGAATTGCATTGCTTTGTGGACGCGACGCCCCCGTCGCGTTTTGGAACGAAGATGGCGGCGAGGGCGCCGCTGCCACTCTTTCCGGTGTGAATTTCAAACCGCTCTTGTTAATGTCCGGTGGCAGAATGGAAATCCCCATCCGTTTGCATTCACCTACGAACACCGAAATTTTTTCCGTGTTATTGATTTCGTTACTCAGCAAACCGGCCATGAATTCCACCGGATAATGCGCCTTGAGGAACGCCGTTTGGTAACTGATCACGCCATACGCCGCGCTATGACTTTTGTTGAATCCGTAACCGGCAAATTTTTCGAGCAAATCGAAAATGGCGTTCGCCTTTTTCTCAGGAATCTTGTTCGTGCGCGCACAGCCCTCGATGAAGTTCCTGCGTTCTTTCGCCATCTTCTCCTTGTCCTTCTTGCCCATGGCGCGCCGGAGAAGATCGGCTTGCGCAAGCGAGTAGCCGGCAAGTTTGCTGGCAGCAGCCATTACCTGTTCCTGGTAAATCATCACGCCGTAGGTGTCGGCGCAGATGTCCTCAAGCAGCGGATGCAAATATTTTATCGGCGTAATCCCCTTTTTCGCTTTCACGTATTCCGGGATCAGCTCCATCGGGCCGGGCCGGTACAGCGCGATCAATGCGATGATGTCGTCGAGCTTTTTGACATCGAACTGCTTCGAGAGACTGGTCATGCCGCCGGATTCCATCTGGAACAGGCCGATCGTTTCGCCGCGGTTGTAGAGCGCGAAGGCAGCAGCATCATTCAGCGGAATATCTTTTAGCGAAAAGTTTGGGTCACGGTTGCGAATCAGCGTCAGCGTATCCTCGATGACGGTTAGCGTTTTTAATCCAAGGAAATCCATCTTCAGGAGTCCCAGATCGTTGAGCGGTCCCATTGCGTACTGGCTGATCACGTCGTTGCCTTTTACGTCGTGGCAAAGCGGGATGTAATCGGACAAATCCCGATCTGCGATGACTACACCTGCCGCGTGCACGCCAGCGTTGCGCGACAAACCTTCGAGAAGTTTCGCGTGCTCAAACAGCTGCCGTGTCGGCGGCTCGGTAGCGATCGCGCGTTTCAACTCCGCGTTCTTTCCCGCTGCTGTTTCGAGCGTAATGTTCAGCTCGTTGGGAATCATCTTCGCGATACGGTCTGCATCGCGATAAGTCCATCCCAGCACGCGGGCGACGTCGCGCACGACGCTTTTTGCCTTGAGTTTGCCGAACGTAATGATCTGTGCGACGCGGCGCTCGCCGTATTTTTGTCGAACGTATTCGAGGACCTCGCCGCGGCGCGCTTCGCAGAAATCCACGTCGATATCCGGAGGCGAAACGCGATCAGGATTCAAAAACCGCTCGAAAATCAGGCCGAACTGAAGCGGGTCGATGTCTGTGATGCCGAGGACAAACGCAACGATCGAGCCTGCAGCCGAGCCGCGTCCTGGACCAACCGGAATCCCTTTTTCTTTCGCGAAATGAATGAAATCCCAAACGATGAGGAGATAACTAACGAACCCTGTTTTTTCCAGAACGCCAAGTTCGTACTCGAGCCGCCCGGTTAGCTCCGAATCGGCGGTCGCCCGTTCGCCGTAGCGCGCTCGCAAACCCTGGTAGCAAAGCTCACGCAAATATCCTTCCCGCGTTTTTCCGGCCGGCGCCGGATACTCCGGATATTTCGAACTCCCAAACTCAAGATCGAGATGGCAACGTTCGCCAATGTGTAGTGTGTTCGTGATCGCCTCCGGAAAATCGCGGAACACCTGCCGCATCTCGACCGGTGATTTGAAATACAGTTCCGGCAGATAACGCATCCTGCTTTCGTCCTGCACCATTTTGCCGGTGCCGATGCAAAGCATCACATCATGCGCCTCATGGTCGCTTCGGCGGAGAAAATGCACGTCATTGGCCGCTACCAAGCCAACGCCAAAGTCGCGCGCCATCTGCACGAGTGCTGCGTTGCATTTCTTTTGCTCCTCCATCCCGTGATCGTGCAATTCCAGGAAGAAATTTCCCGGGCCGAGGATATCCCGATATTCGGCAGCGCTCTGTTTTGCTTTCTCGATGTTGTTTGCCTGAATCGCGCTGTTGATTTCGCCCGCAAGACAGCCGCTCAATCCGATCAAACCCGCCGAGCGCGCCGCCAGCATCTCCTTGTCGATCCGCGGCGCGTAATGAAATCCATCTAGATGCGCTGCCGTCACCAGCTTCACGAGATTGCGGTAGCCAGTTTCGTTTTCGGCCAACAACGTAAAGTGATACGCCGATTCCCGTCGCGATGGCGGCCGGTCCTTGTGCGATCCCGGTGCCACGTAAACCTCACAGCCGATGATCGGTTTCACCCCGGCGCGCTGCGCTTCCTGGTAGAACTCAATCGCGCCAAATAAATTGCCGTGGTCGGTGATTGCCACGGCAGGCATCCCGAATTCCGCAGCCTTTTTCATCACGTCCTTCATTCGGATACTTCCATCCAGCAGCGAATATTCGGTGTGCAGATGAAGGTGAACGAATGAGTCGCGGGACATCAGGTTTGAGTATTAAACGTCAAATAGAATTGGCAAATTTACCTACGTATCTGCCTTCGTTGAAACGTTAAACCGCTGAAGCGTTGAAGCGGGATCGCCAAGCTCGCGCAATCCCTTTAACGCTTTAACGCTTTTAACAACTTTAACGACCACGAAATCGATGCTTGCATCGGTTTCGTGTTATTGCTATGAGAGCGCGTGCTGCGGTTGGCTTTCGGTTGCAAAGCGCCGCGCGATGCCAAGGTTACTGCGACATGAAAAAATTGGAGGCCATCATTAAACCGTTCAAGCTCGAAGAGGTCAAAGAAGCGCTTGCAGAGCTCGGTATCGAAGGGATGACCGTCACCGAGGTCAAAGGTTTTGGGCGTCAAAAAGGACACACCGAAATTTACCGGGGAAGCGAATACACGGTGGATTTTCTGCCGAAGGTGAAAGTGGAAGTGGTAATGGCGGACGACTTGATTGAAAAAGCGGTCAATGTCGTGGTGGCCGCGGCGAAGACCGGAAAGATCGGGGACGGCAAGGTGTTCGTGCTCCCAGTGGAACACGCGGTGCGCATCCGCACTGAAGAGATCGGCGAAAAAGCGGTGTGATTTGAATGACGAAGCTCAAATGACGAATGACGAAACAATGACAAAAATCGGATGACGAAATCCAGGCCGCGGCCGGATTCCTCATTCAGTCATTCTTTCGGAATTCGTCGTTCGGATTTCGTCATTTTGCTTTCCATCAACTCTCAACTATGAACTGAAAACTTCTGAATATGGCCAAAGACAAAACTCCATCCGACGTCAGCAAAATGATTAAAGACCACGGCGTAAAGCTTGTGGATTTCAAATTCACCGACCTGCCAGGAACATGGCAGCATTTCACCACCACGCTCACCGAATATAACGAGGACATTTTTACGGACGGACTTGGGTTCGACGGCTCGAGCATACGCGGCTGGAAAGTGATCAACGCCTCTGACATGCTCGTCATTCCAGATCCGGCCACGGCGTGGATCGATGTCTTTAATGCCGAACCCACCCTGAGCCTTATTTGCACCATCGTCGATCCGATCACGCGCGAACCGTACGATCGAGATCCGCGCGGTGTTGCCGAAAAAGCAGAGGCTTACCTCAAATCGACAGGAATCGCGGACACGGCATTCATTGGGCCGGAGGCAGAATTTTTTATCTTCGACGATGTGCGATTTGCCAATAGCGGCAACGCAGCGTCATACGTCGTCGATAGCGTCGAAGGACATTGGAACAGCGCGCGCGAGGAATTTCCAAACCTCGGTTACAAGATTCGACCGAAGGAAGGGTACTTTCCGGTCTCGCCGATGGACACGTTACAGGACATTCGAAACGAAATGTGTTTGGAGCTCGAGAAAGCGGGCGTGCCGATTGAGCGCCAGCATCACGAAGTCGCAACTGCCGGCCAGGCAGAGATCGATATTCGTTACGCGCCGCTCAAACGCATGGGCGACAACATGCAGTATTACAAATACATCCTGCGGAATGTCGCCAAACGGCACAACAGAACGGTGACGTTCATGCCGAAACCAATCTTCGGAGACAATGGCAGCGGCATGCACACCCACATTTCGCTTTGGAAAGACGACAAACCGCTGTTCGCTGGGAACGGCTACGCCGGGCTCAGTGATATCGCTCTGTTTTTCATTGGTGGAATTTTGAAACACGCACCGGCGCTCACCTGCCTGACGAATCCCACTACCAACAGCTACAAACGGCTTGTCCCCGGATTCGAAGCGCCGGTCAATCTCGCCTACTCCGCTCGCAATCGTTCCGCCGCGATTCGGATTCCGACGTACTCACCGAGCCCAAAGGCAAAGCGCATCGAGTTTCGCACGCCGGATGCCGCTGCAAATCCATATCTCGCCTTCTCGGCGATGCTTCTTGCAGGGCTGGACGGAATCCAAAATCGCATGGATCCCGGCGATCCGCTGGACAAAAATCTTTACGAGTTACCGCCCGAAGAACTCGCGCAAGTCGCAAGCGTCCCCGATTCGCTCCGCGGCGCAATCGAAGCGCTGCAAGCCGATCATTCCTTCCTGCTGCGCGGCGACGTCTTCAACGAAAACTTCATCGCCAACTGGATCGACATGAAACAAAAAGAATACGACGCGCTGCGTTTAAGGCCTCACCCCTATGAATTTGCCATGTACTATGACGTTTGACGGTTGCTCTTCTGCCCGCACCTGTCACGCCGTAGCCTCTCGACTCGCCCTAGCCCTAAGCGAAGGCTGGTTGGCGAAGTGGATCCCTACGAGTTCGCGATGTATTACGACGTGTAGCCGCGAAACGACATCCGCCCCCCGGTGCGAAGCCGCCGCGAAAATCCTTTAATGCGCCACCCACCAGGCGCGCAATTGCCGCAGCACAGCTGTCTTGCTCGCCACCGGCAGCTTTTGAGCCCATCGACCATTCACGCGCAAGCGAAAACTCTTGCTCGTAGCGAATGGCAGATCGACAAGATCGATCTTTAACCGCTCGCCCGTTTGATGATTCTTTACCACCAGCGAATAATGCGCTTTGGGGCGCGGCATGCTTCCCTTTTATCGTGACAAACTGCCGCCGGCGAGAGATAAATGAAAATCCCCTGTGTACACAAAAATATCCCGCCCCGTACAAAAATCGGGGCCTAATTATAGTTAGATGCTTCGAGCATTGACACTTTTCGCAACCCTCATGCTGACAGCTTGCGCGGCTCAGCGGTACGAGTGGAACCTCGCGCATCAGCATCTATCGCGGCGTATGCAGAAGATGCCGCACGCGGACATCCGTGAGATTACACGTCTTGTGAGCGAGCGCTCGGCAGCGCCGATTTACTGCATGCGCCACACCGGCTACAAACCTCCCTACCCTGACGAAGTTTGGGTTGTCACGTCGAATTCCTACACCGCCGAGAACAGTCAGAACGGAATGTTTCGTCTGAAGAAGCAGAATGGAGCTTGGCGCATCATCGACTATGGCTTCGACCTTTCGACTTCACTCATCATTTGCAGCGATGGATAAAGCATCTAACCAATCAATGAAGCCAACGTTCTCAGTGAGTAAATCCGCACCATACTACGTCGGCATATGGTACCCGAAGAAGACTCAAATTCAGCGCGATCTATCGAGTCCCGCAGATGATTTTTCGGCCGAATTTAGCATCAGCGTCGACGGAAAGGAGATTTATCGCGGCGATAACTCTTCTGGG
>Ga0137368_10007615_pt1 | contig 11228 bp, 8 predicted proteins | sample SagtaG_13_FD_104917 | JGI IMG/M metagenome (GOLD analysis project Ga0137368, IMG submission 104917) | Vadose zone soil microbial communities from Sagehorn Ranch, Mendocino, California, USA - Sage1_L_100_16 metaG | ecosystem: Environmental > Terrestrial > Soil > Vadose zone | place: USA...
ACGAGGAAAGCCCCGTACGCAGCGAGGGCGAACGGCACGAGCCGGTGTCCTCGCGCGGCGATGCCGGCGACGAGTGGGGTCGCGAGCGCGAGCACGAGCAGGGCGAGCCCCAGCGGCCCGAACTCCGCGAGCACCTCGAGATAGAGATTGTGCGCGTCGCGGACCTTGTGCTGGAGAGGGCGGTGCTGGTTCCAGTACTGCTCGTACGTCCCCGGCCCCGACCCGTGGAGCGGGTTGGCCTTGTAGTCGCGCCACGCGACGTGCCAGAGCTCTGCGCGGTACGAGCCGGAGAAGCTGAAGAGACGCTCGTTCAGCTGGACGGGGGTCTCGCCCTTGGTGGTCGTGAAGGCGTCGTAGCCCTTGCGCGTGAGCTCGACCGGCCCCCCGTAGTGGACGAAGACGGCCAGCACGGAAGCGACCGCGACAAGCGAGAGCGTGCCGGCGAAGGCCAGCCGCACCTGCCGGCCGGGGGAGACACGCTTCGCGGCGAGCGCTAGCCCGAGCGCGGCCAGCGCCGAGACGCCGACGAACAGGAGCAGGTAGACAGCGAGCCGGTGGCCTTCCCGGGAGGCCGCAGCAGGCAGGGCATCCGTGCGCGTCAGCGCATCCTGATGGGACGAGATGAGCACGGCAAGCGCCGCCGAGGGCGCGAGCGCAAGCGCGGTCACGAGCAGCTGGAGGCGACGCGGGTCGACAGCGACGGCCAGGGCGAGACCGATCGCACCGGCGACCCAGCCCCCGCGGCTGAAGGTGAAGTAGAGCGTGGAGAGGAAGACGGGCAGTGTCGCGCCGGCAGCCACGCGGGCCGCGAGTCTTTGCGATCGCACCGTGAATCCCAGCGCGAGCAGAGCGCCCATCGCGGCGAAGAGCCCGAGCGCGTTCCAGTACGTCAACGGTTCTTCGAGCCGGTACGCGGCGACGGAGTCGGAGACGCCGAGGCGCTCCGGGAAGAGCCGTGTGAGCAGCCCGTAGCCGGCAGCGAGGAAGATCGCGACGAGCGCCGCCGCGAGCACGAGCGGAACGGTGGCGCGGCGAGTCAGCAGGACGAGCGCCGCGAGGACGCCGACGTAGAGGAGCACCCGCTGCCCCTCGAGCACGGTCGCGCCCGTGTTGTCCGTCCAGAGCAGCGCGAGCCACGTCCAGGCCGCGAACGCGGTCAGCCCGCCGAGTGCGACCAGCGCAGGCGCCGAAGGTCTCGCCGCATCGGCGGCGACCAGGTACCCGGCGACGATCGTGAGCGCAACGAGCGCGCCCCATCCCCACGCCGTCGGAAAGTAGCCGCCGCTCGCGAAGGCGATTCCCGCCAGGCCGAGGCCGACGGCTACTCCGAGAGCCGCTCTCCCGAGCTCGAAACCGCCTGCCCGAGCAGCCGCTGCTGAGGTCGACGACGCCACGTGCCTCAGCGTAGTCGCGTTTGCGGCCGGCAACCGCGCGCCCGGCGGGTCAGCGCTGGCAGCCCGGGCAGTACCACGTCCCGCGGCCCCCGGCGCGCGTCTTTTCGATCGGCATCCCGCAGCGCCGGCAGGGCTCGCCCTCGCGCCCGTAGACCCGAAACTCGTGCTGCATCGACCCCGCTCTGCCGTCGGCACCCCGGTAGTCGCGCAGCGTCGCTCCCTGGCGGGCGATTCCCTGCCTGAGGGACTTCCGCACGCCGCGAAGAAGAGCCTGGAGCTCTCCTTCGTCGAGGCTCGACGCGGGGCGGAGCGGATGAATGCAGGCCCACCAGAGCGCCTCGTCGGCGTAGATGTTCCCGACGCCGGCGAAGAGCCGCTGGTCGAGGAGCACGGCTTTGATCGCGGCCCGGCGGCGTTCGAGCGGCGCCCGGAGAGTTCGGGCAGCACCACGGCGGTCGAGGAGCTCTTGGCCGACGCGCGAGGCGAGATAGGGCTCGAGCTCACCGGGCTCGAGCAGGAGCCAGGTGCCGAAGCGCCTGATGTCGCGGTAGGCGACGTCCGATCCGTTGTCTAGAGTGACAACAGCTCTTCGGTGCGGATCCTCGACCGGCGATCCGTTCCCGAGGAATTGAAAGCCCCCTGTCATCCGGAGGTGAACCAGGAGAACTCGACCGCTCTCGAACCGAACAACCAGATACTTGCCGCGTCGCTCGACGGCCGCGACGGTCTCGCCGACGAGCTCGGCCGCCACCTCGCGTGGATCGTGCGGACGCGTGAGACGCGGGTCTCCGATCTCGACTCGCTCGAAGGTGTGGCCGACGAGGAGGGGCTCGAGACCGCCCCGGATCGTCTCGACCTCCGGCAGCTCGGGCACCGACGCAGGGTAGCGGTGCCGGCCGGCGCCGGGTTACTCGAGGGTCTCGAGCACGATTGGCCGTGGCGGGGGCGACTCGTCGCCGATGGAGATGACGCCCTTCATCTCGTCGAGCGCCTGCTCGGCCGCGGTCACATCCCGCGCGTACACGTACGCGAGCGGCTGGCCGGCCTCGACGAGATCGCCGCGCTTCGCGAAGCAGCGGATGCCGACGGCGTGGTCGATCGTGTCCTCCTTCGTGCGACGGCCTGCGCCGAGCTCGAGCGCGACGCGTCCGAGGCCGAGAGCGGCCACGCCGGAGACGATGCCGTCCCGCTCGGCGGTCAGCTCACGGGTCACGGGCGCTCTCGGCAACGCGTCGAGGGCAGGGTCCCCGCCCTGCGCCTCGATCCAGCGCTCGTAGGCGGCGAGGGCGGAGCCGTCCTCGACGGCCTGCTCTGCACGGCGCCGCCCCTCCTCCGCGTCGATGTCGAGGTCGGAAAGCGCGAGGACCCGCCCAACGGTCTGAATCGCGAGCGAGAACAGGTCCGGCGGGGCCTCTTCACCCGCGAGCAGCGCGCGGACCTCCTCGACCTCGATCGCGTTGCCGATCGCCCACCCGAGCGGTTGGTCCATGTCCGTGAGGAGGCACACGACGGCTCTGCCGGCGCCGCGCCCGAGCTCGAGCATCGACTCCGCGAGGATGCGTGCGTCCGCGAGCGACTTCATGAAGGCGCCATCGCCGACCTTGACGTCGAGAACGATCCCTTCGGCCCCGGCCGCGATCTTCTTGGACATGATGCTGGCCGCGATCAGGGGGATGCTGGCGACGGTCGCGGTCACGTCGCGTAGCGCGTAGAGGCGCTTGTCGGCGGGAACGAGGTCCGGCGACTGGCCGATGATCGCGAGCCCGGCTTCGCGAATCTGATCGACGAACTCCTGCTTCGAGAGCTCGACACGGAATCCCGGGATCGACTCGAGCTTGTCGAGCGTCCCGCCGGTGTGCCCAAGGCCCCGCCCGCTCATCTTCCCGAACGGAACGCCGCACGCTGCGACAAGCGGTCCGACGACAATCGAGGTCTTGTCTCCGACCCCGCCGGTCGAGTGCTTGTCGACCACGGTTCGCCCGAGTTCGGCTCTCAAGTCGATCGTCGAGCCGCTGTGAACGAACGCCTCGGTCAGGGCTAGAGTCTCCTCGCGCGACAGGCCCCGGAAGAACACCGCCATGCAGAAGGCGGCAAGCTGGTAGTCCGGGATCTCGTCGCGCCCGTATCCGAGCACGAGCTCGCGGATCTCCTCCGGGGCGAGTGCGCTGCCGTCACGCTTGCGCTCGATGAGCTCGGCGACTCGAATCATCGCAACGGCCCCCGCTGACGAGGGCTCACGGCTCGACGATCGGTTGGCCCGGAATCCCTCTCCGGGGTGCCTTCCCGCCGAGCCAGCGGTTGACGGTCGCGCCCACATCGGCGAACTCGCCCTCGTGGATGCGGCCCGCGGCGTTCTTGCCTGCGACGTAGGTGAGCAGGAGCGCGTGCTCGCGCGAGTGGTCGGTCGACGGTGTCGTCGGGTCGCAGCCGTGGTCCGAGGTCAGGATCAGCAGGTCGCCCGGCCGCAAGGCGGCGAGCAGGTCGGGCAGGCGGCGGTCGAAATCCTGGAGGCAGCGGTGGAAGTTCACCGGGTCGTTGCGGTGGCCCCAGAGCATGTCGGTCTCGACGAGGTTCACGAAGATGAGACCGTCGTCGAGCTCCTGCAGGAGGCGCTCGGTCTCGGTGATCCCCTCGACGTTCGAACGCGTCGGATGCGACTCGTCGATGTCGTAGCCGGCGAAGATGTCTCTGATCTTGCCGACCGCATGGACCTTCGATCCGGCGTCGCGGACGAGGGTCAGGTAGTTCGGCTGCTTCGGCTTCAGCGACCAGTCGTGCCGGTCGGGCGTGCGCTCGTAGTTGCCCGGCTCGCCCGTGAACGGCCTGGCGATGACCCGGCCCACGGCGTGGTTCCCGGTCAGGATCTCGCGCGCGATCTCGCAACCGCGGTAGAGCTCGTCGAGCCCGACCGTGTCGAGGTGCGCCGCGACCTGGAAGACCGAGTCGGCCGAGGTGTAGACGATCCATTTCCCCGTGCGCTGGTGCTCCTCGCCGAGCTCCTCGATGATCTCGGTCCCGGAGGCGGGCTTGTTGCCGAGGACGCCTCGTCCCGTTCGATGCATGAAGGGGTCGATCACCTCGAACGGGAACCCATGCGGATAGGTTGGCATCGCCTGCGGCGTCACGATTCCCATCAGCTCCCAGTGACCCGTGGTCGTGTCCTTTCCGCGCGAGCGCTCGAGCAGCCGGCCGGCGACGGCGGGTGCGCCAGGCTGAGGCGGACAGCCTTCCAGCGGCTCGACGTTCCCGAGGCCCAGCGCCTCCATGTTGGGCAGGTCGAGCCCGCCGACCGCACGGGCCACGTTGCCCAGGGTGTCTGAGCCTTCGTCGCCGAACTCGGCCGCGTCAGGCAGCTCGCCCGCGCCGACCGCGTCCAGCACGATCACGCACGCGCGGGACATGGGGCTATTCTAGGTTGGTCATGGGAACCGTTCTCGGCCTGCTCGGGCTCATCGTCTTTGTTGCCGGCGTCTCCTCCTTCGCGGCGGGGGTGACCTGGCTCGTCGTCAGGCTGGTCCCGCAGAAGAAGCCCAAGCCCGAGCCCGAGCCGACTTCTTCGTAGCTCAGACGGGCGAGAGCGGAAGAACGTCCTCGAGAGGCGCGTACTCGAGGCTGTGCGCCTCGGCGACGGCTTCGTAGGTCACCTTGCCGTCGAGCACGTTGACGCCGTGAGCGAGCGCCCGGTCGCGGGCGACCGCCTCGATCAACCCGTGCTCGGCGATCTCCTCCACGTAGGGGAGCGTCGCGTTCGTCAGCGCCTTCGTTGCTGTGATCGGCACCGCTCCGGGCATGTTTGCGACGCAGTAGTGCGTGACCCCCTCGACAACGTAGACGGGATCGGAGTGCGTCGTCGGCCGAGACGTCTCGAACGAGCCACCCTGGTCGATGGCGACGTCGCAGACGACCGAGCCGTCCTTCATGCCCGAGACCATCTCGCGGGTGACGAGCTTCGGCGCGAGGGCGCCCGGAATGAGAACGGCCCCGATGACCACGTCGGCGTCGGCGACCGACTCCTCGATCTGCAGGCTCGAGGACATGAGCAGCGTGACGCGCGCGCCGAGCACCTCTTCGAGGTGGCGCATGCGGTCGATCGAGCGCTCGACGATCGTGACGTTGGCGCCCAGCCCGAGCGCGATCACAGCCGCGTTGTAGCCGACCATCCCGCCGCCGATGACGACGACCTTCCCCGGCGCGACCCCCGGGACGCCGCCGAGCAGGAGACCGCGGCCACCGACCGGCTTCTCCAGGAAGTAGGCACCGGCCTGAGCGGCGAGACGGCCCGCGATCTCGCTCATCGGCGCCAGCAGCGGCAGCGCTCGATTCGGGGTCTCGACCGTCTCGTAGGCCACCGCCGTGATCCCGCTCTCGATGAGCGCGTGGGTCAGCTCCTCGTCGGCAGCCAGGTGCAGGTATGTGAAGAGAACGAGCCCCTCCCGCAGACGCCCGTACTCGGCGGGCACGGGCTCCTTGACCTTCAGCAGGAGGTCGGCCTCGCCCCAGACGTCGTCGACCGCGGCGATCTGCGCTCCGACGGACTCATACGCCGCGTCCGCGAACGCGCTTCCCTCCCCCGCCCCGCGCTCGACGAGGACGTCGTGACCCTGCTGGATCAGCTCGCGCGCGCCGGCGGGCGTCAGGGCAACGCGGTACTCGTCGGACTTGATCTCTTTCGCGACGCCGATCCTCATTTGGAGCCGGGCAACCTTAGCCACTAGCGCGTTCGAAGGCCCGCGAGACGCCCCGCCAGGCTGCCGGCGGCGAAGGCGGCGGCGAAGAACCAGGGATCCTCGTCGGGGCCCCGGCCCATGTGCTCGAGCGGCAGCCCTGAGCAGGCCTCGCACCACCCCTCGACATCCACCTCCTCCCGCTCTCCGAGCCAGGCGGGCGCTCCGAGGCCGGCCGGCCAGGCGACCGCGGGCTCGCCCAGAGCCAGATCGAGCACGGCGCGCGTGTGGTGGGAGACACCCCGATGCCGCTCGCGCGGGTCTCCTTCCGAGACGCGTACGGCAAGCACCGGCGCGCCTCCGAGCGCGCTCGCCGCGTTCGCCGCCTCCGCCGCGGCGACGCCTCCGTGACCGAGGCGCGAAGCGGTGCCGACGACCCCCGGGCCGATCGCGCAGACAGCAGCGCCGAACCCCTCGGCCGCCGCCCACGCGAGAGCCGAGGCAACGCCGACCGCCTGCAGATCGCCGTCGAAGCATGCGCCCACGCCGACGGCCGTCTCGACGAGGCCGCGCTCCTTCAGCGCCCGCACGGAGTCGGAGAGCGAGACGGGGAGCGCGCCCCCGGGGAGCTGGACATAGGCGACCCTCGGCCCGTCGCCGATCCCCGCACAGACCGGGACGACCTGCGAGTGGAGCGAGCAGCAGACGACGGGCAGGCCGTTCAGGGTCTCGGCCTGCGCCCCGTCCTCTTCCAGGTGGCGAACCGCTGTCTGCAACGGCGAGTAGGGAAGCGTCATCACGTGAGCGTCGGGCTCCGGCTCGAGCTCGAGGCCGCGCGTCAGGTTGCAGTGGAGGACGTCGAAGCCCCCGGAGCCGAGATCGAGGTCGCGCGCCTGGACGTTGACGAGCACCTCGTCGCCCACCTCCACCGGCCCCGTCAGACGCGGGTAGGCAACGCAGCGCTGATCGTCGACCTCGATTCGCGTGAGCCCGTCGAGACGCTCGACGATTGCCGTCACCGTGCCCCGGCGGAGGCTAAGCGGCATCAGCCTCCCGCGCTGCCTCGACGAGCGCCAGCGTCACGTCGACCATCTCCTCCAGAGCCGAGACCGCGATGTGCTCGTTGGGGGTGTGGATCTCCGCCATCCCGTTGGCGAGGTTGACGCAGTGGAGGCCGCGCTCGTTGAAGACGTTCGCGTCCGCAGCACCGCCGCTGAGCTCGAGCGAGGGCTGGTGCCCCGTCCGCTCCAGGGCGGCGCGGGCAAGGCGGACGACGAAATCGTCGCGCTTGAAGCGGTACCCGCTGTAGCTCTTGCGGACCTCCGTCTCGACCTGGCAGTCCTCGAGCCCGGCCGCGAAGGTCGCCGACTCGACCATGTCGCGGACGAGATCAGCCAGCTTCTGCGGATCGTGCGAGCGCGCCTCGGCCACGAAGGAGCACCGCTCGGGAACGATGTTGGCGGCGGTGCCCCCCTTGATGAGCCCGACGTTCGCGGTCGACTCCTCGTCGACCCGCCCGAGCCTGAGATCGGCGATCGCCTTGGCGGCCGCTGCGATCGCGGAGCGTCCCTCCTCCGGATACATCCCCGCGTGAGCCGCTCTTCCGTGGAAGTGCATCTCGAGCGCGTGGGCGTAGGGGGCGCCGAGGATGACCTCTCCGATCGGCGCGGCCTGGTCGTAGACGTAGCCGACCCGTGCCCGCAGCCGCTCGTGGTCGAAGGCGGCAGCTCCGTGCAGGCCGGTTTCCTCCTTCGGGGTGAAGAGAAGCTCGATGCCGGCGTGCGGCCGGTTCTCCGAGAGCACGCGGCGTGTCGCTGCGAGCATGACGGCCACCGCCGCCTTGTTGTCGGCGCCGAGGATCGTGCCGGCGGCGTTGCGGATCACGCCGTCCTCGACGACCGGCTCGATGGCGCCCTCCGGAGGCACCGTGTCGAGGTGCGCGCAGAAGAAGAGCGGCGTGCCGCCGTCGCCGCTCGGCTCGACGCGTGCGTAGAGGTTGCCTGCGGTCGAGCCGATGCGCTCGCCGGCGTCGTCCTCGCTGACCTCGAGGCCGAGGTCGCGGAGATACGAGCTCACCCGGTCGGCGACGTCGCGCTCCTCGCCGGGCGGGCTCGGCACGGCTGCAAGGTCTGTGAAGAGAGCGACGAGCTCGTCGTCGGGCACCGCTCGATCTTAGGTGTCGCTAGACCCTATGGGGTCTCGTCCGGTTCGTCGCGCTTGCCGAGGGCATCCACGTCCCAGTTCTCGGGTTCTGGAGGCGGGAGAGCTTCGGCACTCGAAAGCGGCGGCGTCTTGCGGGGACCCGTAGGAACCAACGCATCTTCTTCGGGTCCTCCGGGTCTCGGAGGCGGTTCTTGCTCGTCCCACGGAGCCTCAGCGCCCCTGTAGTCCGGGGCTCGTCCTCTCAGTTGTGCCCACGCCTTGCGTATCTGTTCGGCAAATGTCGTCGGCATGCCGTTCGGTGTACCGCCCAGCCGTCATTTCGTCAAACGTCCTCTAGTACTAGTAGTAGCTAGGCCGTGGCGGCGCGGAGAGGCTCGCCGGCGCGTGTCGTCGCCCGCTCGAGCGCGGCGCCGACGAACTCCCGGAAGAGCGGTGCGGGCCGGGTCGGCCGGGACTTGAACTCCGGGTGGAACTGGCTGGCGACGAACCACGGGTGATCAGGCAGCTCGATGCTCTCGACGAGCCGCCCTTCCTGGAACGAGCCCGAGACGACGAGGCCCGCGTCCTCCAGCCTGGGCCGGAAGTGATTGTTCACCTCGTAGCGATGACGGTGGCGCTCGGGGACGACGGCCTCGCCGTACGCCTCCCGCGCACGAGTCTCCTCGACGAGCTCGACCGCCTGCGCGCCGAGCCGCATCGTCCCGCCGAGATCCTCGATCTCCTTCTGCTCCGGAAGCAGGTCGATCACCGGATACGGCGTCTCGGGATCCATCTCCGTCGAGTTCGCGCCGGCGAGCCCGACGACGTGCCGCGCGAACTCCGAGATCGCCACGTGCATGCCGAGGCAGATCCCGAGGTAGGGAATCCCGCGCTCGCGCGCGACCCGGCAGGCGAGGATCTTTCCCTCCCAGCCGCGTGAGCCGAAGCCGCCCGGAACGAGCACTCCGTCGACGCCGTCCAGCTCCGCCTCGGCCTCCTCGAGCGACATGCCCTCGGCGTCGAGCCAGCGGACGCGGACGTTGCACCCATGGTGGATCCCTGCGTGCTTGAGCGCCTCGTGCACCGAGAGGTACGCGTCCTGGAGCTTCACGTACTTCCCGACCAGCGCGATCTGGACCTCGCCGTCGAGCCGGCGCACGCGCTCGGTCAGCTCCGCCCACTCGCCGAGCTCCGTCGGGCCGGTCTCGAGGCCGAGCTTCGAGCAGACGAGGTCGTCGAGGCCCTCCTTCTGCAGCTCTTCGGGGACGAGGTAGACGTCCGGGACGTCGCGGTTGACGACGACTGCGGCCGGCTCGATGTCGGCGAAGAGCGCGATCTTCTCGCGGAGGTCGTGCGAGAGCTCGTCGCCGGAGCGACAGACGACGATGTCGGGATGAACTCCGATGCGGCGCAGCTCGTTCACCGAGTGCTGGGTCGGCTTCGTCTTCAGCTCGCCGGCGACCTCGACGAACGGCACGTACGTCACGTGCAGGTAGAGGACGTTGTCGGCACCGGCCTCGCGCCGGAACTGGCGGATCGCCTCGAGGAAGGGGAGCGACTCGATGTCGCCCACGGTGCCCCCGACCTCGCTGATGACGACGTCTGTGTCCGTCGCCTCGGCGACCCGTCGGATGCGCTCCTTGATCTCGTTCGTGATGTGCGGGATCACCTGGACGGTCGAGCCGAGGTACTCGCCCTTCCGCTCCTTGCGCAGCACGGAGTACCAGACGGAGCCGGAGGTGTGGTTCGCGTTCCGCGAGAGGTTCTCGTCGATGAAGCGCTCGTAATGGCCGATGTCGAGATCGGTCTCGGCTCCGTCCTCCGTGACGAACACCTCACCGTGCTGGAAGGGGCTCATCGTCCCCGGATCCACGTTGATGTAGGGGTCGAACTTCTGGACCTGCACCTTCAGCCCGCGCGCCTTGAGCAGGCGTCCGAGCGAGGCGGCGGTGATGCCCTTCCCGAGGGACGAGACGACGCCGCCGGTGACGAAGACGTACTTCGTCGCTCTCAGGACGCCTCCCGCCCGAGCCGGTCAAGGGCGGAGAGACCGGGCGTGCGCTCGATCAGCTCGCCGAGGGAGCGTCGTTCGCCGAGGAGCGTGAGGGCGGCCAGCGTTCCGATCGCCAGCCAGCGGCCTCTTTCCGTGAGTCGACTCACGGAACTCAAGCCTAGCATCGCGCCCAGCGCGTTTGAGCCTGCGTCCCCGAGCATCGTCTTCTCGCGGAGATCGTATGGGAGCAGCAGGACGGCACCTCTGAGCGGAGCGCCGACCGCGAGCGCGCCTGCGAGGTACGCCTTGAGCGCCCGCCCCGGACGCGTGTCGAGCTGGTTGAGGAAGTTCGCGGCGAGGCCCACGAGGAGGGCCCCGGAGACCTTTCGCGTCGCGGCCAGCCCGACGAGGGGGATGCCGACGAGCTTGAGGACGCCGGTCGTGCGGCCCGAGGCAAGGTGCTGGCGGAAGCCCCGCTCCGGTCCGGCCCAGATGTCATCTGCGAGGCCGAGCGCGGCGACGGCCGTCACCGGGAGCTCGCCGCGGAGCCCGAGCGTCCAGCCGACGAGGGGCAGCCGGAGCCCGCGGTGGTTGACTCCGAGCGGCCCGCAGGCGAGCAGCGCGTCGAGGAGCTGCCGCCCGCGGTGGGCAAATCCCCGTACGTCGCGACCCGTTGCCTTGTGCGCGAGCGGGAGCTCGAGCTCGACGACGCGCAAGCCCGCCCGCACGGCATCTATCGTGAGGCGCACCTCGCAGCCGAAGCCGGCCGCGAGCGGGAAGCACAGCGCCCGCGCATTCGCCGAGAGCGCGCGTTGCCCCGAGAGCGGCTCCCGCGCCGCAAAGCCGGAGCGGAGGTGGATCAGCCTTCTCGCGATCCCCTTCGCGATCCCGAAGCCGCCTCCGCGCGGCTCGGAGAAGACCGCGATCGCGATGTCCGCATCGGCTTCCGCAAGCTCGCGCAGGTCGCCGACGAGATCGGCGTCGGCGAGCAGGAGTGCTCCGGGTGGAGCTTCCGGCTCGGCCATCGTCAGCGCC
>Ga0137368_10007621_pt1 | contig 11225 bp, 10 predicted proteins | sample SagtaG_13_FD_104917 | JGI IMG/M metagenome (GOLD analysis project Ga0137368, IMG submission 104917) | Vadose zone soil microbial communities from Sagehorn Ranch, Mendocino, California, USA - Sage1_L_100_16 metaG | ecosystem: Environmental > Terrestrial > Soil > Vadose zone | place: USA...
ACCGATGTGCCAGTCATTCCGGCGCAAAACTATGGTGACGGCACAGCTGGCCGTAGCAAATGGGACATCGTGCATATGATCCCGTACTGTGTGGAAGTTCTGCGAGGACGACGACCAGAACAAAACGAGCGCAAGATCACCAAGCCTGTTGCGCTTATTCTACTCGCCCATTACGTCGCCGACATTCATCAGCCCCTGCATGTCGGCGCGCAGTATTTCGATGGGCAGGGTCGAGTTGCCGATCCGGACAGCGACCAATCAGCCCTGGCCGACGAGGGCGGAAATACGTTTACGCTGGAATTGAGTGATGAGCCGCCGCGCACGCGCGGTGTGCGTAAGAAAAAATTCCACGCCTTTTGGGACTATGACTCCGTAAACGCACTCTTTCCGCAGATACCGATCAGGATCCGGAAACGTGAGCTTCAGGCGCAGATTACGCCGCTTAAAGAACAACTGGTTCGTGAATTGGCTACGCGTGAGCCGAGGAACTGGCGGATGCCGGCGAATATGGACGTCACGAATTATGCGGAGGCATGGGCGAACGAAATCTTACCGATTGCGCGCGAGGCGCACGAGCGACTGGACTTTACAAATGTGCATCCGCAACAGGAGAACGATCGTATCGTCGCGGCAGGGAAAGCGAACGAAAAACCTGAGCCGGACCAGATCACTTACCGTGCGTGGGCGGTAAATGTCGTTCGGGAAGAATTGCACAAGGCTGGCTGGCGTCTTTCCGATCTTTTGGAAAAAACTTTGTGACGTTTTTGCCAGCAGGTGCATTCGTGCTGCATCTCTCCAGTAGCAGGATGAAATAAAGATCGCGCCGGAATTTCTTCCGGCGCGATCTTGTTTAAGAATTATTGAACGGGATTCTACAGGCGAGATCAGGCTTGAGTCTTCTTCCCGTTCGTCGACTTTTTGCACGCTGCTTTTAGCTGAGCGAACTGCTCTGCGGAAAGAATTCCCTTGGCTTGTTTGAGAAACGTTTGCCGGCTCTCCTTCGTGCAGCCTGCCTTCAGACACTCGGCCTGCCAGGCTTCGACCTTAGCCTTTTGATCGGGTGTCAGGTTCAGCGCTGCCAAATCAGTGCATGCCGTTTTGTCGGTGTGCGAGACGCCCTTGGCGCAACAGGCCTTGTCTGCCGCGAAGGCGCTGGATGCGATCAACGTCGCAGCCGCAACTAAAGCGATACTGGTAATTTTAATCATGGTGCATGGTCAGACAGGGGCGATCCACGAACTGTTCAATTTGTATTCGTCGATGAACCCATCTTGATATAGATCTTTCCGCGCCGACTCTAACGTTGAGCTTTACCGCTGTGCTTTGTCATTTCAATTGTGCCTGCGCGCGGCGCAAATTGTCGGCCGCAGCTTTCAGCTCCGGCTTGAGACGGAGCGCCGCCTCAAATTCCGGAATGCTCTCCCTGGGTTTCCCAGATGCAAGCAGGGCCATCCCCAGATTGTTATGGACCACGGCACTGTTGGGATTCAACCGCAGCGCCTCGTGAAGTTCATCAATAGCCTCTGGAATTCTGCCCAACCGTGCCAGCGCGAGTCCAAAGTCAGCACGAATGTCTGCGTCTTTGGGGGCAAGCTGTGACGCGCGGCTCATCTCCTCAAGCGCGGCTTCATCGCGGTTCTCCTTCCACAGTGCGTGGGCCAACTGCACGCGCGCTTTCGGCACGTCAGGCTGTGAATGGATTGCAGCTCGGAAATACTCGATGGCTTCCGGCAGCCGGCCTTGGTGCGCACGCGTAACGCCCATGACCACCAAGCCATCGTAGAAATTGGGGTCGATCTGCAATGCCTTCTCAAAATGCGCCGCGGCCTCGTCGTATCTGTCGCTCACGGCCAAGGCCACGCCCAGATTATGTTCTATGCGGAGATTAGGTGGAGTGACTGCTAGCGTGTGCTCAAATAAAGTGAAGCTGCCACGCCAGCGCTGAATTTGCGCGTTCGTAAGCATAGCAAGAATCACTAGAATCCCGCCAGCTATTCCTGCGCTGAGCGCTGCCGCCACACGCCAACTCTTGGCGATGTCCGTTAATCCGAACACCAGCGCAATGAACAAACCGATCGACGGAATATAGAAGTAGCGGTCCGCCATGATTTGCCCGCCAACCTGAACGATTCCTATAACCGGAACCAGTGTTGCCAAAAACCAAAGCCAGCCAACCATGAGGTACGGCCGAATTCTCCGTTGAGAAACACAAAACACCGTAATTCCAATCAGCAGAAACGCTGCGCCGATGATCTGCCAAGCCGGTATGCCCGCGAATGGATAATAGACCGCCAGATCATTCGGCCAGAACGTGAGCAGTAAGTATTTCGCATACGACACAAGCGCGTTCGACAACCGCAGCGCAACAGGGGCAGCGGCGAGCGTGTGCACAGCCCCTCCACGCGATTGTGCTATCAAAGTCATAACGGCTGACGCTGCCACAAGAGCAAATAACGGCATCTTTTCGACCACTAAACCACGTACTACTGACCACCCGCCTCCGCCAAGGTTACGGCGAGCAGGTTGACCATTGACTCGGCCTAGAGGCCAGTAGTCGAGCAGCAACATTACAAAGGGCCAGGTCACTAGCATCGGTTTGGCCAATAACCCCAACGCGAGCGTTATGGCGGTCCACATGTACCGGCTGATCGAGGGTGCTTCTGCATAGCGCACGTAAGCGATCAGGGACAGCAATCCGAAAAATGTGGAGAGGGTATCTTTGCGTTCAGACGCCCACGCCACGGATTCCACGTGCAACGGATGCAGCGCAAAAAGCGCGGCGACCAGCGCGCTAGGCCAGCGTGCGTGTGTTGTTCGCAACAGAAACCAGAAGACAAGCAACGTGTTTGCCACATGAATCAGCGCGTTGACCAGCAAGTGGCGGCCTGGGTTCATGCCGAACAGTTGGCAATCGATCATGTGTGAAATCCAAGTGAGCGGATGCCAGTTTGTCGCGTAAAACGTGGTGAAGGCCCAGGCGAGTCCCGCGCCGTTAACACCGCGATTCACCATTGGATTTTCTTGGATATACGTGGGGTCATCGAGAGTGATGAATTGATGCCCGATCACTTGCGCATAAACCGCAAGCGTTACTACCGCCAGACCGAGCAGGATGAGAAGATCGGGTCGCCCAAATGTAGTGGTGTGCCGCAGCGGCACGACCCTTCGCTTATTGGCTACGGTAGAGCCAGCGGCTTTTCTCTTTCGCCTTGGTCGTTCGGCCATGTCGTTTGCGAGACTACTACGGCGTGAGCAACCGAGCTTTTGAGCGCGGAACGAATCTGATCACGATTTTTCCGCAATCTGCCATCCCGTTTCGCCCCTGTTACCTTCTTCGCCTCAGCTTACTTACTATCGTTCGCGATGAAGGCTGTGACCAGTCGAACTAGGGCACGGGGATTTACGAGTACTTATGATGTAAATGGATTTTGCAAATTGAAGCCGAGACGCCATTTCTAGCTGAAGCACTAGAGGTGCGTCAACACTTTTTTGTTTTTTTAGAATTTTGTCATCACAAATTGGCTTTCGCCGCGTTGAACGGTTGAAGCGTTCAAGCGTCACTGCGGATTACCCGCCTTCGCTCGCCGTTTCGCCGGTTCGCCCATTCGCCGATTCGCTCCCTTCGTTGCCTTCATCGAACCGGACATGCGGATTTCCCGGATGCGGCTTGAATTTGAACCTGTTGTGGATCGACGCCCGCTTTGTTTCCGCGCGGGACGCGTTGGCGCGCCAGACGGCGATCTTCTCTACTGCCCCTTTTGTTTAGCCGTCTATTGGCCCGCTCAGCGGCGAAGTTACGAGCTGCGCGCGCGGATTGCTCGAGCTGAATCAAGGGAGGACGGACGCTTTCTTAAGCGCCCCGAAAGCTTTCGGGCTTGGAAAACGGCCCCTTCTTGGAGGCAGGTAATTGCAATCCATCGCCTTTCATGGAAAAAAAGCGCTCATGACGCGTAAGACCGCCAAGCGAGATAGGGTTTTGCAAGCCGCATGGCTCCTTCTCGCGGGGATCGTTTTTGGTCTCGTGATCGCGATTTGCATCCGGCTGCTTGGGATTCCGCTGGAGCGCGATGAAGGCGAATATGCTTACGCCGGTCAACTCATGTTGGAGGGCGTTCCCCCTTACAAGCTCGCTTATAATATGAAATTTCCAGGAACCTACGCCGCCTACGCCGTCATCATGGCGATCTTTGGTCAAACGATCGCTGGAATTCACCTCGGCTTGCTCCTGGTCAATCTTGCCACGATTACGCTGATCTTTTTTCTTGGCCGGCGACTGTTCAGTGTACCGGCAGGCGTTGCCGCTGCGACCGCGTATGCGGTTCTTTGCATGAGCCCATCCGTGCTGGGTTTGGCCGCTCACGCGGAGCATTTTGTTATGCTGCCGGTTCTCGGTGGCACGCTGCTCCTTCTCAACCAATCAGATGGAAGGGGCCGGGCGCGGTTGGTCAAACCGATCCGCCAAAGGGTGAGCACTCGTCTCGCGAATCGAAGAGACGCGATTGTGGTAGGGCGCGACCGCTGGGCGCGCCGAATGGAACCAACGTCCCAGGGGGCCGTCACTGCCATCTATGAAATGTCTCATGGGCGACTGTTTGCCAGCGGTTTGCTTTTCGGCATTGGCCTGCTGATGAAACAGCCTGCGGTTTTTTTTATTCTGTTCGGCGCAATCTATCTTCTGTCTCATGACATTCGCCGCGGATTCTCGCTAAAAAGAATCGCGCTGCCCATTTTGACCTTCAGCGCCGGTGCGACTCTCCCGTTCGGGCTCACGTGTCTCCTTCTCTGGCACGCGAGCGTATTCGATAAGTTCTGGTTTTGGACAATCGACTACGCGCGTCAATACGGCAGCTTGATTCCCCTTGGCGAAGCGCCGGATATGTTTACTCAGAGCGTCAAGCAAGTGATTGGACCTGGCTGGGCGCTCTGGGCTCTGGCTGGATTCGGCCTCGTCGCTGGGCTGCGGCATAAAGAGACGCGGACCAGCACAGAGATTTTACTGGGCCTGTTAGCGGCTTCGGGGTTGGCGCTTTCTTCAGGATTTTATTTTCGAAACCATTATTTCGTGCTGGTGCTTCCAGCAGTTTCCCTGCTTGCCGGCGTGGCGATCAGCAGACTCTCGGATGTCGTAGCCAGTCGCACGACTGTCATTCGGCTTGTGCCGCTCCTTGTCCTTGGCGCGGCCCTAAGCTTGCCAGTTTTTGCGTCGAGAAAGCTCTTCTTCGAAGTTTCTCCAGCTGAAGCGTCTCGAACGATCTACGCCGGGAATCCCTTCCCAGAGTCTATCAGGATCGCTGAGTATGTACGCGACCATAGCAGCCCGAGCGACACGATTGCTGTGCTCGGCTCCGAACCGCAGATTTATTTTTATTCAAAGCGCCATTCTGCGACCGGGTATATTTACACTTATGGTCTAATGGAAGCGCAGAGTTACGCGCGGCAAATGCAAGAGGAAATGATCCGACAAATCGAGTCCGCGCGCCCTAAGTATCTGATCTGGATCAGTGTGAGTACTTCCTGGGGGCGGCGGCCCGCATCGGAGGGCCTGATCTTAGCCTGGTCAAACGATTACATCCAAAGGTTCTACGACGTCGTTGGCATCGTAAATATTTTGTCCCCCGACCACACGGACTACTATTTCGATCAACTGCCGAGACCCATGCCGCCGCTTGTTAATTACATTTTCATCTGCCGTCGCAAATCTTAGCCGATTCCCATGCACAAGATTGCAGCCGGCACCGCTGCCTCTACAGTCAACCGATGATCCTCGAACCGGTTCGCCCGATTGAGCTCTCAGAAATACAGGAAGCACGGAAGCGAATTGGACACACAATCGTTCGCACACCACTCGTCCGTTTTGAGCTCGGGCCAGATTTTCCCGATATTCGACTTAAACTGGAAAATCTACAGCCGATTAATGCCTACAAATTGCGCGGCGCGGCGAATGCGGTTGCGCTGCTCTCCGATTCCGAGCGCAAACGCGGCGTCTGGACGATTAGCGCCGGTAACGCAGGACAAGGCGTCGCGTACGCCGCAAGACAAGCGGGCGTCCCGTGTACGGTCGTAGCCGTCGAGACCGCACCGAAATCGAAGATCGATCGGATGCGCGCGCTCGGGGCCAAATTAATTCCAGCGCCATACGATGTCGCTTGGAAGGCGCTCGAGGAACGTTCGTTTCTCGGAGCCGAAGGAACATTTATCCATCCATTTGACGATCACAATTTCGTTACAGGTCATGCCAGGATGGGCTTGGAAATTCTCGAAGATGCGCCTGAGACCGCTGCTGTCATCGCCAGCATTGGCGGCGGCGGACTGATCACAGGCGTAGGCAGTGCAATCAAAGCGCTCAAACCGGAGGTCAAAGTCTTTGGCGTTGAGCCGGAGACCGCAGCGCCAGCCGCGCTTTCGTTCGAGAAAGGTTCTCCGCAAGTGTTCAAGAACTGGAAAGCTTCGTTTGTGGATGGCGCCGGGGGCCAAAGCCTGTTCCCTCGCATGTGGGAACGAATGAAACCGGTCGTCGATGACTACATCGTCGTCACCTTGGAGGAGACGAGGAAAGCAATGCGGCTGATGGCCGAAAAAGCGCGCGTCATCTCGGAAGGGGCGGGCGCCTTGCCAGTCGCGGCAGCGCTGACCGGAAAAGCCGGCAAAGGCCCGATTGTAGCAATTGTTTCAGGCGGCAACATCGATCTTAACAAGTTTTGCGAGCTGGTCGCTAGCTAAGCGCGTTCAGTGACCCAATTGTCCCGGAACCCAGGTGTTGACTTCCGCTTCGCAATTTGAAAAGAATCTCCAAAAAGAAGCAAAGAGGAGGAAGAACAATGAAAATCGGCGATACAGCACCAGATTTCGAGGCGGAAACCACCCAGGGCCGGATCCGTTTTCATGATTGGATTGGCAACTCCTGGGCGGTTCTGTTTTCCCATCCCAAGGACTTCACGCCAGTCTGCACGACCGAGCTCGGTTATATGGCCAGGATTAAGCCAGAGTTCGACGACAGAAACGTGAAGGTCATCGGATTGTCGATCGATTCGACTGGCGACCATCAGGGATGGGCGAAGGACATCGAGGAGACGCAGGGCCACGCGCCGAATTACCCAATTATCGGTGACGCTGATTTTAACGTTTCAAAACTGTACGGGATGCTCCCAGCTGACACCGCAGGCGATGCCAAGACGCGCAAGCCAGCCGATAACGCGACTGTGCGCAACGTTTACGTCATCGGCCCAGACAAAAAGATCAAGCTAATCCTTGTCTATCCGATGACGACGGGGCGTAACTTCGACGAAGTGCTACGGGTGATCGACTCGTTGCAACTAACTGCCAAACATCAGGTGGCTACTCCAGTGAATTGGAAGCCAGGCGAGGACGTGATCATCGCGGGTTCGGTTTCTGACGAGGAGGCGAAGCGGCGTTATCCGGAAGGCTGGAAGGCTCCGAAGCCGTATATGCGGATCGTGCCGCAGCCGCAATAGAATGCGTATCGAGCGGTGACGTCAATTCGCCGCGCCGCATCAGTAGGTTGACGTGGCTTCAGCGGAATATTCGACCGGATTCTGCTGAAAATACTTTTGTAGCTCGGCGTACAATTTCGGATGACAGGCTCGCAGAGCGCAGGGTCGCTTAAAGAAAGCCTCCGTTAACACAGCGAAAAACTCGGCGGGATTACTTGCTCCGTAGGTATCGAGCAGGGTCGGAATTCCAGTCTCGTCGGCAGTGCGCAACGAAGCGAATTCAATTCGCATCACTTCCTGCCACGACAATTGCTGATCGCGTGTTTTCAGCGCGGGCGTTCCATCCTCCGCTTGATTCTCGTAATCGAGCTGATGGGCAAACTCATGCAGGACGACATTTTTGCCATCTGAAGGATGAGCCGCGCCCGACTTGACCGCGTCCCATGCCAGCACGAGCGCGTCTAGCCAACGGCCGGTCTCACCCAGGCGAGCTATTTTCCCCTCTTGCCACACATGACCGTGAAGGTGCCGTCTCTCCTCTGCCAAGTATGTCGAAGGATAGACCAGGATGGTCAGCAAACGCGGGAAGTAGTCGGTGTTGCGATGCAAAAGGAGAAGACAAGCCTGCGCCGCAATCGTAACACGGACCTCATCCGTGATTTCGAAACCGTCGCAGCCTTCAAACCGCTTGTCGGCAAGAAAAACCTGGACGTGGCCGAGAAGCTCGGCCTGATCCCTGGCAGAAAGCCGGTGAAAAAATGCAACGTTGCGCTTGATCGTCACCAGCCAGTCATCTGGAAAAGGTGTGGCCCGCAGCCAACGCCGCCTTCGATCTTTTAGTAATCCAAAGATCACAATGTAATCTAAGCGCCGCGCGGAAGACACGCGAGCAAGTCTGTGCCGTGGGTAGCGCACGCGTCTCGCGTGTTGGTTTCGGCGTCGCGCCGAAACGATCTTTCTGTAGGTCCGGTTTACTCTAGTGAAGGCGAAGAGCCTGAGAAAAAGTTCGCGATCGCGAGGACGCGCTCGCCAGACACGCGAGACGCGTGCGCTACCCGACGAGCGACGAAATTCGATCTCGCATCCTGTCCCTGATCGTTCTATCACGGTGTCCATGAACACGATCTCAATTTCCCGGCGTAGATTTGCGCAATTATTAAGTGCCGGCGCGGCAGCGGCCGTTGTCCGGCCCGCGCTTTCGCTTGCAGGCTCGCCTGAGCAGCAGCCCACTGCATCAGAGGTTGTTCGCCTGAGCGCCAATGAGAATCCATACGGCCCTTCGCCGAAGGCATTCAAAGCAATGACCGATGCTTTCAGTCTGGCGTCTCGTTATCCTGATGAGCACAACGATGTGTTGATCGATAAGCTGGCGAAAATCAATGGCGTTAATCACGATCAAATCTTACTCGGCGACGGTTCAAACGAGATTCTGAAACTGTGCGCGGACACATTTACTGGGAAAGAGAAGGGCAAACTCGTTGCCGCTGATCCAACTTTCGAAGCAAGCCTCAATCAGGCGCGCGCCAACGGCGCTGACGTGGTGAAAGTCCCCCTCACCCGCAGTTTCAGTCATGATCTTTCGAAAGTGCTCGCGGCGGCAAATAATGGTTTTGTTTACGTCTGCAACCAGAACAATCCGACTGCCAGCGTTACGCCCAAGAACGAACTGCTCGAGTTCATCACCAAAACTCCACGCGAAACGGCGATCCTGGTGGATGAAGCCTATTTCCACTACGCCGACACTCCCGATTACGAGACCGTGATTCCGTTGGTCAAAGATCACTCAAACCTGATCGTCGCGCGGACGTTCTCAAAAATTTATGGGATGGCCGGATTGCGTTGCGGCTACTGCGTCGCGCAAAAGGAGACGATTGAGCAACTGCGTCCGCATCAAATGTGGGACAGCGTTAACATCATGGCCCTGGCCGCGGCGAGCGCGAGTCTCGACGACGCAGATCAAGTCCCAAACGGCCGTCGTTTGAACAGCGAAGCGAGAGCATTCGTGACCGGCGAGCTCGAGACGATGGGCTACAAGTCAATTCCATCGCAAGCCAACTTCATCATGTTCGATTGCAAACGTCCCGTCGTACCGCTCATCAAGGCATTAAAGCAGCGTAACGTCCACGTCGGCAGATTATTTCCGGCGCTGCCGAATTACATGCGCCTGACGATTGGAAAGAAATCCGAAATGGAGAGGTTTCTTGGTGTCTTCCGCGAAATAGCAGCCTGAATCTGTTTTCTGAGTGCCGCGCCGTAGGTCGCCGCGGCGACCGAAAGCGGGTCAGCGTTCCGCGAAGTAGTGGTGACGCGATGGCTTAAGGAAGCGGCTCGATCTTCGCAGGTCTTTGGAAATTTGATGCAAACTCGAATGCTTCTCGCAATTCCTGATGATGAAGCTGTGCCCACTCACGCACGAGTCGTAGCGCCCGTTCTGGAATTGATCCTTCGATCACTTGTAATGTGTCGATAGCGATCTTCGCGACGCGCTCGCCGTAAACAGCATGAAAGTGTGCCGGCGGATGATCTCCGTAATAAAGTTGAATGACGATGCCGTAGAACCGACAAATCTCAGGCATGCGTCATGCCCTTGCGCAAGGAAGGAAAGACATCTTCCGGCTGCTTGCTCGTGAGTTTCAGGTAAAGTGCGTCCGCGCACAGATCGAGTTCGCCCGGCCACTCCAGTGCCCCAAGTTCCGTGATTCGAACCTGCTCAAACATGCCATCGCGTTTCCAGGCCCCGAACACACCACGCCCCGCGATGTCGCCAAGGTCGACGGTGCCCGAAACGCCATCGTCGAACCGAAGAAACAATTTGTAATTCTCCAGCGGCTTCGCTGCTGTGATTTTCATAACCAAAACTTACACCAGAAAGGGACCCATTGAAATACCGCTGTGCTGCATGTCGGTTGATTATCCCCGAGCTCCCGAACTTCATGAGCCCCTCGCCATCGGCAAGAAATCCGAAATGGAAAGTTTCTATCGGCGTTTCGGAAAGTCGCAGCCTGACAATGCGCCATCGTCAAACATCTTCTTCGGGAAGAGCGTTGTGGTACCTTATCCCGTCTGATACGCCAACTAGGCATGCCGCAACAGAACCCCGAGAACGAGAAAAATGATCGAGAGCGCTGCCAGCAACGCGATTAACGGCCAGATGAAACGCACCCATTTGTCGAAGCGCACATTCACCATTGCAAGCGAGGGCAAAACCAAACCGGTCGGCGCGATGAAGCCCATCACGCCAATCCCGTAGCAATATGCGCTGACGATTTCCTCGCGTGACACACCGGCCACGCCTGCCAGCGCGCCTATGATCGGCATCGTCAAGACAGCCATCCCGCTCGATGATTGGATAAAGATCGCTAACACAATGTAAACGAAGAAAAGCGCGACGATGAATGCCACGCCGGGCACGTGTTCCACCCGGCCGGAGAGGTAATGGAGAATCGTGCCGCTGATTTCTCCCTTATCCAAAATGAGCGTCGCGCCGCGCGCGATGCCGATAATCAATCCAACGCCGAGAAGATTTTGTGCCCCGGCGATGAACGCCTGGGTGAAAATCTTCTCGCCTGGGCGGTCGATAATTCCGACGAGTAACGCCGCCGCAAAAAACAAGGTTGTCATCTCCGGGAACCACCAGTCGAGACGCGATACGCCAAAAATCATAACGGCGAACGTCAACCCAAACACCGCGAGCAAGACCTGCATTTTCGGAGTTAACTCGCGTTGCGATTTGACCGCATCGGGTTCTGCCGCGGGCACATGGTTGTGTCCGGT
>Ga0137368_10007626_pt1 | contig 11222 bp, 9 predicted proteins | sample SagtaG_13_FD_104917 | JGI IMG/M metagenome (GOLD analysis project Ga0137368, IMG submission 104917) | Vadose zone soil microbial communities from Sagehorn Ranch, Mendocino, California, USA - Sage1_L_100_16 metaG | ecosystem: Environmental > Terrestrial > Soil > Vadose zone | place: USA...
CCGACCGCACGGGCTGGACCGACCGCACCGCCTGGGCCGATCCCGTCGCGCTGCCCGACCACGTGCTGCGCTGGCTGCGCGCCCACCATCTGTCAGGCGATGCGGCGGTCCCACCGCCCGCATCGCCTGACTCCGCGGAGGAGGCGCCGCGGGGTGCGCTCACCGACGAGGCCGCCGACGCGCTGGCCGGCACCGGGGCGGAGGTGTACCGGGACGGCGCCGCGCGGCGGGCGCACGCCGGCGGGATGAAGTACCTGGATCTGGTGCGCCGCCGCCGGGGCGAGGACGTGCCGCTGCCCGACGCCGTGGTGCAGCCGGCCGACCCGGACCAGGTCACCGCGGTGCTGGCAGCCTGCGCGGCGCACGACGTGGCGGTGGTGCCGTTCGGCGGCGGTACCAGCGTGGTCGGCGGGGTGGACGCGCTGCGCGGCGGGCACGCCGCGGTGGTCGCGCTCGACCTGCGGCGGCTGGACCGGCTGGTCTCGGTGGACCACGAGTCGATGACCGCGACGCTGCAGGCGGGACTCACCGGGCCGGCCGCCGAGGCCGCGCTGGCCGGGCACGGGCTCACCCTCGGGCACTTCCCGCAGAGCTTCGAGCGGGCCACCATCGGCGGGTACGCGGCGACCCGGTCGGCCGGGCAGGCATCCAACGGCTACGGCGCCTTCGCCGAGATGGTGCAGGCCGTCCGGCTGTCCACCCCGGTGGGCGGCTGGAGGCTCGGCCGCGCCCCCCACTCCGCCGCCGGGCCGGACCTGCGACAGCTGGTGCTGGGCAGCGAGGGCGTGTTCGGGGTGATCACCGAGGTGACCGTGCGGGTGCACCCGGTGCCGGCCGCGCGGCGGTACGAGGGCTGGGCGGTGCCGTCGTTCGCCGCCGGGGTGGCCGCGCTGCGCCGGCTGGCCCAGGCCGACCAGCTGCCCGACGTGGCCCGACTGTCCGATGTGGACGAAACGAGGATCGGGCTGGTGCAGGCGGGCGGCCGCGGGCAGGCCCTCGCCGCGTACCTGCGCGCGCGCCGCCGCCGCTGCCTGATGATCGTCGGCTGGGAGGGCACCGCGACCCGGGTGGCCGCCCGCCGCCGTGCCGCCGTACCGCTGCTGCGCCGCGCCGGTGCGGTCCGGCTCGGCCGCGCGGTCGGCGAGGCGTGGCGGCACGGGCGGTACGCCGGCCCACGGCAGCGGGACGCGCTGCTGGACGCGGGCGCGCTGGTGGAGACGGTGGAGACGGCCTCGTCCTGGTCCGGGCTGATCGGGGTGCACCACGCGGTGGGCACCGCGCTGCGCGCCGCGCTCGACGGCCGGGCGCTGGTGATGTGCCACGTCTCGCACGCGTACCCGAGCGGCGCCTCGCTGTACTTCACCGTGCTGGCCCGGCAGGACGCGGCCGACCCGGCCGGCCAGTGGGACCGTGCCAAGCGGGCGGCCGGCGACGCGATCAGCGCGCACCGGGCGACGATCACCCACCACCACGCCGTCGGCACCGACCACACGCCGTGGCTGGCCGCGGAGATCGGCGACCTCGGGGTGGAGGTGCTGCGGGCGGTCAAGGCGCGGCTGGACCCGGCCGGCATCCTCAACCCGGGCAAGCTCATCCCCGGCTAACCTCAGCGGATGGCCTACGTCGACAGCGAGGTTGGGCGGCTGCGTACGGTGCTGCTGCACCGGCCCGGCGCCGAGCTCAAGCGGCTCACCCCGCGCAACAACGACCAGCTCCTGTTCGACGGGATCCCCTGGGTGGGGCGGGCGCAGGAGGAGCACGACACGTTCGCCGACGCCCTGCGCCAGCGCGGCGTCGAGGTGCTCTACCTGGCCGAGATGCTTGAGGAGGCGCTGCAGGTGCAGGCCGCCCGCGAGGAGACCATCGCCGCGGCGCTCGCCGACGTGCGGCTGGGAGCGACGCTGCGCGGGATCGTCAACCGGTACATGCACGACCTGCACCCGACGGACCTGGCCGGCACCCTGGTCGCCGGGCTGGCCCGTTCGGAGCTGAAGACCGGGCGCGGCCTGGTGCACCGGCTGATGGACGAGCACGACTTCGTGATCGACCCGCTGCCGAACCTGCTGTTCACCCGGGACTCCTCGGTGTGGATCGGCGGCCGGGTGGCGGTCACCAGCCCCTCCATGCCGGCCAGGTCGCGGGAGACCACGCTGACCGGCGCGGTGTACCGGTACCACCCACGGTTCGACGGGGTGGAGACGGTGTACGACGGCCCGGGGCGGGAGTGGTTGGAGGGCGGTGACGTGCTGCTGCTGTCCCCCGGGGTGCTCGCCGTCGGGACCGGCCAACGCACCACCCCGGCCGGGGTGGAGACGCTTGCCCGCCGGATCTTCGCCGGCGGGGTTGCGCACACGGTGCTGGTCGTCCCGGTCGCGCAGGAGCGGGCCACCATGCACCTGGACACCGTCTGCACCATGGTGGACACCGACGCGGTCGTGATGTACCCGGCGGTGGCGCACACCATGACGGCCTACGCGGTCACGCCGGGCAACGGCGAGGAGTTGGCGGTGGCCGCGCCGGTGCCGTTCCTGCGGGCGGCGGCCGAGGCGATGGGAATCGACCGGCTCCGGATGATCGACACCGGGCTGGACCCGGTGACCGCCGAACGCGAGCAGTGGGACGACGGCAACAACACGCTGTGCATAGCGCCCCGGCTGGCCGTGGCGTACGAGCGGAACGTGGAGACGAACGCCCGGCTGGAGGACGCCGGCATCGAGGTGGTCCCGATCCACGGCAGCGAGTTGGGCAGCGGCCGCGGCGGCCCACGGTGCATGTCCTGCCCGGTCAGCCGCGACCCGCTCTGAGCCTGCCCGCCGCCACCCGTCCGCCGCGAACGGCCGCGCCCTCCCGCCCCGTCCCCCACCAGCCGTCCGTCGGGTGCGGTTACAGGGTGAGCTGGCGGCCACGCAGGCCGTCGCGGGCGCGCCGCTCGGTGGCCGACAGCGGGCCGGCCTCGGTCAGCGCCTTGCCCAGCCGGTCGGCGAACGCGGCGGCCGGCTGCTCCCACGTCTGCGCCGGCCGGTCGTTCGGCAGGTCCCAGACGGGCACCAGCCGGCCGTGCGCGCGGAACGAGCCGACGTACCGGGTCTGCTCGCCGAGCCCGAGGGAGGCGGCCGCGGACAGCCGGGCCAGCGCGTCCAGCAGGGTGTCCTCGTCGTACGGCATGACCCAGCGCAGGTGGGCCTTCGTCCCGGCGTCGCACCAGTAGGCGGCCTCCACGCCGGACAGCCGCGCGGTCGGCATGATCGCCGCGTTGGCCCGCTCCAGCGACGCCTGCACCTCGGCGGTGCTGTCCGCCGGGCTGTCCACCCAGAACGCGAAGTCCCGGTGCACGGTGACCCGGAGCGGTTCGTCCGCGATCAGGTCCTGCACCCGTGGCCCCGGGCCGGGCAGCCCGGACAGTTGCAGCATGGTGCCGGGCTCCGCCTCGAGCGCCTCCTCCAGCGCGTGCCCGATGTCCCGGCTCACGTCACCGGACCGGCCGTGCACCTGCAGGCCGAGCACGATGGCGCCGTCCTCCCGGACGATCCCGGGCAGCGCCAGCGGCAGCACCGTGGCCAGGGTGACCGAGCGGTCGGCGCGTGCCGGGTCGGCCAGCGTCAGCGGGGCGGTGGCCGACGGCACCAGCTCGCGCAGCGCGATCCAGTCGCACTCGTCCCGGAGGCCCGCGAACGGACGGGCGACCAGTACGTCGGCGCCGTCGCCGGCGCCGTGGCAGTTGCGGTAGCGCTTGCCGGAGCCGCAGGGACACGGCCGGCGGGACGACTCGCCCGCGGGCGTCGACGCGCTGGTACGGCGATCATGGCTGCGGCGACCCACGACACTCCCCCGGCACGGACGGCTCCCGCCGACTGACGAGCCTAGGGCATGCGCCGAAGGTTAGCCCGGCCGACCAGTTTGTCATCATCTGCCTCCGCCTCCCTGGTCTACCCGCCCAGCGATCGACCACTGCCGGCACCCCTGGCATCCCTCGTCACGGCCTTGTCTTGGCGATGAGTGCCGGCTCGGGCCGCCTACCTCACCGCCCGGTAAGGTCCGGTCGCCGGTCCTCCTGGTCGGTTCCTCCCCCCGCCGGCGGCCGGCGTTGAGGCTGTCGGCGTCGTCACTGGCCTGCCGATCGGTAGGCATGCTGCTGGTCGGCTGCCGGTCGGCTGTTTGGACCCGCCGACGGATCCAGGGCGGGTCGCTGCGGCCGGCTCCCGTCAGTTGCCGGTGGGGTAGGGCTGCTCTGTGTGCGGTACGGCGGGTTTGCGGGCGGTGAGGCGTTCGACGATGCCGAGCTTGAACCGGTCGTGGCATTCGATGTCGAGCCCGGCGGCCTGCACATGCCGCAGCGGGCGGCGCAGGAAGTGCTCGCCGCCGATGGGTACGGTGACCAGCTCGAGCAGCCGTTGAACGGCGCGCACCGGCCAGGCCGAGCCGGCGACATGGTCGAGCAGCAGCAGCCGGCCGCCGGGCCGTAGCACCCGGATCATCTCGCCAACCGCGCGCTGGTCGTCCGGGATCGCGCACAGGGACAGGGTGCACACGACCGTGTCGAAGCTGCCGTCGGGGAACGGCAGGGCCTGCGCGTCGCCTTCGCGAAGGGTCACGGCGCGGCCGAGTTGCTCGGCCCGGCGGCGGGCGTGCGCCAGCATCGCCGGGCTCCATTCGATGCCGGTCAGCCGGACCTCGGCCGGGTAGTAGGGCAGGTTCAGCGCGGTGCCGATGGCGACCTCCAGGACGTCGCCGGTGGCCTGCGCGCAGATCCAGGCCCGGGACTGGCCGAACGCGATCCGGTCGAAGAACCGCATGTCCCGGTCGTAGGACCGGGAGTGCCTGTCCCAGTAACGGCGCAGCCGGTCCCGCTCGCCGGTGCTGGCCATGGTCGGCTCCCTTCCGCTGGCGTCCCCGTCCGACCCGGTGAGCGCGGGCTCAGAGTTGCCCGCGCACCGCCCCGGCCGGGAAGACGATGGTGTGGACGTTGACGTAGTAGTTCTCGGGGTTGGTGGCGATGTCGCGTGCCAGTGCGGGGTCGGCCGTGGTGCAGTCGGTCACCGACCCGCTGGTCGGCGCGGTCAGCGGGACTACGATCGGACCGTTGACGCCGGCCGGCGCGTGGTGGATGTGCGCCGCGGTCACCGGGTCGAGGTTGGTGACTGTGATCGTGTAGCAGATCTGGCCGGTGCCGGGGTTGACCCGCAGCGCCGCCGTACCGGTGCCGTCGAGGTCGCCGCCGCCGACCTCGGCCGCTCCGGTGAGAACGGTGGACAGCTTGCGGCCGCTGTCCTGCCCCGCGGCCGGGCTGGCCGCGGCCCAAAGCAGAGCGAGAGCCGCCCCTACCGCCAGCGCGGGCAGCAGCGGCCGGGCCAGAAACGCTCGGATCTTCATGTCGGTACCTCCACAGTGAGGACGAGCGAGCAGGGCCATCCTGCCGGATCGGAATGCCATACCGCTCCGGTGGGCGGAACCGCGCGCCTACGTCCTTCGCGTCGGTCGCCGACAACCTCGTCGCAGGCGTCACGAGTCGGGACACGCTGGGCACGTCGTGGGCGACCGGGTCCTGGTCGCGGTGGCCCGCCGGTTCTCCGACATCGTCGGCGGGGTCTGGTGGGCCGGCTTGGCGGCGACGAGGTCGTCGGCCTGCCAGCCAGCCGAGCACCCTCAACCAGCCGAGGTACATGATCCGAACTGCCACGGCGGGCGATCATCCCTGATCACGACGTCCAGCGATCCGCAGGTCGTGGCCTGCGTCCGGTTCTGGCACGGTGCAGGGTCCGGCCGGGCTCGCAGCGGGTGCTGCACGCCGTCGGCCGGGCCGCTACGCACGTTCTGCGCTGCCACAACGGCGATGCCCGGGCGGGCTAGGCGTCGGGGCCCGCTCAGGCGTCGGACAGCTGCCGGCTGCCCACGTTGCCGACGGCGTCGGCCGAGGAGCTGTGGCGTCGGGTCTGGTGGCGCTGCGCCGGGGTGTGCACCGGCAGGGTGGCCCACACGGTGGTGCTGCCGTTGCTGCGCTCCACTCCCCACAGCGAGGCGAGGGAGTCCACGATCGACAGGCCCCGCCCGCGGGTGTCCCGCGGGCCGGCGTGCGCGACGTGCGGCTCATCCAGCAGGCTGCCGCCGTCGGTGACCCGGATCTGCAGCCGGCCGCCGTCGATGTGCCAGCCCACCAGGATGCGGCCGTCGGGTAGCGCGCGGGCGTGCCGCACGGAGTTGCCCACCAGTTCGGTGACCAGCAACACAGCCTCGTCCACGACGGTCGAGCGGATATGCCTCGCGCGCAGATCGTTGCTGAGTTGGCGGCGGACCTGTCCGGCACTGGCAGGCACGTGCGGCACTGAGACGGTCCCCACGCAACCTCCTCCGCCGGTCCCGACGATCCTGTGCGGTTTGGCGTACCCACACAGCCGGCCGCATTAACACTGACCCGTTTGTGCCGGTAAACCGAGCCGTGTCCGGCGCAATCCGGCTTGGGCTGTGCACACTTGTTATGGGGCCAACCGGCGTAACGCGGATGATCAGCGCCGGCCGAGCTTGCGCAGCACATCCAGCGGGCGGTTGGTGGCGATCGCGTCCACGCCGAGGGATATCACCATCTCGATGTCGGCGGCGTCGTCCACCGTCCAGACGTACACCCTGCCGCCGGCCGCATGCACCCGGTCCACGTACCTGGGGTGCGCCCGCACGATGTGCAACCCCGGACCGGCCCAGGTCACGCCCGCGGGAAGGCTGCCGTCCCGGCGGAACGGGGCCACCCGGTCCAGCAGCAGCATGGTGGGCACCGCCGGCGCGAGCAGCCGGATCCGCCGGATGGCCGCCGGGGCGAAGCTCATCACCACCACGGTGGACGCGTCCCGGTCCACCGGCTCGGCCAGCCCGAACCGGCGCAGCAGCCGCACGAGCTGCTGCTCGACCAGCCCGCCGTACCGGGTCGGGTGCTTGGTCTCCACGAACAGCCGGACCGGGCGCGGTGCGCCGAGCACCACCTCGAGCAGCCGTTCCAGGGTGAGCACCTGGCTGCGCGTCTCGTCCTCGTCGGGTTGCACCAGCTCGTCGGCGGAGTCCGGCAGGTCGTCACGCCAGGAACCGAAGTCCAGCGCGGACAGGTCGGCCAGCGACTGCTCGCTGACCACGCCGCGGCCGTCGGAGGTGCGGTTCACCTTGCGGTCGTGCACGCAGACCAGGTGCCCGTCGCGGGTCAGCCGGACGTCGCACTCCAACCCGTCCGCGCCGTCCTCGAGCGCGCCGACATACGCCGCCAGCGTGTGCTCGGGATGCGTGAACGAGGAGCCACGGTGCGCCACGACGAGCGGGGCCGGGCGCATGAAACCGTCAGGCACACCCAACATCCGAACACAACTTTTCGCGAGTTGTGGCCGCAGGGCGGCAAGTTGCGGAAAGTTGTCACTACACCCACGCTGTCCGGCGAGGAGGACGCGATGCAAGGTCTGATGCAGGACTATCAACTGTCCCTGCCCCCGGTCCTGGACCGCGCCGAGCGGATCTACGCGGACCGCCCGCTGATCACGGCGACGGCCACCACGGTGGAGCGCACCTCCTATGGTGAGTGGGCCGACCTGACCCGCCGGCTGGGCACCGCGTTCGACAACCTCGGCTTGTCCGCGGACGCCCGCGTCGCCACCTTCGCCTGGAACAGCGCCCGCCACCTCGCGCTGTACTGGGCGGCGCCGTGCTCCGGCCGCGTGCTGCACACGCTGAACATCCGGCTGTTCCCCGAGCAGCTCACCTACATCGCCAACCACGCCGAGGACGAGGTCGTCTTCGTCGACCGGTCGTTGCTGCCGCTGCTCTGGCCAATGGTGTCCACCTTCGAGACGGTGCGGCACGTGGTGGTGATGGACGACGGCGCGCCGGCCGAGATCCCGGACGACCCGAAGATCCTCGACTTCGACGACCTGGTGGCCGACGCGGCACCGGCGCGGTTCCGGGTGGACGACGAGAACCAGGCCGCCGCGATGTGCTACACCAGCGGTACGACCGGCCACCCGAAGGGCGTCGTGTACTCGCACCGCTCGCTGTACCTGCACTCGCTGGCGCAGATGACCGAGCAGACCATGGGCATCCGGCAGAGCGACGTGGTGCTGCCGGTGGTGCCGATGTTCCACGCCAATGCCTGGGGCCTCGCGCAGGCGCCGATCTTCAACGGCGCGACGTTGATCATGCCGGGCCCGCGGATGCAGCCGGAGGCGATCGCCGACCTGATGGAGTCGGAGAAGGTCACCGTGGCGGCCGGCGTACCGACCATCTGGATGGCCGCGCTGCCGCACCTGGTGGGCCGTGACCTGTCCTCGCTGCGCAGCATCATCTGCGGCGGTTCCGCGGTGCCGAAGGCGCTGTCCGAGGCGTACCGGGAGAAGCTCGGCCTGCCGATCACCCAGGCCTGGGGGATGACCGAGACCAGCCCGCTCGGCTCGGTGAACATGCTGCGGCCGGAGTTCGCCGGGCTGCCCGAGGAGGAGTTGGCCACGCTGCGCACCCGGCAGGGTTACCCGCCGGTCGGCGTGGACATCCGGATCGTCGACCCGGAGACCCTGGAGGAGCTGCCCTGGGACGACAAGGCCACCGGCGAGCTGCACTGCCGCGGGCCGTGGATCGCGGCGGGGTACTACAAGGGGGCGACGCCGGAGCAGTTCACCGCGGACGGCTGGCTGCGTACCGGCGACGTCGCGGCGGTCGACCAGTACGGCAGCATCCGGCTGGTGGACCGCACCAAGGACCTGATCAAGAGCGGCGGCGAGTGGGTCAGCTCGGTGGACCTGGAGAACCAGATCATGGCCCACCCGTCGGTGGCGGAGGCCGCCGTCATCGGCGTACCGCACCCGAAGTGGCAGGAACGACCGCTGGCCTGCGTGGTGCCCAAGCCGGGCGCGCAGCTCACCAGGGACGAGCTGCTGGAGTTTCTGGCGCCGCGGGTGGCGAAGTGGTGGCTGCCGGACGACGTGGTGTTCATCGACGAGGTGCCGAAGACGTCGGTCGGCAAGTTCTCCAAGAAGGACCTGCGGACGCGGTTCGCCGACTACCAGTTGCCGACCGTCTAACTTCGGTCAACCGGTAGCGAACCGGACATCCCGGCACTCCGTTCGCATGAACGCGGCCAGCCGCGCGCCCTCGGCGGCCACATCGTCCCGCTCGCGCGCCGACAGCGGGCTGAACGGCTCGACGGTCAGCCCGGTCGGGCCGCGCTGCCAGGTGGCGCGGAAGAGGCCGTCGATGAGAACGGTGCCGGCCGTCCCGCCGTTGCCGGGCGGCAGCGGGACAGAGTGGTTGTCGGGGATGACCCGGCTGCGGTCGGCGTAGGAGAGCAGCAGGTTGTCGTACTCGGGCAGGAACCGCGGCGGTGCCGGCGTGTCCGGGTCGGGGCGTGCCGCGTCCGGCAGGTCGAACAGCTCGCGGCCGGCCTCGTCGCGGAACGTGCGCAGGCGCGGCCGGAGCCGGTCGGCCACCTCGCGCAGCCGGGTCAGCCCCGACCAGGTCTGCATGTCGTTCACGGTGGCCGGGCCGAACGCGGCCAGGTACCGCAGCACGGTCGCGTCCGGGGCGGGCGCCGGGTCCAACGGCCGGCCGAGCCACGACTCGGTGGTGGTCCAGGCGGCCGGGCCGTGCGCACCCCAGACGCCCCGCGGCGGCACCTGCACCAGCGGCGTCAGGTAGCTGACGGTGTACGCCAGCGAGTCGCCGTCCCGGTCCGGCCAGCGCGCGGCCAGCAGCGGGCGCAGCTCGGCCCGGGTACGTGGCCGCTCCTCCAGCAGCGCCCGGCCGGTGGCCAGCAGCTCGTCGGCGTCCAACCCGGTGAGCCGGCGCGCGAACGGACTGCCCCGCCAGCCCCGTTCCAGCACCGGCCGCATCAGCGGGACCAACGCCAGCGCGTCCCGGGCCGTGACGAGGTGGATGGTGGCCCGCATCAGCGAGGTGCGCACCACCCGCCGCTCGGTGAGGGCGCTGGCCAGCTCGTCCGGCTCGAACCCGTCCAGCCGGCTCCACAGTCCGACGTAGGGCGCGAGCGGCGCCTGCGCCTGCATACCGACCAGGTGCTCGACGGCGTCGAGGGCCGGCCGCCGATGCCGGCGCAGCAGGAGCTGGCGCTCCAGGGCGGCCCGGTTCAGCGCCCGCTGGGACAGCAGTGCCGTCATGCCTCGTACGGTCCCACCCGGGGGTGACAGAATCCTGCGCGCCGAGCCGCAGACCCGCCCAGCCGCAGACCCGCAGACCCGGCGACCAACCGACCCGGCGCACCGGTAGGTCCGGGCCGGCCGGCCTGCGGGACCGGCCGGCAGCAGAATGGCAGCGTGTTCGATGACTTCGCGTTCGGGTGCGCCCCGCCGCAGGTACGGCGCGCAGCGGCCGGCAACCACGACGGCGAGGGCGCGATCACGCTGCGGCACCGCACGCCGTACCACGTACCGTCGGTGCTTGCCTGGTTCGCCGGTCGAGCCGTGCCCGGGCTGGACCAGGTGGCCGGCGGCACCTACCGCCGCACGCTCCGCCTGCCCCGCGGCGGCGCTCTGGTGGAGCTCACCCCGCAGGGCGACGCCGTCCGGCTGCGGCTGGCGCTGGCCGACCCGCGCGACCTGGACGCCGCGGTGCAGCGCTGCCGGCGCCTGCTCGACCTGGATGCCGACCCGGACGCGGTGGATGCGGTGCTCGGCGCCGACCCGCTGCTCGCCTCGCTGGTGGCGGCCCGGCCGGGCATCCGGGTGCCGGGCGCCGCCGACGGGTTCGAGTTGGCCGTACGGGCGGTCCTCGGGCAGCAGGTCTCGGTGGCGGCCGCGCGCACGTTCTGCGGTCGGCTGCTGGCCGCCCTGGGCGAGCCGCTCGGAGACGGCCGGTGGCGGCTCTTCCCCACCCCGGCGGCGGTGGCCGGGTCGGACCTGGCCGGCATCGGGCTGACCGGCGCGCGGATCGCCACGGTCCGGGCGCTGGCCGCCGCGGTGGCCGGCGGCGGGCTCACGCTGGACGCGGGTGCCGACCGGGCGGCCACCGGGCAGGCACTGCGCGCGCTGCCCGGCATCGGCCCGTGGACCGCCTCCTACGTCGTGATGCGCGCCCTCGGCGATCCGGACGCACTGCCGCTGGGCGATCTCGTCCTGCGGCGCCGGGCGGCCTCGCTCGGCATCGACGACCTCGCCGGCCGGGCCAGGTCCTGGCAGCCGTGGCGGGCCTACGCCGCGATGCACCTGTGGAACCTGGAGGAATGATGTTTCTGTCCACTGTGGACACCG
>Ga0137368_10007647_pt1 | contig 11203 bp, 9 predicted proteins | sample SagtaG_13_FD_104917 | JGI IMG/M metagenome (GOLD analysis project Ga0137368, IMG submission 104917) | Vadose zone soil microbial communities from Sagehorn Ranch, Mendocino, California, USA - Sage1_L_100_16 metaG | ecosystem: Environmental > Terrestrial > Soil > Vadose zone | place: USA...
CGGGTCGGCCACGACAGCGGCGTCATCGAGGAGTCGGCCATCGGCGACGGCATGGTGGACGCGGCCTGCGCCGCGATCGCCAAGGCGGTCGGCGTGGACGCGACCCTGCTCGAGTTCAACGTCTCGGCGGTGACCGGCGGCACCGACGCGCTCGGCGAGGCGACCGTCCAGGTCGAGGCCAGGAGCGGCGCGGCGGCGGGCATGCGAGTAGCCGGGCGCGCCGTCGCCACCGACATCGTGGAGGCGTCGGCGCGCGCCTACCTGCAAGCGGTGAACAAGCTGTCCCGCGCCAGAACGCGCGTGGCGCAGGGCATGTGAGGATCGTGAGGAGCAACACCCCATGACTGGAAGACCTGCCAGCACACGACCACGTCAGCATCGTTCCGAGGCCCACGCCGCCATGGCGCGGGTGTTCGGCGTGAACGTCGAGCCGGGCGACGCCCTCTCCTGGGAGTCGACCGCGCCGGAGCCGGCCACGGAGGACGCCGAGCGGCGCGCCGCGCTCGGTCGCGTCTTCGGGACCGAGGCGTGATGGGCAAGCGCCGCTACGCCGTCGCCTGCGTTCCCGGTGACGGCATCGGGCCCGAGGTGATCGCCGAGGCGCGCAGAGCGGTCGACGCCGCCGCACGATTCGGCTTCGAGATCGACTGGACCGACTACGACCTCGGTGCCGACCGCTACCTGCGCACCGGCGAGGTGCTCCCCGAGACCGTGCTGAAGGAGCTCGGCGAGGCGGACGCCATCCTGCTCGGAGCCGTCGGGCGGCCCGACGTCGCGTCCGGCGTGCTCGAGCGGGGCCTGCTGCTGCGGCTCCGCTTCGAGCTGGACCTGTACGTCAACCTCCGCCCGATCAAGCTGCTCCCCGGGGTTGCCTCGGTGCTGGCCGGCAGGGGCCCGCGGGACGTGGACCTCGAGGTGGTGCGGGAGAACACCGAGGGGCCCTACGTCGGCGCCGGCGGGAGCGCCCATCGCGGCGGTCCCGCCGAGGTCGCCACCGAGACCTCGCTCAACACCCGCATCGGGGTGGAGCGCTGCGTGCGCTACGCTGCCGCCCGCGCCGCCACCCGCCGGGACGGGCGCCTCACCCTGGTCCACAAGACCAACGTGCTCGTCCACGCCGGCGACCTGTGGTGGCGCGTGGCCAGGCAGGTCGCGGGGGAGAGTGGCGTGGAGCTCGACTACTGCCACGTCGACGCCGCATGCCTGTACCTGGTCAACGACCCTGGGCGCTTCGACGTGATCGTTACCGACAACCTCTTCGGCGACATCCTGACCGACCTCGGCGCGGCCATCGCCGGCGGCGTCGGCACGGCGGCGAGCGCGAACCTCAACCCTGGCGTGGATGACGGTGGACCCGGCCCGTCGCTGTTCGAGCCGGTACACGGCTCGGCTCCCGACATTGCCGGCAAAGGGGTGGCGAATCCCGTCGCCGCGGTGCTCTCGGCCGGCCTGATGCTCGATCACCTCGGCGAGCGCGAGGCCGCGGCCGCGCTCGAGCAGGCCGTCGTGGCGGTCCTGCCGGGCGCTGCGCGATACTCGACGAAGGAGATCGGGGAACAGGTCGCCGTCGCGGTAGCCCGTGAGGCGAGCGCGTAGGAGGTCAGAAACCATGCCGATCGAGGCGACCCGCAAGATCTGGATGGACGGCGAGTACGTCGACTGGGACAAGGCCACCATCCACGTCCTGACCCCGTCCCTGCACTACGGCTGGGGCGTGTTCGAGGGCATCCGCGCCTACAACAGCGCCCGTGGCCCGGCGGTGTTCCGGCTCACCGAACACATGAAGCGGCTCTACCGGAGCGCGAAGATCTACCACATGGAGCCGCCCATCTCGCTCGAGGGTGCCATCAAGGTCGCCAAGGACCTGGTCGCCATGAACGAGGTGCGCGAGTGCTACATCCGGCCGATCATCTACCTGGGCTACGGCGAGATCGGGCTGAACCCGCTGACCAGCGGGATCAGCATGGCGATCGCATGCTGGCCCTGGGGCGCATACCTCGGCGAGGAGGCGTTCCAGACGGGGGTCCGGGTCAAGATCAGCTCCTGGCGACGGCTGGACCCCAACATCATCCCCCCCGCCGCCAAGGCGACCGGTCAGTACCTGAACTCCTCGCTGGCCAAGGCCGAGGCGGTCAAGGCCGGCTACGACGAGGGCATCCTGCTCAACACCAACGGCTTCGTGACCGACGGCTCGGGCGAGAACCTCTTCGTCGTGCGCGAGGGCACGCTCGTCACCCCGCCGCTGGCGGCCGGCTGCCTGGCCGGGATCACCCGGGCCAGCATCATGCGGATCGCCGCCGACGCGGGCATCCCGGTGCAGGAGGCCGACCTGGTCCGCACCGACCTGTACCTGGCCGACGAGGCCTTCTTCACCGGCACGGCCGCCGAGGTCGTGCCGATCCGGGAGGTGGATGACCGGGTCCTCGGCGACCCGGGTCCGATTACCCGGCGGGTGCAGGAGGTCTTCGTGGCCGCCACCCGCGGCACGGACGAGCGCTACCGCGACTGGCTCGAGCCGGTCGGCTAGTCCGCCTCCTGCGGCTCTCAGTACCGGCGGCGGTGCCCGCGGGCGGCGCCGCCGGTCCAACTTGCGCGCTGCCATCTGGAGGGAAGGACACTCGTGACCGCGAACCTGGAGACCTACGACACAACGCTGCGGGACGGGGCACAGCAGGTCGGCCTGACCTTCACGGTCGCCGACAAGCTCCGCGTGACCCAGCTCCTCGACGACCTCGGCGTTGACGTCATCGAGGGTGGCTGGCCCGGCTCCAACCCCAAGGACGCCGAGTACTTCCGGCGCATCCGTGACGTCGAGCTGCGGCGGGCGGTGCTGGCGGCCTTCGGCTCGACGCGGCGGCCGCGTCGCGGGGTCGACGACGACCCCAATCTCGCCGCGCTGGTCGCCTCGGGCGCGCCGGTGGTGGCCCTGGTCGGCAAGGCCTGGACCCTGCACGTGACCGAGGCCCTGCGCACCAGCTTCGATGAGAACCTCGCGATGGTGACCGACTCGGTGCGCTACCTGGTGGCCGCCGGCCGGCGGGTGGTCTTCGACGCCGAGCACTTCTTCGACGGTCACGCCACCGATCCCGCCTACGCCCTCGAGGTGGTGCAGGCCGCCGCCGAGGCTGGCGCCGACACGGTGGTGCTGTGCGACACCAACGGCGGCATGCTGCCGGCGACGGTGTCGCGGGTGGTCGGGGAGATCGTCGGCAAGCTGCCCGGGGTCCGGGTCGGGATCCACTGTCACAACGACACGGCGTGCGCCGTGGCCAGCTCGCTGGCCGCGGCGCAGGCGGGAGCCGGCCAGGTACAGGGCGCGGCCAACGGCTACGGCGAGCGCTGCGGCAACGCCGACCTGTTCGCGGTCATCGCCGACCTGGAGCTCAAGGAGGGTCGGCGCGTGCTGCCGCCCGGCCGCCTCGGCGCGCTCACCTCGACCGCGCACGCCATCGCGGAGCTGGCCAACCTGACGCCGGACGGGCGCCAGCCGTACGTCGGCGCGAGCGCCTTCGCCACCAAGGCCGGGCTGCACGCCTCGGCGATCGTCCGCCGGCCCGACGCCTACTCGCACGTGGACCCGGTCGCCGTCGGCAACCGCCTGCAGGTCCTGGTCAGCGAGCTTGCCGGGCGCTCCAACGTGCTCGCCAAGGCGACCGAGCTGGGTCTGGACATGGAGGAAGGAGGCGACCTCGGCACGCGCGTGCTGGAGCGGGTCAAGGAGCTGGAGCACCGGGGCTACGCCTTCGAGGCGGCCGACGCCTCCTTCGAGCTGCTGGTCCGGCGCGAGGCCGGGCAGCTCGAGCCGGCCTTCGACCTGGAGGGCTACCGGGTGACGGTGGAGCGCCGGCCGGACGGCAGCGACCTGGCGGACGCGACCGTGCGCCTGCGGGTGAAGGGTGAGCGCGTCGTCCAGGTGGGCGAGGGCGTCGGGCCGGTGCACGCCCTCGACGAGGCGCTGCGTCGCGCCCTGGCGGACCTCTATCCGGAGGTCGAGTCGGTGCGCCTGGTCGACTACAAGGTCCGCATCCTCGACGGCCGCGCCGGCACCAGGGCGGTCACCCGGGTGCTGCTGACCTCGGCCGACGAGGGGGGGGAGTGGACCACGGTGGGCGTGTCCGACGACATCGTGACCGCCTCGTGGGAGGCGCTGGCCGACGGCCTCCAGTACGGGCTGCTGCGCCGATCGCTGCCGGCGGCGGCCACGACGGGATGACCCGTTCCGGGAACCTGGTGCCCGGTGATGGACGTCGAAGGAACATGCGCGTCGTCTTCGCTGGCTTGATCGCCGCCGTGGTCGCGGTGGTCGCGGGCTGCGCCGCGGGTCCCGGCGCCGGCGAGCCCGGGTCTGGCGCTTCCTCCGGCGTGGAGGGCGTGACCGTGGTCGACGAGGGCTGCCCGATCCAGCACGGCACGGCGCCCTGCCCGGAGCGGCCGTTGCGGGCGCGGATCGTGGTGGTGCGGCAGGGCTCGTCCGATGTCGTGGCCCGAACCGAGAGCGATGGAGCGGGCCGGTTCCGGGTGCCGCTGCGCCCGGGGCGCTATCTCCTGCGGCCGGAGAACCTGACGGGTGCGCCGGTTCCCTGGGCCCGGCCGGTTGACGTGGAGGTGCGGGCAGGCGCGTTCAGCAACGTGACCGTGCCCTTCGACTCCGGCGTCCGCGGCCCTGCGCAATAGCCGCGAACCACTCATATCTTGATAGGCAAGCAATCACCCCGACCCCCTTGACTGCTTGCCTCGCGGCTGGCTATTCTAGCCGGCGTGATCCAGGTACTACGATTTTCTGATTAGATACTAATGCTCGGTTAGCGGAGAACTACCGGGCCACGGCTCAGCACGGCAGGTCGGCCCCGCGGTACCGCCGCGGCGATCGGCTGGTGCGGATCTCCTGACCTGCTGTCCTGTCCCCGCCACCCACCCACCGCGCTCGCGGCGTGTGCTGACACGCCTGCGTGCAGGGTCGGCCATTGCCGCATGCGCGTGAGCGCCCGCCGCGATGCCGTACGTCCCGTCCGGCGCACGAAAGGAGGCCGGCCAGGAGAAAGCTCACGGTCGGCCAATGCAGGCCCAGGCAAGGCACAGGCGCAACGCGAACCTCGCTTGCGTGACGGGGGGCCCCGCCTCCGGTCGGGTGAGTCGCCGCCTCCCCGGCCTCGGGAGCCGGGAAGCAGAAAGGCGACGCAATGAGATTGAGCCTCAGGCGCTGGCCCGCGATGGTGGTCGCCACCGGCCTGCTGGTCGGTGGCCTCGCGAACGCGAGCGCTGCCGGAGCGGAAGCATCCACGGAAAGCGCGCCGGCATCGATCACCCCGACTGGCATGGGTGCGGCGACGCCTCGGACAGTCGACGTGCGCACGGCGGCGGCGGGGCCGCAGATCCCGGCCTCTCCGAGGTCGTTCGGGCCGCTCGGCGCGGACGGACGGCCGGCCACGGCGTCATTGCCAGCGCAGTCGCCCAGCGGGACCAAGCCCGCTCCCGCGGTCGCGCCGCCGGCGGCGGGCGGCCCGAACCTCGGGGGGAGGGTGCAGCGTCCGCCAGGCGTGGCGCCGTTGGCCGCGCCGACCACGATCAACGCGAACTTCAACGGCATCAACCAGGCGACCTCGAACTGCGGGGGATGCCAGCCGCCGGACCCCAACGCAGCGGTCAGCCCCTCAGAGATCGCGCACACCGCCAACCTGCGCCTGCAGGTCTACACCAAGGCCGGCGCAACCCTCTGCGGCGTCGGGCTCAACACCTTCATCGGCACCTCGGCCAGCCTGTCCGACCCGCGGATCCTGTGGGACAACCGGAATAACCGTTACCTGTTGGTGGTCATCCCGGTGCCGGCCTCGACCACCTCCACGCCGACCCTGTTCCTGGCGGCCAGCACCGGCACCAGCGCGTGCGGGTCGTGGTTCATCTACACCCTGACCTTCAGCGGGTCGCTGTACCCGGCCGGCACCTTGCTGGACTACCCCTACCTCGGGCAGGACCGGGTCGCGGCCCTGCTGTCCTCCAACAACTTCCGGCGCACCACGAGCGGCTTCGTCCCGATCGGCTCAGCCGCCTTCTCGGTCTCCAAGGCCAGGCTCTACGTCGGCGCCTCGGTGAGCTTCCCCGCCTTCTCGGTCGGCTTCTCCACCGCTCCGGTGACCGTGTCCGGTATCCCTATCGCCTCGACCACCAATAGCTACTACCTGCGCTCGATCCCTGGGACCGGGTATGGGCTGTACCGCATGACCAACAGCGCCGGCCCTGGCACCACGCTCGTCCTGCAGGCGACCATCAGCTCGCCGTTCGCTCGTCCGAGCAGACGGGTCCGCCAGCCGGGCACCGGTGCCACGCTCGACCCGCTTGATGGGCGGATCGTCTGGGCGCCGGTACAGGACGAGAACTTCGTCTGGTTCACCCATGGCATGGATCTGTCCGGCTACCCGGCTGTGCGCTATGGCGCGGTCAGCGTCGTGTCCAACACCGCAACTGTCGCCAAAGCGTTCCGCAGTTCAACCAGCGATGACTTCAACCCCTCCATCGGCGTCGCCGACGCGGGTGCCAATGCCGTTTTCGTCTGGTTGAACTGGGCCTACACCGACACGCCCGCCAACGTGGCCACCTCGGTCACCGTCGACGGGGTGCGGCCGGGCACAGGCGTGCCGGATCTCATCGGCACCGGGCGGGTTCTGGTGAACGGCTTCAGCACCGTCAGCAACTTCCGCTTCGGTGACTACTCCTCGGTGGCCGTCGATCCAACCGCAGCCAGCGGGACCTGCCCCGCCGGCAGGACCGCGGTGACCGCCCAGCAGTACTTCACCAGCAACGGCCAGTGGCGCGTCAGACTCAGCCGCCTCAGCTTCTGCTGATCCGCCGAAGCCCCTGAAGAGGGGCGTGCAAGAGCGAGGGCCTCCGGGTATGGGATCTGGTCCCAGCACGTCCAGACCCATCCCGGAGGCCCTCGACTGCCGTGAACGGGTATCCTGGTATTTCAACAGGTGAACTCGAGTACCCGACCGCAACCGTCTCGTTAGCTACCTGTGTCAGAAATTCCACTTACTCTGGCCGGTAGTTCGAGGTAGATTGCCTGCAGACCTGGTCACTCATGGAGAGATCGGGCTATCGGGGGAAAGCAAGTGGGGGGTAAGGAACGGACCAGTTGACTGGCGTGTCAGGATTCATTCCGGCCTGGCGCTTTGCCATCCGTCTTGCGCTCGTTGGAGCGGCGTCGCTGCTATTCGTCCTGGTGCTCGCGCAGCAGGCAGACGCAGCGTCCGAGTCTCCTGGCACCCAACCCGAGGCGGTGAGCCAGGCGCAGAACGGCGACGGAGCCGGCTCCTCGGACGAGGGGTCCGGCCCGAAGGCGTCACCGCGATCCTCCTCCAGGGAGCACTATCCCTGGGGCCGGCACGGCCGCGGCCGCTCTCACGGTCCCGAGTCCTCCAGCTCGAGCCGGCTGGCCGAGTCGGACGCGCCGCTCGCCGATCCCGCCGCTGATGCTCTTGCCTTGGACCCGGCGCCTGCCTCGGACCCGACGCTGGTGGCTGCTGACACCACCTCGGACGCTGGCATGACGACCGGCTCTGACGGCGGCCAGCAGGGGATCAGCGAGCCGGTCTCCGATGGCGACAGCCAGCCGGCGTCCGAGCCGGTGCCGAGCGAGCCGCCCGCCGACGGGAGCACGGCCACCTCCTCCTCCGACCCGGCTCCCACCTCGGACCCGGCCCCCACGTCCGACCCGGCCCCCACCTCGGACCCGGCGCTGACCACCGATGATTCGGCGACCGCGTCGAGCACGACGACCTCGACCGACCCGGTCCTCACCACCAGCGCCACGGCGGACACCACGGCGGACACCACGGCCACCACCACGGTCACCACCGACGCCACGGCCACGGCGGACGCCACGGCCACCACCACGGTCACCACCACCGAGGTAGTCGCGACCGCAGCCGCGACCCCGATTCTGGCCTGCGCATCGCCCGCCCCAGCGGTGGCGATGACCGACCTCACCGTGCTTGCGCCCGTCCTCCCCGAGGTCGTCGGTCCGATCGCGATGGTGCAGCGGCTCAACAGCCTTCTCCAGCAGGGACTTGCGGTCGCGCGCGCGATCTCCTGGACCTCCCCTGGCTCCAGCCTGACGGACGTGCTGGAGCAGGTCGGCAACCTCGCCGGCCACACCGGCAGGGACGAGCGGCAGCGCTCCGGCGCACCACCCCTACCGGCACCTCTGCCCGCTTCCGTACCAGCTCCCGTGCCGCTGCCGACGTCCCTGCCCACCCTTCCGACCGAGCAGGGCGGCGGCAGTGGCAGCGGTTCCTCGATCGGGAGCGGCTCGCACGGGCACGGCAAGGGCGGCGGCTCCTACGCCGTCCTCGGCGGAATCCCGCTCGTCGTCTTCCTGCGCCCGCTGGGCGTGTCGCGGCGACTCCGCTCGAGCGGCTACTCGCGCTCCCTCCAGCCGCTCGTCCTGCCTGGATAGCGGTCCTCTCCGGCGCATCCATACGTCCTTTGACGCCCGATCATCGTCTGAGATCCCGCGTCACTGCCACGGAGGAACCTTCCAGTGCATCCTTTGACATCACCCCATTCCGCCCGACCGCCCGATACCTCCGCGCTGTCACGAGCCGCGCGCCGAGCGGCGGAGCCGCTGCTGGCGCCCGCGGCAGGCGCGCTCGTCCTCGGGCTCCAGGTGCTCGCGTTCGGGTATGCCTGGCGCCGCACGCTCCTGCCGGCCATCGGCCCGCTCGAGGCGCCACCCGCCCGTGCTCCGGGACGCCCGTCGACCCGGGCGCGGTCCTCTCCGGCCTCCAGCTCCACAACCAGCAACGGCCAGGCCGGCCAGAACGTGACATTCGCCCATGAGCTCCGCCGCCGGCTCGCCGCGTTGCGCGTGCTGAGCGAGGCGATCGAGGTGCGCACCGGCCACGACGACGACGTCGACCGGCTGGTTCACCTGCTCGTGCGCGAGCTGCACGACCTCGAGGAGCTGGAGTCCGCCATGCTCGGCACCGGCCGGCGCGACACCCACGAGGAGGTCGACGTCCTCGAGATCGCCCGTGCGGCCGCGCAGACGGTCGGCCTGGCGCGCCAGAGCGAGATCACCGTCCAGGGCTCGCGGCGCTCGCTGCCGGTGCTCAGCAACCCCACCATGCTCCGTCAGGCACTGGAGAACCTGATGGACAACGCCGCCACCTGCGGCGCGGGCCGCCCGGTCGAGGTACTGGTGCGCTTCTCGATGACGCGCCGGCTGCCCGGGATCGAGGTGCTGGTCGCCGACCGCGGTCCGGGGCTCGGCAGGGCGAGCTCCAGCCGCCGTTCCGGCCAGGGCGTGGGCCTGCCGCTGGTGCGCAAGTTCGCCCAGGAGAGCAATGGGCGGCTGTGGTGCAACAACCGCGAGGGCGGCGGCGCGGTGTTCGGTCTGTGGCTGCCGGTCGAGGGCCACCTCCTCGCGCGGCTCGCCGGCGCCGAGCGCCAGCCCACCAACGGCATGGGCGGCCTGGAGCCCGGCAACGGCAATGGCCACAGCCGCAACGGCCACAGCCGCAACGGGAACGGCGTGCGCCGCGCATGAGCAGGTCGCTCACGCGGCCGGCGGTCCCGCCACGGTCGGGATCCTTTCGGTATGGGCTCCCGGGCGGTATCGTCGTCGGCATGCGGGAGCGTGCGCCGGAGCACGACCAGCCGGGCCCTGAGCCGGTACTGGTCACCGTCGGCGACGTGCGCGCGGCGCGTGATCGCGTCGCGAGCGTGCTGCGCCCGACACGGGTGAGCAGCTCCGACACGCTGAGCCGGCTGATCGGCCGCTCCATCCTGCTCAAACCGGAGCACCTGCAGCGCACCGGCTCGTTCAAGATCCGTGGCGCCTATAACCGCATCTCCCGCCTGGATCCGGGCACCGAGGTGGTGGCCGCATCGGCGGGCAACCACGCCCAGGGCGTCGCGCTGGCGGCGACCCTCACCGGGCACCAGGCGACCATCTTCATGCCCTCGAGCGCACCGCTTCCCAAGGTGGACGCCACCATCGACTACGGCGCCACCGTCAAGCTCGGGGACGAGGCGGTCGACGACTGCATCGCCGCGGCCAGGCGGTTCGCGGCCGAGCGGGACGCGGTGTTCGTGCCGCCCTTCGACGACCCCTTCATCATCGCCGGTCAGGGGACCATCGGTCTCGAACTGGCCGACGAGGCCCCTGACGCGGAGACCGTCGTGGTCGCGGTCGGCGGCGGTGGCCTGATCTCGGGCATCTCCACGGCCATCGCCGAGCTGCGGCCTGGTGTCCGCGTGATCGGGGTGGAGGCGGACGGCGCGGCATGCATGCGCGCGTCGGTCCACGCCGGCCACTGCGTCGGCCTGGAGGGCGTGAGCACGATGGCCGACGGTATCGCGGTGAAGTCGCCTTCGCCGCTCACCCTGGCGCACGTCCGCGCCTATGTCCACGATCTCGTGACCGTGACCGAGGAGCAGATCAGCCAGGCGCTGCTCCTGCTGCTGGAGCGCACCAAGGCGGTGGTGGAGCCCGCGGGGGCGGTGGCGCTGGCCGCGATCCTCAGCGGCAAGGTGCCAGGCACCGGCCCGGTGGTCGCGGTCCTGTCCGGCGGCAACGTGGACCCTCTACTGCTCATCAAGGTCATCGACCACGGGTTGTCGGCCGCCGGCCGCTACGTGGTCCTGCGGGTTGTCCTGGACGACCGGCCAGGCGCGCTGGCCGCCCTGACCACCGAGGTCGCCCGCCTGGGCATGAACGTCCTGTCCGTTGAGCACCACCGCTCCGGGCTCGACCTCGACATGGAGCAGGTCGAGGTCCGACTCACCCTCGAGACCCGCAACACCATCCACTCCGACGAGGTCGTCGCCGATCTCCGAAGCCGCGGCTACAAGGTCGAGCCGATCCGGTAGCGGCGACACCACGGCAACGCTCGCCCGGTTGCGCCGAGCTTGTCGCCTCCCGTTACCAGTTCAGTGAGCATTTGTGGCTGCTCGCCGACTGGTACCCCTGTGAACGATCAGGGAATTTCGGGGATCTGGCTCATATCTCGTGATGGACACGACCTGTGCTCAGACAGCGTCGGCGAGGGTTGCCTGGCAGTGACACAGCCGCGACGTAGGCTGCTGACGGACGGTCGTGCAGCTCCAAACCTCGAGGAAGGCTCGCCATGGCCAAGCTGCTCTATGTGCTGAATGTGTCACTTGACGGCTACATCGCCGACGAGGACAGCAAATTCGACTGGGC
>Ga0137368_10007650_pt1 | contig 11199 bp, 8 predicted proteins | sample SagtaG_13_FD_104917 | JGI IMG/M metagenome (GOLD analysis project Ga0137368, IMG submission 104917) | Vadose zone soil microbial communities from Sagehorn Ranch, Mendocino, California, USA - Sage1_L_100_16 metaG | ecosystem: Environmental > Terrestrial > Soil > Vadose zone | place: USA...
AGCCCCATTCGTCATGATTTCTCCCCCGAGTCTCATGCCGCCATTCGCCCGAGCCATGGCTGCCGTTGCGATCGCCTCGGCCTCGCTCCTTGCGGGCTGTGGCGAGGCTCAAAAGCAGGCAGCGCCCCCGCCGCCCAAGGTGACGGTCGCCAAGCCGATCAAGCGCACCATCGTCGATCAAGACGAGTATGTCGGCCGCTTTGTCCCCGTCGACGTCGTCGAGATACGCGCGCGCGTATCGGGCTACCTCGACAAGATCCACTTCACCGACGGGCAGATCGTAAAGCAGGGCGACCTCCTGTTCACTATCGATAATCGGCCGTACCAGAACACACTCGATCAGGCGCGCGCGAATCTGGAGACTGCGAAATCAAATCTCGCTTTTACCCAGTCGGACTTGGCCCGCGGGCAGCAGCTTGTGCGCGAACGCACCATCAGCGAGCAGATCTACGAACAGCGGGCCCAGGCATTCCGTAACGCGCAGGCTTCGGTGGCGGCGAACGAGGCGATGGTGCGCCAAGCCCAGCTTGATCTCGAATATACCGAACTCAGGGCACCGATCACCGGCCGCATCGGCGACCGCCGCGTGACGCAAGGCAACCTGGTGACCGGCGGCGCCGGCGGCAATACCAGCTTGCTCGCCACCATCGTCTCCACCGATCCGATCCGCTTCGAATTCACCTTCGACGAGGGGGCGCTGTTGCGATACCAGCGGCTGGCAACCGGCAGGGGCGAGGTGGCCGGCCTCGGCGGCATCCCAGTTCGCCTGAAGCTGCTCGACGAGACCGACTTCTCCCATCCCGGCCGGGTGGATTTCGTCGACAACGTCATCGACCGTGCGAGCGGTACGATTCGCGGGCGCGCGCAGTTGAGCAATGCCGATGGCCTATTCACGCCCGGCATGTTCGCGCGCGTGCAGGTGCCGGCCTCGGCGCCGTATCAGGCATTGATGCTCCCCGATGCGGCCATCGCCACCGAGCAGGCGCGCAAATTCGTTTATGTGATCGATCAGGACAACATTGCCCGGTTGCGCTACGTGACGCTGGGTCAGGTCGTGGATGACCTGCGGGTGATCAAGGACGGCCTGGCGGATGGCGATCGCGTCGTCATCAACGGCTTGATGCGGGTGCGCCAGGGGCAGAAGGTGACGCCCGAGGAGCAGCCGGCCTCTCCGCAGGCGAGCGTTCCTGCTGCCGCACCCACCAACAAGACCGATTGAACGGCGCAATGCGCATCTCGCATTTTTTCATCGATCGGCCGATTTTCGCGGCGGTTGTTTCCGTCGTGTTCTTGCTTGTCGGCGCCGTCTCTTATTCGCGCTTGCCGGTCACGCAATATCCGGAGATCGCGCCGCCCACTATCAACGTCTCGGGCCAATATCCCGGCGCGAACGCGGACATCGTGGCCTCGACCGTCGTCACGCCCGTCGAGCAGCAGATCAACGGCGTCGAGAACATGATCTACATGTCCTCGAATTCGACGGCGGACGGGCGCTTTTCGATCGACGTGAGCTTCGAGCTCGGCACCAGCCTCGATATCGCTCAGGTGCAGGTGCAGAACCGGGTCGCCATCGCGCAGCCCCGCCTGCCGGCGGATGTGCGCAACATCGGCGTGACGGTGACCAAGAAGTCGCCCGATCTGATGATGGTGGTCCACCTCTATTCGCCCGACAAGTCGCGGGACACTTTGTTCATCTCAAACTATGCGACGCTCTCGGTCACCGACATTCTGACCCGCATCGACGGGGTGGGCTCGATCACCGTCTTCGGCAGCCGCGACTATGCGATGCGCATCTGGGTCGATCCCGACCGCCTGCAGACGGTCGGCTTGACCGCGACCGACGTCGTGCAGGCGCTGCAAGGCCAGAATGTCCAGGTCGCCTCCGGCGTGCTCGATCAGCCCCCGGTACCCAAGCAGGGGGCGTTTCAGATCGCGGTGCAAACGCTTGGACGGCTCGCCAATCCCGACGAATTTTACAACATCGTCGTCAAACAAACCCCGACCGCGGTCGTCCGGCTGCGGGACGTCGCCCGCATCGAGCTTGCCGCGCAGGACTACTCGAGCAATTCGTATCTTGATCGCGACCCCGCCGTCGCGCTGGGGATTTTCCAGCGGCCGGGCTCGAATGCGCTGGCGACCGCACAGAGCATCATCGACACCATGGACCAGTTGTCGAAGAGCTTTCCGGCCGGGATCAAACACGCCATCGTCTACAATCCCACCGAGTTCATCCAGCAATCGGTCAACGCCGTCCTCGAGACGATCCTCGAGGCCGTGCTTCTCGTCGTGCTCGTGGTGATCCTGTTCCTGCAGACCTGGCGTGCCGCTGTCATTCCGATCGTCGCCATTCCGGTCTCGCTGATCGGCACTTTTTTCTTCATGTCGATGTTCGGATTCACGCTCAACAATCTGTCCTTGTTCGGGCTGGTGCTCGCCATCGGTATCGTGGTCGACGACGCGATCGTGGTGGTCGAGAACGTCGAGCGCAACATCGAAGCCGGGCTCGACCCACGCGCGGCGGCCTACAAGAGCATGGACGAGGTCGGGCAAGCATTGATCGCCATTGCGTTGGTGCTGTGCGCGGTATTCGTCCCTTCCATCTTCATCACCGGCATATCCGGGCAATTCTACCGCCAGTTCGCGCTTACAATTGCGAGTGCGACGGTGATCTCGCTGATCGTGTCGCTGACGCTGTCGCCGGCGATGTGCGCCTTGCTGCTCAAACCGCGGCTCCGGCAGCCCCGCATCGCCTGGTGGGCGCGGCCGATCCGCGGTTTTTTCTGGGCTTTCAATTGGGGATTCGATCGTTTCGCCGGCGGATATCACTGGCTCATCGCTCGCGCGGTGCGGATGATCGGGGTGATGCTCGTCCTCTACGTTGCGATTCTGGGCTACGGGCTAAACGAATTCCGCAACACGCCGATCGGCTTCATTCCCCAGGTCGATCGCGGCTATTTGATTACGGTGCTGCAGCTGCCGCCGGGCGCGTCGCTGGCGCGCACCGACGAGATCCAACGCCGGGTGGTCGAGATCTGCCTGCAGACGCCCGGCATCGCGCATGCGGTGAGCATCGTCGGATTTAACGGCGCGACCTTCAGCAACGCGCCGAACTCCGGTGCAATATTTCTCATCCTGGATGACTGGGCGGAGCGCGGGCACGACCCGAAACTATCCGCTGCAGGTATCACCGGCGAGCTGTTGCAGCGGCTTTCGGGCGTCCAGGAGGGGCTGGTTCTGGTCGTGCAACCGCCGCCGATTTCAGGCATCGGCAATGCTGGCGGATTCCGGATGATGGTCGAGGACCGTCAAAGTCGCGGCTCGCAGGCGTTGGTGGAAGCGGCCACCGCGATGATGGGCAAGGCCAACCAGACTCCCGGCCTGCACCAGGTGTTCACGTTATTCGAGAATTCGACGCCGCAGCTCTATCTCGATATCGATCGCACCAAGGCCCAGCTCCTTGGCATCAGCGTGCCGGACGTATTCGCGGCCTTGCAGGTATATATCGGCTCCGTCTACGTGAACGACTTCAACTTGTTCGGTAAGACGTTCCGCGTCACCGCCCAGGCTGACGCGCGGTATCGCATGGATCCGAAGGATATTTTGAACATCCGTGTGCGCAATTCGTTCGGCAACACGGTGCCGCTCGGCTCGTTCACGACGGTGGCCAATATTGCCGGGCCGTATCGGATCGCGCGCCACAACCTCTACCCCGTGGCCGAGCTCGATGGCGCGCCTGCGGCGGGCTATTCGCAAGGGCAGGCCATCGGCATCATGCAAAAGCTCGCTGCCGAGACGCTGCCGGATGGCTTCGGCTACGAGTGGACGACGCTCGCGTTCCAGCAAGTCAGGGCCGGCAATACGGCCATGTTCGCCTTTGCGCTCGCCGTGGTGTTCGTTTTCCTGGTGCTCGCCGCGCAATTCGAAAGCGTGACGCTGCCGCTCGCCGTGATCATGATCGTGCCCATGTGCCTCGTGGCCGCGATCAGCGGCGTCATCCTGCGCGGGCAGGACAACAACATCCTCACCCAAGTCGGATTCGTCGTACTGATCGGGCTTGCCGCCAAGAACGCGATCCTGATTGTGGAGTTTGCCAAGCAGCTGGAGGACCAGGGCCGCGATCGCGCCGCCGCCGCGGTCGAAGCGGCGCGGCTGCGACTGCGCCCCATCTTGATGACCTCACTCGCGTTCATCTTCGGCGTGATGCCGCTGGTCTGGGCGATCGGGGCGGGGGCGGAGCTGCGGCAAATGCTGGGGACCGCCGTGTTCGCCGGCATGATCGGCGTGACGGCGTTCGGGCTCATATTCACCCCGATCTTCTACGTGGTGTGCCGCTGGATCGCGGAAAAGATGCGCCGCCGCGTGCCGGCCGCCCCGCCGGCGCCAGCGGAATGAGCCTCTTCCTATCGGGCTGCGGGCAGCGCGAGCGGCGAACTGGGCTTTGCCCTTCCCCCTTGTGGGAGGTCACAGGATCGTGCTGACTGGGCGCAGGTTCCGCTTTTCGCCTTCCCCCGGAATAACAAGATTTATGGGGTGTTTACGCCATGCCTACCAATCCGCGCCGGCCGGCGCGGAAATCACGTCGGGAGCAAGTGAAAGAGGGAGCAAGGACATGATCCGTACCGTGGTTGCCGTGGCAGTGCTCGCGTTGGGCGCCACCGCGCTCATGGCGCAAAGCGATCCGATCGCCGCCCGCAAGGCTCTGATGAAGGCGAACGGCGACGAGAATAAAGTTGCCACCGAGATGCTGGAGGGCAAGCGGCCGTTCAATCTTCAGGAAGCGAAGAAGGTGTTCGTGGCCTTCGCCGAGGCGGGGGAAAAGGCACCGGCGCTGTTCCCGGACAGCTCCAAGGGCGGGGACACCGCGGCATTGCCTGCCATTTGGGAAAACAAGTCCGACTTTACGGCGCGGCTGGCCAAGTTTGCCAGCGAGTCCAAGGCAGCCATGGACGCAACCAAGGATCTCGACAGCTTCAAGGTTCAGATCACCGAGGTCCGCAAGAATTGCGGCGGATGCCATCAGACCTACCGCAAGCGCACGTCGTAGTTGTTTCGCGTACCGCGGCGAAGGGCGGCCGTCGGCATGACCGGCCGCCCTTTGTTTTGATCGCGGCCGTCGCGTGCGCAATCCCGCAGGGGCACTATCGCCGCTCGTGCCCTCTCCCCGGCGGGGAGAGGGCTGCTCTCTGCTCCAACATGCGGGAATGGGTGAGGGGGTTCGGATCCATCAGTTCGCTGGTAACCCCCTCACCCCAGCCCTCTCCCCAAACGGGGAGAGGGAGCGCACGGAGTTTGCCGCACGTTCATCCGCGATAATGACCCAGTAGGGATCGAAGAGAGCCCGCCGATGCTGCGCAAGCTGGTAATGCTCGTCGTTGTGCTGGCGCTCATCGGCGCGGCCGCGTTCTGGTACATCACGGCGCCGCAGCGCGTGGCGGCGAGCGCGCTCGCCGCGTACACGCCCAATCTCGCCAATGGCAAGACTATGTTTTTCGTGGGCGGCTGCGCGAGCTGCCACGCAACTCCCAAGCAGGAGGACAAGACGCGGCTCGGCGGCGGCCTGGGACTGAAGTCGCCGTTCGGCACATTTTTCACGCCGAACATCTCACCCGACCGAAAGGACGGCATCGGCGGCTGGAGCGAGGCCGACTTCGTCACCGCCATGTGGAAAGGCTCCGCCCCCGACGGCAGCCATTACTACCCGGCGTTTCCCTACACGTCGTATCAGCGCATGAAGCTCGAAGACGTGCGCGACCTCTTCGCCTATCTCAAGACGCTGCCGCCGGTCGAGGGCAAGCCGCGCGATCACGACCTGCCGTTCTATCTCAAGATCCGCCGGCTGCTCGGAGGCTGGAATTTCCTTTTTCTCGACGGCCAGCCGTTCAAGCCCGATCCGTCGAAGTCGGAGGAATGGAATCGCGGCGCTTACCTCGTCAACGGCCCGGGCCATTGCGCGGAGTGCCACAGCCCGCGCAATGTCCTCGGCGCCATCATCGCGGGGGAGCGCTTCGCCGGCGGTCCCGATCCGGAAGGCGGCGACGGCTGGATTCCCAATATCACGCCGGCGGGAATAGGCGATTACTCGCAGCGCGACATCGAGCGCATCTTGGAGACGGGAGACATGCCCAACGGCGATTCGGTGGGCGGTGCCATGACGGCGGTGGTCGACAACATCTCGAAGATTTCGGCCGCGGACCGCGCCGCCATCGCGCTTTATCTCAAATCATTGCCGCCCGTCGAAGGCCCGAAACGTCCTTGAGGCGGACGAGCTGTCGTCCCCGCGAGGGGCACCCCGCGACGCTCGCGTCGCGGGGACCCATGACCACCGTCTCTGGAATATGGGTCCCCAGCATAAGCGCGTTTACGCGCGTCTTCGACGCGCTATGCGCGGGGACGACGAACACTGTGATGCGGGCGTAATCAGCTGGATTGCAGCTCAGAAAGCTTTGAACGTGATGATGGTGTGCGTGTCCTGGATGCCGGGAATGGTCTGCACCTTCTCGTTGACGAAATGGCCGATGTCGGTCTTGTCCTCGACGTAGAATTTCACCAGCAGGTCGTAGTCGCCGGCGGTCGAATAGATTTCGGATGCGAGCTCGGCATCCGCGAGCTTGTTCGCAACTTCGTAGGATTTACCGAGTTGGCATTTGATCTGGACGAAGAAGGGGACCATTCACGCCTCCGCGGGCCTCGGCCGCAGGGCGCAATCCAGCAAATACGGCTACGCGAGGCAAGGGCTCGTGGCATCCCCGCGTAGCCCGCATGAGCGAAGCGATATGCGGGATCCTGGATTTCGCTTCGCTCATCCGGGCTACCACGAAGCTCTTCCCGAGCAGATCTTGGTAGCTCGTGATACGGTCGATGCATTGTGTGTCGTGGTTGTAAGATGCTGTGTGGATGACGGTGTAATATTGAGCGGCCCAATTCTAACTGGTCATTCCGGGGCGCGGGCGAAGCCCGCGAACCCGGAATCCATAACCACCGGCAGTGGTTATGGATTCCGGCTCTCGCCGCTTCGCGGCTCGGCCGGAAAGACGAACGGAAAGCGTTTGCAGAATGCGCGTTGACCTTCGCCTCTACGCTCTGGTCGATCCCGAACAGTCCGTCGGCCGCGATCCCGCGGTGCTGGCGCGGCTGGTCGCGCAAGGCGGTGCGACGCTCGTGCAGTTGCGCGACAAACACAGCGACACGCGGGTGATGCTGGCACGCGCACGGGCCATCAAAGCGGTGCTCGCGCCGCTCAACGTGCCGCTCCTGATCAACGATCGCATCGACGTCGCCCTCGCAGCCGGCGCCGACGGCGCGCATGTGGGACCAGACGACATGCCGGTGGAAGACGCCCGGCGGCTGCTCGGCGCCGACGCAATCATTGGCCTGTCGGTGAAAACGGTCGAACAGGCCGAGGCGGCGCCGATCGATCTTCTCGATTACGTCGGCATCGGCGGCGTGTTTGCGACCTCGTCCAAGGACAATCCGGCTCCGCCGATCGGTCCCGAAGGCTTGGCGCAGATCGTCGGCGTCTTCCGCCGCCGCGCTCGCGAATTTCCGCTGTGCGCCATCGCCGGAATCGACGCCAGCAACGCGGCCGAGGCGATTGCCGCGGGCGTGGACGGCATCGCGGTGATCTCCGCGCTCTCGCGCAAGGATGACCCGCGCGCCGCGGCCCGCGATTTGCGCGGCGTGGTGGAGCGGGCACTCGCGCAGCGGGGATGATGATGAGAAAGAATTCCGTCTCATTAGTTCATATACTGCGGTCCCCGCGAAAGCAGGGACCCATATTCCAGAGACGGTGATCATGGGTCCCCGCAACGGGGTCCCCGCGACGCGAGCGTCGCGGGGTGCCCCTCGCGGGGACGACAGAATACGAATTGGTGGGTTGAGGTTGGTATGACAGCGATCGCGCTGACCATCGCGGGTTCGGACTCCGGCGGCGGCGCCGGCATCCAGGCGGATCTGAAAACCTTCTCGGCGCTGGGCGTCTATGGCGCCTCCGTCATTACCGCGCTGACGGCGCAGAACACCAAGGGCGTGACCGCGATCCACGACGTGCCGGCGGAATTCGTCGCCGCACAAATGGACGCGGTCTTCTCCGATCTCGAGATCGGTGCGGTGAAGATCGGGATGGTGTCCCAGCGCGCCGTTATCGAAGCGATTGCGGCCGGGCTCGAGCGCTGGCGGCAGCGCAAAGTGGTGCTCGATCCGGTCATGATCGCAGCGTCGGGCGACAAGCTCCTTGCCGACGATGCGATCGAGGTGCTCAAGCGCGCCCTCATCCCGCGCGCGCTCGTCATCACGCCGAACCTGCCGGAAGCGGCGGCGCTGCTCGACGCGCCGGCCGCGCGCAACGAGACCGAGATGCGCGAGCAAGCCGAGCGTCTGCTCGCGTTGGGTCCGCAGTCGGTGCTGATCAAGGGCGGCCACGGCAGCGGCCCCGAGAGCGCCGACCTGCTGATCGGGCCCAATGCCTTCGCGCGCTTTGCGGCCGATCGCATCGCCACGGAGAACACCCACGGCACCGGCTGCACGCTGTCCTCGGCGATCGCCGCCGGCCTCGCCAAGGAGCTTTCCCTGAGCGAGGCGGTGGGCGCGGCCAAGCGTTACGTCACGGATGCGCTCGCTGCCGCGGACCGTATCAAGATCGGATCGGGGCACGGACCGGCGCACCATTTCCACGCGTGGTGGTGAAGGACGGATCCGCCGCCACACCGAGCGCAGCCATTGCGCGACCGCCAGCGTCTCGACGGGGATGCTACGCCTTGGCCTTCACCACCTTCTGGCGCTGCTCGCCCAGCCCGTCGATGCCGAGCGTGACCACGTCGCCGGCCTTGAGGAATTTCGGCTCGGGCTTCATGCCGAGCCCGACGCCCGGGGGTGTGCCGGTGAGGATGACGTCCCCCGGCTCCATGACGAAGAACTGTGAGCAGTACCAGACCAGATGCCTGCAATCGAAGATCATGGTGCTGGTTGAGCCGCGCTGGCGCTTCTCGCCGTTGACGTCGAGCCACATGCTCAGATGCTGCGGATCCTTGATCTCGTCCTTGGTGACGAGCCACGGCCCGAGCGGACCGAAGCTCTCGGCGCTTTTGCCTTTGGTCCATTGCCCGGTGCGCTCGAGCTGGAAGACGCGCTCGGACACGTCGTTCGCCAGGCAATAGCCGGCGACCACGTCCAACGCCTTCTCCTTGGCGAGGTAGCGCGCGCGCCGGCCGATGACGATGGCGAGCTCGACTTCCCAGTCGAGCTTGCTCGACTCCTTGGGGATGATCGTATCGTCGTTCGGCCCGCAGATGCAGGACGTCACCTTGTTGAAGATGATCGGCTCTTTGGGAATAGCGGCGCCGGTCTCGGCCGCATGGTCGGAATAGTTGAGCCCTATGGCAATGAGGTTACCGACGCCGCCGACGCAGGCGCCGAGGCGCGGCTTGCCGGAAACGAGCGGCAGCTTCTCGACCGGTGCCTTGCGGATCTTGGCGAGCCCTGTGGGCGAGAGCGTCTCCCCGGCAATGTCCGGCACCACTTTTGACAGGTCGCGGATGCGTCCTTTGGAATCGATGATTCCAGGCTTTTCGCGGCCGCGTGGGCCGAAGCGGACGAGCTTCATGGATTCTCCTTGGGGCTGACGGCAGTTTGGGGCCGGGTCGCAGATCATGCGTCGGCCCGCAGCGAGGGGCAAGGAAGGCGGGCCGCGATGTGAAGCATCGGCGATGGCCGTAGAATCGCCCGCCTCCAACCCTTCCCAGGGGCAGACCGAATGCGCGGCGCGAGTGTGGATTCAGTCTCGCACGAATATGAGGTGTGTCCGCAGAGTGCCTGCATGCCCCATATCTGTTGCCTGTGCGCAACAGACGACCAGATATCGCGCAATCACGCCTGTTTCTGCGGCGTTTTCATTTGCATTGGGCGGCCGCCGTGGACAAATTGTTCCCCATGCACCTGGTCCGTGCGCCTAGCTGCAAGCGACGCGGGTTCGGGGGCCGACACGATGGCAGGTCCGCTCCTCAGGGCTCTGCCGGGTGATTAGAATTTCATTGGGGGGTGCGACGGGGCCGGCGCGAGCTGGCCTCGTTCGCGTTTGGGCGTTCGTAGCCCGGATAAGCGCGCGCAGGGCGCGCGCGAAATCCGGGGACCCCGCATTTCGCCAGAGCGCGTCGAAGACGCGCGTAAATGCGCTTAAGGCTCATGCGGGTTACACCCGAGGGTCGCGCCGAGCGGCCCTCACAGCACGCCGGGGTACACGCCGCCATCGATGAGAAGGCTTTGCCCGGTGATATAGCCGGCCTGGGCCGAGCACAGAAAAGCGCAGGCGGCGCCGAATTCCTCGGGCGTGCCGAAGCGCTTCGCCGGCACGCTCGCCATGCGCTCCTTTCGTGCCTCTTCGATCGAGATTCCGCGCTTCTTGGCATTCAGCGCCACGTTCGAGGCGAGCCGGTCGGTATCGAACGCGCCGGGCAGGAGAAAGTTGATGGTCACGTTGGAGCCGGCGACCGAGCGCGCGACGCCGGCGAGGAACGCGGTCAACCCGGCGCGCGCGCCCGAGGAGAGGTCGAGGCCGACCAGCGGCATCTTCACCGAGCCCGACGTGATGTTGACGATGCGCCCGAATTGCTTGGCGCCCATGGAGTCGATGACCTTCTGAATGAGCTCGATCGCGACCACCATGTTGGCGACGACGCCCTCGACCATGTGCTGACGCGTCAATTCACGAAAATCTCGAAACGGCGGACCGGCGTTGTTGTTCACCAGAATGTCGGGCTGAGGACAGGCGGCGAGCAGTGCTGCTTGGCCTTGAGGCGTCGCGACGTCGGCCATCACCGCGGTCACCTTGGCGCCGGTGGCTTGCCGCAGCTCGGCCGCCGTGGCCTCGAGCGCCTTGCCGTCCCGCCCGTTGACGATCACCTCGCAACCCGCCTGCGCGAGCGCAAGGGCGCAGCCGCGGCCAAGCCCGCGGCTCGAGGCACACACAATGGCCTTGCGGCCGGAAATTCCGAGATCCATGGGACAATCCGAGCGTTAGCGGGGGAGAGTGACGGCGATTGTACACTTTTGCCCCCGCGCCGTGTCCATACGTTGCGCAAGGTAGGAGCACCGGCCGCAAATCGTGGAGGGCCGGGCGAGACGATGCACGTGTGAAATGGCATCGGTGCGCGTGGCGAACTCGGTCTGCTCCCTCCCCCGCTTGCGGGGGAGGGGTGGGGAGGGGAG
>Ga0137368_10007659_pt1 | contig 11194 bp, 10 predicted proteins | sample SagtaG_13_FD_104917 | JGI IMG/M metagenome (GOLD analysis project Ga0137368, IMG submission 104917) | Vadose zone soil microbial communities from Sagehorn Ranch, Mendocino, California, USA - Sage1_L_100_16 metaG | ecosystem: Environmental > Terrestrial > Soil > Vadose zone | place: USA...
CATGAGCGCCTGGTTCAAACGAGAGCAATTCCGCTCCTTCGGTTGTCGCACGCGGTTCGCTTGCGAAACCAAATCCTGGGCTAGGCCCCAAAGTCTGGCGTTGGTCTTCTTCTGGCGCGGAATACCGTCAATGCCAAAGACGCGGGTAAGCACGCGGATGACGTTTCCGTCCAGAATCGGAGCGGGTTGATTGAAGGCGATACTGCAGATGGCACCGGCCGTGTAGCGCCCGATCCCCGGCAGGGCGAGAAGGTCGTCGAAGGAACGTGGAAAGCGGCCCGCGAACTGACGCCGGATGATCCGGGCTGCCTGCCGCAGGTTGCTGGCGCGAGTGTAGTAGCCAAGTCCTTCCCAAAGTTTAAGCACCTTGGGCAGGCTGGCGCTCGCGAGTGAGCGGACCGTCGGCAATTCCCGCAGCCACCGACGCCAGTACGGGATTACTGTATTGACCTGCGTCTGCTGAAGCATGACCTCGGAAATCCAGATCGCGTACGGATCGAGTGTTCGACGCCAAGGCAGGTCACGGGCGTGGCCCTCGAACCAGGACAGCAGCGATTGCACCAGAGCCCGGTATTGGGCGGCCGGCGTACATCGGCCAGGGTTGTTCGTCATTGTCCTTGCCGGCATGGTTGCGCAGAATACGACGAACGCCTAGGTTGACACAACTTTTGTGAAGCCGTTGACTTCGTACACTTGCAAGCTGGCCGAACCGGAGGCCCAGGCTCTGGAGCGCTTTCTCCGTGACCGCGGATACGCCTTCCGGGAGGTTCCTTACGCACGGTTCGCAGCGGAGAAAGACAAGGTCAACCTTGTGTTTTACGAAAGCGGCAAGCTGGTTGTGCAAGGCAAGGGGACTCAGGAATTCGTCGAATTTGTGCTCGAACCGGAGATTCTGCGCCAGGCACGTATCGGCTATGAGTCGGTTCTGAATCCGGAGTTGTTACTCCCGCGAGTCGGTGTGGACGAAAGCGGGAAGGGGGATTTTTTCGGTCCCTTGTGTATTGCGGGTGTCTATGTGAATGAAGCCGTCATCCGCGCCTGGAAGGATGTCGGGATTCAGGACTCGAAAAGGATTTCCAGCGACAGGCGGATTGCGGAACTGGCCGAATTGATCCGCGGCACGGAGGGTTGTGTGACGAGCGTGGTGCCGATTGGCAACGAAGCTTACAACCGCCTTTACGCCCGGATGCGAAGCGTGAACGCAATCCTCGCCTGAGGCCACGCCCGGGCCATCGAGAACTTGTTGGAACAAAAGCATCGCATGAACCCGCCACCCGTGCGAGCCATCAGCGACCAGTTTGCTTCGAAAAAGGAAACGGTAGCCGGCGCATTGATGGGATTGGGGCGCGAGATTGAATTGGTGCAGCGGCACCAGGCAGAAGCCGATGCGGCGGTCGCGGCGGCGTCCATCCTGGCCCGACACGAATTCGTGGCGCGATTAATTGCATTGGAGAAGGAATATGGGCTAAGACTACCCAAGGGCGGATCGGCAGAGGTGGACGCGGCGGGCAAGGAGTTCGTCGCCCGGCACGGAACCGAAAGCCTGACGAAGGTCGCCAAAATGCATTTTCGAAATGCGTTCCGGGTCCAGGGCTTGCCCGAACCGCCGAAGGTTGAATGGCACCGGGAAACAGGAAAAATAGTGCGGGCCAGAAAATAAAAAGCCGTTGACACGCAGGGGGGTGGTTTCTTATTTTGCATACGGTCGTTGAATCGTGAAATAGTAAAAAGTCATTAGCCCCTGCAATCTGGGAGTCAAAGAGGTTGGGGCTAGTGGTGTTTTGTCGTTTTCTGCGGAAATCAGGATGAAGTTTTTTGGCTGTTGCCCATGTAGCTCAGTTGGTAGAGCACGTCCTTGGTAAGGACGAGGTCATCAGTTCAATCCTGATCATGGGCTCCACTGTTAAAGCCTTAACAAACAAAAACTAAAAACAGCAGGACATCGCATGGCAAAAGAAGCGTTTCAGAGAACCAAACCGCATGTCAATGTAGGCACCATCGGTCACGTTGACCATGGCAAGTCCACTTTGACGGCTGCGATCGTTCAAGTGCAGTCGCGCAAAGGGCTTGCCAAGGCGATCAGCTATGCGGAAATCACCAAAGGCGGAACGGTCCGCGACGCGACCAAAACCTTAACGATTGCGGTTTCTCATGTTGAGTACGAAACCGCGTCCCGTCACTATGCGCACGTTGACTGCCCGGGTCACGCTGATTACGTCAAGAATATGATCACGGGCGCGGCCCAAATGGACGGCGCCATTCTGGTTGTCAGCGCGGCAGACGGTCCCATGCCTCAGACGCGCGAGCACATTCTGTTGGCCCGCCAGGTGGGTGTTCCGGCAATCGTCGTTTACTTGAACAAAGTTGACCTTGCCGATGCGGATTTGCTCGACCTGGTTGATATGGAAATTCGCGATTTGTTGACGAAGTACGGGTTCCCGGGCGAGAAAACGCCGATTATTCGTGGCAGCGCGACGGCGGCGATGGGTGCCAAACCGGAAGGCGAAAAGTCCATACAGGAATTAATGGATGCCATCGACAGTTTCATCCCGCTCCCAACGCGCGAGATCGACAAACCATTCCTGATGTGCATCGAGGACGTGTTCAATATTGAGGGTCGCGGCACGGTGGTTACCGGCCGGGTTGAACGTGGTGTGTTGAAGAAGATGGAGGAAGTCGAAATCGTCGGCCTCCGCGACACGCGCAAGACGGTGGCCACAGACATTGAAATGTTCCGCAAGTTGCTCGATCAGGCGACCGCTGGTGACAACGTCGGCGTCCTGCTTCGAGGCACCAAGAAAGAAGAGGTCGAGCGGGGCATGGTGCTGGCGAAGCCGGGCACGATTACGCCGCACACCAAGTTTAAAGCGGAGGTTTACGTGTTGTCGAAGGACGAGGGCGGGCGCCACACGCCTTTCTTCAGCAACTATCGCCCGCAGTTTTATTTCCGGACTACGGACGTGACCGGTACCATCAAACTGGAGCAGGGCGTTGAAATGGTGATGCCGGGTGACAACGTTTCCGTGGATATCGAATTGATCGCGCCCGTGGCGATGGAGAAGGGCCAGCGGTTTGCCATTCGTGAAGGCGGACGCACGATTGGCGCCGGGCGAACGAGTGAAGTCGTCGAGTAACGCCCGGTGAAAGAAAATCGATGCGTGCGGGGGCGTCGCGGCTTCCGCTTTTTCGTCTCACATGGAATCGAAGGCAACTATGCTGCGCGTAGGGCGGTAGCTCAATTGGTAGAGTAGCGGTCTCCAAAACCGTCGGTTGGGGGTTCGAGTCCCTCCCGCCCTGCCAACCAGAACTCTCGGAGGGGTGGCAGAGTGGTCTATTGCGACGGTCTTGAAAACCGTTATGGCTTAACCGCCATCGGGGGTTCGAATCCCTCCCCCTCCGCCAGGAATTTGGTCGTGAACGAGTATTTAAGACTAGCCATCTGGGTCGTGATAATTGGGGCGCTCTTTGCGTACCTGTGGCGCAAAGGCTATTTGTTAAAAGTGTCGAATTACGTGGTCGAAACTCGCGAAGAATTGAAGAAATGCACCTGGCCGTCGGTTGACGAACTGAAGGGATCGACCGTCGTAGTGATGATTACGCTGGCGATCATGGGTGCTTTTACGGTCGGCGTTGACTATGTCGTGGCGCAACTGATTCGCCTGATACTTTAGTGAACGGACGGAAAGACGATTACATGCAGAGTCAATGGTTTGTCATTCATACCCTGGCGGGCCAGGAACAGAAGGTTAAAGAGAGCATTGAAAAGCGTCTCAAGACTGACGAAATGGGGGACTACGTCAAAGAAGTACTGGTGCCGATGGAGAAGGTTGCCGAAGTACGGAACGGAAAGAAAACGGTGACCACGCGTAAGCTGCATCCCGGTTACGTTTACATCGACATGGTACTGGTGGATGAGGGCCAACGGATTCTTGAGAAGCCGTGGTATTTCATTCGCGAGACACAGGGAATTATTGGCTTTGTGGGTGGGGATCGACCGATTCCGGTCACTCCGGACGAAATCGCGACGATCAAGGCGCAGATTGCCGAGTCCGAAGACACTGAACGTCCGAAAGTCAGTTTCGAAGTGGGTGAGACGGTCAAGATCAACGACGGTCCGTTCCTCAATTTCAGCGGGGTGATAGAAGAGATTGATCCCGACAAGGGGAAGCTGAAGGTGACCGTAAACGTGTTCGGCCGGAACACGCCGGTGGAATTGGAATACTGGAAAGTGGAGAAGGCGTGATGGGCATGGACGTTGAATTGTCAAGTCCGATAGGCGATTCGGCCGCGCAACGGCTCAACGATCTAGCAGTTTAACGAATACCGACAATGGCCAAAAAAGTGGTTGGACAGATCAAGTTGCAGATTCCCGCCGGGCAGGCGAATCCGGCGCCTCCGGTGGGTCCGGCGCTTGGTCAGCAGGGTGTTAACATCATGGCGTTTTGCAAGGAATTCAACAGTGTCACCAAAGACCAGGCAGGGATGGTGATACCCGTCGTAATCACGGTGTATCAGGATAAGTCGTTTACGTTTATCACGAAGTCACCCCCCGCCTCAGTGCTGTTGAAAAAAGCCGCAGGCATCGCCTCCGGGTCCAAGATGCCCAACAAGGAAAAGGTGGGAAAGGTCACGCGGAAACAAGTGTTGGATATCGTCAAGCTGAAGCTGAAGGATCTAAACGCGAGCAATGAGGAAGCCGCCTTCCGCATTATCGCGGGAACCGCCCGAAGCATGGGCATCGAAGTCTTAACCTGAACCCAAATCGCGGCAGCCGGCCGGCGCGCCGGCACCGCACCAGCAAAAATGCCGAGCAAACGATACCGGAAAGGGCTGGAAGCAGTGGACGCGAAAAAATTCTATCCGCTGAAATCGGCCGTGGAAGTTCTGACCCGGATCCCAAAGGCCAAGTTCGACGAAACCGTTGAACTGGCTTTTCGACTCGGGGTCGATCCCAAACAATCGGACCAAATGGTTCGCGGCACCGTTCCGTTGCCCCACGGCAGCGGCAAGACGGTGCGCGTGTTGGTCTTTGCCAAACCCGGCGCCGCAGCGGACGCCGCCAAGGCTGCAGGCGCGGAATTCGTCGGCTTCGACGATCTGGTCAAGAAATGCAATGAAGGTTGGGCCGATTTCGATGTTGCTGTCGCCACGCCGGAAGCCATGACCGAGGTCCGGAAACTAGGAAAAGTGCTCGGTCCACGCGGACTGATGCCCAACCCTAAAACCGGCACGGTGACCGATGACACAGCCAAGGCGGTCCGCGAAGTGAAGGCGGGTCGGGTCGAATTCAAGATCGACAAGGCGGGCAACGTTCACGTCCCAATTGGCAAGGCTTCGTTCAAGCCCAACCAGATCGAGGAGAACGCCCGCGCGGTTATCGATGCGGTGATTAAGGCCAAGCCGCACAGCGCCAAGGGCACCTATCTGCAGAGCTGCACATTGTCGGCGACCATGAGCCCGCCGGTGCGCCTCGACGTACGCGAGTTTCTGATGGCAGCCTAACGGGAGACTTCCATGCGCGCCGAAAAACAATTTATCACCAAAGACTATGTTGCCCGCCTGAATGCGTCGCCGTACTTTCTCGTGGTCGAATACAAGGGACTGACGGTCGGGCAATTCAGCGAACTCCGGAAGCGGCTCAGCAAGACCGGGTCGGAGGTGCATGTCGTCAAAAACTCGATCTTTCGCATCGCGGCGAAAGAAGCCGGCGTGGCTGATCTGGCCGGCACTCTGGCCGGGCAGATGGCGGTCGTGACCGGGCAGCGGGATGTCTCGGCGGCGGCCAAAGTCCTGAAGACGTTTCAGTCCGAGTTCGAGAAACCGAAGCTCAGATTCGGCTACCTCAACCGGGAGCGCCTGGAGACGGCCATGCTGATGGAACTGGCGGACCTCCCATCGATCGACGTGTTGCGTGGCAAGCTGCTGGGCCTGTTGCAGGCGCCGGCCGGTCAACTGGTCCGGCTGCTCAACACTCCGGCGAGCCAGCTCGCGCGCGTCTTGCAGGCGCGCGTGGACAACGGCTCTTGACCGAACCAGGCTTTTGACAAGATTTCCGCACCGCGCAAAATCCAGCGAGTGGGAAGAACACGACAACAACAAAGTAAATCGTCGGCTCGCAGGCCGTGAGTTTAATTCATCCGAGGCCACGGATGGCGACGAGACTGAAAGGTAACATGGCTGACCTAGCAAACCTGGTGGAAGAACTGAGCAAGCTGACGGTGTTGGAAACCGCCGAGCTGGTAAAACAACTGGAATCCAAATGGGGCGTCAGCGCCGCTGCTCCCGTGGCAGTCGCGACAGCGGGTGGACCCGCTGCGGGCCCTGCTGCTGCGGAGCCGGCCAAAGACACGTTTGACGTAATTCTTGCCGCCGTGCCAGCGGACAGGAAGATCGCGGTCATCAAAGCGGTCCGCGAAGTCAAGGCCGGTCTAGGGCTGGCAGAAGCGAAGGCCTTGGTGGAAGGCGCGCCAAAACCGGTGTTGGAGGGCGCCAACAAGGCCGACTCGGACAACGCGAAAAAGAAGCTCGAAGAAGCTGGCGCCAAAGTCGAAGTCAAGTAATTATATCGTATCGTGACTGTAGGCGGCTGGCAATCCGGCCGCTTGGATCTGCCCGGTCGAACTAGAAAGCGTTGATAACAAATCTCGAACGCTTCGGAAAAAACAGGTGTCAACCAGATTCTGCCGGAAGTTCTTGGAAGCTCCAGGGACACCGGTGTTGTGTCGTTTAGAGCAAAAACAACCGTCCGGCTTGCTGCCGGCAAATTACAGAGGTCCCCATGCCATCGCGAGCAGCAGAACGTATTAACTTCGGTAAGATCAAAGAAGTCATCGCGCCGCCGAACCTGATCGAAATCCAGATCAATTCGTATCGCGAGTTCCTTCAGGCCGATGCGCCGGCTTCCCGGCGGAAAAACCTCGGTCTGCAAGCCGTTTTCGCCGAAGTCTTTCCCATCGAGAGCTACGACGGCAAAGTGGTGCTCGATTTTCACAGTTACGAGATTGGCGAGCCAAAGCTGGACTGGCTCGAATGCCTGCGCGAGGGCATCACCTACGGCGCACCGCTGCACGTCACGTTTTTATTGAAGGACGAAAAGGGAACCAAAGAGGAGAAGGTGTTCATGGGCGAATTGCCGCTCATGACGCCGCAGGGCACTTTTGTAGTCAACGGCGCCGAGCGCGTCATCGTCAGCCAATTGCACCGCTCACCGGGGATCGCGTTCGAGGCGACGCAACACCCCAACGGCAAGACGCTGCATTCGTTCCGTATCATCCCGGACCGGGGCTCCTGGTACGAAGCGCAATTCGACACCAGCGATTTGCTCTACGTCTATCTCGACCGGAAGAAGCGCCGCCGGAAATTTTTGACTACTACTTTCTTCCGCGCCTTGGGCTACGGCTCGGACGCGGACGTTCTCAAGCTGTTCTACGACATTGAAGAGCTTACGATCAGAGCGGCTGAAAACCTTGAAGACATTCAGAACAAAGTGCTGATCGAAGACGCCGTCGATCCGGACAAAGGCATTGTGGTCGCTCGCGCCTTCGAGCCTTTGTCAAAGGCCGTCGTCAAGCAGATCGCTGAGCTGGGCGTGAACAAGATTCGGGTTGTGGATACCACCGTGGACGATGGCATCATCATCAAATGCCTCAAGAAGGATCCCACAAAAACGGAGGAAGAGGCGCTCAAGGACATTTATCGCCGACTGCGTCCGGGCGACCCGCCCACGGCCGCCAACGCTCGCGCGCTGATCAAGCGCCTGTTTTTCGATCCGAAACGTTACGACCTCGGGCGCGTCGGCCGCTACAAGATCAACCAGAAACTCGGTCTCCGGAGCGACGACGATACCCGTATTCTCACCAAGGAAGACCTGGTGACCGCCACCAAGTATTTGCTCCGGCTGAAAAAGGGTGAGGGCAGCCTGGATGACATCGACCATCTTGGCAGCCGCCGGGTCCGCACGGTCGGTGAATTGCTCGCCAACCAGTGCCGTGTGGGGCTGGCGCGGACGGAACGTCTGGTGAAGGAACGCATGACACTGTTCGACCAGGGGGTGGAAGCGATGACGCCGCAGAAGCTGATCAATCCGAAGGCGCTCTCCGCTGTGGTGCGCGACTTCTTCGGTCGCAGCCAGCTTTCGCAATTCATGGACCAGATCAATCCGCTGGCCGAGCTGACGCACAAGCGCCGCTTGTCCGCGCTCGGCCCCGGCGGTCTCTCGCGCGACCGCGCGGGCTTCGAAGTCCGCGACGTGCATCCGTCGCATTACGGTCGGATCTGCCCGGTTGAGACGCCGGAAGGTCCGAACATCGGTTTGATCGCGTCGCTCGCGACCTTCGCGCGGGTGAATGATTTCGGCTTTATCGAAACGCCGTACCGCAAGGTCGAGAAAGGCCGCGTGACGGGCCATATTGACTACCTCACGGCCGACCGTGAAGAGGCGTTCATCGTGGCGCAGGCCAACGCGCCGATCGATGACCGGGGTAATTTCACGCACGATCGCGTCATGTGCCGATGCAAAGGCGACTTCATTGACGTGGAACCGACGCGGGTGGATTACATGGACGTCTCCCCAAAACAGTTGGTGTCCGTGGCCACGGGATTGATCCCGTTCCTGGAGCACGACGACGCCAACCGCGCGTTGATGGGTTCAAACATGCAACGCCAGGCGGTGCCGCTGATCGTCACCGAGGCGCCGTTGGTGGCCACCGGGCTGGAGGAGCGGGTGGCCCGCGACTCGCGCGCTGTGATTGTCGCCGAAGAAGGGGGTAAGGTTGCGTCGGTCACGGGCAATCAGATTATCATCACGAAGGACGGCAAGCAGCCCGAGGGCAAAAAGAGGATCCGGAACGCTCCGGAAGAGGGAATCTACGTTTACACCGTCCGCAAATTCATGCGCTCGAATGCCGCCACGTGCATCAACCAAAAGATTCTTGTGGCGCGGAACGACACCGTGAAGAAGGGCCAGGTGATTGCCGACGGCCCGGGTACCTCCGGAGGCGAACTCGCGTTGGGGCGAAACGTGCTCTGCGCGTTCATGCCGTGGAACGGCTACAACTTCGAAGACGCCATCCTCATCAGCGAGCGCATTGTCCGGGATGACGTTTACACGTCGATCCACATCGAAGAATTCGAAGTCAGCGCTCGCGATACCAAGCTGGGTCCCGAGGAAATTACCCGTGACATTCCGAACCTCGGCGAGGAAGCACTCAAGAACCTCGGCCTGGATGGGGTGATTCGCGTCGGGGCCGAAGTCAAACCCGGGGACATCCTCGTGGGCAAAATCACGCCCAAGAGCGAAACGGAACTGGCGCCGGAGGAGCGGTTGCTGCGCGCCATCTTCGGCGAGAAAGCAGCCGATGTTAAGGACACCTCGCTGAAGGTGCCGTCGGGTACGTACGGCATTGTCATGGACGTCAAGGTGTCGGCCAAAAAAGAATCCGACAAGAGCAGTGCACGATTCTCGCCGACGGAAGCCAAAAAGCACGCCAAACAGGTCGAAGAGGAGTACCGGAACAAGGCCGAGGAGCTGCGCGAGCAATTGACCGAAGCGCTCAGCAACATTCTGCTCGGAGAAAAGATCCCGCTCGACGTGGTCAATTCGGAAACCGGCGAGATCATCATTCCCGCGAATCGGAAGATCACAAAGACCCTGCTGCGTAAGCTGGCGCAGGTGTATGATCGCATCGAAATCGACCCCTCGCCGATTCGCAACAAGATCAACGAAATCATCGGGAGCTTTAAGAAAAAATTCGACGACCTCCAGATGCAGCACGACGAGGAGATGGAGCGCGTCGAATCCGGCGATGAAGTGGACACCGGTATCATCAAGTCGGTGAAGGTTTATATCGCCTCCAAACGCAAGCTTTCCGTCGGCGACAAGATGGCCGGCCGGCACGGAAACAAAGGCGTCGTGGCCAAGATTGTCCCCGAGGAAGACATGCCCTTCCTGGCGGAGGGAACGCCCGTGGACATCGTCTTGAATCCACTGGGCGTGCCTTCGCGCATGAACGTCGGCCAGGTGCTCGAGACGCATCTCGGCTGGGCCGCCCGGCTGCTTGGGTTGCGCTTTGCCACGCCGGTGTTTGACGGCATCAAAGAAAAGGATGTCCGCGGCTATCTGAAGGAAGCCAAACTTCCCGAACACGGCAAGACCACGCTCTATGACGGCCGCACCGGCGAGGCGTTCGATCAGGAAATTGTGGTCGGCTTCATCTACATGATGAAGCTGGGCCATCTGGTCGCAGACAAGATTCATGCCCGCGCGGTGGGCCCGTACTCGCTGGTGACCCAGCAACCGTTGGGCGGAAAGGCGCAGTATGGCGGACAGCGTTTCGGCGAAATGGAAGTGTGGGCCATGGAAGCCTACGGCGCGGCCTACACCCTGCAGGAGTTGCTCACTGTCAAGTCGGACGACGTGCAGGGCCGCACGCGCATTTACGAAAGCATCGTCAAAGGCGACAATGCGCTGGAAGCGGGTGTCCCGGAGTCCTTCAACGTCCTGGTCAAAGAAATGCAGTCGCTCGGTCTGGACGTCAAGGTCGGTTATTCCAATCCGATCGACCAGCCGGCCACACCAACGACGGCGCTTTCTGCCCTCGGCTAAACCTCGAATTTTACCAAATCTATGATCAGCACCAAAGAATCGGCACGCGAGCTACTCGGTCTGGATACCGTCAATCTGGTCGATTACGTCGCCATCAGCGTGGCCTCCCCGGAGGCGATCCGCTCCTGGTCCAAGGGCGAAGTGAAGAACCCTGAGACGATCAATTACCGCACGTTCAAACCGGAGAAAGGGGGGTTGTTTTGCGAACGCATCTTCGGCCCCGTGAAGGACTGGGAATGCTCGTGCGGCAAATACAAGCGCATCAAACACCGCGGTGTCGTCTGCGACCGATGCGGCGTCGAAGTCACGCTGTCGCGCGTGCGCCGCGAGCGGATGGGTCACATTGAACTGGCCGTGCCGGTCTCGCACATCTGGTTCTTCAAATGCATGCCCTCCCGAGTGGGGCTGATGCTCGACATGACCGCGCGCAACCTCGAACGGATCATTTACTACGAGGACTACCTGGTCATTGATCCCGGCCAGACGCCGCTCAAGCAGCACCAGCTGCTCAGCGAAATGGAGTTTCGCGAGGCCCGCCAGACCTACGGGCTGGAGGCGTTCGTGGCCAAGATGGGCGCGGAAGCGGTGCGC
>Ga0137368_10007665_pt1 | contig 11191 bp, 11 predicted proteins | sample SagtaG_13_FD_104917 | JGI IMG/M metagenome (GOLD analysis project Ga0137368, IMG submission 104917) | Vadose zone soil microbial communities from Sagehorn Ranch, Mendocino, California, USA - Sage1_L_100_16 metaG | ecosystem: Environmental > Terrestrial > Soil > Vadose zone | place: USA...
AATGAGTGTCGGACGGGCGATCAGCTCGCCAGCCCGAGCCGCCAGCGCCCGATCGGCTTCCTGGGGAGACATCCCACCCAGGTCGACGCCCAGTGCGCTCACCCCTCGGAAGACCCGGCCAACGTGCTCATACTGGTACCAGCCGATGGCGGCCAGCGGCGCAAACAGCCCGATCAGCAGCGCCGTCGCGATCACCCAGACCCAGGCCCGTTGGAACCAGAGTGCGCCCGGGCGAGGCGGCTCGTTCATTCCCGCTTGTTGCATGAGGTCACGTAGAAGCTAGAAATCTCTGCAGAGTGAAGCGAAATACTTTTGGTGACGTGCATGAGATCCTTCGCTTCGCTGCTTTGAAAAAAACGTCCGATGGGTGCCCTTTTCATTCGTGCGGGTGTCCCCATGGGACATGAAAACTCAGGATGACAGTAAGGATTCAAGATGGCTTGCCGGACGTTTAACTTTAAACGACCGACCTCATCCGTGGTGTTTGGCCTCGCGTTCCAAATTCGCAACGCGCCAGCGTTTGGCTTGCCACCGAGTGTACGGCTCGCTGTAAACTCACGCGCTGCTCGTTCGGCTCCGGCCAGGTGCCGGCGCGGACGGCGAAACTCGCCGGGTAGGGAGACCCTGCTGCTCCACGCCCACCTCGCCGGCACCTGATGGCCAGTCGCTCCGGCCTGGCTCGCCGCCTGCGTTACCTGAGCGTGTTCTTCTTCACCACCGCGGCATTTCTCCCGGCCTCGGCTCGGCCCGGCCTGGCGCAGCAGTCACACTTCGAATCCGGCTGCGAGTCACCCGGCACGATCGCCCAGACCGCCTGGCGGCTCGAGGGCAACGACCAGGTCAATGCGATGCGCACGTCGGTTAACCGCACGCTGAAGCTGGACGAGGTGCGCTGGTCGGGCCTATCCGGCGACCTCTTCGGCTTCCGGGCGGGCGCGAATTACGCGCTGATCTTCGCCCGTGACAGCGCCACCATTGCGCCTGCCGCCCAGTTCTTCTACGAAGCGCCGTTCCTGACAAAGCCGGTCGAAGAGTTCCTCCAGCTTCAGTTCGACGGCCAGGGAGGCGACCCGTCGGACGGATTCTGGCTCTATCCGCCCGGCCCGGGCGCGCTGAGTGGAGTCGTTGGCGGCGATGGCCCAACAGCCATCAAGACGCTGGTGACCTCTGATGAGGAGCCCAGCGTCGTTCACATGGCGTACGTGGCTTTCAAGGCGGGCGCCGGGCCTCGCTGGCTGCTCGACCAGCAGGCCGGCAAACCCCGCGTCCAGCGTCTCAACGACGCGATGGGCTGGCTTTTCGGCCACCGGTTCGAGCCGCAGCTCGGACTGATCAAGCGCGGCCACACCACCGACTGGGGCGACGTCGAGGCGGGCAGCGGCCCGCTTTCCGGCCCGGCCGCGCGGGAGCCCAGGGAGTGGACTGCCTCGATCTACGATCAAGCCTGGACCTACCGGGCGCTGCTCGAGCTCGCCGAGATGAACCGCGCGGCCGATCGCCAAGACCTTGCCGATCTGCAGATAGCGCGGGCCACAATTATCAGACAGGCCGCGACCGACTGGCTCTGGCAGCCTGACCGCGGCGTCTATCGAACTCACATTCACATCCCGCCGGTCGAGCACGCTTTCGATGAAGACGAGATGATCAGCATCGCCAACGCGGTCGCCGTCTCCACCGGCCTGGCCAAGCCGGCCGACCACGGGGCGATCTTCAGAGCGCTCGAGAGGGCGCGCGTCGCGGCTGGCGCCGCCAAGCCGGGCGTCTCGCTCTATCCGCCCTACCCGGCCGGCTACTTCGATTATCCGCAGATGGTTCCAGGCCGCTACCAGAACGGCGCCGTCTGGGACTGGTGGGGCGGGATGCAGATCAGCGCCGAGTTTTGGAATGGCTACTCTACCCTGGCGCGAGCCCATCTCGACCTCGTGGCAAGCGACTGGGCCCGCACGCCGGGCCAGGTGACAGAGTGGCAAGAGCCGAGGAGCCGAAGGAACGGCGGCTCGCCTGCTTACGCCGGGGCGGCCGCGACGATGGCTGAAGCGATCCTAGCCGGACTGTTCGGGGTCGAGCTTTCGCCCGGCGGCTTCGCCGCGGCGCCTCGACTCGGCCAGCAAAGCGGTGGCATCCATGCCTATCACCCTCCCAGCGACTGCTGGCTGGACTACTGGCACACCTACGCCGGGGATCGAATCGCGCTCGAGTGGGACACCAACCACACGCTCCCCGGGCGTGTCCGAGTCCTCATACCGGATCAGGCCAGCCTCCTGGGGGGCCTGCTCGACCAACAGCCGGCCCCGCTCAAGATCGAGTTGATTGGCGACGACACCTACGCCGTGCTGGCGGCGCCGGCTCCTCCTGGTCGGCATCGGCTCGAGCTTCAACTGGCGTCAGCGCCCGAGTCGTGACCTGGAAGCATGGCGGCGGCACGCGTGTCGTCTGACAGGACGACCCGGGCGGCCCTGGTAGGAGCCGGGACAGCCTACGCGGCTGGCCTGCTCGCCTACGCCATCGCGCGCCCCAGGGCTGGCGACGTGGCCGGTCTGGTCGAATTGGTGGACGACTTCGCGCCGTGGTGGTTCGCGCCCGCGCCGGTCCTCGTCCTGGGTGGGCTTGGACTACGTTCCAGGCTGCTGACCCTGGCTGGACTTGCCTCGGCCGCGACGTTCGTGGCGAACTGGGGTCACCTGTTCGCCCGGTGGCGGCAGGACACCCAGCCAGTCTATTCGAACCTGAAGATCATGTCGTTCAACATGCTCGGCGTCAACCGGCGGCACGCCGATCTGGCTGCCGCTGTGGCGGCAGAGGCCCCAGACGTGGTGGCCTCTCAGGAGCTAACGGCCGACGCGGCCCAGTCACTCATCAAATCGCTGGGCCGGGAGTACCCGTACCGCGCGCTTCGGCCAGCACCCAGGGCTTCCGGCAGCGGTGTGTTCAGCCGCTACCCGCTGAAGGATTGTGAGGCGTTCCGGCTATCGGAGGGCGGCCACTGGAGCCAGCGAATGGTGGTAGAGACGCCCCGCGGGCCCGTGACCCTCTTCAACGTGCATCTGCCGATCCCCAAGCTCATCTGGTCTCGGCGCCACCTAGGACCTTTCCGTGTGCCGTCGAGTTTCGATTCCGGCCGACGGCGAGCGGAGGTCGAGCGCCTGGCCGAGATGCTGGACGCGGTGACTGGGCCGCTGCTCGTTGCGGGGGACTTCAATCTGACCGAGCGCAGCCATGACTACAGCCTGATTCGGGCCCGCCTTCGCGATGCGTTTCGGACTGCGGGTCGGGGTTTTGGCCACACGTTTCCGCGCCTGGGCTCCTTCCCAGAGCCAATGCCGGCCCCGTGGCCAATGGTCCGCCTTGACTACGTCTGGTATTCGGCCCACTTCCAGCCAATCTCGGCCCGGCTCGGCCGCTGCGGGGGCAGCGACCACCACCCGCTGATCGTTCGGCTCACACGGGCGCCCGCCTAGCCAGGCCCCACGGCTGCGCCGTTGCTGGGGCCCGATTGACCGGCTACCCTCAGTACAGTTGGGAGGTCGCCATGCCAGGCCCGCGTGTGCAGTCCTTGAGAGCGGAGCTCGAGCGATCGCACGATCGCGTCCGCGCGGTTGTGAGCCAGCTCGACGACGACACCATCGTTAACGCCACCGAGAACCCGAACTGGCGCGTTCGGGAGGTACTCTGCCACCTGGTGGCATCGGAGCCGGGAATGGTCGCCAACGCGCGGGGGATGATCGGCGGGAGCGGCGGCGTTCCGCCGGACTTCCGACTCCACGACTGGAACGCCCGGCAGGTTGCCAAGCGGGCGGCCATGACGCGAGCCGAGCTGTTGGCCGAGCTGGACAACAATCGTCGCGACACACTCGAGTTCCTCGACTCGATCGCCGATAGCGACCTCGACGCGCGTGGACGCCATGCCGACCTTAGCGAGATGAGCGTCGAGCAACTGCTGCAGACGACGGTCCGCCATGAGCAGGCCCACATCGCCGAGGTCGAAGCAGCCCTAGGGTAGCGCGACGGCGTCCGGGCGCGCCTTCGGCTTGCGGCCGCGGCGGGGTTTCTCGAGGTCCTCCTCTCGCAGCCGGACGGTCGTCTCGACCTCGTCCAGAAAGCACGGCCCGCCGCACCGAAAACAACGCAGCCGAGCCGCCTCAAAGAGCTGGGACTGCTGGCCGGGCGTGGGACTAAACGTTCTTGCCTCGCGGGGTAGGGTCGGATGGCCGACGAGCTGGCCTGAGACGAAGCCGCAGTGGAAGCACTTGACGTCCTGGGAGTAGATCAGTGAGTCACTGAGGCCCGGCTCGAGCGCCTCCTCCTCCGTCCGCTGACGCGCTGTCGAGTCGTCCAGGTCGAGCGCCATCTCTTGCCCTCCGCCGAGCCAGCGCGGGTCCATCTCGGTGGCATATACGAATTTGAGGTTCCAACGGTTTTACCCCACCGCGGTTCTGTCAGGACGGACGAGTCAGGAGCCAGGAGTACAAGACGCCGAACCGAGCGGCTACCGGCTCCTGGCTCCTGGCTCCTGGCTGCTCGGCATCACTCCGAGCAGCTCGTCCACGGCCGGGCGGTCGCTGGGATCGTGCGACGCGTGGGCCAGCGCGACGCGACCGTCTGGCGCGATCACGAAGTCGCCACCCATTTGGCGAAGGTCCTGGCCGGTGTAGACGGGGCGCGGGCGACCGTGTCGAAGGAACAGCTTCACGTACGGCGCCAGCGCGCGCGGGGACAGTGTACGCAGCCAGGAGGCCCGGCCGAGGCCATACGCCCTGTAGGCGAGGCGCTGCTCGTCAGCCAGGCAGCGAAAGGGCAGGTGCTGGCGGCGACAATAGCCGCGAACCCGACGCAGCGGATCGAATGAGACGACGAGGACTTCGGCGCCCCGCGCGCTCAGGTCATCTTGCTTCTGGCGCAACTGCGCTAGATGGTCGGCTCAGTGGAGTCAGCCGAGCCAGCGCAGAAAGACCAGCACTACCCAACGGCCGCGGTACTCGGCTAGCGACACCGTCTCGCCGTCGGCAGAAGGCAGGCTGAAATCCGGCGCTGGCTGGCCGGCACGCACTGGCATGGCTCATTTATACTCGCGCCGCTCCAGGACGACACCAGTGCCCTCCTATTCTGCCGGCCCGGCCAGCCACCAGAGCCCAGTCTCGGTCCCGTCCGTAGCCGGCTGGGCGCTTTACGACCTTGGGAACGCCCTCTTCTCGTTCAACGTCATCTCGCTGTATCTTCCGCTGTGGGTCGTCAACGACATGGGTGGCCGCGATTCGGATTACGGGCTGGCTAACAGCCTCTCGATGGGCCTGATCTTCCTGACGGCGCCCCTGATCGGCGCCCTGTCCGACCAGGCCAGCGGACGAAAGCCTTACCTGGTCGTGACGACGCTGATCTGCGTCGGCTTCACGGCCGTGCTAGGGCTCGGGGGTCTATTCATTACCCTGGTCCTGTTCGTGATCGCCAACTACTGCTACCAGGCCGGCCTGATCTTTTACGACGCTCTCCTACCAGTCGTCAGCACGCCCGAGAATCGTGGCCGGATCGGCGGAATTGGGATCGGGCTGGGGTAGATCGGGTCGTTCATCGGGATCGGGACCGGCCTGCTGATCCTGGCTCGCGATCCGAGCGCCAAGCCGATGGTATTCCAGGCGACCGCGGCCCTCTTCCTGCTCTTCGCGCTGCCCTGCTTCTTCCTGGTGCGAGAGCCGCCAAAGCTGGATGCTCAGCCACTGGGCTGGGCGGCCCTGCGGGGGGCGGTCGAGCAGCTCGCGCTCACTACTCGCCGGGTCCGCCAGTATCCCGGTTTAGGACGCTTTCTGATCGGCAGGGTCTTCTACGCCGACGCCGCTAACACGTTGATCGCCTTCATGGGGATCTATGTGACCAATGAGGTCAGCTTCGACGAGCGCGCCACCCTGCTGGGGATCGGGGCTTCGGTCCTAGGCGGGCTGAGTTGGGGCGTGGTGGTCGATCGGTGGGGCCCCAAGCGAACCCTGACCGTCGTGCTGGCAGTCTGGCTCGTCACGTTTGGGCTGGCGGCCGCGATCGGCGGCCTCGGCTGGCCGGGCCAGTGGTTCTGGCTGGTCGGCCCGCTGGCTGGCATATCCCTGGGCGGCACGTGGGCGGCTGACCGCCCGCTGATGCTCCAGCTCTCGCGCCCCCGCTACCTCGGCCAGTTCTACGGACTGTACGCCGTGGTCGGCCGCTTCGCGGCCATCCTCGGCCCGCCGGCGATTGTCGACTGGCTGGCGCTTGGCCGCCCGCTGGCCGTCTTCAGCTTGCTCGTCATGGTTGCCATCTCCATGGTGGTTCTGCGCGCGGTCCCCGCCGCGCCCCACGCCTGGCGGCCCGAAGAGATGCTTTCGGCGGGCGCACCCGCGGAACCATGACCAGGCATGGGCTACGCGGGGCGGAGAGTGAGGTGATATCGTTGCTCATTCTGTTGCCGGGGTGAGGTGCAATGTCGCGAGTGAACAGGGCCGTCGAGCTGCTCGCGCAGGGGCAGCCGATCTACTACGAGACTGTGGCCGAGCGGGGGTATGCGGGCGGCAAGGCCGCCGCCGCTACCTGGGCTGACTACGTCAACTACGAGATGGAGCACACCGCGTTCGACCTGACCATGCTCTCGGACTTCATGCGCGGGCTGGTGGACGGCGGTCCGACCAGGAGCGGACATCGCACCCCGGCCGTGATCGTGACGCTGCCCACCGATGGCTCAAGCGAGCACGTCATCCGGGCCAACGCCTGGATGGTCAAGCAGGTGCTCGCGACCGGCATCCACGGCATCCTGCTCTGCCACGCCGAAACCGCCAGCGCCGTGAAGGCTTTCGTCGAGTCAGCTCGCTATCCCTTCAACACGATCGGCCTGGGCGAGGGACTGGACGTTGGGCGGCGCGGCGGGGGCGGCCAGCGGCAGGCCGCCGAGATCTGGGGTCTCGAGGTCGCCGACTATCTCGCCAAAGCCGAGCCGTGGCCGCTCAACCCGAACGGCGAGTTGCTGCTGGGAATCAAGATCGAGAACGTCCGTGCCCTCGAGAACGCCGAGACGAGCGCGCGCGTGCCGGGCATCGCCTTCGCGGAGTGGGGTCCTGGCGACATGGGCATGTCGATGGGCTATCCCGACCAACACGACGAGCCGTATCCCGCCGAGATGCTGGCCGCTCGCTCGCGCGTCCTGGTCGCCTGCAAGGCCGCCGGGCTGGCCTTCCTGAATCAAGTCACGCCTGAGAACATTGTCGAACGAATCGCCGAAGGTGTGATGATTGGCGCTGGCCGCCAGGCTCGCGAGGCCGCCGAGGTCGGCCGCAAACATACCGGTCGCGCGATGCCCTGGTGAGGGGGATAGCCAGTAGGGGCACGGCATGTGCCGTGCCCCTACTGTCTGTCCTCCAGGCGGCTCCGGCCGCGCCGCAGCGACAGCTCTGGCAACAGCAGGGAGACGAGCAGGCCGAGGCCGACCACGAGCACTCCGAGCAGGAACACTTCGTGCAGCGACGTCGCCAGGCCCTGGCGCACGGCGTCGAGCAAGACGTCCGCTCCCTGCGCGCTCAGCCCGGCCTGGACCATGTTTTCACGCAGAGCCGTCCCGGCCTGACCGCTGAAGAGCGCCTGCGGATTGTCCAGCCCGGCCAACCGATCGACCGGCAGGCCGGCCGCTATCTCGGGCGGCAGCGCAGCTTGGACCGAGGGGCGAAACCGCGAGACCAGGACACTGCCAAAGACCGCCACCCCAAGCGTCCCGCCGATCGATCGGAAGAACTGGCTGGCCGAGGTTGCCACGCCCAGCATACTGGCTGGTACAGCGTTCTGGGCAGCTACCGACAGGACCGGCATCAGCGTCCCGATGCCCACCCCAACGACAACCATGTTGCGGACCACAACACTGTAGCCGGTCCGCGAATCCATCATCGCTTGAAGCAAGATGCCGAGGAAGATCACCGCCGAGCCACCAATCGCCAGTACGCGGTAGCGACCCGTGCGCGACACCATCTGGCCAGAGACCATGCTGGCGACGATGACCCCAGCCATCAGCGGCACCAGCACCGCCCCGCTTTCAGTCGCTGTCGCGCCGATCACGCCCTGGACGAAGAGCGGGTTGAAGAAGATCACCCCAAACATCCCGGCGTGGGCCAGCATCGCCATGACGATCACAACCAGGACAGTCCGGTTGGCCAGTAGGGCAGGCGGCAGGATCGGCTCCGGCGCGCGCAGCTCGCACGCCGCGAACGCCACCAGGCCGACCACCGCCACGCTGAGCAGCGCCAGCACCTGTGGCGATTCCCAGGCGAACTGAGTGCCGCCCCAGGAAAGCGCAAGCAAGAGTGGGATCACCCACAGCAGCAGCATCGCCGCGCCAGGATAGTCGATGCTCGTTGGGCGCAGCCGGGGGCCGATCGATGGAGCGGTGAAGAACAGCACGGCCAGCGCGACCAGCCCGACCGGCAAGTTGACGTAGAACACCCACCGCCAGGACAGCTGGTCCGTCAGGTAGCCCCCCACGGGAGGGCCGACGACTGAGGCCAGCCCCCAGACGGAGGCGAACAGGCCCTGGATACGGCCACGCCTTATGGGCGGAAAGAGGTCGCCGACGACCGTCATGGCCATCGCCATGCTCACGCCAGCGCCAATCCCCTGCAGGCCGCGGAACAGGATCAACTGGGTCATGTCTCCGCTGGCCCCGCACAGCGCTGAGGCGAGCAGGAATAGGCCGATCCCGCCCAGGAAGAAAGGTCGCCTGCCATACAGGTCAGACAACTTACCGACGATCGGGACAACCGAGGTCGAGGCGACCATGTAGGAGGTCACGACCCAGGCGTAGCGGTCGAAACCATGGAGGTCGGCGATGATCCGCGGCATCGCCGTGCCAACTACCGTCTGATCGAGCGCCGCCAACAGCAGCGCCAGCATCAGACCGCCCATGATCGCTACGAGCCGACCCCGCGGAAGAACGGCCGGCTCCGTTAGCGACTGTCTCTCGCGCGCTTCAAGAGTGCTCGACAAGATTTCGCTCCAGGTGTCGCGGTATCTGCAGCGGCCGCACACGGCCGCCCAGCAATACTTAGAATAGATCGAGGTATACCCAGCGCGGCCCGGTTTACCGCAAACTCGGTTTCATAGTGCGAGTGTGCCGGCTACGGACTTGTGTCGCGTCAGTGCCTGCTTTGTGACGCCGCCAGTGCCTGGCAGCGAGTCGAGCGGAAGTAGAATGCGACATTCCCGGCAACACAAGGACTTGAACGTGAGACGCACCCCGATCTCCGACCGTCCGGATGATGACGATCTCGAGGCCAACCCCTATCAGCCGCCAGCCAGGGTGCGGCGCATCGAGACGGTGCCCGGCGGCGATCAAGCGGTCCCGCGGGGCGATCCCCGGTACGGCCGGGCCAGCCGCTGGCGGCAGCCGCCACCGCGCCGCCGACCACCGCCGCTAGGACCCTGGCTGCTCCGTGGGGCGATCGGGGTTGCCATCTTGGGCGCGATCTGGCTGGTGCTCCAGTTCCTGTTCCCGATCGCCGAGCAACGCTCGTCCACGACCAACCAGCCCGCCGAAACGCCGGTCCCCGCCTTGATCGGCGCGCCCGAACCGCCGCCCGTCACAGCGCTCGTCCCGCCTCCCGCCGCGTTGGTCGCGCAACCCTCCAGCGAGCCGTCCGGAGACCGCTTGCCCGGCCTGTCGACCCCGGCCGCCAAGCCCGCCGCGGAGGCCCCCACGCCCGCTGCTCCCGTCCAGCAGGCAACCGCCCCACCCGCGGGGCCGGGGGTCCCTCTGCCGATCCCGCCGCCAGCCGACGCAACCGTGGTAGGGTCCACCCAGGCGCCGGCCGCGCCCGCGCCGACCTTGCCGCCCCCAGCCCCGGCCGCGCCGCAGCCAAGCACTGGCCCGCTGCTGGTGCAGGCCAGCGTGACGCCAGCCAACCCGATCTCTGAGGACGCCGTGGTGACGGTGAATATCGGCGTGACCTGGAACGGGGCGCCGGCCGGCGGCGCCTTCTGCATGTCGACGGTCTACTTCCGCACCGCCACGGTTCGGCTCCCGACCGGCGGGGTGGCTACTGGCCCACAGGGCATCGCCTGGTTCACGATCGACGCTCACGGCACGACCTATAACCGCTATGTGCCGGTGGACGTGAGCTGCTCCACGCGCGGCACGAGCGTGACCGCGCGGACCGGCTTCACACCGCTCAAACGCAGCTAGCATCGGGCGAAGCTCAACGCCGAGCGCCGCCCCCGTGACCCCTCCCCCAGCCCCTCCCCGACACGGACAGGGGAGCGGCTCCCTCTCTGCGTGTCAGGGAGGGGTCAGGGGGAGGGGTTAGCGCCTCCGCGGTGAAGGTGCGCTAAGGCAGGGGTGGGCGATGCTGGCGCCAGGGCTGGGCCGCCTCGAGGCACGCCGCCGCCCGTAGGACGGTCGCGTCGGCGTGCCATCGGCCGACGATCTGCAGGCCGATCGGCAGCCCCTCAGACGTGAACCCGCACGGCACGCTGGCCGCCGGCTGGCCGGTCAGGTTAAACGGAAACGTGAATGGCAGCCGATCGAACATCGCAGGCGTCGGCCGTCCAGCGATCGTGCGCGGGCCCTCGTTGGGGCCCGGCTCAACCGACCAGGCGCCCAGTGGCATCTGGGGAGGCAACAGCAGGTCACAAGTCTCGAAGAAGCGGCGCGCGTCGTTGTAGAAGACGGTCCGCGCCAGCAGCGCCTGGCCGTACTCGATCCCGGAAACCTGCCTGGCGTTCTCTATCATCTGCATCATCGTCGGCTCGATCCACTCTGGTCGTTCGGCCGCTCGGTCGACCTGTCGCGCGGCGATTGAGACCTCGTAGATGATCTTGTGGAACGCGCCCGGATCTGACCAGCCCGGATTCCGCTCGTCAAGCTCGCATCCAAACTCCGTAAAGCGGCGCGCGGCCGCCTCGGCGGCGGCCCGAACCTCGGGCTCCACGGGCGCATAGCCGAGGTCGGCACTCCAAACGACCCGCAGGCCTTTCAGGTCGCCGTTGCACGCCGAGACGTAGTCCTCTGGCGGCGTGTCGATGCTCAAGGGGTCGCGGGGATCCGGACCCGCCATAGCGCTCTGAAGCAGGGCTGCGTCTCGGACGGTCCGCGCGAGCGGTCCGATGTGAGAGCGCCCGGCCCAGTAGTCCGTCGACGGGTGGTACGGGACGCGGCCGAACGACGGCTTGAACCCTAACACGCCTGACAGCGCCGCCG
>Ga0137368_10007684_pt1 | contig 11182 bp, 5 predicted proteins | sample SagtaG_13_FD_104917 | JGI IMG/M metagenome (GOLD analysis project Ga0137368, IMG submission 104917) | Vadose zone soil microbial communities from Sagehorn Ranch, Mendocino, California, USA - Sage1_L_100_16 metaG | ecosystem: Environmental > Terrestrial > Soil > Vadose zone | place: USA...
AATTTCCGCAGGTCATTCTCGTTTCTGGCTCATCGTACCTAGTAGCAGTAAGTAGTCGTGGGTGGCAGCGTGCGGACCGTTCCAGATGAGTTTCTCTGGTGATAATTCGGACGATCGGCTTCCTATTTCTCTCAGCCATTCGGCGGAGCAGGGCTTCACAGAAGTCATCTAGCCTCGACGCGACACCGAACGACTGCCGATGCTTGGCGATCGACGGGGTCGTGATCCGAAGTTGTCAATCACCGCGAGACTCGTCCACGCGCGAACCACGGGCAGGCTCGTCCAACATGGCTTGTCCGGGGCGGCTCACCCTCGTCCCCTTATCCATCGTGGTCACCGGGGGTACGACCATAGGTAAGCGCGGTGACCTGCGCGAACGCGCACCGCGGTACCGGCCCGTGTTCGCTGCGTCACGGTCCGGCGGGGCCGCTGCCAGCACAAACGTGCAGAGCAACGATGTCCGCCCATGCGTACCCTCGGGAGACGCCACAAGCATGGGTAAACACAGATGGTCGCGCAGCGTTGGAGGCGCCCAGAGTGAGGATCGCCACTCAGAGGCGATCAGATCCCGTCGTCTTGCAGTCGCGGGCGTCGGGGGGTTCGCCTACGAGCGCCAGCGGAAGCTGCCCGGTATATGGCGCGGGCCGCTTGGGTCGATGATGCCGAGTTGCATCGAGCGTCGCTGGTCGCAGAAGGTCTCGACGTAGCTCTTGAGCAGCTGGGAGTCGCGCAGGATGGCGATGTCGCCGGCCATGTAGTGGACGACCTCTTGGCTGAGCAGCACGATCAGCTTGGCGCGCGCTCGGCTGGCCAGGACGTTGAAGCGGTTGAGGCTGTGGAGGAACTCGACCTCGTCTGCGATGGTGTCGGGATCGCCGACGGCGTAGCTGGCCAGGATGATGTCGCGCTGCTGGCCTTGGAACCGTTCGACGGTGTCGACGGCGTCACGGATCTGCTGATGGCTGGTGCCGGTGACGTCGAAGAGGCGGTGCAGCCGCTGGATGATGAGCGACTGCTGGGCTCGATGGGGGGTGACGATGCCGAGGCCGCGCTGCCAGAACCCCTCAATGCCGTAGGGGATGTTCCCAGTTGGTCGGAGCATGCCGGTGGCCGGGTCGACTTCGCCATCGAGTTGGTCAGCAAGCCGGCCCCATAGCAGCCAGGCAAGTGCTGCCACGGCGTCGGCTTCGAAGGCGTTCCATTGCCCGCTGGTCCCGTCGGGGTAGACGAAGCAGGTGGCTGGTAGGGCGGGGTCGAGCAGCGCGCTCCACTCCTCGGTCCAGTACAGCGAGGCTGGCCAGTCCGGTGGAGGGGTGGGTCCTGCGGGTAGCGGCTGGAGCAGTTGCAGCCGAAGTTTGGGGGAGGCCGCACGAAGCGATGGCGGGTAGCCGGCAGTGCGGGCGAGTTCCACGATCGTTTCGGTGGACCGGTAGTTCTCCTCCAGGCGCTCGGGGATGATGCGGTGGTGGTGTGCGTAGAAGTTGAACACCGGGCCAACCGTGTGCTCAAGGCCCAGTGGCGGGTCAGTGTGATGGATCGGCGGTAGCTGCAGAGGGTCGCCAGCGATCACGAGGCTGGCGTCCGGGGCCACGCTGGCGAGCGCCAAGACGGCGTTGGCGGTATCCATCTGGGAGGCCTCATCCAGCACGAGAAGGTCGAAGAACTCGGCGACCGGGGAGCCAGTGGTCCTCGCCAGGAGGTTGTGGACCTGCATGGGGACGCCGGCGACGACGATCAGGCCGCTGCCGCTGGTGAGCTGCTGGTGGAGTGCGGCGGTGGCTTGACGGTCGGTGGTTGGCACGTCAAGTGGCCCGGCTGCCCAGGCGGGCGGGGGGTTACTGTCCGAGCGGAGACGCCGAAGTACAGCCTGTGGGGCGATCGATGGGAGGCTGGCTGCAAGGTCGGCAAGGACGTTGTCGATCGCGGTGTAGTTGCTGGCGGTGATAAGGACCCGCAGCGGCCGGTCGGCTCGGAGGGCTTCGAGGATGCCGCCGAGCGCGATGGTCTGCAAGGTTTGGCTCTTGCCGGTCCCTGGCGGCCCCCAGATGAGCGTGAGCCGCTGGGTGAGCGCCTTGTGCCAGGCTTGCCACTGGCTAGGGTTGAGGTCGTGGCCGGCCGCCTGCAGGCGGGCCTGTAGGCCGGCGAGGACGCGGGCGGCGGGCGACACCGAGGTCCTGGCAGCATCCCAGAGGAACTCCTCAGCCGGTGTGGCGCCGGAGCGGCGGGCGCCCCGGCCGAGTTGTCCAACGGCAAGGGTGACCAGGGGGTGGGTGCGTGCTCGGGGTGGGTTGCCGATCGCCTCCAGGGTTGCCCGCAGCTTGGTGGTGAAGAAGTCGCCGGCGACAGGGTCGAGAACCACGCTGATGGACAGGTCGACCAGGCCGGCGGCCAGCAGGTCCGCGCGCAGCGCCGCTCTGTACTGATCGCCGTCGACCACGATCAGGCCAGCATCGCGGTCGATCGCGGTGATCGAGACTTGGAGGACTTGCTCCATGCGGGTGAACCGCTCGCGGGCCCAGCGGTACTCCAGGGTCTGGTCGCCTGCGATCACCGCGGCGACCAGGCGGTCCAGCAGACCCGGGGCGCTTTCGGGGCTGATGGCCCAGAGGAAGTCGCCGGGCGGGTTGCATTTGACCTCTCTTGAGCCCGGCCGCAGCGTGTACACCCACCGGTCGGGTGCGGAAGGCAGGTTCAGGCGGGCCAGCGCGGCGGCCTCGGCCGGGCCGGTGAGGCGCTGGCGTCCTCGGGCGCTGGCGAAGCGTGCCTCGCGCTCGTGGGGTGGCATGGCCCGCAGCTGCGCCTTCTTCTGCGCGTCGAGAGCGGCGTTGAGCTTGGCGTGCGCGTACCACAGCTGCCCGTCGGCAGCCACCCGGTTCAGCAGCTGCGGGGGGCGGATCGCGGTCACCCGCGGCGCTTGGCGCATAAGGATGCCGCGAAGGTCGGCCTGCAGCCGACGAGTGACCGCCTCCAAGGCGTCCAAGCGCATCTTGACGGTTTTGAGCAGGTCCGAGGTCTGCTGCGCCCACGAGTATCTGCCGCCGATGCGGTTCCAGATCGCATGTGCCCGCTCGGAGGGGATCTGGTCGCTGAGCGGGTCCTCGAACAGGCCGGGAACCCTGAACTCGTCCCAGGGCGGTTGGATGGCAGGGTCGTGATAGGCGCGGGCGGTAGCCAGAAGGCTGTAGTGGTGTGGGATGGGCAGGGCGAGCAGGGAGCGGACCGCGTCCCGCACGATGGTGATGACGGGTTCGGCGACGGCGGTGGCGTTGGGAACCAGCTGCTCGGGTGGGAACAGCCACGCCAGCCGCCGCAGTGAGTTGTTGTTGAGGATGGCGGGCAAGTGCCGGCCGATGACCCGGGTCAGGTGCTCGTAGGTCAGCGAGTCCCACAGGTAGATCTGGATGCGGGCCTGGGGATCGTTGTTCTGCGCCTGGGTGATGATCGTGTCCAGGTCGTTGAGAAAATTGAGCAACTCTTTTTGCTCCTCGCGCAGGTCCTTTGCGGCCATTACCCGGACCGTGGCGGGATAGCGCTGGAAGTTGCCGGTAGGCGCGCGGCCAAAGGGGGTGGATTCTCGCCAGAATGCCTTGCAGCCGAAGGCGAGCGTGATCGCCGAGGTCGCATCGAAGTCGGCTGTGAGGTAGATCCGCAGGTCCGCCCACTTGGGCAGCGTCGCGGAGGTGCCGGCCCGGTCGGGGATGCCGGCGCTGCGGGTCGCCAGCGCGCGCGCCCGCCCGGCGATCACCACTCGCTGAGCGCGCAGTCCGTGGTGGCGGTCGAAGGTCTGGTCGGCCGGGTTCATCGCCGCAACCTGGGCGACATTGGCGACCCCCGCGTCGTGTAGCACCGTGCTTGCCCCGCGGGTGATGAACGCGATCTGTGACAGGTGGCCGCTGGCGGCGGCGGTGGGGATGCACTGGCCAGGGTCTGGCGTCGCGTTGGAGCCTGGCCAGCGCTGTCCCAGGTATTCGCAGCCGCGACACTTGCTGCTGACATGCCAGGGGAGATCGCCCCAGGGGGTGGCCAGCACCCTGGGCAGTTCGACCGTGAAGAACTGGTGCAGCCGGCTGGCGAACACCGGTAGGGGGGCCTCCTCGAGGTCCTCGGCGAGCGCGGCGCGCAAGTCGGCGTCGGTCACCGTCGTGCCGCGGGCTCGGCGCTGGTGGGCAGCGAGCAGCGCCGAGGACTGGTAGGAGCCGGGCCAGACCGCCGCGTCAGGGGTGACCAGGAAGTGGCTGTCGAGGCCGCTGTCGACCAGCCAGCCGGCCAAGGCCAAGCTGTAGTAGGTGACCTCCGCGAAGTAGGACGGACCGGGCTCTGAGGTGAGCTTGATATCGATCACCCGCAGTTGCCGTCGGGTGTCCCCGGGGCGAAGCGGGATCACCTCGCCGGCGGGGGTGAGCTGCACCATCGAGGTGCCCGCGGCGCGTATCTCGATCAAGTCAGGGCGCAGGTCGGCGTACTGGAGGTTGAAGCGGCTGGTGAAGCTGTCGATGCCCATGGCTGCCAGGAAGGCGGGCCCCACGGGGAAGTCGCATTCGACCAGGAACTGGCCGGCCTGGGCCTGCCCGATCCAGGCGGCCAGCCGGTCGTCTTGGAAGCGGACCTGCCGCGGGCTCACGCCGGCAGGGGCCGTGCCGCGTCTGCCGAGCAGGATGTCGGGTCCGAAGACGTCCTCCAGCTCGGCGAGCTTCTGCTCCGCCCAGGTCTGCCCTGCTTGGGCGATTTGTTCCAGGCCAGGTCGGGGTGGCTGCTCGGGGGGCATGCCTTCGGCGGCCCGTTCGTGTCTGAACTGCTTGGTGGGAGGTGACAGCACCAGACGCAGTTGCTTCTCGCATTCCGAGGTGAAGAAGCGGGAGATGGTGGTCTTGGACAGATATGGCATTGCGGCACGACCTGAGGCGAAGGAGTAAGGCGCGCGGAGTATGCCATGCGCCCCCGACACTCATTCCTCCGCTGGCGCCCTCACCGGTCCTGGTCGGTAGTTGATTGCATCTGGTCTTGGTCGTCGGCCCGGATGGCGGAAGTGGTCAAGGCCTCTTCCAGCAGTACGGGCGGCCCGGCTGTGGTGGGCGGCCGGAGGAACCCGACGCTGGCGGCGACTAGGCAGGCGCGGCGAAAGCTCATCCGGTCAGCGCGGCTGAAGCGGCCGGGCAGTTGCGCCTGGACGCGCCGCTCCCAAGCGGCGGCGTGAGCGATGGCCTCGTCCAGGTGCCCGGCATCGGCGAGCGCTGGTGCACCGGGTGTTGTGCTGTGGGCATCAGCGCTGCGCCGGACGACGAACACCGCGTCCCAGGTGCTGGCGCCCTCGTGGACATGGAGGCCGACTTTGCCGTTGCCAAGCATTGGTAGCACCTGGATGGGCTCCAGCGGCGCTGCGGCCAGTGCGTGCGCAAGGCCGCTCCAGGCGCCTGGGGTGGAGTGCTGAAAGGTGAAGATCAATCGGCCGTCCGGACGCAGCACCCGCGCGAGCTCGGCGAAGCACGCGTGCAGGTCGGCGGCGAAGCGGTCGATGCTGTGCGGTTCGCGGTTGGGCGCAGAAAGGCTGTGTGCCCTTGCGACTGGGCCGGCGCTGTCGATCACCCCAAACATCGCGAGCCACGGAGCGAAAAAGTCAGATAATTCCGGGTAGGGAATATTGTCAAAGTAGGGGGGGTCGGTGAGGACTAGGTCGATGCTGGCGTCTGCTACCGGAAGCTGGCGAGCGTCGGCGTGCAGGACTCGTGCTGGTGCAAGGGCTGGCCGGCTTCGGACCGGGTGGTAGCCGTCGGCGGTGAACTCCTTGGGGTGGCGGGCGAACTCGGTGGCCTGTGCAACCCGGCGCAGCGCGTTGGGGTAGCTACCCCGCCCGGTCCCTGCCATCCATGGGTTGAGTTCCACTGGTCGTGGGACGTGGCGGAAGGCCCGGACCGAGAACAATGGAGACAGCCGTCGCCAGCCAAAGGCGTACGCGGTCAGCATGCAGTTGGTTGTCAGGTGGTTGGAGAACGCCAGGGCACACGGATCCCGCTCAGGGCCTTGCAGTTGGCCGATCGCCTCGGCCAGCAGTGACAGATGCAGCAGTTGCCGATCATTGAACAGGTCGGTGTAGCGCCGATAGCCATAGGCGATGAGCCGATCATCCACCCGTCCAGACTGCGGGATCTCGGTTGTCGGCAGCCACGGTATCGTCCCGTCGGCGCTGCGGCGGGCTGCAAGCGCCGCCCGAGCCGCCTCGAAGGCTGCGGTGTCAACCTGCGTCGCGGCGTGGAAGGACCGGTCACGCATTGGTACAGGCCGCTTGCCAGTAGGTGATGGGACCGCCTCCACGGCAAACAGCCGCCACTTGGGCGGCTCGCCGGTTGCGCGGCCCGCCTCGATCAGCCGTTGAACCGTGCGACAGCGTGGGCACGAGAGCGTGCCGTAGCGCAGCGGCCCGTTGGTGATCACGGTGCGTACCCGGCACTGGTCGCAGGCAAAGCTCCGAGCGCTCTGGGGGCACCACTGCACCTGCCCACAGCCCCGGCACACCACCCATTGGCTGCCACCGGAGACATCGCGGGCCAGCTGATAGTGAGGGTGAGCTTCCACTTGGGCGCCACAGCCGACGCAGTCGATGACCTGCACCCAGAAGTAGTGCAGGGCCACCAATTCCTCGCCGGTCGGTCCCACGGTCCGGTAGAAGGGCGCCAGCTGGTCGCCAACCTGCTGAGCAAGCTCGCGCGCGACTTGGTCCAGCGCTGGCGTGTTGGGGGCGGTGACCTCGAAGCGGGTGATCGCGCAGGCGACAGGGTCCACATCCACACCGGTCACGGTAGCGCCCAGCCGCAGCGCCTCGACCACTGACGTCCCGCCGCCCACGAACGGGTCCAAAACCATCATGCTGGAAAGGTCGGCCTCGCCGTAGTAACCGCGCCAGAAGTCGCCTCCGGCTGGTGTGACGGCCGCTACGAGCAGGGCACGGAAGGCGGTCCCGAACCGGCGAGCAAACCACCGGTGCGCAAGGTAAATCGGCCGAGGCCTGGAGCACTCCCGCTCAGCGAATCCGACCAGTTCCTCAACAGGCAGCTGTCCGGCGTCGAGCAAAGAGTACTCGGGCAAGCCAGTCACAGCGCTGACCCTCGCAAGGCGCATGCCGGGATGCCGGCCCGAAGGTCAGTCGCACGTGCAGGTCGCATGCAGCGAACCCTATCCTGGGTCCGCCGTTCCTGAAACTACGGCCAGTGGGGCGACCGCAGCGACGAGTGGATTTGACCGCAAACGGCCGACGCTGGGCGTGACATTGAGGGACGCAGTGTCCGTGATGCTCTGTGCGCCCGGACGTTGAAGGGCACCAGACCATAGGCAAGGTGCTCAAGCCTGCCTGGAGGTCTGGTCCCCGTCGTCATACTGCCCACGTTCGTCGCTGCCCGCAGACAGGCTGGCCTGACTGGCCGCCCGCCTGGCCCACCTGCTGCCATCCCGTCCGCCCGGCCAGGGCGGCACCCCGCCGCTGTCGCTGGAGGTCCGCCTGGACGCGGTCGCCGCGGTGCTGCTGGACGGGTTGTCGTATCGGCGTGCCGGGCGGGCGGTCGGGATCCCCAAGACCGAGGTGGGCGACAGCCTGGACCTGCTGCTCGGCCCGCTGGGCGACCTCGGCTTCTGCCAGCCCGACGGCACCTTCATCACCACCCTCGACGACCTGCGTGCCCTGCTGGTGGAGATGGCCGCATCCGGCGAGGCCGTCGTGGTGGATGGGCTGGCGACCCGGGTGCAACGACCCAGGGGGTGGGCCAACCAGTCGCGTCGATTGCTGGGTAGAGGGACGCGGAGCTCAATTGTGCTCGAGCGCGCATAGGAGCGCCTGGATTGGCAGGCGTTCCTGTTCGAGTCGCACTCGGTGGCCTAGTCGGCCCTGGAGGAGGTCTGTGTACAGGGCTCGCTCGGGCTCGGTCAGGTGTGGCACGGCTGTGGCCGTCGGTGTCTCCTCCTGCACCCATGCGTCGCGGTGGTCGAGCAGTGTGTCGTGGTCCATCAGCACGCTGGCGATGGGAGCGCGTTCGGCGACGGTGGCGCGTACCCGGTCGAGGATGACGAGTCCCCATGTGTCGATGTCGCCCCAGTATGCGATTGGTGTCTGTGCCACCCATGGGATCGCGGCGAGCAGGCTCGGTGCGGCGTTGCCGTTTCCGAGGACGGCGACGGTGCTGCGGATGGGTGGCAGCGCCAAGAACGGGATCTCGTTTTCAACCACGAGCACGCGCTCGGCCTGAACCGGATGTCTGGCCGCTTCTGCGGTCGGCACCTCGATGTCCGAGTAGACGGGGCGGCCCGGTAGTGCGGGGTCGAGGAAGCGCATCCGCACCCGTTGCGGCTTGACCGCGAGCCCGTATCGCGCCGCGAACCAGTCTTGCCCGCTGCTTGTGCGGCCGGTCTGGTCGGGTGTCATCGCTGCGATGTCGCGCCGGTAGCGCTCCACGACCTTCGTGTGGACGCCGTCGACCGGGATCTGTCGAGGGTGCAGGCCGGAGCCCGGGTTGTTGGCCAGCCAGCCAGCCGCCGCGACCACGGCTGGCCACTCCGCACCGATCCTCAGCACCCGGTGCGGGCGTGCGGCCATGAACGGCCTGAACCGATCCGGGGTTGTTAGCACTGCCTGCCGGAACCACTCCAACTGCTTGGTCTTGCCGGCCAGTCGGGCGACGTCGTCGACCGTGTCCAGATACGCCGCGGCGGGCAGGTGGATCCGGCCGAGCACCCGGTCGCGGATGCTGCACCACTGGACCCGTATCGGCGCTTGGGCTGCCCGCCACGCGTCGAGCCAGGCGCGCAGGTCGTCGTAGCGCGCGCCCCGCTCGGCTACCGCAGGGCCTTTGATCGGCATGCGCAGCGGGCTGAACTCCTCGCCGGCAGCCACTGCCTTCAGCGGAGCGCCTCGATCCCACACGGCGGTCGCCCGAGTGGCCACGTCCCGCGGGAGGGTCCAGTCGGTCATCGTGCGCTTGCCTCGGCAGGGCTCGGGGCGTCGCGCGCGGCGCGCCTGGTGGCGGCTAGCCGCTCCTGGTAGTCCTCGATCTTCATGAACAGCGAGCGTGACCGCTGCTCGCTATCCTTGGCGATCAGCGCAACTCGCTCGACGTACGGCGCGATGACCTCCTTCTTCTGTAGCGGCGTGACGACTAGGAGCTGCAGGCCCATTGTCTTGAACAGCTGCAACGCGAACCGCGTCGACGCATCCGAGCCGCGGGCGAACGCCTCATCCAGCGCGATGAATCGGAACGTCTTCGGTCGTGGGTCGCCGGGTACCAAGCCGAACTGGTAGGAAACGGCGGCCGCGAGGACTGTGTAGGCGAGCTTCTCCTTCTCCCCGCCAGACTTGCCTTCGGAGTCGGAGTAGTAGGCGACGGTCTCTCCCGTCGCTCGGTCGCGCTCGACGATCGCGAATGTGTACCAGTTGCGAACGTCGGTGACCCGCGCGGTCCACGCTCGGTCCTCATCGGTGCGCGACACGCGGCCCTGGAACCGGTCGACGATCGCCTTGACCTTGTCGAACCGCTCCCTGGTGTAGGCGTCGTCACCGCCGCCGAGGGTGCCGTCAATGCATTCCCTGAGGTCACGCCGGAAAGTCGCGAGGTCGGGGTCAGTGTTGGCCATGGCCTCGACGGTGATATAGGTGTTGACCGTGTAGTCGATCCGCTCCAACGACTCGTTGATGCGGTCGATGCGGTTCTTGATCCTGCTTCGCCGCTCCTCCAGGTGTTGGTTGAACCCGGCTACCTCGCGCAGCGTGTTCTCCGACAGTTGGCGACGGAACTCGGCCTCGAACCGTGGCAGGTCGTCGTCGACCAGCCGGCGATGGACGGCCCGGAAGTCGTGCGCGGACTCCATCGTCGCATCCATGTCGAGCGCGTCCTGCGGGTAGCGTTCCTTGAACTGCTCCATCGCCCTGACGGCCGCCTCGCGAGCACGGCCGGCACGTTTCGTCGCCGCGTCGATCTGGGCCTGCAACGCCTCCCGCGCTGCGGTCTTCACCCGATCGATGTTCGCCAGTGTGACGGCGGCGACGCGCTGCTCGGCGGCGGCATGTAAGGCGGCGAGCAATTCCGCGTCCGTCTCGGCGATGTCTGGTCGGTCGGTGGGCAGGTCCTGGCGCCGTGCTTCGAACTCATCCAACTTCCGTTTCCAGGCTTCCGCGTCCCCGACCGCGTCCTCGTGGCGCTTCTCGAGCTGCTGGCGCTCGCGCTCCTCACCGGCCATTTGTTCTCGCAGCGTGGCGAGTGTGGCCGAGTTGGCCAGCAGCGCTGCCTGCTCCTCGTGCAGCCGGGAGAGTTCGGTCTGTGCACCGACCACATCGATCGCGGCGAAGTCGTCGTAGTCGCGCAGTAGCGTGTCGGTCGCGTTCATGGCCGTCTGCGACTCCCGCTGGGCGTCCTCCGCGACCCTGAGCGAGCGTTCAAGGCCGGCGAGCTCCCGTCGGAGCCTGGCCGCGTCGTCGGTGAGCGCCTCTACCTTGGCAGTGTTGTCCCATCCGAGGACATACCGGCGCCGGTCTCCGAGGCGGTACCGGTCGTCCTTTTCGTGGATCCGGCCGAGGCGCTTGACCTGCCCCTGCTTGGTGATCGCCTGGTCGGCGCGGCGGAACTCGGCCATCGACGATGCCAGCTGGATGCCGCGGAAGCGGCGGAGCACCTCGGTGCGCAACCAGTCCGCCATCGGTGAAGACGGCGCCACGTCAAGCGCCTCCGGCAGCGTGCCAGGGGCCGGCCGGCCGACGGCTTTCGTCTCCGCCGGCACCGCTTGGTACGTCAACCGTGCTCGCAGGTTGGTCCGGTCGACCCAGTCCGACACCGCGGGGTACGCGGGCTCAGGCACCAGCAGGGTTGATCCGAACCCATGGAGCAGCCGCTGGACAGCGGGCTCCCAGTCGCGGTGGTCGGCGCGCACCTGAAGCAACTCACCGACGAACGGCAGGTCTGCGTCGGCCACGCCTGCGGCCTCGGCGATCCGCCCGCGCAGTTCCAGCAGGCCCGCGTCGAGGTTCGACCTGCGGTGGCGCAGCGACTCCACGGCAGCCTCCACCTCGCGCAGCTCCTGGCGTTTGCGGTGTAGTGCGGCGATCGTGTCATAGTCGGGACGCTGCTCCTCGGCGCGCTGCGCCGCGTCGTCGTGCCGGGCCTGGACGGTGCGCCGCAACGCGAGGAAGCCGTCGAGGTCTCCCGCCGGC
>Ga0137368_10007687_pt1 | contig 11181 bp, 11 predicted proteins | sample SagtaG_13_FD_104917 | JGI IMG/M metagenome (GOLD analysis project Ga0137368, IMG submission 104917) | Vadose zone soil microbial communities from Sagehorn Ranch, Mendocino, California, USA - Sage1_L_100_16 metaG | ecosystem: Environmental > Terrestrial > Soil > Vadose zone | place: USA...
CCGTCGGCGCTCCCTGCCTGAACGGCGGCCGCACCGACCACGTCGAAGGGTTGCGTCCAGGAACGGTCACCGGTCCCGACCTCTCGGGCGGCGCGAAGGAGCTCCGCGAGCGCGCGAGCGGACGGCGTCCGCCGCCCGGGCTCCCCTTCTCGAGGAGCGCCATCGATCTTCACCCGGCGGCCTTCTCATTCGCCGCCCGCGTGGGCCCTCATAGGATCTCGACTTGAACACGGTCACTCGCGCCGCCCTCTCCGCGGTTGCGCGCGAGCTGAATTCCCGCCCTCGACAGGCCCTTCTCGGCTGGATGAAACCATGCGAGGTGTTCGGCCGGGCTGTTGCCTCGACCGCTTGAGACCGCCTCCGGTTTCGTGGACACCTGACGAAAGGCGTCTACGGTGTTTTGCGCGGTACGACGACGCGCGCTCGCGAGTGCGAGCACGACGTCCGATGTACTTCGTCGCGGCCGACCTGCGCCGCCGCACACCGCCGTGCGGGTCGCGCACGTACGAATTACTTGCGTAGAAACCGCGCGTCACCTGTCGCAAACGAACAAACGCAGCTTGGACTCTGGATGATGTCCGAGAGCAGGTTCGTCCTGCGCCCCGTTGTTTGACCACGTGCGGCGATGGATGAACTATGCACAATAGTATCGTCACCCAGTGCACGCGCGCCACGAACTGTCGACAATCAGGGAGCGATCAGTCTCACCTCATCCAGATCTCATCCATGGCCGCGTGCACTCCGGAACCCTGGGCTGCCCCGCTGTGCTCACCGGAATCGCTGCAACCCCGTGGTTTCCGTGAAAGTCACTGCAAGTACGCCCACCTGCCTGTATGTCATTCGACGTCTACAAATCCCACGTGCACTCGCGTGCACCACCGTGCACTCCGACGGCCGGTCCGAAGGGGCACGGGAGTAGATACGAACTGGATGAACCTCCCTGGAGATCTCGCGTCTTCCCGTCTGTAGGCAACGTCCGAAACCGCTGCGCCCTCTACGATCCCGACTCGTCCTCTACGTCTGCGAAACCTATGCGCCAGTCGCGCCGAAGCTCCTCGATGTTTGCCACCACGGAGATGTCGGCGAGTTGCCCGACATCGAGGACGAACGGATCTGGCAACTGTCGTGTCGAGCTAAACACGAACCGATACTCTCTCTCGTCCTTGAAAGCATCGCGCTTCACGAAAGGCGCCATCTCGCGAGGGATCCCTCCGTGCACGCGCGAAGGGTCGACGTACTTCACCAAGCTGCCGAAGACGCGAACGTTCTGCCTGGCAGCAGCGTCCCGAAGCCGCTTAACGAATTCGTCCCCGTTCGTGATGACCCAGACGTGTGTTCCAAACTTATTCATTGACTCGGGAACTTGTAGGTAGCTACTGAACGCGTCTAGCTCTTCTTCGCCGAATCTACGATCCGTCCACTCGCCTGTATGGATCGCGTGAACGCAGAACACCGGGTTCGCAATGTCCGCGCTGACGATAACCTGCCCGGTAAGGCCCGTCTCGGCATTCAGAACAACCGGTGGCCTGCCCTTAGGTTGCAGCCGAACCTCGACCTTAGCGGCCTGATAGATTCCACGCAAACCTTCGTGAGCATCCTGAAACGGCAACGGCGGGCCTTCGATTGTCTTATAGTACGACAGGCTACGGCAATAGATGTGCCCGGCCCGGAGCGCATTCATGTGCTCCTCTCGGCCGATCTTTGTTAGACACAATATCCGTGTCCGGACGGGTGTCCGCACATACGCAAGCAGGTCGTCGCAGCCGTCCATACGAACGAGTATATCGCGGCGACGCGCACACAACTCGTCTTGGAGGGGCGAGACGTGATGCCCGGTGCGGTCGAGGCCGATGCGCGGGTGGCTGAGCGCCGTCACGGCTCGGATGCGGCACGTTGTGGCCCGGGGGTCCTGATCTCGTCGGCGACAAACTCGAGCCTGCGGTGGGCGGCTAGCAGATCGGCCTCCAGTTTGTCGAGGCGACCGCTCTCAACTCCGGACAGGGTTGTCCCGACCGCGGAGAGTTGGTTCCGGGCGTCCTTCTCGAAGACCGCCCACCGGTCCGCTACGTGCCGGTCCAGGCGCTCGTGGCCAGAAAGGATCCCCTTCAGTAGGTCCCGGGCGGGCATCACGAGGGACCGGATGTGGTCGCGGATCTTCCCCTCGACCTTCTCGATCTCCCTCGCGACCTGCTTCTCCCGGCCCAACCAGGCCCCGAGCAGGAAGCTGCCAAGCGCTCCAGCCAGAGCGTACGCGGGCGCGAGCACCAGCGTGACCACCCCACCCAGCGCACCAAAACCGAGTGCTTCGGGGGCGAGGAGGTTCACCTGCGGGAGAACGAATGAGGGGGCGACGATGGTAGGGTGCTGGGTAGGCTCGTGGCCGAGCCGCACCTGGTCAAGCGCGGCCTCGAGCCGATCGCTGACCTTATGACCGTGCAGCTCCATCTCACGGTACGCGACGCGCCACACCTCGCCGAAGATGGTCGCGAGGTGCCCATTGAACTGCCTGGCGATATCGTCCTTGGCGGGCACCGCCCCCGCGGCCCTCATCACATCTCCCATCCTGCCGGGCACCGCCGCCAGTTCCGACTTCAGGCGCGACACGGCCACGCTGTTCGCCCGTTCCTTCGCCGACGCGCACAACGCCCGCAGTCCGAGATGTTGTTGCGGGCGCGGTCGAGGCGCTCGCGCAAGGTTTGAGCCTGCTCGGAGCTGGCTCGCCGCCAGGCGAAGTCGTCAACAGCCCTCACGGAATCTCGAACTGCGGTTTCCAGGCGAACTACGCCCGTCGAGTTCGTGCTGAGCAGATAGTCCCACACCTGCGCTTCAAGCCCAGCGAGCGGCGACTCGGACTCCCTCGCTCCGGCGACCCACTCCCACGCCCGCCTGGCAGAGACGAAAGCGGGCGGTCCCGTCAAGCGATCCGCGAGGGAGTACCGCCCGAGCGCGCGACCGAGCGTGCGAGCACGTCCTCTCGGTCGGCCTCCTCCAACTCATCGGCCTTATTGAGGAGCAGGAAGACCCGATCCGAGTGGTTGAGGACGCGCTTTAGCTCGTCGAGGACGTGGGACTCGATGGCGAAGCCACCGGACCTCGCCGAGGACACGTCCACGACGAACAGAACGGCGTTGGCCTGTGCGATCGCCCGCGCGGTGATGGCTCGGATCTCCTCGCTCGGGTCGAACAACCCTGGAGCATCCAGGATGGCGATGCCGCGCTCGAGCCGCTCGCTGACGAGGCGCGCCGTGACCATCCGGACACGCTTCTGGTTGTCCGGGTTCCGGTCCTGCGTGGCGTACTCGGCGAGGGCTTCCGAGGTAGCGGCAATCGCCAGGGTGCTCCCGTCCAGGAACGCTACGGTTGCCTGGTCCGAGGCCCCCGCCCACTTCACCTCCCTGTCGCATCACATCGACATCGAATGGCTCCGGGAGGAGGAACCCCCGCAGAGCTCCCACGCCTCCGCGTATTCCACCGAACGTGACGAGCACGAGGCGGAGTTGCCGCAGCGGCCATGGGATTCGTAGGCTGACCAATAGTGAACGGCAGATGGGCGTTGTGACAACGGTTTCCAGTGATGTCGGGAGCTTGGCGGACTCGGGTAGTCCACGGGAGGCTACCCGAGTCCACGCGGATCCCCGTGAGTTTGGACAAGATCTGGACACCGCACTGTGAGTGCGTACGGCCTGCGCTGATGAATTGCCGGAGCGTCGAGAAGCTCGCGCCCGTCGTCAGCAGAGTGCGGCTCGGCTGCCGGGGGGGACGGAGGACAGCGACTCGAATCACCTATTCGACGGGGAACTGGGACCGTTCGGTGCTCCCCCTTGAAGTAGGAACCTTCGTCTGTCGGCACCGATGCTAGTCTCGGTGACTCGGAGGACGACCAGATGGGCCTGCGATTCTCTCGTCGGGTGACGCTGTTCCCCGGCGTTCGCCTGAACTTCTCTAGACGAGGCGTCTCCGCGAGCATTGGGCCACGTGGCGCCAGCGTGACCGTTGGGCCGCGGGGTTCGGCGGTGAACGTCGGTATCCCCGGCACGGGGCTCTCGTTCCGCCAGCAACTCGGGCCGACCCCGAGCACCCATCGGCCAGAGGATCCTGCTCCCGAGGCGGTTGCTGCGCCGCCGCCGGCCTCGCTTGCCACTCCCATCGAGAGCGCGCCTGTCGCGGAGGTCACCAGCGACGGTCTGCAGGCGCTCAAGGACCTGATTTTGAAGGTCCGCGCCGAGCGAGAGCAGCTGAACCGGGACGTCGCGCAGGCGCAGTACGTTCTTAAGGAACTCGAGCGTAGGCTGCGCCGCGCGAAGCACTGGCTCTGGGGAATCTTCATCCGGAAGCAGATCCCTCAGCGCGAGGCGGCCGTGGCCGCGAAGAGCGTTGCGGTGAAGGAGATCCAGGAGCGCCTGGACGGCTCGTACATCGATACCGAATTCGCTCTGGACGACGCGACACGGACGGCGTTCGAGAGGCTTACCGATGCGTTCGTCGTCGCCATGGGCTGCGAGCGTATCTGGGACATCACCAGCACTGAAGCGGTCGATCAGTATCGGACGCGATCTGCCGCCTCCACGAGTCTCGACCGTCGGCCCGTGCAGTTCTCCATCATCGAGCACGACGAAATTCTCGAGACGTCCGCGAAGATCCTGCGACTCCAGAACGCGAACGGCGCCGACCTCAACGTGTACCCGGGCTTCCTGCTCATGCAACGCGGGCCAAATCTCGCGCTGGTCGACCTCCGAGATATCACTCTCGAGTTTACGCCGTCCCGCTTCATCGAGACTGAGGTACTGCCGACGGACTCGTCGGTCGTCGATCAGGTCTGGTTCAAGAGCAACAAGGACGGCTCTCGCGACAAGCGGTTCGCCGGCAACTACCAGATCCCGGTTGCCGAGTACGCGAAGCTCCACCTCGCCAGCCCGAGCGGCCTGCGCGAGGAGTACCTGTTCTCGAGCGTAGAGAAGTCACGTCAGTTCGCGGAGCGCCTCAGCGAGTACCAAGCAGCGCTCCGGGCACTCGGAGACAAGATGCCGGGCTCTGAGGCGCCGGCATCTGCACCGAAGCTCCCTGAGGCATCGCAGGCGTCCGAGGCCGCGGTGAAACCGATGCAACTCAAGTCCGTCGACTTCCTCAACGTTAGGAGCGCGGCAAGCGTGGATGACGCCGTGAAGACGGTTACGAGCTTCATCCACATGCTCAAGGACGACATCGAGTCGCTGAATGGGCAGTCGGTTGAGCTCACGACGTTGCACGGCCTGCTGAACTCTATCGGCGGAGTCGTCCCCACGATTCGTACGTTCTTCGCTCGTTCACCCGCCGCCAAGGGGGCGGAGCCAATCGCGGTTCGCGAAGTCAGCAAGATGCTGCGCGAAGTGCTGGGGCAGATAGAGAGCGCGGTGGCGACCAACACCGAAGACGGCGCGCAGGCGCTGCTGAAGGCTGTCCGTGAGACCTCGGCGCGGTTGGAGCACTAGCACTAGCGCTACCGGCGGCGCGCTGCCCGGTTGTCAGCGTGCAAGGACGACGCGTGGTGCGTCGCAAGCGGCGAGGATGTCGACGTGTCCCCAAAGACGAAATGACCAGATGGAACCGGCTTCCGTGCTCGCCCAGCGATAGACGAGGCCGGGCCTCAGTTGATCCTTGACGGGTAGTCGCGCGATGCCTTGGACAAGGATCTCGGGCAGGACGAACGGCGTCGCCTGCGCGACCATCTTCACCTTCTCCGTGGGCACGATGAATGCCCGGACGATGCGGTCGAGCGGGACTTCCCCCTGGCCCTCACCGTAGTGAAGCCCGCGGATGAACTTCTCGGCGAGGGCATTGAGAGCCCTGGAATCGATCTCGCGTGCGGGCGAAAGTCGGACGCTGGTTCCGTCGGCCAGCTTCGCTTCGACCTGCGGGGCCTCTTCGTGAGCCTTCTCCCACCTAATCGTCTTCAGTATGCGTCGGGCACGTCCTTCGCGATGCCGAGCGTCCCGCTCGTTCTTGGCGCGCGACGCGTCCCACCCCTTGATGATGCGCTCAACCACGCCCGTCGCGTCTGGGTGCTCAGCGTCGCAGATCATGAGGAGGTCGTGGCCGACGGTTTCCTCGATCTGCTGCCACCGTTGGTTGCACGCCCGGCAGGACGGAACGGTTAGGCGCTGGACGGCGCCGGGCGTGTTGTCCGGGTACCAACTCTTCGGGAAGACGTGCTCGTAGTCCGTCGCCCTCTCGATGTGGCAGTAGGTGCAGAACATCGCAGCCGTCATACCTGCCCATCGTATCCCAGGCGCCCGCGAACCAGCGGTAGTCTCGACGACCCGATCTCCACGCCCGCGGTAATATTCGTTCCCGCATCGTCCGCGATATTCGGTTCGGGGCCCCGTGTCCGACTCGCTCTACCTCGTTTCGTGCGTATCGACAAAGCGCGCGAGCCCGTCGCCGGCGCGCGACCTCTACGTGTCGCCGCTGTTCGTGAAGGCGCGTGCTTTCGTCGAGGCGAGGAACGCGCCGTGGTTCATTCTCTCGGCCGAGTACGGTCTTCTCGATCCGAACACCGTCGTCGCGCCGTACGAGCGTACGCTGAATCGGATGCGTCTCGCCGAGCGGCGCGCGTGGGCCGACGGGGTCCTCGCCGCGCTCGGGCCGCGCCTGCGCGCGGTGGGTACGGTCGTCTTCCTCGCCGGCAAGCGATACCGCGAGTTTCTCGAACCTGCCCTCAGCGGCCGCGTCCGGGTGGAGGTCCCGATGGCGGACCTCGGGATCGGGAAGCAGCTGCAATGGCTCACGCTCAACTTGGAGCCCCGATGAGTCGGCGGGACGACCTCCGACGCTTCTACTCAATCCTGGACGAGCTCCGGGAGAGACTCGGCGGCTTCCGTTGTTTGCGCGAATGCCACGGCCGCCAGCAATGGCCGAGCCACGGAGTCTACTTCTTCTTCGAGGGCGGCGAGGTCCAGTCGAGCAGCGGGACCGGTCTGCGCGTGGTACGGGTCGGGACCCACGCCCTGGCTTCGGGCGGGAGCGCCTCTCTCTGGAGCAGGCTATCCGCACACCGCGGCTCCGCTGACGGCAGCACCGGGCACCACCGCGGCTCGATCTTTCGGCTGCTCGTCGGCGAGGCGCTGATTCGGCGAGATGAGCTCCACGTCGCGAGTTGGGGCGTCGGCTCCAGCCCTGGCGCGGCCGCGCGGAAGATCGGCGTTACGCGCGAATCGCTAAAGGAGGCGGAGGACCCCATCGAACGCGCGGTGAGCGCGACGATCGGTGCCATGCCGGTTCTCTGGGTTCGAACCGATCCCCCGGACCACGAGCTCCGGGCGACCCTCGAACGTGAGTCCCTTGCTCTCCTCAGCAATCACTGCCGCGAGGCCCTCGACCCTCCTTCCGCGACCTGGCTCGGCTCGATGAGCAGTCGCCGTTTGGTGCGCGAGTCCGGCCTCTGGAACAATGACCACGTCGAGAAGGCCCACGACCCCCCGGGTTCCTCGACCTGCTTGAGCGCGCGGTAAGACGGGCTCGGGTCGGGGGATAATCATGGAGCCATCCGCCGAATGCCCTTTCTGCGCCCGTATCGTCGCGGGCGACGTGATCCTCGACTCGGCGCCGGTTCAGGAAGTCTGCATGGAACGTAACCGCCCGGGGAAGGATGGATGGTGGACGCGATCTCCCTGAGCGATCCTCCACGCTCTCACGGAGGAGATCGCCATGGACGACGGGAAGAGAGCGCTGTGGACGAAGCTGGTCGCGGACTTCGAGCTGAGCGGACTGAGCCAGCGAGCCTTCGCCGAGCAGAAGCAGATCGGACTGAGTAATCTGCGTTACTGGATGTACAAGCTCCGAAACGAGTCGCGGCCGTTGGCAGGTGACGAGCAGCTGGTGCCGGAGCGCGCTCCTGAGCATGCTGAGCGCCGCGCTCCCGAGAAGGCGGCGCGCATGTTGCCGGTCCGTGTGGTAGCCTCGCCCGCGCCGAAGGCGGCCGAAGGCGGCCGAAGGCGGCCGAAGGCGGCCGAAGGCGGCCGAAGGCGGCCGAAGGCGCGGGAGGCGGGCGCGGACGCGGGCCTCCTCGAGCTGGCGCTCCCCTGCCTCGCCAAATCTCAAGTCGGTGGGGCGAGCAAGGATGGGGCGGCCCGAGGAGGCGTCCGGTTCGGAGCCGGCGTCAATCTGGGCGGGAAGGACTGAACGCCTCGGACGCGCACCGGCGGTCCCGTCGTCGGGCAAGGGGTCTGGCTGGCCGTCGCGTGACCCGCGCGCTGTCCGTCGCCGATCGGCGCGCTTCCTCGCCAACCAACCTCTTGCCGCGGCCGCAGGAGCTCCGCGCCGCGGAGGCTTCGCCTACGCGGCCGCGCCCCAGGAGTACCGGTGGTGCAGCCCGCCAACCCGCGGTCGGGTGTGCACGGACGCCGCTCCGTTGGGGCTCGGTTCCACACCGCGAGCCAGCGGCGCGTCCTTGTCGACGCCGAGATGCGTGCGGTCCTCGTGGTAGTAGGCCGAGGTACTCGTTGAGCAGGCGGCGAAGGTGCCGGTCGTCGAGGACGATGGCGTGGTCGAGCAGCTCGCGCCGAACCGTCCCCACGAAGCGCTCAGCCACTCCGTTCTGCCAAGGGCTCTGGTAGCTCGTACGCGTGGGCTCGATCGCCATCGAAGCGACCGCGGCGACTACCTCCGCGGAAGAGATCGTGTCCCGGTCGAACACCAGGTATCTCGAGCCGCGACTGGCCTCGTCGAAGGGAAACGCCTCCCGCAACTGCTGGACCACCCAGGGCGCGGTGGGGCTCTCCGTGACGCACCAGTGGACGATTTCGCGTCGGGAGTGCCGGATCGCAAACCACACGTACAGCAGGCGAAACGTCGCTGTCGGCACCACGAAGAAGTCCATGGCGACGATCACCTCCCTGTGGTTCCGCAGGAACGTGAGCCAGTTCTGCCTCCGCTCCGGCCTACGGCGATGCTGTCGCATGTAGCGCGACACGGTGCGCTCGGAGACCCTGAACCCGAGCTTCACCAACTCGCCGTGGATCCGTGGAGCACCCCACCCGTTCTCGTTCGCCATCCTCCGAACCAGGTCTTGGACCTGCCGGCCAAGGCCGGCCGCCCAGGCAGCCTTCCCGTCCTCGAGAGCCACCTCCAGTAGAGCGCGAAACCCGCGCGGTGCCAGCCGATCACTGTCTCCGGCTTCACGATGACGACCGCATCCGACCATCTCGACCACACGCGCCGCAGCACGACCCAGAACGCCCGGTCCGCCGGCCTGATCAGCGGCCGGCGCTTCTGCAGAACCGTGGCGAGTTGCTGTCTGAGGGCGAGGTTCTCGAGGATGAGCTCCCGGCGGCAGGAACCCCGAGAAGAGTGCGGCGATCGTCGCCCTGAGGAGTCGAAGCATGGAAGGGACGGAGGGTGCCGGCCCCGGGGTAAATCGTCAACGATTCTCAGTGCAACGCCATTTTGGCGAGGTACAGGCCCCTCGCCGAGATCGAGGCGATCGAGCAGCGCGCATCCGAGGACCGCGGCGCCGCCTGACCGTCGGCGCTCCGGCGCTGGAGCCGCTACGGCCGCGCGCTATCCGGTCCTGGGACCGTGGGTGAGCGGGAGCGCCTCTTGCCGCGCCTTGCGGTATGCCGCGGGCGTCCGGCACTGGAGCCCGAGGTGGGTAGCGAGCGGCGCCATGTGTTTCACGTTCAGGGAGATGATGCAGTCAGCGTTGAACCGTTTCGCGCACGCCGCGATCAGCGCATCGTACTTGAAGTGATAACCGCTCGGCTGCCCCGCTTCGTCTCGGATGACCTGGAGGACGTGCGGCGGCAGCGACTTCCCGAGCACCCGCGCCGCCTTCGCGTCGAACGGAACGGGGACGATGCTGTGCCTCCGTGGAAGCTCCAGCGGCGGCGTCCCCTTGAGCAACTCGGCGATCGTCGGCGCCGCGATGAGGATCACGCCGTCGTTGTTCTCGACGCCTTCAAGAAACGCGACGCAGTCCTCGCGCGTGGGCTCGACGCGACGCTCGGTCCACGCTGCGATGAGGACGTCACTGTCGACGAGCGGTCGGCGCGGGTAGCTGCTAGTGACGATCATCGGCTGGCTCGTCCTCGTCGTCCTCGTCTGTCCGGAGAGCTTGGCTCACGTCCTCGACACCCTCCCACTCCGGCGCCGACTTCCTGAACCACTCTCGCCACGCCTCGACGCCGCCACCCTCCTCGAGCGGCTCCCACTCGTCGAGCGTCCCTGAGACGATCCTCTCTTCGTCGTCGCGACGAACGGTCGCGACAATGTCGATCTCTTGGTAGAGGCGCGCCCCGAGCTTCGGAGCGTCGTCCGGCTTCACCTGCAACGTGAACGGGAACGGCTCCGCGGCCGACTCGACCCGGATTGCAGGCTTCACGCCGCCGACACGCTGCACCTTCACGCGCAGGGCGATCGTTTCAGCGGAGAGCGCCCGCACTTCCTCGGGCCGCGCTGCGAGAGGTCGCTTCCAGGGCCCAATGATCACGTCCGCGACTTGGTGCTCGCCGAGCCCTTCGCGGAGGGTGTTGCTCACGTCGCGCGCGAGCGAAGCGATGCCGGGCGGCGGCTCGATCTCGCCGCTCACGTACGGCGCGGCCTCGTCCGCCGCCTCCTGCGCGCTCTCGGGGTTGTCCGTCGCGAACAACGCTCGCGTGCTGCCCTTCTCAAGGCGCAGGCCGTGGAACGACAGTTCGCGCCCCTGCTCCTGCGCGACCCGCTCCAGAAGCTTCAGGTACTGGCCGCCGAGCCGGCACAGGAAGCCCGAGTCGATCGTCTCCGGCGTGCCAACCGGAATCCGGAGTTCAAGCTCCGTGCGCTCGTCGCCGGCCACGTCTAGAGCGTACCATCCGTGTCAGACGCGCGCACGCAATGGGCGGGTCGCGCCCGGACCGGCGCCGCGAAAACGCACCACGGAACGCACCCCGCAGCCCCGAAAACGAAACGCCCGTCACCGCGTTCTAGTGCGATGACGGGCGTTTACTGAGTCGGGGAGACAGGATTCGAACCTGCGACCCCTTGGTCCCGAACCAAGTGCTCTACCAGGCTGAGCCACTCCCCGGTGCGACGACGTCGGCCTTCGACACCACGGTCCCGGGAAGACCGCCAGCCCGACGTAAGGCCGCGTATCTACTGAACGCCGGCCGAGGTGTCAAGCGGCATCCCCCTGCCCGCACGGAAACCCGTCGGGCACGGGCGATCGCGTGC
>Ga0137368_10007691_pt1 | contig 11180 bp, 8 predicted proteins | sample SagtaG_13_FD_104917 | JGI IMG/M metagenome (GOLD analysis project Ga0137368, IMG submission 104917) | Vadose zone soil microbial communities from Sagehorn Ranch, Mendocino, California, USA - Sage1_L_100_16 metaG | ecosystem: Environmental > Terrestrial > Soil > Vadose zone | place: USA...
AGCATCCGGTGTTTGGTCATGGTTTGGATGCTGTACATCTGCACTGGAGTGAGTGGGGTTTCCCCGGCAAGGACATGATCCACCTGCACTCAACTCCGCTGCAGATTGCTTTTGACAGAGGTCTGCCGGCACTGGCTATCTGGTTTTGGATCGTCGTCGCGTTTTGGTTGCGAGCCGCGCGCGCGGAACGCGCTGCAAGCGATTCGAGCGACACAAATCGTTACGGGTTACTGCTAGGCACGGTTGGTGCACTCACGGGATTGTTAGCCAGTTCCCTCGTCAACTACAACTTCGGCGATGCTGAGGTTGCCTTACTCTTTTGGTGGTTGATGGGAATGATAGTGGCTGCTTACTTCTAAACCTGCGGAGAGGGAAATGTGTCGACAAGCGTTTCTTGAGCAAGTTTCTTGAGAAATAAATCGATCCACGAAATCACACGAATTAAGCACACGAAATTGACACGAAATGTGTTCGTGTTACTTCGTGTGATTTCATTTCGTGTGATTTCGTGGATCATGTCTTGGTGTGGTGAAATGGGTTTTCCCGCGCTTTCATCACCACGGAGGCACAGAGACACAGAGAAAAACTCAAATTAGGACACTATCGAATCTCATAGTTTGCTCTAGATCACATCCGCAAAGTTTTTACGCGTCCGGGCAAACCACCAGTAACCGAAAATAAAAACGACGAGAGCGCAAGCCGTGAAATAGGCCAGGCCGATCCAGTCGGGTCCTGACCCGTCCAGAAGAATGCGGCGATAGCCCCTGACCAATGGGGTAAAGGGATTGAGGTTTATCAAGGGTTTGAATCTTTCCGGCAGCAGAGATTCCGGATAGATAATCGGCGTCATGTACATCCAGGCCATCAGTAATAGCGTGATGCCCTGAGCTATGTCGCGAAGGAAAACTCCCAGTGAGGCAATTAACCATGCCGCCCCGAGGGTAAACAGCATCTGCGGGATCAATAACACCGGCAACGATAACAGCGTAGCGTGTAACTCGTGGCGAATCGCGATTGAGGCAATCAACAGCGCCAGGGTGCCAAACAACTGATGGCCCAGCGCGGAAAACGTCTGCGCAACGGGAAGCGTCTCGAGCGGAAACACAACCCGCTTAACCAGATTTGCGTGCGCAATGATTGTCTTAGCCGACTCCAGCACCGTTTCTTGAAACATGGTCCATGGCAACAGGCCGCAGAAGAGGTATAGGGCGTAGTCCCAATGGGAGGTGGATGCCCCAAAGCGCGCTCCAAAAATTCCGGCAAAGATAAAAGTGAAGATCGCAATCATTACAACCGGAGTGAGGATCGCCCAGATCAGGCCGAGGACGGATCCCTTGTAGCGGCCAACCAGTTCGCGACGTGCGAGCGAGAGAATCAAATCGGTGCGCGCCGGCAATTCCCACAACGGCCGCCAGATCGCGCGCCGAGCTGTTTGAGCGGAGATCATGTTCCGGTCATTGTAGTTTGTCAGTTGTCAGTTGTCAGGCCTTTGGCCTTTGGTTTTTGGCCTTGGAGTGGTCCCTGATCTGCAGTTGGACAAATCTGAAGCATCAATGATCAAAGACAATCAAAGACCAAAGATCAAAGTCCAAAGGCCAAAGGCCGAGAATGTTACAATCTTCGCGCCATGCCGATTGCTCTTCGAGTAGAAAAGGTCTCAAAGCAGTATCGTATTTACGACCATCCCGGAGATCGTCTAAAAGAGTCTTTGACGCGGGGACGCTGGAAGTGGCATCGAGAGTTTTGGGCCTTGAGCGATGTCAGCTTTGAGATCGAAGCCGGTACCACCACCGGCATTATCGGTCCGAACGGCAGCGGCAAGTCCACTTTGCTGCAAATTATCACTGGCACGCTTGAGCCCACGCACGGCAGCGTTTGGTATAACGGCCGCATTGCAGCGTTGCTGGAACTCGGCGCCGGCTTCAATCCCGAGTTCACTGGCATTGAAAATGTGTTCATGAATGCTGCGCTGATGGGTTTTTCGCGCAAAGAAACAGAAGAGCTCCTGCCAAACATCGAACGCTTTGCCGAGATTGGCGATTTCATCCACCAGCCTGTCAAGTCTTACTCAAGCGGCATGTACGTTCGGCTGGCTTTTGCGGGCGCGGCGTACCTGAAGCCCGTGAATCTGCGCGTCGACGGAGTGATGGCGGTCGGAGACGCGGAGTTCCAGCGCAAGTGCCTCGGCAAGATGCAATCCGTCGTGCACGAAGGCCGTACGGTTCTCTTCGTCAGCCACAACATGGCGGCGATAAAAGCGTTGTGCCCGCGCGCGATTCTGCTCGACGGCGGCCGTGTCGTTGCCGATGGAAGTGTCGACGCTGTCGTCGACAAATATCTGCTGTTCGGCCAGAGCGCGCATCCCGGCGGCACCATCCCCGATTCGACCCCGCGCACGGGGACCGGCATCGCCCGCCTGCGCGAGATTCAGCTGCTCAATCCGTCAGGTGCGCCGCTGCAGGGCGATCTCTATCTTGGACAGCCCGTGCGAGTCGTGGTGAGCTTCGAGGCTCGAAGCCGTATCGCGGATGCGGTGATCGAGATCGGCATCTCGACAATCGATGGAACGCGCATCGTGAGCGCGTTCAGCGTCGACGAAGCTCGCCCGCCGCTCGATTTGCCCGCGGGGGACCACCTGCTGCAGCTCGATATCCACACGGTGCTGATTCCGCGAACGTATAGCATCGACGTCGGCATGCACCATGCCGCAGACGGCTACACGATCGATCTCGTCGAGCGGGCGCTCGACTTTACGGTCCTCAATGTCGCTGCGCAGGGCGCGGACGCACACTTCCCAACCGTGCCGCGCGGCTTCGTGCGGCCTCAGGCGCAGTGGATCTTCGACAAGGCCGGAGCGCCGGTCGCGCGCTGAGCGTGGAGAAAACATGGATCTCACCAATCGACGCATCGCCGTGATCGGCGGCGCGGGGTTCATCGGCTCGCACATCGTCGATCAACTGTTGCGCGAGCCGGTTCGCGAGATTGTCGTGCTCGACAATCTGGTTCGGGGCACGCGGGCGAATCTCGCCAACGCTCTGCAAGACTCGCGTGTACGACTCATCGAGGGGAGCATCACAGATATTCCGCTTCTCGAGCGCTTGTTGCCGGGCATCGATGGAGTCTTTCACCTGGCGGCGCTCTGGCTGTTCGAGTGTGTCCACGAACCTCGCGCCGCGCTCAACGTGAACGTTGTCGGCACATACAACGTCATCGAAGCCGCACACGCGGCCGGAGTCAAACGCATCGTCTACTCCTCTTCTGCGTCGGTGTACGGCGACGCGGTCGTGACGCCCATGACAGAGGAGCATCCCTTCAACAATCGGACGATGTACGGGGCGACCAAGATCGCGGGGGAGCAATTCCTCCGGGCGTTTTATGAGCGACACAAACGCGATTACGTCGGGCTGAGGTACATGAACGTGTACGGCCCCCGCATGGACTACAAGGGCACGTACGTCAGCGTCATCATGAAAGTGCTCGATCGCCTCGACTGCGGCGAGCGGCCAATCATTTTCGGCGACGGCACGCAGAGCTACGACTTTATTCACGTCGATGACGTCGCGCGAGCCAACGTCCTGGCGATGAAGAGCGATGCGACGGACGATTGCTTCAACGTTGGCTGCGGCGTCAAGACGTCGATCAAAGAGCTTGTCGACCTGCTGATCAACCTCACGGGGTCGTCTATTGCACCCGAATTCCGGCCGGAAGAGCAGATGTTCGTAACCCATCGCGTCGGAAGCACGATAAAGGCCGAGACGGAGCTTGGCTTCCGAGCCACCGTGCCGCTCCGCGAGGGCCTGCAGTCGGTGGTCGCCTGGCGCGCGCACGATCGCCGCGCTGTTCCCGAAACCGCATGACGGTCAAGGTTCACTCGAAAATCCCCATCACGAAGCCGTTTTTCGGCGCAGAGGAAGCGGCAGCCGTGACGCGTCCGCTCGAAACCGGGTGGGTGGTGCAGGGCCCATTCGTGCAGCAGTTCGAAGACACCTTCGCAGCCTTCACTGGCGCCGACCACGCGGTGGCGACGTCGTCCTGCACGACGGCACTTCACCTGGTCGTCGAGGCGCTCGGCACGTCACCCGGCGACGAGGTGCTCGTGCCCGCGTTCACATGGGTGGCGACACCGAACGTTGTCGAGTACGTTGGCGCACGGCCTGTGTTTTGTGACGTCGACCTCGACACGTTCAACGTCAACACCGAAGCGCTCAAGGCGGCGATCACGCCGCGGACTGTCGGCATCATTCCCGTTCACCTGTTCGGCTTATGTGCCGACATAGACGCGGTCCAGCGAATCGCGCGACAACACCATCTCTGGATCGCGGAGGACGCAGCCTGTGCCTTCGGCGCGCGGTGGCGTGGCTATCACGCAGGCACCTTCGGCGCTGCCGGCTGCTTCAGTTTTCATCCGCGGAAGGCCATTACGACGGGCGAGGGCGGCATGATGACGACCAATCGCCGCGAGCTCGTCGAGCTCGTCCGCACGCTGCGCGATCATGGTGCCTCGCGATCGGATCGTGCGAGACACGACCGGAGCGGCAGCTTTCTGCTGCCGGAGTATCCGCTTCGTGGCTACAACTACCGCATGACCGACATTCAGGCTGCCCTCGGCTGCGCTCAGATGCAGCGAGCCGCGTGGATTCAAGCCGAGCGCGCGCGTGTGGCGCGTGCGTATGACGAGTTGCTGGCGGATGTCGCATGGCTGCGCTTGCCGAAAGCACCTGCGGACTTCGTACATGGATATCAGTCCTACGTCTGCCTCTTCGCGCCGGAGCGGCCGACGCTTTCCAACGTGCAACGGATGCACGCGGCGCGCAATCGGCTCATGGCCACGCTGGAGGAGCAGGGGATCGCAACCCGGCAAGGCACGCACGCGCCCGTGTTCACCGAGTATTACGTGCAGAAGTACGACTTCCGGCCCGAGCAGTTTCCGCAGGCATATCTCGCCGAGCGTCTCAGTTTGTCATTGCCGCTCTATCCGCAAATGACCACTGAGGATATCGAGCGGGTAGCGATCGAGCTACGAGAGGCATTCGATCGATAGAGCGTTGCTCGAGTGGCTCCGCGATCCACTCACCGGTGCGGCCTTCGAAGTCGATCCCGGCGCGGGCACGATCGGCGACGACATTCGAGAAGGGCGGCTCACGACGATTGACGGTCGGACGTCGTATCCCATCGAGAATCGCATTCCCCGGTTCGTTCGATCGGCGGATGCGGATCAGCTCCAGGTTCAAGAGAGCTTCGCGTTCAAGTGGCAACAACGCGCAACCTACGAGTCGGCCGCCATGCAAGATCATACGCGGCAGTTTCTCGTCGACCGTTATGGCTTTGAGAGCGCCGACGCGATGGACGCGTTCTTCGCTGGCCGCCGGCGCGTTCTCGATGCGGGCTGCGGCAGCGGATTCAGTGCGGCGTTGTGGTTGGGCGATCGTTGGCGGGCAGGACGAGCGCAATGGGTTGGCGTCGACATTTCACGCGCGGTGGACCTTGCACAGGACCGGCTGGAGTCTTTTCCGCGAATGCACTTCGTGCAGGCGGATCTGGCGGCAATGCCATTCGCTCCAGCGACCTTCGACACGATCTTCTCCGAAGGCGTCCTGCATCACACGCCGTCGACCGAAAAAGCGGTCAAAGCTCTGGCAGGACTCCTGGCTCCGGGCGGCGAGCTGCTGTTCTACGTCTATCGCCGTAAGGCGCCCATTCGCGAGTTTGCGGATGATCACATCCGGCGCGCGATTTCAGGACTGGCTCCGGCGAAAGCATGGGCCGCGCTCCGATCGCTCACGGCGCTGGGTCAAGCGCTGGCAGAACTGAAGGCAGAAGTCGAGATTCCCGCTGACATCCCATACCTCGGCATCCGCGCCGGGCGTCACGATGTGCAGCGGCTGGTGTACTGGCATTTCGTGAAAGCGTTCTGGCATCCGGCGCTGGATTTCGAGGCGAACAACCACGTGAATTTCGACTGGTATCACCCTGCGTACGCTCACCGGCATACGGAGGACGAGATCCGCGGCTGGTGCGAGGATGCGGGACTTTCCATCACACGCTTCGACGATCGGCACGAAAGCGGATTCACCGTTCGCGCCATTCGAGCTCACTAAACCATGTGCGGCATTGCCGGTGGATACGACCTGGGCCGCGGACTCAGCTGTGAATGGTGGCTGCGGACGTTTCTCGGGTAACCCGTGCGCCGTTCATCTGGCGCATCGGCTACACGCTTCTCGCGAGTGATACGGTACGCCGCGCCTGCGCGATAGCGCTCCGAGCGATCAAAGCGGTGTTTGGTATCGCGGCGGCGCAGGCGGTTCTCGAGCGTATGGCGGCTGCGGTCGTCTGGTCCGGATGGCCACGCCGCATTCACGGCTGGGTCAACATTCGCGCCTCGTCGTTTTATTCGGAGATGAGGCGAGCGGTCTCTCCCGCGGCCGCTTGCATTGCGCGCCGACCGCCTGAGTCCCGTGCGGTGATGCGCGTTGGAGTGTTTGGTGCTTTTCGAGGCCTGCTCAGTTTTCAGTCGCGGTTCTTCCAGGCGAAGCCCACATGCGTTCAGCTGTACGCGTATGACGTCGAGTACGACGGCGGAACCGCGCCGTATCTCGAATCGATGGTCGACGGTTATCGTGCGGTTCGTCTGAAGGGAACCGTCGAAAGCGTCGAGAACGTTGCGGCAATGATGGTCGGCGATCGACTCGACATGTTGATCAACGTCTACGCCAAACGTGATGCACAGGATCTTCTGGACCGTATCGACGTGCCATGCGTCGCCCACATCTGCACCGGGTCCGACTTGCTGCACCACGATGGCGTGAGCTTCCAAATCTATCCTCAGCCCTCGGCCGACTTCTTCCCCTTGGACGAGCGGCTGTTTTGCGCGGTCACCGAAAGCCCTGTCGGCCGGCACACCGTCTACGACGGCTGGATTCTGTACGATCCGCGCGATATCGACGTTCGACAAGCCGTCGTGCCGTGGCGCGCGCGCGAGCCGCTCATCGTCTGTCATGGATCCCTTTACAAGATCAGCGCCCCAGCATTTCTGAATGGCGTGATGGATTTGATGGAAGCGGATTCATCGCTCGAGTTCGTATTCATGGGGCCCGATCATCGCGGAGCGCTGGAACAGATCAGCGCCAGCATTGGTAGTCGTGGCCTCTCACCGCGAGCGCATTATCTCGGCGTCTTCAGTCACTTGCGCGCCGAGCACGGAGAAATCGAGTCGGACGGGTGGTGGCAGCTTTGCGATTTGCTGCGGCGCGCGCGGCTGTGGCCCGATCCGTGGCCGGTCGGCGCAGGATCGGCGCGCTTCGAGGCGTACTTGCTTGGAGCACCAAGCGTTCACATGGGCCTGCGCACGGACCCTGCTGTGTGGGGGCAATCGCAGCCTGCGGTCATCGACGTGCCAGCCCTGCACGTCGATGAAGGCACGGCCTTCACGCCAGCGGATTACCGTCGACTGTGCGAGCGTGCCCTTTACGACAATGAGTTTGCCGACAGGCTGGCGGCAGCACAGGTCGGCGTCGCGCGCCGCGTGAGCGATGCGTCCGCCTTCTGGGCACAGCTGATGGCGCGTCACGAGCATTGGTTGCAGAGTCGCGGCCACCGTCTCGAAGTCGTGCCTTCCTGACGGGAGGGTTGAGACACCGTGCGCGTATTCATCACCGGCGGAACCGGATTTATTGGATCGCACCTCGCCGAACTGCTTCAGCAGCGCGGCCATGAGGTGCGCATCATCGATAACTATGAGACAGGCCGCCGCGATACGCTTGCGCAGCCCATGGAGCGGCTTGAAATCATCGAAGGAGACATCAGCGATTCCGCCGTCGTCGAGTCAACACTCACCGCCTTTCGACCTGACGTCGTCGTGCACTGCGCCGCGTCGTACAAAGATGCCGCCGCTTGGACTGCCGATGCGCGCACGAACGTGCTCGGCACCATCAACGTCGTCCGCGCCGCCGAACAGGCAAAGGTGCACCGGCTGATCTACTTTCAGACGGCGCTTTGCTACGGTAACAGGCCGGCCGAGCAGCCCGTGACGCTCGCGTCGTCACTCAATCCTGAAAGCAGTTACGCGATCAGCAAGACAGCCGGAGAGCACTACATCGCGCTGAGCGGCCTCGAGTTCCTGTCGTTCAGGCTTGCAAATATCTACGGCCCCAGGAATCTCAGCGGCCCGATCCCGACGTTCTATCGGCGTCTCAAGGACGGCAAGCCGTGCTTCGTCGTGAACACGAGACGTGACTACGTTTACGTCGAAGACCTGGTCGGAGTCGTTGGTCGCGCTGTCGAGGGACAGGGCTCACGCGGCTTCTACCATCTCTCAACCGGCCGTGATTATTCGATTCGCGAGCTGTACGACGCAGTTGCGGGCGCGCTCGGCGTCCAGCGGCCGCCGGAGGAGCGCGAACGAGGCGCCGACGATGCGCCGACGATTCTGCTGGATCCGTCGCGAATCCACGGGGAGTTCGGATGGCGCGCGACAACGCCGCTCGCCACCGGCATCCGGAAGGCGGTGGAGTGGTACGAACAGCACGGCGTCGGGGAGACCTTTACTCACCTGAAGATGCGCGACTGATGGGAACGATCCTGAATCACCAGTCCTGTCGATCGACTCCGGCCCGTTAAAACGATGTGCGGCATTTGCGGCGTCGTATTGCGCGATCGCGAGCAGGAAGTTCCTCCGCAGGTGCTCGACTGCATGACCGACTCGCTCAGTCACCGTGGGCCGGACGATCGCGACACCGTCAGTTGGGGTCACGTGGCCTTCGGTCACCGGCGGTTGTCGATCATCGATCTCGACGGCGGGCGGCAGCCGATGAGCACGCCCGACGGCCGCGCGACGGTGGTTTTCAACGGCGCGCTCTACAACTATCTCGAGCTGCGTTCGGAGTTGATCCAACGCGGCGTGCGGTTCCGCACGTTCTCGGACACCGAAGTGCTGTTGCAGTTGTATATGTGCTACGGCCTCGAGATGTTCCGGCGGATGAACGGCATGTTTGCCTTTGCGATTTACGACGCGGCCGCGCGCCGGCTCCTGCTCGCGCGCGATCGATTTGGCGAGAAGCCGCTGTACTACTATCGCGACAACAATCGTTTTCTGTTCGCGTCAGAAATCAAATCGCTGTTCAAGGCTGGAGACATCAGCGCGGAAGCGGATCCAGATGCTCTGCAGGAGTACCTGACGTTTCAGTACTGCCTGGGCGAACGGACGCTCTTCAAGAACGTCAAACGCCTCAAGCCGGCGTCGTACATGGTTGTGAGCGACGCGGGCGAAATGACTGACTATCGCGAGTACTGGACCTTGGGGTTCGAGGAGGACCATCGGAAACCTGAGGCGTACTACGTCGACGAGCTGCGGTTTCTCCTCGAGGACGCCGTGAAAGTGCGTATGCGGAGCGACGTTCCCGTAGGCGCGTACCTCAGTGGAGGCCTCGACTCCAGCATCGTGACGGCGATGGCCGCCAAGCTGCTCGGACGCGGCGTGCCGACCTACACCGGTTACTTCGACAATTACGGTGACCAGTACAGCGAGCTGCCGTATGCGGCGGCAGTCGCCGAGCAGCACGGCTGTCCGCATCACACGATCGAAATCACCGCGGAAGATTTCGCGCGAAATTTCCGGCGCCTGATTTACCAGATGGACGAGCCGGCGGCCGGCCCGGGCGCGTTTCCGCAACTGATGGTCTCGGCTGAAGCCGCGCGCCATGTGAAAGTCGTCCTCGGGGGACAGGGCGGCGACGAGCTATTTGGCGGATACGCCCGGTATCTGATGCTTTATCTCGAAGAGAGCCTCAAGGGATCGATTTTCGAGTCGCAGGACCCGGCCCGGCACGTCGTGACGCTCGATCACGTGCTGCCGAACCTGGCGGTCCTGCAGCGCTACGTCCCGCTTCTGAAGCAGTTCTGGAGCTCCGGACTCTTCGATCCCGTGGAGCGCCGATACTTCGCGGCCGTTGCGCGAATTCCGGATCTTGGCCGCTATTTCGACGACGCGTTCCTCGCCTCACGCGAAGAAGAGAAGATCTTCCAGGCCTTCGAGCAGCAGTTCAACGACATTCTCCGGCACGTGTCCACTGGCGGTTCGGCGCTCCTGAACCGCATGACCGCGTACGACATTCGCACGTCGCTGCAGTCTCTGCTCCATGTCGAAGATCGCATGAGCATGGCCGTGTCGGTGGAGTCGAGACTGCCGCTGCTCGACTTCCGGATTGCGGAACTGATGTTTCAAACGCCGCCGCGCTTCAAATATCGCGATGGCAAAAGCAAGGCGCTGCTCCTCCAAGCCGCGCGCACGCTCTTGCCGCCCGCGGTGCTCGCCCGTAAAGACAAGATGGGCTTCCCGGTGCCGTTCGTCGAGTGGTCACGCGGTCCGCTTCGCAGCTTCGTCGCCGACATTCTGCTCGGAGACTCCGCACGCGCGCGTGGCATCTATCGCCTGGACGGTGTCGAGCGCCTGCTCGACGAAGAGCGGCCGTTCGGGCGAGAGCTATGGGGACTGCTGTCACTCGAAACCTGGTTTCAGACGTTCATTGACCGAGACATCGCCCCTAATTGACGACATTCGCGCCTACTGGGACCGCCATCCAATCGGCGACAGCGCGATTGGATCGCGGCAGACGGCCTACGATTACTTCCGCAGCTTCGACAATCTGCGCGAAGCACCCGACGTCGAGCCGTACGCTTATTCCAACTTCATTCACGCGTACGAAAGCGCCGCGGGCTTGCGGGCGCTGGTTTGCGGCTTCGGCATTGGATTCGTGCTCGCGCACGACGCAAAGCACGGCGCGCGTGTCGTGGGCGTGGATCTGACGCCAACCGCAATTGCGCTGAGCCGCCAGCGCTTCGCGTTGAGCGGTCTGAAGGGGCAGTTCATGCGGGTTGATGGCGCGCGCCTGCCGCTCGCATCCAACGTGTTCGACATCGTCTGCTCGATGGGCGTGTTGATGTGTGTGCCGGACCCACGGCCGATCCTCGCGGAGCTCCTTCGTGTGTTGAAGCCCGGCGGCAAGCTGATTGTGATGCTCTACCACCGGAATTCCTGGCGGTACTGGGTGACGTTTCGGTTCCGCAGGTATTTCGGTCCCGCGCGGTATCGCGGCAAGAGCATTCAGCAGATTCTCAACATGAACGACGGCGCCGACAATCCGTACAACGCCGTGTACAGCGTGAGCGAGGCGCGTCACCTCCTG
>Ga0137368_10007693_pt1 | contig 11177 bp, 15 predicted proteins | sample SagtaG_13_FD_104917 | JGI IMG/M metagenome (GOLD analysis project Ga0137368, IMG submission 104917) | Vadose zone soil microbial communities from Sagehorn Ranch, Mendocino, California, USA - Sage1_L_100_16 metaG | ecosystem: Environmental > Terrestrial > Soil > Vadose zone | place: USA...
AAAAATGCTTCAAATCTGGACGGAGAGGCTGGCTGAGTTAGAACTTTCGAACTGAAACCGATCGTTTCCGCGATCTCTGGACGAGATGTCTCAGAGTTCGGGACCGTGAGGCCCCGGGTTCAAATCCCGGGCCCCCGACCAGATTTCGAATACAGATGTGACAGCGCTTGTGCAGTCACTAGCCGACGGTCGGGTTAAGTTACGGCCGTGCGTCCAGCCCTCGTTGAGGATGGGTCGACCTGAAATGACTCCCGAAGACAGATCGCTGATTTTCAGACTCGCGGTGGTGCCAGGCGGTCCACCGCCGATCTCCAGGCAAGACTTCCTTGAGCAATTTGGAGCACCGGATGGTGTTGCTCTGGGCCTCCAGCTGCTTCGCGACGCGATCGGCAGGCGCGATGGTGTCGATGTGGAATACGCCCTCACTGTCTGTTTCACATTCGGCTTCACTGAGGACCATCTGCCATTGCTGCTCAGCCTGGCTACAGCAGAGTGGCATCAAAGGCACGAAGACGTGGCGTCGGCACTGGACGACCTGCGCAGCCCTCGGTCTGTTGACGCCCTGACCCACCTAGCCGAGTGGGTGCCGGCGTACCTTCAGTTCGACGATGCCCGCGCCTTGGCGGTCAAGGCAATCTGGGCGCTGGGCAACATTGGCACAGCCGCGGCTCGCAACGTTCTCAGATCGCTAGCTCAGTCGCCGGATGCCATTGTGGCCAACAATGCCAGGGATCAACTCGCTCGATGAGACGGTTCCGCTGCGGAGATCCGGCCGCATGTCTGAGGACGTTCCCACGATGACCTCCGATTGGCGAACGGTGTGGTCGGAGGTCGACCGCCGCCACCAGGAGGCGAAGGACTCCCAGGGCGCTCTCGAGGAGTTGTTCGAGCGTTACGCCCGATTGGTCTCGGCCGAGAGAGTGGCCGCAAATCAAGTGCTGTTTGAATCGCTAGATGAGGACGATGAGACACGGCGCTATGACGCGCTCGCGATCATCAACAGATTCCACCTTACCGAGGCAATCCCGCATATGCGGGAGTTGGCTATCAGGCGTCACGGGTGCTCGAGCACCACTGATCTCCGCGCCATTCTCTCTCTGAGCGAACCATCAGCGGCAAGATCTAAAGCGGCTCGGTAGCCTGCCGGCAGGCCGAGCTGACGACTCCAAATCAGGGTTGCGTCACACCAGACGCGTCCGGGCTCAGCCGGCCGGTCTGACATCGTTGCTTCCAGGGACAACTTTCGATCGCGCGCAAGACGGCGTTAACCAACCCGTTGACATGGCAAGCGCATTGCTTTACGGTCACAGCCCTCACGCCGTCTGAACGGATTGTGGAGGTACGGATGCCACGCCGCCTAGTTGCGTTCGCGGTTGCCGGCGCCGCGCTCATGCTTGCAGGGTTTACGCCTCAGGCCACCGCGAGCGCGACATCACCTAACTGGGGCAGGCAGGCCACCGCCGTCGCACCCCCGCCGCGAGCGTGGGCGGAGATGGACTTCGACTCGCGACGCGCGCGCACTGTCCTGTATGGCGGAAGCGACCTGAACACCAACTTCTCCGATACGTGGGAGTGGGACGGAAGCAGCTGGTCGATGTTCAACTCGGTTCCATCTCCGCCTGCTGCGATTGGCCAGGGGATGGCCTTCGACAGCGCGCGCGGCGTCTCAGTTCTCCTCGACGATTCGGTGACGTGGGAGTGGGATGGCGCGAACTGGGTGCTCCGTGCGACGCGGTCGGCGCCGTCAGCGCGGACCTGGACCGCAATGACGTACGACTCGGCGCACCACGTGATCGTGCTCTTCGGCGGGCAGGGGGCGTCCGGCCTCCTGGGTGACACGTGGACATACGACGGCGCCAACTGGACGAGACGCTCGCCGGCCAACTCCCCATCGCCGAGGCAAGGCGCTGCTCTGGCTTTCGATTCGGCGCGTGGAGTTGTGGTGCTGTTCGGAGGCCGGACAGTCGAAGGGCGGCTGAACGATACCTGGGAGTGGGACGGGACCAACTGGATTCAGCGAAATCCGGCCACACTTCCGCTGACCAGGTTCTGGAATTCGATGGCCTTCGACTCCCGCATCGGCCGCGTCATCATGTTCGGTGGCGACCGCTTCGAGCCGTTCCATGCGCTCGGGCCGATCAACGACACGTGGCTGTGGGATGGGACGAACTGGGCCCGCGACTGGACCGCGAACGCACCGAGTCCGCGCGCCGGGCAGTCGATGGTTCACGACTCCGCTGCCGGCACCACAATGCTCTTCGGTGGCACAGACGAAGCAACCCCGGGCCAGTACTCGAATGAAACGTGGGAGTTGAATCCCGGCATCGTCACGCCGGCGGGCGATCCCGCAATCTCTGTGAGCCCGAGGAACCAGGGATTTGGATTCGGAGCGCCGACTGTTGGAACGACGACTGCTCCGGCCGACATTTGGGTCACCAGCTCGGGATCGGGGCCGCTCGTCATCGATTCGGTCTCGACCACAGGTGATTTCGCGGTCGCTTCGAACGATTGCCCGACCTCGCCCGATCCGATCGCGCCTGGGTCCTATTGCCGCATCCAAGTGACGTTCGCGCCTGCTGCCTGCGGAAACCGGCCGGGGAGCCTGAACTTCGACGACAACGTTGCGAGCGGCACCCAATCGTTCGCCCTGCGGGGCGCGGGCATCACCCCGGATTGCGACGGCGACCTCGAGCTGCTGCCCCCAGATGACATCACAGTGAACGCCACCAGCCCTTCTGGCGCGCGGGTCACTTTCCAGTCGCCGCGAGCCGTCGACGAGGACAACCTACCGCCCGTGCCAACGTGCGATCACGCATCGGGCTCGACCTTCCCGATCGGGACCACCGTGGTGAACTGCCAGGTGACGGATACGGACGATTTCACGCCGACGGTGACTGCGTCGTTTCGGGTCACCGTCAACGACACCGACCTCGCCCTGACCGGGGTGCCTGCCGACATCAGCGCGAGCCCCTCAGGTCCTTCTGGCGCTGTCGTGACCTACACCCCGCCGACGGCAGTCGACGAGGACGACTTCGCTCCGCCGGTGACGTGCGATCCGGCGTCGGGATCGACATTTCCGGTTGGCGTCACCACAGTCACGTGCCAGGCTTCTGACGGCGATGAGACGCCGAGCACGGTGAGCGCGACGTTCCGAGTCCGCGTGGGAGACGCCGATCTTTCGCTGACCAGCGTGCCAGCCAACATCCACGCCACCGCGGCCGGCGCGAAAGGATTCACCGTCTACTACAACGGTCCCTTCGCGGTCGACGAAGAGAGCCCCGCGCCTGATGTCGTGTGTGACCATCCGAGTGGCAGCATCTTCTCGGTCGGGGTCACGACGGTGACGTGTCGCGCGACCGACCCTGACGACACCCCGAGCACCGTCACGGCGACTTTCCAGGTGACAGTGACCGACACTGACCTTGCTCTGACTCGGGTGCCTGCGCCGATCACGGTCAACGCGAGACTCGGCGAGCCAGGCGCGGTGGTCAGCTACACGGCGCCGGTCGTTTCGGACGAGGATGGAGACTCGCTCGCAGCGACGTGCGTTCCTGCGTCCGGCTCCATGTTCCCCATCGGCACCAGCAACGTGACGTGCTGGGTGACCGACGCGGACGACACGCCGAACACTGTCACCGCGGTATTCGCTGTGACCGTTCAGGACACTGACTTAACTCTGGTCAGCGTGCCTGATGACATCACCGTCGTCGCGACCGGGCCTGCGGGCGCGACCGTGACCTACACACCTCCAACGGCGGTAGACGAGGATCCTGATCCGTTGCCGGTCATCTGCGACCCCGCTTCAGGGTCGACCTTCCCCGTCGGGGCTTGGACCGTGACCTGCCAGGCGATCGACAGCGACGACCTTGGCTCCGCTTTCGCTTTCTTCCATGTGTTCGTTGTACCGGACATCCGACTGGCGGTCTCGGTGTCGCCCACGACCGTGAGCGGGCACACCAATGTGACAACCAATGTTTCCCTCACCAACCTCGGCACTGCTAGCGAGCGCGTGACACTCAACTACTCGGTCGTCTACTCGAACAGCTCGGGTGGCACGACAACTGTGGCGACGGACAAAGCCATTGTCAACATCGCCCCCGGAGCGAGCACGATTCGTTCTTTCTCGTTCGCGGTCAAGAACAACACCGCGAAGGGGGCCTACACGGTAGTCGTCACGGCGAACGACACCACCGGCACGGTGACTGGCTACGGCAATTTTACCGTGGTCTGACATGCGGGAACCCCCATGCGCTCGGGGCGTTGCTTCGATTCGAGTTGCCTAAAGTGAGCTCGCCGGGGGGATTCCGGCTCGGTCTGACTGCAGCACTTTCTGTAGTAATCCCGCGGTAGAACGTCTCAGGACTGGACGGCCAAAGCGTTCGGCGCCGACGTTTCGAACTGAAGGTGCTCGAAATGCGCGCGGCTGGACGGGTTGCCGTGTGATTCGGGACCGTGAGGCCCCGGGTTCAGATCCCGGGCCCCCGACCAGTATTTTGACTTCCGAAATCGGTCGTGACGACTCTCGTGACGGCGATTTTGGCCTCCCGTGTCACAGCCGTGTCAAGGAATCGCTGGAACCTCGCCGGCAGACCGCACATTCAGCGCTGTCCAATGAGGAGCGGCGTCGCACCTTTGCCGTGAGCGGGGATCCGCCGCCGGCGCGCCTAACGTGATGTGCAGCGTCGTCTTTCCACGCACCGCTCGCTCGATTCGAGTCACCGACGTCAAGCGACTGCAAAGCAACGTCCTGATCACGGGCGAGATCGGTGAGCGGTCGACAATGCTCACGGGAGAGAGCCCGACGTTCAGCATGCAGATCGACCGATCGACCGGGCTGGCCGAGGCCGATTTCCTCGGCAGCAGGGTCGTCATGAGGCTGGATGAATGACCGCCTGAGCTCTCGGCATGCCAAACGCGCGATCACGGGTGGCCGGGCGCTGCCGCGACATCCCCGGCGCATGCGAACTCAAGGCAAGGGACGGCTGGGATATCCGCGTCACCCGCCGGCGGCTGTGCGAATTGGAGATCGGCGAGCCAAGGGTCTGCGCGCGAGGTGCTGCAATCCCCGCGCGCGTTGGGAGTCAGCTCTGCATCGCCGGCCGTGCCTTCATCGCGCGCTCGCTCTTCGCCCGTGCCCTGGCGCTGTCCAGGGCCACCAGGTTGATGGCGGCGGCGGCCAGCACCGTGTCCTTCAACAGGAATTGGCCGGCAAGCGAAAGGATCGGAAAGTTGTGCGGGCCGTAGGTAATGCCCGGCGCGATCAGGAAGATCGTCAGAGTGCCGCCGAAAAGCAGCAGCAGCGCAAGGCCGACGTAGCGCACCCAGAGCCCGGCAAAGAGGAGCAGCGCCGCCACGATCTCCAGGACGCCCAACGTGTAGACGAAGCCGTTGAAGGCGAAGATCGGCAGCGAAGCCTCAAGCATGCCGCGCACGGGGGCCGGATCGACGAACTTGAGGCCCGCGATCCAGAGTAAGACCAGGCCGATTGTGAATCGCAGCAACGGCTCGCCGATCCTCTGGGCAAGGTCAAAGAGAAAATCGAAGACCTTCATCGCACCTACTCCTTGTTCTGTTCGGTGATCGGGCACCGAAAGTCAGCGTCCCCAACCCGGGTCACGGTGACGTCGCCGACAGCCTCTGCCGCCGCCACCGCGGAGGCCGAGGTCAGCAGATATGGAGTGACGCCGGAGTTAAACGTGACGGTCCATACCTGCCACGAGCCGCCGTGGTAGGCGCCCGCATCTCCCGGCCCGACACCGGCGATGCCGAGCTGGCCCGTTGCACCGTTGGTCACCTCGTAAAAGGGATCCAGGCCTGTGCCGGCCTGCATCTGAGACGGCGGGAGCACGGTGCCGACGACACGGTTGTCGAGGAACAGGCTTCCCCGGCCCACCTGGCTCGACGCCAGCCCGGGCGCCGCGGCCGCGATCATAAGGACGAGGGCCGCCACGGGGCCGAGTGCGAGTGCTTTGAGCATTGTTGCCTCCCTGGTTGTGATGCCTCCACGATCCAGGGCCGGAGTCACTCGAAGATGACGCGTCCGTGAAGATTGCGTTTGGCCAAAACGCGATCTCAGATCGCGGCCGGTCATGAACTCGTCACAATCGTTGCCTAGCCTTGTCAACCATGGCGATCGAGGCGAAGCTCGAGTCTCCGGTGCTGGTGGTCGATGACGACCCCAAGATCCAGGCTCTCGTGAGCACTTATCTTCAGCGCGAGGGCCTCACGGTCGTCACCGCGGCCGACGGCGCCGTTGCCCTCGAGGCAATCCGGCGCACGCACCCCCGCCTGGTCGTGCTCGACCTCATGCTGCCAGGGCTCGACGGCATGTCCCTCCTGCGGCAGCTGCGTCAGGAATCAAATGTCCCCGTGTTGATCCTCTCGGCGCGCGGCTCAACACCCGATCGCGTCTACGGCATCAGCGAGGGTGCGGACGATTACCTCGGCAAACCGTTCTCGCCCGCAGAACTTGTGGTGCGGATCAAGGCCATCCTCCGACGGTCGCGCGCGGAGGCGCCGGGGGACAGGGGAGAGGTGATCCTCCAGCACCAGGACCTCGTGATCGACCTCGGCCGCCATCAGGTCCGCCGCGGGGATCGCGAGCTAAGCCTCACGTCGGCGGAATTACGGCTACTTTCGGCGTTGGTCGCGGCCCGCGGCCGTGTGTTGAGCCGGCAGCAGCTGCAAGACGCGCTTTACCAGCAGTCCGTGGGCGCTGCGCTGGATCGCACCATCGACGTCCACATTGGAAGGCTTCGCGCCAAGCTCGGCGACGACCCGAAGCGGCCTCGCTACGTGGCCACGGTGAGGGGCGGCGGCTACCGCGCCGCGGAGCGATGAAGCGCTTCGGCATCGGCGCGCACATCGCGGCCGCGTCGATCGGGGTTTCCGCCCTGGCGCTCGCCATCGTCGCCATCGGGGTGCAGCGTGTCGGCGGCGCTGAATTCGAGCAATTGATGGTCCAGCACGGCACGAGCGTGACGGCGGCCCGGGACATGTTCCAGAGCAGCGTCACGCTGGTGCTGTTGGCGGCGGTTGGAGCGGCGATCTGCACCACGCTGTTTCTCGCCGCGTCCCTGGCGCGTTGGATGTCCAGACCGGTGATGCGCGTCTCCCAGGCGGCGGCCCGCCTCGCGGCCGGTCAGTACGACCTTCGACTGCGCGAAACCGGCCCGCGGGAGGTTCAGTCGCTCTCGCGATCCTTCAACCAGCTTGCCGTCGAGCTCGAGCAGCAGGAGCGCCTCCGACAGGAATTCATCGAGAACGCCGCCCACGAGTTGCGCACTCCTCTGACCAATTTGCAGGGCTACCTGGAAGCGCTTCGCGATGGCGTGATCGCTCCGGGGGTTGATGTCTTCAACTCGCTGCACGAAGAGGCCGAGCGTCTGGTGCGGCTCTCCGCCTCACTGGAGTCCCTGGCGCGCGGCGAGGCCCGCGAACCGTCGCCGCGCGAGACCGATGTGGTGCCGGCGATACACTCTGCGATGGACGCTGTCCGTCCGCTGCTCGAGCGCCGGTCGATTCGAACCTCGACCCGCATGCCCGCTGGGGCGGTCGCCTTCGTGGATCCCGACCATCTCGCGCAGATCCTGTCCAACCTGCTGCAAAACGCGGCGCAGTACACCGACCCGCGAGGCGAGGTGCGCGTGGGCGTTGACATCGAAAAGAAGCGCGTGAAAGTTGAAGTGCTCAACAGCGGTCCTGGCATACCGGCAGACGATCTAGAGCGCGTCTTCGAGCGCTTCTACCGTGTGGACAAGTCGCGCGATCGATCCACCGGCGGCGCCGGAATCGGGCTGGCTATTGTCAGGCAGCGCGTACTTGCGGCCGGCGGCGAGGTCGGCGCCGAGTCTCGCGCTGGCCTGACCCGATTCTCGTTCTGGTTGCCGAGGCCCACCACAGCGATCAGGTCCGTATCGCCTCAGCCCCTGAGAGAGGGCGCGCTGCGATGAGCACGCCCTATCGGGCAGTCTGGAACGATGCCGTTATCGCCAAGAGCGCTGACACCGTGGTCGGCGACAAGGTGAACCGGGATGCGGCCTGGCTCTACCCCGACCCTATGGCAGCCGCGGAGCGCACAAAAGGCCGGATCGCGTTCTGGCGCGGCGTCAGGGTGGAGCCTGTCGCAGCCTAGGTCGCTTGCTTGCGCTCGCGCTGAAGGAGGAACGTAGCGATCGCAGCCTGCCGGTAACGCTCCGCCATCTCGAAGTAGCGGGCGGCATCATCGGCGAGGTCAGGGTCGTGGTCCCTGTGACGCCGACCCAGAGCCTCGGCCGCGAATTTAGCCCCTCTCATGTAGGGCTCCAGCTGCTCGAGCGGTAGAGGTCGGTCCCCACGCGCCATGTCAATCTCCTCCACGAATGGAGCTAAACAGCTCTTCGTCCGTCGGACGATCAGCGAAATCTCGTCCCACGTATCTCCAACCTATGGTTCCGTCGTGCCTGATCGCGAAGATCGCCGGCCTCGCGATGCCGCCGCCAGCGTCCGTCCAGACGCCCCATTCCTTGATCACACGCCCTTCTGGATCGCTCAGCAGAGGGAAGGGCAGCAACAGCCTTTCAACCAGGGCGTGGTTGTTCTCGATCGGATCGACCGATATCCCGGCCAGGCTGACGCCCTCTTTGACGAAGTGGTCCCAGCTCCTTGCGTACGAGGCCAACTGCCCGTTGCAGTACAGTCACCAGTCTCCGCGGTAGAAAACCAGGACCAGCGGTCCGCGCTCGAGGTGCTCGCCGTGTCGCCAGGGGTTGCCGTCGTGGTCAGGTAGCTCGAAGTCGCTCGTGGGTGTCCATATGAATCGCCCAACAACAGACTGCCACTGTTCAAGACAGGAAAGTAGACTGGGCCTGTTACACAGGCGGCTCTTGGTCTCGAGGAGGGGAAGCAGCCATGAGACGTTTTTTCGCGTTTGCATTGGCGGTCGTGGCGCCGCTGGCGCTGATGCCCGTGGCGGTCCTGGCCGACAGCGACACTCATACCTATGAGCTTGATATGGAGAGCCCGAACTTCGGCGTCGCAGCCAACGGCGATCACATAGCCATCGATGGTGCGGCGGATTTCTCGATCCATCCGACGTCTGTTGAGGGCGCCGGCACATTCACGCACACGGACAGCAGCGGCAATGTCATCGGCTCGGGTACTTGGACGGCCAAAGAGCTGCTCGACTACCAGTCCTACGGCTGCGGGATCGTGCACTTTCCGAGCGGTGACATGATCTTGCCGCCGAACTTCTGCGGCGGGGCGGTGAAGATGAGCGTCCTGCTCACAACCCCCAATGGGACGCTGCCAGGAACCATGACCGTGATCTGCATCATCGGGCCCAACCCGCCGAACAGTATCGACGCGAAGGCTGGCGAGGGTGCGATGCTGGTGGTTCCCGGGATTGTGAACTTCAACCACACCGACGGCGGGGACAACGTCATCATCCAGACGAGCTGAGAGACTCGAGCAGCACGCGGTCACTGCGATCCGCGCGCTGCTTATCGGTTGCTCAGCTCCAAGCCCATGTGTCGGCGATGTCTGGGGGCCCGAGTGAGCACACGGAGGTCACCTGCATGAGAGCCAGCCTGCCCAAGCTGTTCCGGAATGCGACCGCCTACCGGCCGCGAGCTCCCCTCACCGCGAAAGGTGTTGTAGTCCGAATCGTCATCTGATCCGGCTGTTGCGCAGGCCATCCGCACGCCGAGGAGGTGAGCGGGTTTGTTCGGGATGGCATGCCCGCGATGATTTTGCGGGACGATGAGAACGCCCTAGGTCTTGAGGTCGCGAGCGAAGACTCTCCGCAGTTGAGACTCGGTCGGCGCGCCTTGACGGCCCTCGTTCGTCAAGTAGATCCGGCAAATCATCCCCACGGGCTCGGCGCCCGTCGCAAATGGATCGCGGCCGTCGACCAGGATCGTTGGCGACCCGTGGAATCCGGTCCGCGCGGCCTGCTCGGGCGACTCGATTCGCTGATGCTCGACTTTCACATCGGTCCTGGAGAGATCGCGCAATACCTGTTGTACGCGCCCGTCTGCGAGCTTCCAGTGCGCGCATTCATCGAAGTACTGAATCGTGACTCGGTTCACACCCACTCCGGCCCGATCCGATTGCACGTTTCGAGCCGCCTCGAGATCGGCGACATGGCAGTCACGGCTCGGTTCAGCAGCGTGTCGAGGCTTTCGAGCGCGAGCGCGTACACGATCTGCTTGCCGCGCCGCTCGGTCGTCACGAATCCGCAGTGACGCAGACAGGCAAGGTGTGTGCTGACGCGAGGCTGAGGCTGTTCCGTCGCTTCGATCAGTTCGCTCACCGTGCGCGGGCCGTCGCCGAGAAGCTCGACGATCCGGAGGCGCGTCGGATCGCCCAGCACCCTGAAGAACCGCGCTGCCGCCGCCACCTCGGCCGGCGCCAGCATCATCGAACTCATATCCGGCAAACAGGATATCATGCGGCGATGACCACGAAGGTCCTCGAGCCGCCTACGGATGCCGGAGGCGTGATCAGGACCGCCGCTTTTCGCCTTCTCCTGCAGCGAGCGGCACCGATCACGGTTGATGACCTGGCGGGGGCAACAAGCCTGAGACTCGAACGGCTCGTTGACTTGTTGGAACAGCTGGAAGCCGCAGGCCGCATCCGGCGCGATGAGGGTGGGAGGGTAGTCGGCTCGGCCGGGCTGAGCGTGACGCCCGATCGCCACGAGATCGACCTCGACGGCCGCCGCTTCTGGACGTGGTGCGCCTACGACATCCTCGGCATCTTCGGTGCCCTCGGTGCCAGTGGCAGCGCGCAGTCACCCAGCCCGGATGGGGAGACGACGATCGAGCTGCATTTCAAACGCGGATGGCCGCTGCCGAACCAGGCCGTGCTCTTCCGGCCGGATGAGGAGCTTTTGAATTGCTGCGAGAACGTCTATGCCGAGTGGTGTCCCAACAGCAACCTGTTTGCCGGCGCAGACCTGGCTGCGCGTTGGGCTGCGCAGCACGCGATCGCTGGGATGGTGATGGATCTGGAAGAAGCGGCAGACGTCGCGACGCAGGATTGGTCGGACGTGGTCTGACGCGGGGAGGTGCTATGCCCACAGAGATAGGTCGTGAGGAGTTGCGCAGGATGGTCGACGCGGGCGCGCAGCTGGTGGAAGTGCTGCCGGCCGAGGAATACGCCGAAGATCACCTCCCGGGGGCGATCAGCCTACCTCT
>Ga0137368_10007702_pt1 | contig 11167 bp, 10 predicted proteins | sample SagtaG_13_FD_104917 | JGI IMG/M metagenome (GOLD analysis project Ga0137368, IMG submission 104917) | Vadose zone soil microbial communities from Sagehorn Ranch, Mendocino, California, USA - Sage1_L_100_16 metaG | ecosystem: Environmental > Terrestrial > Soil > Vadose zone | place: USA...
ACAGTCCCAATTTTCAATACAAATCTTAGAATTATCGCGAATTCATCCATAATATGTATTCTTGTCTGCGCATCGTTCATTGTATTTACAATAATCCTCGGCCCCTTGATCGAAATAGACATGACTCTTATTTTACCCATCGCTTTCGCATTAATAACTTGTATTCCAGAAAACGCTTTTTTTATCATCTGCATAAGCGCGATAATTCCAATATTTCACTCAATAATCCCGCATCCTAGTTTACATGTGTTTTCTTTTCTTACTAACATCGCAATTTTTCCAGCCAACCTGCTTGTTTTCACCCTTTCTAAAAAAATGTTTTTTTTCAAGAGGGAGGGGTTCAGAAGAAATAAGAAAATAATTGCCTTCATTCTAAAAAATTTTGCACTCTTATTTCTTCTTATTTTGTTGATTCTCTCTCAAATTTTCTGCCAAACAATTTTAATTATTCTCATTGTTCAAAGCATCAAATTGTGAAAAACAGTCATCGGAATTCTTATAATTTTTGCAACCATCCAGCAATCATGAAATCTAATAATTGGAGAAAAACTCACAATTACGCTGGAGAAAATAATAAAACAACCAGTAACAATTTAAGACGAATTTTTTACTATCAATTTTATTTAACCCTCAGGAAATATTTCCCAGAAAAAGAAAAAAATCTTTCTCATTTTTTTCCAAAATCAAACAAACAAGATTCAACTTCCAATCGCAAAAATAAATATGATCACAAATGAAAAAATTAGAAAAAAAATTATAAATCCAATAACTAAAATAATTTGAAACAACATTGCAAAAAAAACAGTTAAAAAGGAACAAAAAAAAAATACCATCATTCCAATTAAATTTCACATCTGTCTCAAAAGAAATTTAATTAATTTTAATATTTCCACATTTTCACTCCTTGTAATTCTCAAATAAAAATTTTTACTTCTGTCTTTTAAAAGAACATTCTCTAAAAATAACACTTTCCAAAATTAGTTAAGAAATAAGTGAAAAAAGGTGATATCCCCTAATAGCATTCATAGCGGCATTATCCCCAGAAAATTGTTTTGGAGGATAAAAAAAGGCAAGTTTTAATTTAGCTGCCAGACATCTCATTCTGTTTTTTAAGAAGGAATTTGCACAAACCCCGCCTCCGAAAACGAGGGAAGCTGGCGAAAAGGCTTTGGTGGCTGCGAGTAACCGTGCCTCAATTATTTCAAAAATCTCCTCCTGAAAAGAAAAACAAAATTCATTTTTATCTAATTTCCCGGATTCTTGAGCAATATGGCGAAAGGCGGCTGATTTTAAACCACTAAAACTGAAGTCAAACGGAGATTTACGAAAAAGAGAATCTTTAATCAATCTATTCCGAACTCTGCTCTGAGCAGATTTTGCATGCCGCTCTATTGTAGGCCCACCCGGATAGGGAAATCCTAACGCGCGACCAACTTTATCCAAACATTCACCAGCTGCGTCATCCAAAGTAGAGCCAATTCTTTGAAAATCTTTATGGTTAGAAGCAAAATATAAACTAGTGTGCCCACCGCTTACCACAAGAGACAAAATTGGAAAAATCCAGCTATTCGGTTTAATCTTACCTTTTGAATCCAGTAAAGAAGCATAAAGATGTGAAACTACATGGTCTACCGGTATTAGAGCCAGACCTTTTAGTTCTCTAAACACGACTTGCGCAAAAACTCTCCCAATTAGCAAGGAACTGATGAGACCAGGCCGGTCTGCGTAAGCAACCACTATTTTTTTTTTTTTCAATCCCTCAGACTGATTATTAAAAAAGTTCAAAAAAATAGAAAGTAAGTAGGTAAGATTTATCACCTGATAACGAGCAGCAATTAAAGGAACAATTCCAAAAAATTTTTTAAAAAATTCAATCGAACTAAGCCTTCGGTTAAAAATAATCCTATTCTTAGTAGCCAGAGCTATTCCGCTGTCGTCACAAGTTGATTCAATTCCTAAAACTACAAAATCATCTCTACTCCTTATTCTCTTTTTCATCTTTTTATTCAAGTACAACCTTAGTAAAATTAACGGACATTTTCTTTAAATGCAGGGTTAATCCTTTTCGTTTGATCAAAGATAAGACAAAAGAGGCAGTTGCCCCGACAAAAGCAATAGTTATTAACACCAAAGCAATTAAAACGGTTCCCCGGAAGGTGACAACAATAGCTATTATTCCGTTAGAATCAACTATTAACCGCTCGTTTTTGCTTTGAATAAAGTGAAAAATTTCAAAAAGTCATATATTAGCTGACAACACAAAAAAACTTGCCAGGCCCACCGTACTCCCATAAAGATGGTCAGGAGTACCTAACTCGCTAATCGGAGATCATCTGATAACCACTAATGATCAGGTAACTATACCTAATAATAAATAGAACAACGAAACAATCGAAAAGAGGATAGGATTTGAACCAAAAGTCCTAAAATAAAACTCAAATTGTGTAAAGGAAAGCAAAAAACCTCTTTCAAAGGAAACAAATAGATAGGGCAGAAAAACAATCAGGCCGGTGAATAGACCAGCTAAAAAAAGAAAAACACTCAAAAATTTCGTAGCCGATCCCGATCTTGCTCCAAACCTTCCGGCAAAGGGAGCGATGAAAAATCGAAAAAAATATGTTCTTAAAAGTCCCAATAGTAAAACTACCATAGTCGGAAAAAATAAATTATTGGATAAGTAATAGTTAAATACCCCAAAGGAAATTTTAAATGAATACAGCGCTGTTGCTGTAATAGCAAAAAGCACAAAATTAAGAAAAAACCGCGGGTTGCTAAATCAATGTTTAAAACTACTAATTTCCAGTCGATAACGAAGCCTGATCGGGCCTCGCGAAAGAGGTTTAATAAATCGACGTAAAAAAAAACTAAGACATAGAGGAGAAATCCCTAAAGGGAAAACTAAAGCTGAAAATCCTCATCGCGGAGAAACTAGTTGAGATACCAAATAATAAGCCAATGAACAAAAAATTAACGTAATCAGACCAAAAATACCGTTGAAAAATCCTTGAACACTATTTGCTTGGCCAGTTAGTTTTTTGAACTTGCCTGACGGGCCACCAATTTTCACAACGAAGCTCAAAGAAGCCCTGAAGTCGATACCCCTCAAAGCACATAAAGAGGAGCATAGAAAAAAAAATAATTCCCTGAAACAAAAAAGGAAAATACTGGAGAAGAAAAAATCGAGAACATTATTCCTGCGATTCCGGAAAGAATAAGCGAAATTCTTACTAATAACCCATTCTCAACCCTGTCAGACAACCATCCGCCCGGCCACACACAGACAATGCTTGCTGCACCATATACTTCTTGGAGTCTAAAATATTCTGAATCAGATATCCCCATAAATCTCGGAGCAAAAATAAATATATTTTGAAAATAAAGACAAAGGATAAAGCTAACTTCATCTACCGCGCCTAAAAAAGCAAGATTTTTTATCCGCCTTAAAGAATGCGGTGGCAATAATGATTTTAGATTAAATTTTTTTAGACCTGTTAGTTGAGACATTTCTACAAAACTTTTAAAATCTTTTCTTGGCTTTTATTGAAATAACGATAAGCGAGCAATAAAAAAAGTAAAAAAACGGGAAGTGTGCACAAGTCAATAACCCCAAGAGAAAGATAAAATAAAACAGGAGACTGGAACGAACACGCAAAAAAAAAACCAGCTTCAATCGCGACAATCGGAAAGATAAATCCTCTTAAGACACTACAGAAAAAAGAGATAAATGGACGGTTGACAGATTGGAAAAGAATTACCGAGATAAAATAAAAAGATGATAAGGGAAAAGATAAGAATTGATAGATAAGCAAAAAGGAGTATCTTTGAATAATCTCGCTTGCCTCTTTTGATTTTCCCATGTAAATCATCAACATATCATCCCTGAAAAAAAAGACAATAAGTTGACTAAAAAAAGAGAATGCTAGTAGAAATAAAAACGCAGCTTTGATAATCTCGAAAGCCCGATGATAGTTCTCTCTACCATAATTTCAACTCACCAAGGGTCTAGCTGCTTGAGTCAAACCGATAAGAGGAGAATTTAAAAGAATAACTCATGGAAAAATAGCCGAATAAATTCTTATCCCTATCGGAGGCTCAAAACTTGTACCAAAAGGAAGATTACTTAATCTATTGATTGCTAAAATCGACAAAGTAAAAACAAACATATTCTGAACTAGAGATGTAATTCCCATCGTTAAAATCGAAAAAATGATATCCTTATCTAACCTAAAATGTCGGAATGCTATTTTCATCGGCGAATCTGCTCTGAATGAACGAATATTTAAAATCGAAATTATGATAGAGAATATTCAGGCAATTCCGGTTGCATAAGCAGTCCCAAGAAGGCCTGTTCCGAGACGGCCAAGAAAAAAAAAATCTAACAGAATATTCAACGCCAAACTAATAAGAATTATCATAGTCGACAAATAGGTTTTTCCCTCCGCACGAAAAATAGAGAGAAAAAAATTGCTTACATAAAGTAACGGAGATAAAAATACAAAAATTTGCGAATAGGCAAAAGTGTAATGAAAGACTATTTGTCTTACTACCTGCGAATCGAGCTCGCCGCCCAAATTGGAAGCATTGACTTCATAATTAATAATCGGTCTTAAAATTAAATTAAAAACTACGATGCTAATCAAAGAAAGAAAAAAACTAAGAAATAAACCATTGAAAAAAAAATACCGAGCTTTTTCATACCTTCGAGCTCCGCAATTAATAGCGAAATGTACACCAGTTCCTAAAGATATAAAAAAAGAGAAGGCTGCTAAACCTGAATAAATAGCAGCAGAATAACCCATAACAGTGTTAATAATTGATTGGGCCTTACCAAAAGAAATAACGGTATCTAATCCACTTGTTTTTAATCATAACATCACTCCTACATGAGTGGCAATTAGCTTATCAATAATTTCATAACTAGAAACTACAAGGGTGCCAAGCATCGCTGGTATAGAAAAATATATTACTGAAAGAAGAGGTTTAGCAAAATCCAGAAAATATTTCCTTCTTCCCTCTGTCTTCGTGAGATTAAAAATATTCATGTTATGTTCCCGCATTCGGAATTTTGAATAAAAATTCAAACAACAAAACAAATATCATCATCCCTCAACCTACTTTTTTGCTATTTCTATTTTCTGTTTCCCGAAAGAACAAAAAAAAATGTAAAAAATTGAACAAAGATCATTCACTTTTTTTATACACACAACTATCCGCTAAGGTGTTCCAGCCAGAGATCTATTTTTTGTTTTAGAAGCGAACTATCCAGCCTGGTTCTTGAATAAACAAATCGAAGACCGACCGTGACTAACTCCTTCCCTTCGAGATTATATTTACTTTTTTCAACTAAAGGAAGCAAAGTAACGCCATCTACAAGAAGAGATAATTTTTTTGAAAGAATGCCCTCGAGTAACTCGACAGAAACTATTTTTTCGCCCAAAATAGTCATTGGAAAAGATACAGTCAAATCTCTTTCAAGAAGACCGTGATCAGAAGAAAGAGGAGACCAGGAATTAGCAGCGGGATAATCAGACAAAGAGCCTAATAAAAAGGATAAATTATGACCAAAATCTATAAACCTAAATTCAAGGGTCGATCCAACAAAATCAGAAAAAATAAAATTAGTCATTGCAAACTCGACTTTAATTGATGAATTCTTTTCTAAAAAAAAAGAAGCGGGATCGAACAACTGCTCTGCTAAAACACCCTTGATAAGCCTACGCTTCACAGGGAAAGAGAAATCCAAAAGCTTATCTAAAATATTTACTTTAAAGACATTCCAAAAAATAGTCCTGAAAGAATAAATATTTCCAGTGATAAACCTATTTAACTCAGCGTCGGTTTTCCCTCGGGAAGGGTAAGAAGCAGTAAGCGTAAAAGAATCTACTAAATTCTTACTTTTATTATCCCAAACCTTTCCGCGACTAAAATATTTTCCGAAAGTTATGGAAAACAAATCAGAGGGAAAACGGGCGAGTGAAGTAAACAGAGAGACTGACAAAGAATAGGTAAAAGAGTTGAACGCCGTACTTATCGGATTAATAATCTCGGGAGTTTCATAATTATCCATAAAAGCTTTTTCTCCGAGGAAAACAAATCTTGAAAGCTTTTTTACCGAACTACTAGTCAAACAAGAAACAGCTATTTCACTAAATCCTCTTGTCAAAGAAAAAGAAGTAAGTCTGCTAATAACCTTTATAAGAATATCAGAAGAAAGCAAAGGAGCAGTTTTTGAAATTACTTGTTTCCTATTAAATTTGAGACTAGCGAATAAATTCCTAGATTCTTCACTTGATTGCACAAAATAACCATCACTAAAGTTGGCCAGTGCCGCCTGTAGGCGATCCTCAAACCTCTCATTTTCTTCAAGGGAAAAATTCTTGATAAACTGACAATTAATTTTAAAAAGCGAATGATTAGCAGCTGCAGAAAAATACAATCCCGCAATAAATTGAGATATAATAGTAATAAATCAAGAATAAGGTTTACATAACTTCTGGCCAAGTGTGTTCAATCGATTTTTTTTGAATAAAACAGCTATAGGATTAAGAAGTATAAAGTTGCGGGGATTACTTAAACCAGCCCTGATCAATCCAAATCCAGAAATTGGTTTAATTACTATCGGTGATTTAAAAATCTCAGAAGAAACGGAAAGAAAATAAAAAATCCTCAGAGTGAGCCAGCGGGCAAAACTTGGTGAGAATCGTGCACCTAACTCATTTTCTAGATGATTTAAAAGTAGTCTTTTTTTTTCGGAGTCCGGAACAGAAGATAAATAAACAAGTTTTTGCAGAGTGACAACGGGTCCAAAAAACATTATTAGAAACGCAACAATAATACCAAACCTTTTACCTAACTCGTTACTGATTCTAATAATCTGATTAGCACAATCCCGAAATATTGTAATTCCATCACTTTTATCTTTTGGATTTTTAAAGTCAACCCATCACAGAAGAGAGGAAAAAAAAACATATCCAATTAACTTTTTCTCATTCTTCCTAACTAAATCCCCCTTCGAAAAACTAAAAAGACTCGAGGCTTGATCCGGATTTTTCAGAAAGGATTTAGAAAATCAAAAATTCAGTTTTTTATCGCTTTTGACTAAATTTTCTCGATGTTTTCGAACAATCTTGTTTACAAAAATCTGCACCCATTTTTCAAAGTAGGAGAACTCAAAAAATTCAGAATTAAGAAAAAAAATTTCAGGTCAGAAAATTTCATAAAAAAGTTCAACTAACGACCAATCAGAAGAAAGATCAATTGATTTTTCCAAAGATAAAAAAAAATCAGTTAAAGACAAATCTAAAAACAAGTCTTTTCACTCAGTTACTACCCTTTTATTCGATTTATATTTAACAGCTGACAAAAATTCATTTAAAAATGAACAAATTTCTTCCTTCTTCGTCCTATCAATCTCAAATCCCAAAAATCCTAGACGGCGAAAGAGTAGCGAGGAATATCTAAAATCTGAAGATTTGGAAAGGGGAAAAAGAGCGCTTTCGCCAAGGGGGCCCCACATATCCGCTAACAGCCTGAAGAACCCCGGATCTATTATTTTATTTTGCTTACTACTCATACTGAGATTCTAACACCGATCAGAAAATTGTTGTAGTAAAAATGATGGACGAGAATTTAGTTACTATCTAGTGGAGGAGAAGAATAAAATAAACGAATATCTTGTAGTTTTAGGACAAAGGACAAAACTCTTTCAATTCCAAGGCCGACAGCAATCGCTGAAAGTTCTTCCCGGAAAGGTTGATTGAAACCAACTTTTTTAAAAACTACATCCCTTATCATTCCACATCCCGCAACTTCTATAAAACCAGTCCCCTTACAAAAAGAACATCTTTTTTGCCGAAGAGGATGACTGCTGAACAAATTTTCACCACAAAAACACTTTAAATCAACTTCGAAAGAAGGTCTCGTAAAGGGAAAATAACTGCGACGAAAGACAATTTTTTGTTCATTAATTCCAAAGACTTCTAAAAAAAAAGTTTTCAAAAACGAAAAAAGAAACGCCGAAGAAATGCTCTCTTTTTTTCCGAGGATAACTAAATCCAACTGATTAAACTGCAACAGATGAGAACTACTTTCGACATCTCGTCTAAATACCTCCCCAAGATTAAAAAAACCTAACGGGAGACAGGCAGCCAAAAAAGAAGGAGATAAACTAGTTGCCAACAATTTCAAAATCCTAGCGGTGACGTTGGTCGCGTGAGTTCTTAACAACCTTTTTTCTTTCTCTATTCAGAAAGTATCTTTCACACCCCATGCTTCGTGTTCGCGAGAGATGTTCAACAGCTGAAAATTATTTTTCCAATCGTCTACCTCGATACTCTTCAATTTGATTAATCCTCTCTTTACTAATCAAGAAAGTATTTTCGCTTTAGTAAAGTGTAAAGGATGCAACTTCCCGGGGACACAACGTGTTTTATCCCTGAAAAAAAAAGATGATTTTTTGAGAATCCTGACAGACCGGGAAAGAAAAAAGCTTAGCCTCCGAAGTGAATAATATTTCACAAAAATCTTCTTTAAGGAATTAGCCATAATTCCGAACATCTTCTTTTCCTCATCCGCTTTGCTATCTAAAATCATCAGAAAAAAATCTCTTAAAGTTAGATATGATGGACGACGACGGGATTTGTCAGTTTGATTATAGAAGACATCTTCAAAGAATTTTCTTTTGACCAAGAAAAGTTCCTCAAGACTGCTGCATGACTTAATTTCTCTATGTCAGAAATAATAATTGCGTAAAAAAAGCTTTCTTTTTTCGTAATCCACTTTTCTACTGCTCCTTTTTTGACATAAAGATTTGTTTACTTTTGTACCGCCTTAATCTTATCAGAGCTCTGAGAGAGTTAAAATTTCACTTTACCACATACATTTTAGACAACAAAGGTAATTGGACTTCTAAAATATCACAAAGCAGGAAGAATAATGCTCATAGCAAGCTAAAATTTAGTCTTGTCTGACTACTACTAGACGTAAACCCTGTTAAAAAACCTATTACCAAAGAAATCATTTTCTCAAAAATTAAAAAAATCAAATCTTCCCCATCATTCGTCGTATAATTAATTCCTCAAATTTTTTTTCCAACCGCCCTTCGGGAAGACCAAAGAGAGCTCGCAAGATTAAAATCATCTTCCTGATAATCAAGTACAATTGCTAAATTAAGCATGAAATGAAGAACATCAACTATTTCTTCATGGATACCGACATGGTTTCCAATGGTTAATTCAAATTTTCAACGCTTCAAACTTGGAATTTCATTTATTAATTCCCCTATTTCAGCAACAAGAAAGACAGAGAGATAACGTAAAAGGGAGGATGACCCCTTCTTTTTCCGAAGTGGAAGCGGGGTAACGGTTTCGACCAACCTATTCTGAAGAAGCTTAAAACGCTTAAAGTCGTCCGCCCCGAACCAGGGAATAATTTCAGCTCTATTCCAAAATATGAAAGGTCTGCTTCTCGACTCGTTACGCTTTCACACCAAATTTATCACCCTCCGCCACCTTTTTATTCTTAATCACTAACTCATAAATAGCCCTAAAGAAAGCAGTATCAGACTGTTCAAGCATCCCGGCTAAACCCCTTCTATTAATCCTAACAGGCAAGCTGGCAGAACTAAGTTCGTTGATAAAAATCGAATATTTTTTTCCAAATTTACGTAATTCAACAGCAATTTCTGAAATTCACTTTTTTCTAAACTGTCTTCCTCTGACTTTACGGTCACGATAAGAATAACTTAACCCTTTCATCCATTGTTCTTTTGCACTACGGAAACTGACATGTTTAGTACCATAATAGCCTTTAACTTTTTTTAAAAGCTTCTTTTTTTTAGCTCTTCTTCGAACCGCGACTGTAATTCTCATTTTCTCTATCTTTACCACCAACAACCTTCTGAGCAACATCTTTTGACAAAGCTGCTTTTTGTTTGGATTTATTTCTTAAAGCATAAACAAAACTAACTCACCGAGGACGTTCTGAACTAGACATTCTAACCAAAATTTTTCCTCCACCTCTATCCTGCAAAGACGCATTAACGAAATTTTCAAAATCCTCAACCATTTTTTTCCACCATTTTCTTCGGTCCGTTCCGGGTTGTCTGCCACGGGCAAAGACAGATAATCTTAGCTGATTGTCTTCTAAAAGAATTTTTACCGCCTTACTACTCTTTATTAACTTATCCCTATCATCAATTTTACTTGCAAATTGAATAACTCTGATTTCTTTAGCTTTACCCGCTTTATCCTTCCCTTTCTTTTTCTCTTTTTTTCTTTTTTTAAATAAATAGCGGTTGTAGTCAAGTATTTTTACCACCGGCAATCCATCAATTACATTAATCTGCATCACATTTTTCTTTTGCTTTCTTGCAATTGCCTGTGCTATAGAAAGAGATAATTTTCCATACCTCTTTCCCTCCTCGGAAACGAGCAGAACCTCCTTTTCCTTAATCTCGCTATCAATTTTTCTAAGCTTCTCCGTTTGTCCAGAGCTTTTTTTGGACGAACTTCCTATATAATGATTCCTTTCGTTATTATCCTTCATCAATTTTCTTTAGCTTCTTCTCGCAAAGGTAACGGTAAATTTTTAACCCCCAAGATAACAAACTGAAATAACCAAAAAATGACTTAATCTTAACTTAATTTCGCGGAAAAAAGCAAGAGGCAAAACAACCTAATTATAATGTCTTACCATTTTTTCCTGCCCTAATGTTGTAACAAAAAATACTCTTGTTCTCCTTCAGTTTCCTTTTTTTTCGAAGCAAGCCCTCAGACAAAAGCAAAAAATTTAACAGCCGCCGAACGATTAATTTCCAACTTTAATAGATTAAAAATAGCTAATCCCTCTATTGTAAAAGCGTGAACCGGTTTAACTTGGGCATAGCCACGGAGATGAATAACTGATTTTAACCATTCCATGGTATTGAGATGAAAAACTCATAAATCATCTAATACACTTAAAAACAGGACTTTTTCAAACCTCGTTAACTTTAGTTGACTATTTTTTTTAGCGCTCTCCTGAAGGTCCGCAGCCTTCAGGTAAGTTGCGTGAACCTCGGTGGTCATAATCTCCACCAATTTTTTCTTTTCTCTTCCCAACTCCGCTCCGGAAGAAAAAAAACGAATACTTTTATCCACCCAATCTCCAATAGCTACCGAAAAAACCT